>Ga0209500_10000051_pt1 | contig 106739 bp, 130 predicted proteins | sample S_140212_EF_Meta_FD_187323 | JGI IMG/M metagenome (GOLD analysis project Ga0209500, IMG submission 187323) | Freshwater microbial communities from Lake Simoncouche, Canada to study carbon cycling - S_140212_EF_MetaG (SPAdes) (version 2) | ecosystem: Environmental > Aquatic > Freshwater > Lake...
TCTGTAATCTTATTTCAGGTCATGACTCCTATTTCGATTACAACTCAGTATTGGCCGTGCCTGCAGGACAGAGGACCCATTGACTGTGCGCTGCCCAGGAACACTGGGATTTTCCATAACACCACACCTAATAAGTTGTTTCTTCTAAAAGAGATATCTTGCATACCCCATACGAGGTATCTTGTAGCTGCCACTAACGATGTGGCAGCATCGCATAGCTCTTTTAGAAGAAACAACCGTTACACCCACGATGGGGTAAGAATCCTAGCCTTGGGAGCCAGAATCCCCGGTGTTTCGTCTTCCAACAATGTCAAACAGCGTATGCATAAAAAAAGGCGGGAACCTTTCGGATCCCGCCCACTAGTAGGTTTCCCTACCGTTTAGACGAGACCAGCAGTCATGGCTTTGTAGCCAGCTGCAATTAGGGCACGTGATGGCGTACCGATACGGTACTTGCCCTTAACATGACCCTTCGAGTTACGCTTCTCATTGAGATAGATGCAGTAACCCTGGCTACGAAGCTGATACACTACGTCATGCGGATTTGCAGCGCCGAAGCGAGCGGTAATCTGCTTAGCAGTGAGTTCCTCACCATTCTGAAGGGCTTCCAATACACGATTAGTCTTAGTCATTATGATCTCCAATTTCACTTTATTTAGTCAGTCGAACGACCAACTTTCATTATTATAGTGACTTTTATGAAAAAAGTCAAGGTTTATTTTACAGAATGTCAACAATTCGACCATTCTGGTCTACCGCTCGTACGCGATAGCTCGGGTAACGAGACTGGATTGAACGCATCTCAGCTACAATTCGTTGTGAGTCATTCATGGTAACATGATACGTACGCCACATACCAGAAGTGTCTTGAGCCTGAATTTCAATCCTATCCATTACGATTTCTCCATCTCAACAGCTTCAGCGATCACATCGTTGATCTCTTTAAGAGAGAGACAAACGATCTTGATATCGGTGTAGTCGTCATCGAAATCACGACCATTCACTTCAACCATGTATCCGTTGTCATAGAAATTAACGGTCAGCGACCCATTGATCTTCTTAAGCTTATCTGCAATCTTCATGTTAACCTCTCCGCATTCTAGCTATATCTTCGGCATCCTGCTTCTTGAACACAGGAACCATGTTGCTCTTGTGCATCGTAGCGATGCCTATGAGCTTCATTTCACCAGAGTAGACTTTCTCGTCAGGCTTCGCACAAACGCCAGGAGCCATACCTGACTTCGTGAACGCCTCTCGATCAACTACCATAGACTCATTATAGCTCTTTCTCCATAATTTGTCAAGAACTTTTTTATCAGACTTGACACCTTTCGTCATTTTTTCAATCCACTGCTGATGAGCAGCGAGTTGAATCTTCTGCTTCCCCGTCAACGTTGACTTACGCTTTCGGGTACTCGTCGTTGAGACGAATGCAGGAAGAATATGCATACTCATTAGCTACGCTCCACCTTGTCAAGGAGTCGCTCAAGGTACGCAATTTCCTCACGAATACCCTGAGCATAACCTTTGTCGTGACCACGACGAGCTAGATCAGGATCTTCGTCATACATCGCTAACAGCCTACGGCTATCGGTGATACGCTTATATAGCTCGTCAACCAACTCTCGCAGGGCGACCACTGGGTCTTTGGCAAGGAATGTATCAGTCATTAGTGCAACTCCGCAGAAGTGTCATACCAGTTATCAGTCTCAAGGCGGCTGTCAGCGTCAAGATCTACCCGATGCTCGCCGTAGTAGCCGTAGTACTCCTCGTCGGTCATCAGAGCCTCACAGATAGCCCAGAGGTCACCATCCTGATGGAGGTGCCACACATTGTCTTTCTCGTCGACATATGAGGCGGTATACAGGATCGAATCCCAAGCATCCCAGTATTGCTCGTGCTCGGGTCCAGCGGCGAGGATAGCGAGATCCTCAGCTGACACGCCACGCCAGTGCTCGCCGAAATCGGCAAAGTCACGAGGGATATAGACACCACGAGAATCAGACAACAGCAGGTTCATACCAGACATCACTTCACCTCATTGTAGTGAGAAATGGCCATAGCTATGGTCAAGCCAAAGGCGAGAACCAGAAGGGGACCGAACACGATCAGAGTTTCAAAGCTAGACATTCAACTCTCCTCTTTCACTATTATCATTCTACCGTACTTTTCGATATTTGTAAAGTGAAAAATTCAATATGATTAACAAATGATTTTCCAGCCGCCGATCGGGCTGAAGGACATGAGGCGGCTGCTACCGTCAGGCTGATACGACTGGACCGTAGCTTCAAAGCAAGCCGACTCTACCTTAGCAATAGCAGCTTCGAGGCTGTTACCGCTGTAGATGGTGTTACCGAAATTCGTCAGGATGGCTACAAACATTGTTCAGCTCCAGTTGATTAGGCAGCGTAGCCAAGCTCAGGTATCTGGTGCTTCCAGAGCATACGGTTGAACTGCTCGACGGGGAAGGCGACCACCGACTTAGGAATCGACCGATTCACCTTGATGATCTTAGAGACGATCCTCGCCTTCTCTGCCTGATCCTCAGGGCTAGAGGTGAGCAGCGAGGTCTCGATGACCAGCTTGGTACGCTTATTGAACTTCGAAGCATGCTGCTTCGGGACCATGTAGTAATGGCCATTGAACTGGCGGATCATGACGTAGACCGTACCGTTGTATTCCATTGCCTAGCTCCAGTCAGGTGGGGGCGAAGCGCCCGTTTCAACCTCTATTATCATTCTAGCTTAGAACTGGATATTTGTAAAGCAAAAAAGGAAGCTTGGCAATAACTTTTTTTCAAAGCCCAGCTCAAGTTTTTAGACTCAAGCTGGGCAATAGAATTTTAGGCGACTTCAGCTTGGCTTTCCCACGCCGAAATCAAGGCATCAAAATTAATATCATAGGGAAGGTTAAGCTTGGCAATAGACCGGAGAAACTCAAGCTTGGCTTCAACGGAATCAAGCGCCTTAAACGATTCAAAAAGGTAAGCTTTAGTCATTTTCACATCTCCTGTTTCACTATTATCATTCTACCGTAGTCGGGTGAATTTGTAAAGGAAAAAGATTTGCAAACTACGTTTCTTTTTCCGAAACCTTCGTTACCTTGATGATTTCGGTCAAAAAGAACCTGAGCTTGTCTTTAGCGGGAACGAGCCGCTCGTCGTAGATCTTGTTGGCTTGACGGTAGTTGGCATACTTTTCTTCCTGCCACATATCGTCTCGGGCGTCAATGATCTCCTCGAGCGCCTCTATGAAACAATCAATATCGTCTTTCGGTTCCAACTTCAATTTCCTCTTCTTCGGTGGGCAAATCATCAACGATGATGTATTGGGCTTCGGTATCAAATTCTCCATATGCCTTGAGGATTTTCCTAACTTCAATAAGCCGATCAATTACCCTCGTGATGGTCTTCTGGACAATTTCGTCGTTGTGACCTTCCTCCAAGTCACCAACTGCTGCTTGCAAATTTGAGTCTGCAGAGTAGTCGACTAGGAAGATGATGTCTTTGTTGGTTTGTTTGGAAAAAGGAGGAAAAAGAATATTCTTGATTTCCTCCAGCTTTTCTTCGGCGGTAGTCTTTGGCTTTGGCTTGAACATATTAAACATTTCACCTCACATTATATTAGATTTTTTTCCTGCCAATGTTGTATTTTGCCACAAGCTCCCACTCATCTTTTTCTTTGTGAGGAAGGATCTTGATCTGACTCATAGGAGTCCTTATTGCTTTGATCTTGTCAGATTCAACTACCTTGATTAAATTCCAATCTTCAAGCAGCTGACATATAGTGTTTCGGCGACCGATATCTTCTTCACTGAAATTTGTTGGTTTGCCATCAAGAGCGAAAAGCTCTTTAAAATGCACGATGTAATATTTACCCTGCTTGTGAAGGATGTGACAAGATTGGTAAAGCTTGTGATCTTTTCTGGAAGCAACGCCGATACGTGTAAGCGTTTCCTTGATCTTTAGGAAATCTTCTTCTTCAGCGATTCTCACCTCGATCAGTGAATCTAATATAGCCATTGTTTACCTCATGATTATTGTTCTTCTTATTTATTTTATTTGGCATTTTGATCCCAGAATGCTTGGAGGTTGGACTTGTTTTTCATAGATTCCTGATCTATAAGATTAGCACACTCTATAGCACAGAGTGCATAATACGTATCTCGATCGAGAGTAAGTTCACTTTCATCATTTAACACCACAACAACTCCATCATCGCTGATTGATTTTGGGTTCTCGAGATATTTAGGTCTGTTTATTTTACTGAAAAGGCCAGCTAGTTCTGTAGCTCTAGCGCCAAAATTGTCAATCAGAGTTTGTTCGTCATCGGCAGTAAATACGTTTCTTGTAAAAGCATTGGTGCCGAATACGGAATGAAGACCACCACCAAAACAGATATCTTCTGAAAATCCATTCGATTCTAAAAGCTGATAGACACGAACGAGATGATCGTGCAAAGTTCCCTTCTGGTGTTTAAAATTAGTAGTACCCTTCTTCACAAGGAATGTACTTAGTTTTTCAAAATTTGCAGTTCTCTTTTTTCTAAATTTGAACATAAACGTTTGACGAAGCACCAAACACTTTCTAGAAACTCCTCTAGCTGCATGTGGAATTTGTGAAGGAAACATTACCATTCTATTTGGGTATGGGAGAACGCTTCTTTGCAATCTTGTTTTACTTTTCGTATCAAGGAAAACTGTTTCACCAGCCCAATTAGGATTCCATTCATCATTCATATAAAGGACTGTTGTGATCTCATCTTCTCTGCTGCTATCTTGATGGAAATAACCTTCTACACCATAGGTATGACCATTGATGTAGCATCTTACCAGAGCGAGATCTTCACCACTCAACGCTTCATGATTCTTAACATACTCGCACATTTCAGCGAGCAACCCGTCCAATTTAAATGTATAATCAGCCAAATTTTGAGAACTAGCTGTGAAAAATGAATGGTTCCAATGGCCATGAGGATCTACCCTATGACCACCTTTCCATCCATACCTCATTGGTACGTTCGAATACATTTTTAAAAATTGTTCGAACATTTCTTTTGGATAAAAATTATCAATAGATTTTATCTCTCGCATGCTCCACCTTTAACCTTTTCTTTAATGTAAATTAATTGGTCTTTCGACAAAATTGACATTGCTTCTTTTGCTTTTTGATAACCATAATTGAAATAAATTTTGACAGCTTCAAGATCAGCATCCTTTTCTGGTTTAACCCACTTAGCGAATCTCTTTTGCTTCCTAATAGAATTGAAAAGATAATCATGTTGGAGCTTGGAATCAAGATGATAACTGATATTCATCTCTTGGGCATGAAAGATAGTGTCTTTGAAATATGATAGACCCTTGTTAACGTTGTACGCATTGTACATCTTTTCAGATGCTTCGTCAACGACCAAGGGTTTTTTAGTGTATGTTATAGAGTTAATAACATCGAATGGTGTCATTGAAACTCACACTCCATCATAATTTCTGTTAGACATGCAACAAGAGTAATTTCTGGGTTAGCAGAAAAAGCAGCCTGATACTGGTATTTAGCTATGAACAAAACAAGCTGTGCTACGCTGGTGGGCGTCAGGAAATTTGACGCTTGATCATAAATTTTACGGTAGATCTCGTTCTGGTCAAGATCAATGTTGTTCGCCACCCACTTACGGATCTCGGTGAAGTTCTTATCACGAAGAAGTTCGACCAGTTCCTTGATTGAAATTTCCTGGACGTTAGCAAGGATACCAGAGTCGATTGAACCTGTTGCAGCGTAGCGCTGTAGTTCATTAAGAACACGACGCCAATCAGGGAAATGCTTCTGAATAACTTCAGCTACTACCGCCTTGTCGCTCGAGATATTTTCCGTTGCAAGGATACCAAGCACTCGCTTCATAAACTGCATAGCGAGCTTGCCCATATCCTTCTTACTAATCTTGAAGTCTACGACAGAGCACCGAGAATGTAGCGGTTCAATGATTCGGTTCTTAAAGTTGCAAGTGAGGATGAAACCACAATTTCGTGAGAACTCTTCCATAAAATTGCGGAGGGCAGGTTGAGTTGAGTTTGCGTTAAGGTAATCGGCTTCATCCAATATGACATACTTTCGACCTCCGGAAAGCGATACTGTTGAGGCAAAATTGAGAATTTCATTCCGTAGTGTGTCGATGTTACCATTCATAGATCCGTTAATTACGATGTAATCACAACCAAGCTGCTCGAGCATAGCACGGGCGATAGTTGTTTTACCAACTCCAGCAGAGCCAGAAAGGATTAGGTTAGGAATATTCTTTTGGTCAACGAATTGTTGAAACACAGCCTTCAGTTCGGCTGGTAGGATAGTTTCCTCAACAGTCTTAGGGCGATATTTTTCGACCCAGAGAAATTCTTCAAGCATTTTCATTATCCTTCAAAAACTGTTCGAGATTTGCAAATTCTAATTCTGCATTGGTTTTAAATTTCAACCCACGACGTTGGTTAGCGCAAGCTTCATTCCAATCATCAGTTGTATAGCCACGGAAATCTCGTACAGATAAAAATCTAGGATCTATATCTTGTTTGTTTTGTTTTGTGTAAAAATTATCAACTGTTAACATTTTTCCAGATCTCTTATCATATCTCTTCAGCGGAACTGGATCTGGTTTTACATCATCAAGAAGAATAGTAAGACCGTTCTTAATTGGTGCATAAGATTTTGTCAATCTGGTTTTGCGATCAGTCATCACATACCTCATAATATAAAAGTGGGAGGAACTATAATAGCCCCTCCCGTAGAAAAAGTCAACCTTTAATTATAGGTTGAATGGGCTTCAACAGCAATCCAGTATTCAATATCCTGTCCCTTGAAGTGGGAAATACCCTTAGAGCAGATACTCACTTCATAATTGTCTGGGATAACCTTAAGATTTTCTGGCTTAAAAACAGCACGGAAATTCTTATCTGTCGAACCAATAACAATAGAGAACATGTTGCTAGAAGGATTCTTGGTATCGATAGCACGAAGATAAACCTTATCGCCATCGCCAACTACTGCAATCTCAGGGAGATTGAGGATACCAAGACGCTTCTGCACGCTACGAAGCTGCTCGGCAGTGATATTGCATGAAGCTTCGATAGTCGGAAGGTTGATCGGCTTTTCAGGCGGAACCTTGATGCCTGACTCATCAGCATAGACCAGCGTGGTTTCCTCAGATTCATTGTCCTTGACGAGGAGGCAATTATCCTTGAAGGTAATGTCAGCCTTCTCGGCAGCAGTTACAGTGCTAATCAACTGACCGAGATTATACATTGCGAATCGCTTAACGAACATGTCAGTCACAGTCGCCTTAGCAACAATCGTCTTAGCAGTCGAAATGGTAGTCAAAACATTACCTTCCTTCACAACGAGCGAAGGATTGATGGAATAGAAGTTCTTCAAAACTTCAATGGTCTTTTCACTCAAAATCATGTTATATTATTCTCCAGTAATCACAAATGGGGGCTTGGCGTTCTTCATAACTTCGAAAATTTGGCTTGGGGTTTCCTTACAAGACATAATCTTTCCACTCTTGAGAACCAATGCTGTAACGTTAGGACGATCGTCGTTCATTGTAATCAACATAGAAGGCGGGCGATTATAACGTTCCATCACTGTAATTTCGTTATCATCAATCCAAAACTCGTAGTTGGCTTCTGGATGTGTAAGCTGAATCAACATAATATATTACCTCACTTCTTCTTTTTGCCACCAAGAGCGCCAGGATCAGCTGTTGCAGAAGCACCGATAGATGCAAGATCTGCAAGCGAACCGCCAAAGATATATGTACCAACATGCTGCATCTTCATCCAAGGGCAGAACCAAGTGCGCAAGTTAATGTTTTGAACCTTCTGGCAGAACCAATAATCCTCAGAAAGATAACGCTTTGAAGCAGGATCAATCTCAGCCTGGAAATACTGCATAATCTCGCGAGAGCCGTCAAAAGCTTCCGTACGTACGTGATCAGGCTTGTAGCTATACTCAGGATAATGGTCCTTGAACTTTGTCAAGGCTTGCTTTGTGATCATCATAAAGCCAGTACCGATTTCAAGAACTTCGACTGGCTCAGAAATCGGGATAGATCCCGTACCGTTCTTAGGATTGAAAACATAATCACCAACGAACTTCTCAAGAACATTAGCATCTTCATCCGCTACGCCCTTGTCAACAGCAAGCTTGATCTTTTCCCAGCTGATGCACTTCTTAGGATAAGGACCGCCGATAATATCATACTTCTCGGGTTCCTGAGCCTGAAGCGCCATTAAAGCAATAACATCCTGAGGATTGAAACCAATATCGGCGTCAATAAACATAAGATGCTTTGCATCAGAACGCATGAACTCATCTACACAATAGTTTCGTGCGCGAGTGATTAACGATTCATTAAAGAGGTAGTAAAACTGGATAGGAATCCCGTACTGGGTGCAGATAGCAGACAAGTCGGCGGTAGACTTGGCAAACATGCCAGCACACATACCGCCATACATTGGCGTAGCAACAAATAACTTATTCTCACGTAGCAATTCAACAGGTACATTAATTTCCATTATCATCATCCTTATAGTGATCTACATACAAACACATCATCGTGTAATGTAGAGCTTTCATCAAATCAGCTTTATTGCTGCCATTTTTCTTACCATACCTCCAGAGGTACTTAAGAGCTGTATTACGGAAGGTAGGAGTTGATTCTCCTAGAGCAATCCAAGCATCAAAACACTCGATATCGTGATTTTCTGTCTTGTAGTGTTCGCCATACGTATTATCTATATAGTCATGCAAATCTGTGATAATGCGATCTTCGGCGTACTTATAGAAGTTTTTTCCAAAAACATTGATTTCACCATAACTAGCTGTTACCTTCGTAACTTCGAGCTTATCTTCCATACCATATACCACCTTAACTTCATCCATAATATATCTCCTTAGTACTCCACGGGTTCTTGCATTCCTTGCTTCCAAAAGTAATACTGAACCTTGGGAGCTAGTTCTTTCATAATTTTCAGCACTGGCTTATTATCTTCATAGTGCACTTGCACATTTTCCTTGATCATAATATTAGCCTTGAAAGTAGCAGCGTTCAAAACTGATCTAGAATTTTCTAGAAGATACAAATCTACTACACGTTTTGGATAATGGTAGTCCAACCACTGTTTAGTTGCTGCGTACACTTCTCCTTCATTTTTACGAGCAGATACTGCAATAAAATAAGGATCTTTCGGCACTAAAAGAGGAGCAGCGGAGCGGTACCACTCTACCAGGAACCTCTTTCTATCAGAACGCTCGAACTTATTCATCTGACCCCACTTCTTTTCTGAGAGTGGTGGACCTTCAGCTAAAACGCCATCAATATCATATGATACTATCATTCTCTCACTTTGTCAAGTTGTTTCTTCCAAATAGCTTGCCTTTCTTCAACAGAAAGTTGGACAAACTTTTCTATGTCGGAAGGTTCATTAATAGGGTAGCACCAAGCAAGGCCATCGTTCCCAGGAGGAGCCAGAACAGGAATTCCGGCATATAATGCATGATATGCTCTTCCTGTATGCCACCCAGTTTCTTTATGTTTTTTGTCATAGATAGCTAAACACCCATAATAGTCGCGATAAAACTTACGACGATCCTTTTGCTGAGGAACATCGACAAGCGTAAGGTTTGGATAGTCTTCCCACTCTTTTGCTTTACCGGCAATTTGAAGATATGGGGACTTGCCCAAGGTTTTAAAATATGCAGCTCGTCCACTATTACGCCCAATATACACTACCTTATCGATAGATCCTGGACTGAAAGAATCTGCTTCCATGTATTTATCCATGGCAACGTGACGACATTTAACTCCAACAGGAGCTTTCAAAACACGTAGTACTTCTTCTGCATTAGTAGCATTAGCCCAAATAGACCACTTACTGTAATCTTCGTCGGCGGGTAGAAGCTCCCACAAGAACGAAAGATCTGGGTCGTCGCAGATAAAAATTTTCAGTTTGTCTTTATGGTTTGCAATAATATTAACAGTTTTCATCCACTCTTTACCATAGAACTGCATATTTGTCCCGCCAAACTCAAGACAAAGAATATCATAACCATGATAGGTTTCAGATCTGTTAATACCTTCGTTACGAGTGTGTTCTGTTCCTTCTGACAACAAACTGATGTTATAACCAAGCGAAAACATCCACTTGAACAAACCGACACGTTTATCTACCCAAGCTCCACGAGTCCCACCTTCGTGTGTGGTTAATCCAATTTTACCAGCAACTCTACGATAGCCGACTTTTATGCCTATGCCTGTCGAATTAGCGTTGCCTTGATTAAACCAATCGAGGTCTGAAGGTTCATCGAAAAATGCATGTAGACTCAAAAGAATCCCTCCAAAGAAGATGTTTCTTTACCATAAGGATCAGCAATATTGTGAGCCTTCATATAATCATACCACTCCTGCTCTTCCCACATACCTGCAGAAACACCGTTCCAAAGAGTACGCTGAAGAGGATGGTCCTTATTGAGACGACGATCGTCAATATATTGCTTGCGAAGGTTCTCGTAATCCCATGACTGCAACTCAACCATCTTTTCGCGAAAGTAAGCAACAATGGTCATACGGTCGTTGTCATCACCGATAAGCTCGTCGTTAGCATGGATGCCAGCATGGTTATTTACAAGCAACATATCGCCAGGCTGGAGATCAATAGCAATGCGGTACTCAGGCAGAATAAACTGACCACCACGCCATCCTTTACCTTCAGGACCAGTAACCCCACAAATGTTACTGAAACCAGTAGTAAGATCGCCAGCATCACGGTGACAGGCAGTACGCCAGTTGTGGTTAACAGTAAGAGTAGTGAAGACAGTGCCATCAATACGGAATCGAGGGTCAAGTCTATTTGCCTGTACATTTTGAGCCTTCCATCTGCCAGGGATTAACTTTGCGAACTGATCATTAAGCTTATGAAGATAAGGATAACACAGAGCGAACTTATCATAGTTCTTTTCTGTGTATGATGTAGCACGACCATACGGAATACGTGGATAACGATCGAAATACCCAGCGATACCAGACATAACTGACTGAGCGTAGTTGGTATCAGAAATGTAATTTTTAACTATAAATTTAGCATCATGGATTTGCTGTTCACGAGGCATTTTCTCAGCGCCTGCCAGCCACTTATCAAACCAACCATGATACTCAGGATAAAGCTTAGTTACCTCTGAGCGAAGCCAAACCTGACCACGAGTTTCCTCCTTGTGGCCACGCTTGTATGCTTCCTTGATAGATTCAATGGTAGTACCATCATCAATAGTGTTGAGCGGACGAGCCAAATGCTCGAGAATATTAAGTTGCTCGCCCGTCACCCAGTCGCGATTTTGACGCTTCTCTTGGCCAAGCTGTTCGCCACGAGGGCCAGCCGCCATACCACGATTTTGAGATTCAGTTGCAGCTTCGCGAAGACCAGCATAGGCTGCATCTTGCTCTTCCTTAGTGAAGGTATTCTTACGGTACTTGAAGATAAGATTTTCTTCAGAAATAGTACCATCAATCATCTCAGCATAAAGATCACAGTCAGAATCAATTACCCTGTCATAATATTCTTTACTGATGAAGGTACCAAGAGTTTCCTCGGCACCAACATTTTTTCTAACCAATACTTCTACCATCATCAAACTCCCAAGATACCTTTAACATCAGGCGGCGTCCAGCCTTCTGGCTTTTGAACCTTGCCATCTTCTCGACGAATTACCTTGCCATCGACCAGCTTTGCCATATTGCTTCGATGCACCTCAGCAAAAACATCGTCCAAAGGAATACCATAAGAAACGGCAGTGCCACAAGCAATATAGATAATGTCAGCAAGTGCATCGGCAACTTCAACAAGATCATTGAAAGATTCTCCGTCTAGGTATTCAGTAAATTCTTCCCTAAGAAGCTTAACTCTCAGCTTACGTTCATCATCATCAGGAAACTCTGGCTTCTCACCAATACGCTGCCCGAATGCCTGATGAAAGTCTTGTACATCTGTATAAAAACTCATTGCTTAAACCCCATGATACAAATTGCGTCTCCACGGCTTTGAGGAATAAACGATCCACCAGCAGTAGTGCACTTATCCATTGATGCATAATACCTTTGATTATTATCAGTCGATCCAAGATAAATCACTGTTACAATACCTAGAACCATAGTCGTTGCGCATGTCCACCCAATAAACCAATCCCACTCAAATCTGCCCATCTATCCACTCCGGAGGTTGCCTGTTAGTCCACTTATGAAGATTTAACTTTCCTATTCTATAGTAGTTTCTGTAATTTGTCAAGGGGTCTTCTGAAATAATATATTCTTCTACCATGCACGAAGGCATAGGAGTCCAGTCCCATTCTTTCAAGTTTTTAGGAGGAGATTGAAGCTGATAAGAAAGCTCTCCATAACACTTGTGTGTTTTGCCGTAACGATGTGTATACTCACCCATGAGTCCAAACATATGGTCTACCAGCCAATTGTAATTTTCAATTGATTGACGACACCATACAGCTGATGGATGGTTAATGTGTGTTGCTGCATACATAGTGTAATCTCGAGAGTCTGGAAGAAGCCATCGTCGAGCCTTCCTACCAGATTTAGATTTTCCTTCATACTCAATACCATCTAGCACTCGATGTGCTGTCGAGAGCAACTGGGCGCTCTCGAGAATCATTTTGACAACATGCTTATCAACCAAGCATTGGGCTGCAGTTCCAGGATCAGGGTCGACGTAGAAGATGTTCACTATAAACTCCGATAGGATTATGTTTAACTTCGATAGATGAGAAGTCGCCTCGTTTCCACTTCTTCATTGCCATTTCTCTATGATACCTCGAAGCACGAGAAAAGTAAAGCTTTCCGTCAAGATGATCAATCTCATGTTGAAAAATTCTAGCAGTCATACCGATAAACGTTTCGGTTCGAGTATCACCATTTGGTGTTTGAAAACGAACACGAACATGCCTTGGTCTTGTTACCTTAACAATCAAGCCTGGGAACGAAAGGCATCCTTCTTCGAGACTTATCTTTTCTGCAGAAGGTTGTACGACTCTAGGATTAAAACAGACAAAATTTTGTGGCTCACCACGCATAGCGAATACACGATAAGGAACGCCGACTTGATTAGCTGCTAGACCGATACCTTTGTTATCGTACATGAACTTCACGAGCTCATGTGAAAACTCAATCGGGTCGAATGGAGGTTCCTGAAAGTTGAACGGTTGACACTGGGTGATCAGGATCGGGTCGTTGTGCTTCACTAGATTCATTCTTTTTTTCCTTCAAGCTATAAGAGCCATCTTCATTGTCAATCCAAAATAATTCTGTGCCTTCAATCCATCCCATCTGCGATAAAAGATCAGGTGGGATGATCATTATCAGCTCGCCAGTTTCTGGATCTGTTTCTAATTGAGTGATCATTTCTTTATATAAGTCCTGTTTAACATAGTATGGTTTTCGTCTGTTGGACCCCAGTCGCCATCTGGGTGATATGCGATTACTTTCATACTTTTATCTTTTGTTACAAAACGATGAAGCTCATGTTCCTCAAGACAAAAGAAAGTACCTGGGGTAAGCGGTACGACATATTCTGCATGCGAAATACCTTCACCATCAATAACGCAACCAATGCGTAGACTCGGATGCGTGTGAAACGACTGATTGGTATTTGGTGGGAAAAACAAATAATTCAACGTTGGATCACCAAGGCGAGGCGGATAAACCATCAGAGAGTCAGAACAGCCGTCAATATACGACAACTTACCAGTACGTGTAACATCTTGTTTTCCAATAAGTTCATGACCAATAAACCCAAGGCGGAATACTGCAAACAAACAAGAAGGCTGATCTTCGTGTGTTATGTGAACACATTTATTTCTAACAGGGATAGAAAAATACTGGTTTGGCTTTAGATGATAAACGTCAGCCCCAACAACAACCTTGCAATCACCTAGCGAGAAGCCAAACATAGTCGCCCAGCCAATTTGGTCGTTATCAATTTTATGATACGTATTTGTCATGACGGCGTATGTTGGATACATGCTATCACGTTTGTCGATAACGTCTGCTCTAACTTTATTGTTAGGAAAAACAATCATTTCAATTTCTCATATTTTGAGTTTTTGTTTCATTTCTACTAAGATCTTTTGGACCTCTAGGAAATTATTGCTACGAAGGAGGTTCTTAAACTCAAACTCCTTATATCGTATATATGCAAATACTTCTGAAGCATCGCTATATTTTAGCTTAATAGATTCGATTAGAGCTTCATAACTTTCATATTTCGAACATTTAAATTCAGCCTCAAGTAAGCTGCCGATATCTTCAGGATTCTGTTCGTAATTTTGAATTTGTTGCATCAACAAACGATTGTAGATATCTTCATCAGCCGCTCTTGAAATTATAGAAGATTTTAAGAAATTTGTCAACAATTGAAATTTTTCAAGATATCTAAGAACAGCAGTCATTCGCTTCAGTGAATTTAAATTGTCTTCATCGCCTTCTTCGTCGACCTTATGATAACCCTCTGTAAGAGTATAGTTGTAGTTATACAAAAGATCTTTAATTGTTAATCCTTTAGGAATAAAAGATTTAGAGTATGTGATGACAGTACTATACTTTACCACATTATACGCTTTTCGAGTTTTAACGATTTTTACGATTCTGTTTCTGTAAACATAAAGGTAGTAGTCATAATCAATATCATTATCTTCAATATATTCATTTTCCATTGATAAACTCCATAGCATATTCTTTTGTGATAAAATTCAAATTATCGTCAACGGCTTCATAAAACCCTTTATTTTTCCAAAGATTTTTCAAGCTTCCTACTTTACCCTTAGTTATATATTCATCATAGCCTGTGTGCTTTATGATGAATTTTTTCCCTGCTACTTTATAAGATCTCAAGCTGTTTTCAATTTTTTGATCATGATTATCTAAACTCCATCGCTGCCATTCAGGAGTATCGAAGAAATGATGGATCTTAGAAAAATTAGTTCTTGGATCTTCCCAATCTTTATATGCTAGCAATCTGTACTTAACATGCTGCCACTTGTTGGTGAAATTAAACCACCATACCCAATCAAAACAGCTCTTAATAGGAAACGGACAAGCTACTGTAGTTCGCTCGTAAACTTCTATAAATTTTGAAGCGATTGATTTGCCAAACATATCATTATACACAACTGGCATTTTAGTTTTCCAGTTAGCATGTATACCTTCTTCGCCATGATGATCGACAACTTTCTTAATTACATCGCTACCGAATATTTGATCGCCATGCTCGCCAGTGATGACATGACCTTTCTTGCATGCTTTCTCAACATGAGCGTATGAAGAAGTAATTCTACCCTTAAACTTCTCCACAATTAAATTCCACATTTGCGGAAATTCTGCGATACTCGTGATAGAAGCTAAAATATGAACACGTTGCAATTCTTCTGTAGACCAAGAAGCAAGGAAGGCTGTTACAGCGGTAGTACTATCAACACCGCCGCTGTACATAATATATATATCGCCATCTAGTTCCTTAAACTGAATAGCTCTTTCAATAGCCATATCTTCATATGTTTTATTGTTCGTTGGTAACTGCAAAATTTCAGCAATAGTTTCACAACCAAGCGTCACATTAAAAGGATCCATACCCTGCATAACTCTATTAACAGATTGAGTGTATGGATATTGTTTTGGACACCACGGTAGTAGGTCTAAATTTTCGTTATCGAACATTTTTGTGTAAAGTAGTAATCCCATCATGCAACCTTACTGAAGTTTTTATGCTTCTCAAATTTAATCACATTAGTAAATTTATCGTACAGCTGATCAGTTTTATGGCTGATAATAAACGTATTCGTATCCGATGTCAGGTTATTTAGTATCTTCATAAACTCTTCTGTACCATTAGAATCTAGAGAGCTATCGAACACTTCGTCCATAATAAGAAGGTTAGTGCTGATAGAATTACGCAACTTAGCCACAGAACGCCATGTAAACAAGATAGCAAGATTAATTCGCATCTTCTCACCTTCAGAGAAAGAAGCGTATGAGAATTCGTCTCTGAATCGAGATTTAATTGTTTCGTTAAATTCCTCGTCAAGCTCGAACTGCACAAAGAAATCCATAGCTGAAAGATACTTATTGATGAGCTTATTAATAACAGGAACATACTGCTTGATAATCCTTGCCTTAATACCACCGTCTTTCAGTAGCATAGCAGCCGCTGAATAAATCTGCTTTTGATCCATTGCATCATTATAACGAGCGGCGACAGAATTTAGTTCTACCTCAAGATCAGCCATTTTAGAATCTTCGTCAGCCTCATGTGAAACATTTATCTGATTGATTTCTTTCATCAGCTGGTCGCGATATTTAGCTAAAGATTCGCCATTAGAACGTAATTTAATTTGTTGCATTTGCAAAGTTTGTACATTCGCATGAACCTCTATCATCTCATTCAAACGAGCATTAGTTTCATCGTACTGTGTAACAAGATCTACAAGGGCGGTATCGATACTTTTGATCTCATTATTCTTAGTGAACAACGTATTTTCGCGAAACTCATTACTAATACTCTGAGTACAAGTAGGACAGTTCTCATGTCTTTCGAAAAAGGCTACATCCTTATCAATCAGAGCACGTTTAGCTTCAATTTTATGCCTAAGCTGCGAGAGTTGATTAATACGCTTGCTGATTTTAGGTTCGTCTTGAATACTTTCTTTAAAATTAGCTATTTGCTCTTCGATACTTTTACATTGGTCGTGGAGAGCAATAAGCTTTTCATTTGTGTCATCAATAACGTTAATTTTCTCAGCAACGAGCTTCTCATTGTTAGTTTGCTTCTCGAGCAGGTGTTCCTTGATTATTTCTATTCTACCCATCAAAACTCTTTGATCGGCTGAAACATCATCTAATTCGCTACTATTATCCAGCATCTTATCTTTGAGGAGCGAGTTCATGGTTGTGAAGATTTGAAGGTCAAGTAGGTCTTCGATAATATCTCTACGCTGTCCTCCTGGAAGCTGCATAAACGGCTGGAACGTAGCCGAACCAAGCACAACAACCTGACAGAAAGACTTCATGTTAAGCTTAAGTATTTGCTTCTCAAGAATTTCTTGATAGTCTTTTATCTCTGCAGACTGGTTAAGCAGGATACCGTTTTGATACACTTCAAAAATATTTGGCTTGACTCCACGAACGATCTTGTACTCGTTGCTGGAGATGTTAAATTCAATCTCAACAACAAGTTCTTTCTTCGTGATCGTGTTAAGCAGCTGTGGCTTGTTGATCTTACGGAAAGGTTTCCCAAACAGTGCAAACGATAAAGCGTCGAGAATGGTAGACTTCCCAGCCCCATTCTCGCCGACAATAAGTGTGTTGTTTGATTTAGCTAAATCTATCTCTGTAAAAATATTACCAGTCGAGAGTAGATTTTTCCAACGTAGTGTTTTGAAAAATATCATTCTATAGCGATAGCCTCGTTGTAAAGTTCCACGATAGTTTTTTCTAGTCTATCTTTATTCAAATTAGGAGAGTTGACTTGATCGATATACTTCTTAAAAATGTTGATGGTAGACTCTGCCTCATTGATAATATCATCATCTACCTCAGTGGCAAGGTTCAAATGATCCTCAACGATTTGCATTTCTAACACACCAATCTTTTCAATTTGCTCAATAAATCTATCGAACCTGTATGGATCAGTTTTGTTCTTAACAATCACCTTGATGATCTTATCTTTCAACAAACTAAGATCGATACCTTCTGGCTCATGACCAGGAGTTGCATCGTCATACCAGACCTTAGAGAACATTATAAACGAGTTCGGTATAAAAGTCAAGTCCCTGGTTTCTGTATCCAGGATGTGAAAGCCTTTAGGATCATCATAATCGCTCCAAGTAAACTCAGCGTGGCTACCCAAATAATGGATAGTGCCATCAGAGGAACGATGATGATAATGGCCACTAAGAACCATATCAAAGCGATCAAAGATATGACGATCATCTCCATGAGAAACCATAGATCCCCTGTGCATCTCAAAGCCTGCAAGCTCGAGATGGCCCATAACAATCTGAGCTGGCGTAGTTTTGATTTTGTGTAAGCAAACTTCTCTGTTTTCATCGCATATCCATGGTAGCATTAGCACTATAGTTCCATCAAAATCAAATTCACGTGGAATCCGTTGATATGAAGTGAAGCAATCTTCAAATCTATCACCGATGATATTCTCAATAGCATTGATTTCGTTTGTGTTTTTAAAGTAGGTATCGTGATTACCTGCGATGAAATGACAGTTGATATTTCTATTATCCAAAGGAACTAGAAAATCTTTCATCAATCGATGCATCGTATAGTGATTGAGATACTTACGACGGTCTACAAGATCGCCGAGATGAACAACAGTACGAACATTGTTACTGTCCAAATATGGAAAAAATACCTCATCAAGGAACCTCTTCGAATTATCCATAAACGCAATGTTGTCATTGCGAATACCCCAGTGTGTATCAGTAATTAGTGCAATCTTCATCTAGCAGTTTTCTTATTTGAGAAAGAATTTTTATCTCTTGAATATGTGTTCAAACAGATAGTCGTATAATCCCTGATAGCCTCGAGGCGAAGGACGTAATTGTTACGTTCGTTTTCTCTCGTGATGCCATCATTGATCTTATCAACAAGATCCATAACATTAGCTGGTACTAGGTGCAAGTTCTTCATTAGTTTCTTCCTCTGCGAATTTTTCTAATCCTATTTTTGTTTTCTTTAAATTTTTAGCCAACTTACTCTCGAAATTTCGAATAATATCGTCAGAATATTCGTTGTGTTTTACCTGAATAGTATGGCTACCGTCTTGCTGATCATACAGCTCATCCATAATACCAGAGTTTTCGAAATTCTTATGCTTGATATAAGCTTGCTTCTTCTCTTTATGAATCCTACGAATAAAAGCGTTCCAAGCAATTTGCGTAAAGTATGCGAACGGATTTGATGATTTCTCAGGATCAAAACTATGAGCAGCCGATACACAGTTCTCGATAGCGTCAGCTACCATCTCATCTCTGTATGAATAATTCATGAAGTTAGGCTTGGTTGAGAGCCTGTTACATATTTGTAGAAAGCATTGGCCAACATAGTTAGGGACAGAGGGAGGCGTTCTACCCATTTCTTCTGCGAACTTCAGTTTGTCTTTGTATTTAATCATCTCTTCGTATAATGTTTTATTGTTAACATAATTACGTTTCGCTCTTGGTAGTTTTGCCATATTATGCCTTTATGTTTACTGGATAAATTTTATAATCAAATTTTTCCTCATTATATATTTTCATACGTTCAACAAAGTGTTGTATAGTAAAATTCTTTCTAGTCTTCCAAGTTAAATCGTCAGCGATGTCATAAAGAGTTGCGCCATTTTTATCAGCTGATTTGCGTAATACACGACCAATTGATTGTAGAGTTCGAACCTTGGATTTTGAAGGACTAGCAGATATAATGTTACGGAGAGAAGGAATGTTAACACCTGTGGAGAAAGTTCCTGCAGAAGCGACCACAATAGCGTTTTGTTCTGTCTTAAGTAGCTCACGAATTGTTTCACGATCTTCTCCATCAACACCACCATGAACAAAAAACACAGGGCGTCCACAATCTTTTAATAAGTCATACAGTACCTGGCCATGTTTTTCTACAAACTGAAACATCAACAGAGTATTACCCTCGAGCGAGAGCGTGAGGTTCTTGATAAAATTATTACGGGCGACATTACGTACTAGGAAATCTAGCTCTGTCTGATAATCTGATTTACTAAGTTGTTTACGTATCTCATCGGGATACTTCAATATTATAGCCTTAATGAGAAAGGAAGTCAAGTGTTTTTGTTCAATTAACTCAGTAGTAGTAGTAACTTTTCTAACAGGGCCAAACAAACCTTCAAGAACAAGCTTGTGAGTTTGAGTACCATCAAGGGTTCCAGTAAAACCAAAACGGTAACGACAGCTACTAAGCTTAGACATAATAGAAGTGAGAGACTTGGCTTTAAAGAGATGAGCCTCGTCACCTATGACCACATCAAACTGTTCGAAATATTTTTTATCCAGTTTATATATCGATTGCCAGGTTGAGATGGTAATTGGTTTATCTGTGCGTTTATCTTGCCCAGCGTATATTCGATGGACGAAGTCGTCAGATACAAAGCCATAGTCACTAAAATCAGAGGCAAGTTGACTAACCAGAGAAGTAGTTGGAACAATAATAAGAGTCCGTGCATTATAATATCTCGTTATCAAGTAGATGATGAATGACTTACCAGAGGCAGTCGGCGAAAGCATAAGTGCTCTACGATTACGTACAGCATATGTGAACGCATCGATTTGATAGTCTCTACGTTCATATTTCTTTGGAATGTTTAACGAGTCAACAAAATCATTTGCTTCCTTGAGTGAAAACTCATCAGCCGAGAAATCAGATGTGTAAACTAATGTATAATTACGTTTGTCAGCAAACTCTTTTACATATGCATTAAGCCCACCATAAAGCAAGCCAGTCATCACGTTGTACAAACGGATTTTGCCGTCCCACACTTTATTGCGGACGGCTGGCATAAACTTTGCTCCTGGTACTTCGAACGTAAAAAATTCGTTTAGTTCGAAACCAACTCCAGGCTCGCATGTAATTTTATTGTAGGTTTCATCGAACCTTGAGATCTCAATTACGTCCATTATGCTCCCATTGTAAATTTATGCCAATCAATTGCAGACTTAATTTGAAATCCTCGGTTGACCAAGCTTTTAATAATTGATTCAAGTAAATCTACTTTTTCTTGCTGTAATCCAATTTTCAAAGACAAAGAAATAAGATCCTTGTCGCCTTCCATATACATAGGCATTTCTTGCTTGAGGATCATACCACGAGCGGGCATGTCCCATCCAAGTTCACGTGTCTCAGCTGATGGTCCTTGAGTATAAAACTCATACTTAGCAAGCTTCAAGCTTTTCATCTCGCCTTCGTACTTACGTAGCAGTAGCTTCTCAGTAGTATATAGTTTATAATATTTATTGTGGAGTTTAGGTATCTTGATGCTTTCGGTACCAAGGTCAGTAGTATCGATATCGCTGTCTTTATCCCACTCGATGTAAATGTCTTCTAGCTTCATATTCCCCTCACTTTATAATCATATTATAGCGTAATTAGGGATAAAAGTATACTACAATTTTACTACGTCGTAAAGAGTATATTTAAACTCAGCAGTAGCACTTATGTAGTTAACAGAATTATCTGTAGATGTGAAGCTTAAATCAGATAACGAAGTTGGGAATGCATCTCGAAAATTAATTTCGAAAATGGGAAGCTTAGTCTGACTTAATATAATTAAATTGATGTCAGAAGTTACGCCTGTACCTGTTGCAATTGGAGATGTAGATAGAGCTTTATATTCTTCGAATTCAAACGGGAACCCTAATGCTCTAATCCAATTATGGAGTTCGAACCAGTTTTGCATATCTTCATCAACTTTAAACGAAATTTTAAGCTTACCGAAATCAACATGATCACCAGAAATAGGGATGCGTACGAATGGGTTTTGTTGAGTTGGGAAGTTGACAGAAATAGATGGAAGATTAACTTCTTGAATAAAGAAATTTACATACGGCGCTCGCTTGATCTGAAAGACGAAATTGAGCGGACTAAGGAAATTCTTGTTATACGGTGTGTTATCTATAGCAGTCATCAGTACCTCCTGGATCTACTACTATTTATTATCATTTTCTTCATATATGATTATACTGGTAAATTGGAAAAAGGTAAAGAAAAAAGGGAGCATTTCTGCTCCCCTTAAGTTTGCGGCTTGAAACCGTCTTGTATTGCCTCGCCTTTGAATCAGCGAGGTTTCAATTACATTAGGTTGTTAACGATCATACGACGATAGTAAACGTTAGATGAGAAAGTAAGCTCGCCAAGACCCTTAACTGGCTGATAAGAACCATTCATTTCGGCGAATGGGTTTGCTACCATGCCGTAACGAGTCTTAAAGCCGATCTTTGGCTGGAAGCTTGACTGATCAACTGCACGAACCATCTGTAGAGGAACGTATGGGCAATAGAATAGACCAGCGTCGAATGCTGAAGAACCCTTATAGCCAACAGTTAGGTAGTTACCACCGATTGCGTATGGATCGATGTATACCTTTAGACGACCGTTTAGAACACCAGCGAAAGTGTTACCAGTGTCATCTACCTGAAGGTTGTTAGAGTTAAGAGCAGGAGTGTAATCAAGAACACCAGCCATCTGAAGAGCAGAAGCAACGTCTGAAGAACAGATAACTAGGTTACCCTTACCACGACGAGTCTGACGAGCGATAGCGTTAGCTTCTCTTTCAAGCTGGAACATAAGACCCTTGAACTTTTCAACTGACCAACGACCGTTTGAGTCGGTGTCAAGGTCGAATACGCCCTGAGTAGTAGTGTTATCCATAGCACCCTTAACAGCTGTGACGTTGATAGTACGAACAACTTCACGGTTGATTTCAGAAAGAATTTCTGCAGAAAGGATGTTAGCAAGTTCTGTTTCAGCGTCAAGACCGTGAATGGCCTTAAGATCCTGAGCAAGTTCCATAGTGTACTCTGCCTTTAGAGCACGGGACTTAGCAGTAACAGTTACCTTTTCGATTGAGAACGCCATCTGAGCGAAATCGCCAGCGCCGCCATTGTTCGAACCAAGAGTTTCTGCAACAGTAGTAGCCATACCACCAGCAGCGTTATATTGGGAAGCGCTGGACATAGGAGTAGTGTTAGTTGCACCTGGGAAGGTACCTACGTTATTGTTGCCGATCTGATTGCCGCCGCCAACAACAGTAGAGAACGCAGTGTTAACTTCCTGATAGAAAGTTTCCTGAGTTACAGCGTCACCCTGATTAAGGGCATAACCAGTTGAGTTAGTCTGCTGGTTAGAATACATTGAACGCATTGCGAAGATAAGTCCAGTAGGACCAGTCATTGGCTGAACGCCGCAGATATCATAAGCAATAAGGTTAGGCATTGCACGACGTACGAGAGAGATCAATACTGGATCGAAAGTATCAATACCACCAGTACCACCAGTTGACGAAGAACCGCCCATCTGGTTAACTGCAGAAGGAGCAATACCAGTTTCAGTAAGAGTCTGGTAAGAACCATGAGCAGCAGACTCCTGAAGAGCCTTCTGTGTATTTTCGAGCATTACTGCTGTAACGGAGCGGCGGTGATTGTCCTTGATTGCTCCAAGAGCGTCGTGGTCAAGTACCGGTGCCCACTTGTTTTGAATTTCCTCAGCTAGATACATTTTAGTCTCCTTTTCTTAAGGTGTTTATTTGTTATTTATAAAAGTTATTTCTTTACGTTCTTAGTAATTGCTTGCACGTAACGATTAACAGCTGGGTCAATAGAAACTGTGTTAGTTGAAGTTTCACCTTCGAAAGTTTCTTCTTCAATGTTCGTAGAAACGACTGTCTTCTTATTAGCAAAATAGCTTTCCTTAACGAAGGCTAGCTTCTTACCATAAGTTTCTAGGTCGCCGTCAAAGTCAATACCTTCTGCAAGAGCCTTGAACTTTTCTACCTGCGAAAGAGCAAGACCATCACATAGGCTTTCAAGGATTTCGTCCTTTTCAACTTCTGCTACAGTTCTCTTGAGCTCTACGTTTTCATTGATGGATTCGTCAAGAGCTGCTTCGAGAGATTCTACCTTCTCGGCAAGAGCTTCGATTACATTAACTTTTTCCTGTGGAACGTCAATATAATGTTCAGCGAATAGACCCTTTAGACCACCAATAAATTCTTCCATTAGTTCGTTACGAAGTGTTGATTCAATAGCAACTTCGTTAGCTTCCATCCACTGCTCAGTTACGTATTCAAGATACGAATCGAGCTTAGATGTAAGTTCTTCAGTAATTTCAGTTACAGATTCAACAAAAGCTTCTTCATATTCTTCTTCAAGACGAGCAATTTCAAACATTGCACGAGCGTTAACAGCTGCTTCGAATAGAGTTGCAGCATTGTCCTTGAATTCTTCAGAAAGATCAGAACCAGCGAACATTTCTTCAACGTCTTCCTTGACAGAAAGCTTCTTAAGCTTTGGCATTGCATCCTTAGTTTTTGGACCAGCGCCACCCTTCATGTCTACTGAAGACTGATTAGCGCCAGACTTATCGCCTACGCCCCAATCCTTGCCAGGACCATAAAGAGACTGTGTATCATGGAACCACTTAGTAAGGTCTTCCTTCTTCATAGAATGCATAGCACCAATAACAGCAGTGATCATGCCGATCTTTGACTTAGGATCATCGACACCACGAGCGTTTGGCTTAAGAGAAAGAGCAGCAGTAGTGTCTTCCTTCATGTGAGCGTCCTTTTCCATTTTCTTTACCTTAGCAGTTTCTTTCTTTTCGTCGTCGCTGTCTTCGTCTTCTTCATCATCTTCTTCGTCGTCCTGATCATCTTCCTGATCGTCTTCTTCAGATGACTTCTTTTCGACTACGAAATCTTCTTCCATTTCTTCTTCAGCTTTCTTCTTAGATTCGGCAATAGCTACCTTCTCTAGAAGGTCTTTCATTTGAAAACTTTTAATTGACATCGTAAGGTCTCCTTGTGGAATTTAGAATTATTTATATTTATTTAAATTTAAAGCTAAAGAGCTAACATAGTTTTCAAAGATAGCAAGCTTCTGCTCTTCGATTTCTCTTAATGACATATTATGAATTTGCTTCTTCATATTGTCAAGTTTTTCTTCGTGCCAAGTATCTTTTACTGGATCATAAATCCAGTCTACGTTTTCCATAATACCTTTAACAAAAGCATCTGGAGCTGAGGGATCAGCAACAATGTCAGCTGCAGTAGCAAGACGAAGATCAGGTTGGACCATCATAGCGCCAGTTTTATGGTCTGGCTGTAATGAACCCAAAGCACGAGAAGAAACGCCAAGATTTGCTCCAGACTTTAAAAGACCTTTAGCAATGTTACCCATTGGGGTTTCGGTAAGTTTTGCTTTACCAATAAAATTACTACCATCACGTTTTAAATCTATGATGATATGAGAAACTCTATCAAGATTAATAGCCGGACCTTCTGGATGTCCAAGCTCGCCATAAGCTCTATTGTTTCTAATAGTTTCTGTTACATAACGATTAACTTCTGGCTCAAGCACGTGCATTTCATAGATGCGTCCATTACGGTTTTTTCTGTCAGCCTGTAGAAAAATGCCGTGAATAAAATGTTCCTTTTCGCCAGACTCTTTGGCTTCGGAAATATATTCTACGCTTTCTACTAATTCGGTAATGAGTTTCATTTTAATTCCTATATGCTATTGCTGTGCCGTACACGGATGCATAAATATCAGACGAATGCATTGTATCTGATGGGTCTTTTTCTAAAATTATATCTTGACCGCCAGTTAAATTTATTTGATATTTATTTAAAGCAATTGTGTGTACTTCACCAGGATTTGTTATTCTTGCGTCAGTTATATCAAGATTGGCACCACCTGAAGTAGCTGATAGAGCTAACGATGAACTATTGACGAAACTAACAAAATAATAAGCGTTAGCAGTTGTTATACCAGCAATTTTTGTATTACTTGTTGGCACTCGATATATAACATAGTCACCAACAGCAAAAAGAGTATCAGCTGATGATATTTTGATAGTGTTAGTTGAGTTAGAAAATCCAACACTATTAGCTACGACATTAACTGTAGCTTTATTGCAACTGAGTACATGAAATGAAGCTACACCACCATTATGAGTAAATCTAACAAGCTTATTGTTACCAAATGTACTGTGTGTTGTACTATTTGATACTTCAGATTGAGTTAATGGTTTAATTACAACGTTATCCATTTTTAATTCCTAAACGCTATCTTTACACCAGTAACACTCGTACCAGCACCATCACTTGATTGTAAAGTATCCGTTGGAGCTTTTTCTAAAATTAATGATTGGCCGCCAACAATAGTAACACTGTAATTGGTATCACCATCAGCATTTTTACATGTAATAGTGTATGCAACTGTTAATGCTGCTGTGCAAGTTAATCTTACTAACTTAGCATTGCTATATGCACTAATATTACTCGTATTACAAGCTATCGATATGCCTAATGGTTTAATTACGCCGCTCATAGGGTTTGTCCTAATGCATTATCCTGATTCATACCAGGAAGTGTTATCGGTGTGTCGGATTCGCGGAGTCTAATAGCATGAGCGTGTGCTTTATTTTTCCAATTAGCTCCATGAGTTTCATGAGAATATTTGGCTACTACATTACCCTTGCGGTCTCTAACATGTGCTACGCTATTACGGATAGAAACCGTTGCATCTTCGCTCTGAAGTAAAGGCTCTACAGCATTTGCTTCCTTGACAATATTACGGAGATTTCTAGTATAGCTTTCTTCTGAAGTAATGCCCATTTTAGCTCTACTTACAATCGCCTTATCAGCATCTTTCTGTTGGACCTGTTTTGCTTTAGCCTTAGCAGTTTCAGATGGCTCTACGAAAGTTCCAGGGAGAATATCTTCCTTAACAGCCTTTTCTTGCTTTTCCTGACTCATTCCCTTATCACGGAACTTATTAGCCTTGGCTGCATACTTCTTGAAGATAGGACCAGAACGACCCATAGCATCACCCATAGCTCTCTTAGCTGCTACGTTAGCGGCACGATGATATGTGTCAGTTGAAAGCTCTTCGATTTCTTCTACTTCTTCTCTGGTAATTTTATTAACAGCAGTATAGATATTACCTAAACGCTGACGAGCTTTGTTTGTGAGTTTATCAGCTTGCTTATCATCGCCAGACATTCTAGCATAAGCAGCATCTGCTTTTTTATGACCGACATCTGCAGAAGCAGACTTGACGTAATCGCCGTACTTCTGGGGGGTCATTTCTTTAATAGTTTTTACTGAAGAACAATCAGCCATTTCGTGGATAGGACATTTCGTTCCGGCTTTTGTACGATTACACGAAACATCCTCAGCTTTTTTTGATTCGTAAACGCCACCTGCATCTTTATGACGCTTCTCTTCTGGCTTAAGAAGAACTGGCTTTATATTAGTTGCCATGTATGCGGAATCGCCATTACCAACACGATCTTCGTGTTTTTCAATTTCGTGCTGCTTGGCAAACTCTGCTTCGTCACCAGCCTTTGGCTTGTAACCACCAAGATCGTTTACCTTTTTGGTACTAGCGTTTTTACCTTTTAAAACGTCTTTGAGATACTTTGCCATCTAATTACCCTTATTCTTCTGGCGCACTGTTGAACATAGATTGCGCAATTTCTGTTTTTCTGTTATCAACAGCAGCCTGAATTTTATCTAAAATCAAAGTATCAAATACCTGTTGGAATTCTAGAGGCTGTTGTGAGGCGCTTAACTTAACCAAGTCATTCAAAGTATATTTATTATCTTCTTCCATAGTTCATCTCCTATTTATTTTTAGCCAAAATTAAAGCAGCTGATTTAAATTTGGACTCATCACTAAGTGTTCTGTTTTTCTTTTGTGCTAGCAAATCATATGTTGCTTTTGCTGTTTGCATTTTTCTAACGTTTTCATCGTGCTTAGGGTCTACCGCTACCTGAGCATCACCAGCGGCAGCTTTCTGGTCTGTGTCTTGCTGCTGTTGCTGTTGCATCTGAGCCTGACCCTGTTCCATTTGCTGTTCGCCCATTTCGTTCTGTAGGATCGCTGGGTTAATCCAACGTGGGTCAGCTGAGTCGGTTTCCTCTTGAATTTCTTTGTCCATTTCTTCAATATCATCTTCTGACATTTGAAGAATATTCTTACGTAGCCACTGATGCGAGTAATACTTACCGATCATATCCTGGAAGTTACGAGCAAGATTAATACGGTTGTCAAGAATTTCACCGTCCTTGAGCTCAGTAAAATAGTTATCTTTAGCGAAGTCGAACTGAATTTCGCCAGCAATATTTTCCCAATCTTCAATAGTCATAATTTGTTTAAGAACAATTTGTTTACAGAGAAGGTTTAGGAATAGATGTGAGAAACGACCACGTAGGCGACCAATAAAACGGCTGAACTTTAATTCGTCGCGACTTACTTCAGTAGCTCGCCCGAGCGAGAACAGTGCATCTGAATTAAGACGGTTTACTGGTACGTTAAGTGTCTGGAGCATTTTCTTTTGGAAGTAAAGAACATCGTCCATTTGTCCAAGAGTTTGACCGCCAGGTAAGGTAGTAACCTCCGTACCTTTACCACCTTCACGACGTGGTAGCCAGTAGTCTTCTAGCATCGTCATAAATTTGCGGTCGTCGCGAATGGCACCAGAGTCAGCATCGTAAATCAAACGATTCTTATGCTTAACCATGATATCGCGAACGTATTGTTCTGCTTTCATCTTAGGTAGATTACCTACGTCGATATACCAAATACGACGCTCAGGTGCACGTGCGAGACGATAGATAACAAGAGCGTCTTCGAGTGTACGTAGCTGATTGAGAGACTTAATAGCTTTGTGCATGTACGAGAGAACCATAGTTCCCTGTGTATCAGATAATCCTGAAGTAACATGTAGGATAGAGTCCTTGGCGATACGAAGACCAGTCGTGGAAGGTCCAGTATTTTTGTTGCCGTAGTTAAATCCCTTGTCATTAAAAATATAGTATTCGTTCTGTGTTTTTGGAATAACAGCTTCACCATGCTCGCCGCCTTTGGCTCTACGCTTGGCAATTTCGCGAACCTTACGAATCTTACGAGGATCGACGTAACGAATTTCTTTGATACCGTTTTTAGTATCTTCTTCGTCGATAATAACATGGTAGTACAAACGACCATCAATATACCAACGGCGCATGATTTCATATGCATGTTTACGGAAGTCGAGAATAGTTAAACAGTTCTCAAACTCTTCGCGAATTTTCTTTTTAATTGATTCTGGAATAGCTGTTAGGTTATCTAATTTAATTTCGACTAAGTCTTTTTCGTCAAGACTTACCATTTCATTAACGATTTCATCAACAGCAGCATCGACTTCTGGCTGAAGTGCCATTTCGCGATACTTAGTAACTAATTCAGCTTCTGTTCTTACTGTACCATCAAGGTCGACATATGTACCAAAACTACCACCTGCAGCAACGACTACTGCGCCATCATCATGCTCTTTTGGAGCAAACGACGGCGCAACATCTAAGTCTACCTTACGTTTAAATTCGAAACCGAATAGATTCATTTCTTTTCCTTCAAATGAAAAGAGGGGCTAAGGAACCTGCCCCTCTTTAAAATAACAAACTAATTCAAGAGGCTACTAACTATATAGATTAAGTTGAAGATGGGCTTACAGCGTCGCCGAGATAAGCATTAACTTCTTCAACTGTTGGGAGCCAGTAGTCGTAGGCAAATCTTACAGTGAATGTTTCAATTTGGTTAGTTGTATCCCAATCTAGAGCAATGTCAGAAACGTCTGTTGGGAATGCGCCAATGATAGTATATTGACGAATTAAATCACCAGCCTTACCGTATTGAATAACATCCATATCAGACTTATATGAATTTTCTGATTCAGTAAAATTGGGATCGCGAATGTTTGATTCCAATCTGTTAAGAGCGTTTGACCACTTCTCAAACATAGAACGAACAAGGAAATCCTCGTCGTTCATTACTGTTACCTGCCAGTCAGCAAAAGTTCTATCGCCCTGTACCTTGATCTTACGACCGAAGTAACCAACGTCAATAGACTGGATAGTTGCAGCTGGTAGAGAAGTCGCACGACAAGTGAAACGAAACTTGTCAGACGAATCCTGATCTGCCCCAATACCTGCAGGCGGTGTGATATACACTTCGAAAAGTGTAGGACGAGCACCACCATAAACAAGACCTCTTGTTTTGAAAGTGCTAATATTAAATCCTGATGCCATCTTTTTTCTCCTTAATGGATTTTAATTTATTTATTAAAACTTGCCGACAATTTCAGAGAATTGAACACCAGTTCTTACAGCAACGAAATTGAGCTGAATGAAGTTGATAGAACGGGCTGGCTTGATGTAGATATCGCCCCAGAATTCGTTACGATCAATTCTTTCGCCAGTATTATTAGTTCCATCGCAAACAACGAGGAAGTCAGTAATACCACGACGACCCTGAATGTCGCGGAGATAAGGTGTCACAAGGCTCTTAAACTGTGCACGAGTAAATTCGTCATTGAACTCGAACAAGAAGAACTTAGAAGCAGTAGCGATAGCCTTTTCAAGAACAATGAATAGGCGACGAACGTTAATGCGATCGAATGCTGATGGCTTAGACTGAAGTGTCTTATCACCGTAAAGCACAGTACCCTGACCTGGGAATGAAACAAGTGGGTTGATGCTATTCTTGTAAAGAATATCTCTATCAGCCTGTTTTGGATTCCAACGAAGCTTAACAAGATTTTTAAGCTGACCACGATTGAAACCAGCTGGAGACCACCATGGATCACGAACGCTATCGGTACGAGCACAAAGACCAGCTACGTCGCCATTTGCTGGGATATAACGGTATACGTCGTTATAACGATCATACTGATACTTATAACCAGAATCGAGAACAGCGTATGAAGAATCATGGATATTATTTCTCCATTCAACAAGCTTAAGTGCTTCGTTACCAGCATTAGTTATTACTACAGAATCTTCTGGAGAAACAAGAACGATACAGTCCTTACGAGTTTCGCAGATATTGTCGATAATGTAGTTAGCTAGCTGATATGTTCCGCCAGATCCGATTGGCTTACCCTGAAGGATAAGAGAAACGTCAACATCTTCAGCTGATTTGTATAGATCATAACCAGCGGCTACTGTACCTAATGAAATTGATGATTCAGAAACACCATCTTGACCGCCAATAAAATCATAAATTGTTGTAGTTGTATTATCTGAATCTGTAAGATTTGCAGCGGTGTTAGAGTTAATACCAGGTAAATCGCTCGCTACCCAGATATATTTTGACGTTTGATTAATTACTTGTTTGTAATAATTAATTGCTCCACCGACAGTCTTAGCATCAGTAGCACGCGATACACCGTTATATACTTCAAGAACTGTACCTGGAACTCCAGTAAACAAACCTCTTTCGTCAGTAACTACAACGTGCATTGTGTCAATAACAGAAGAATTACCAAAGTTATTTTGATAGTCAGAAGTTGTTGGGCTATTTTCTACGTAAGTGCTATTGTTCCAAATACGGCTAATAGTAGAATTTACTGTATCGCTTGTGCTAAAATCTGTTGAAAGTCTATAAGTAGTATCGAAATTAATAGGTAAAAACGCACCTGTTGAGTTAGCAACGTAACTTCCAAGAGAAGAAATACGAAGGTTTTGAGTGCCAATAGATCCGTTACCTACTACTAATGAATCGCCAGGAGTGATATACTGTTCTAAGTATATACCATAATCGTCAGCGTCACCTGCAGTACCACCGCCACCTGGAATAACTGATAGAAGGCCACTAGAACTACCAACGCTGATAGAAAGGTTCGCAACAACGTCAACAACTTGTGAAACGTCTTCTAAACCATTCATATACAATATTTTCGAAAATCCATCAGCGTTATCACAAATGGAAATTTTCAGCGAATTGCCGACAGAGCCTGCATATCTAGCTACGAAATAAACGTTAGCATCAAAGGTTTTAGTTGCATAATCTTCGTTGTTTTTAACAACTTGCGCTGTCATATCATCAACATCTCCAACTAATGCAGGTCCGGCAACAGCGGACAAAGTTGCGTTCGCTTCAGCAGTAGTATTAGCAACACGAGTTACGTAAAGACGATTACCGTAGGAAAGGAAATTTGCAGCAGTAAACCAAGTTTCAGCATTGTTTGAAGTTGGCTTGCCGAATGTGCTTACTAGTTTTGTTTCTGTATCGATCAATTGTCTTGTGCCGATTGGACCCCAGTTGAACACACCAGCAATAGCACCATCGCTGGTAGCAACTGCAGGTACAATACCTGTTAGGTCGATTTCGGAAACATTTACACCTGGACTTAGTTGAAATGGCATTTTATTTCTCCTTCCATGGAAAAAAGATAAGGTAATTTGTCTGAATTATTTATAAATATCCGTCTTTTAAATCTGACAACCAATTTCCACGAGGAGTTAAATCTATAACTTCTTGTATATCATCGCCTCTACCATCATCTACGAACCCAAAAGGAGACAAATCTTGCATAATCTCTTCGTCAGTTTTATCTCGTAATCTCATAAGCGTATTTATATCAGTATAATCTTTGAAGTATTGCTGCTCTGATAACCATCCAAATAACACCAATCCCATCACAAGGTCATCATGAGCGCCTTCTTCGGCTTCATAGCTCTTGCCTTTTTTCGAAAATCTAGCTAATTCTTCAATGGTATGAAAATCATTAATGATAAGCTGGTTCTGTTCAATCAATAGTTTCAACAAAGAGCAACCGTTTGCTTTAACAGGAACCGTAGTTCTTACGCCCATGTCAACAGCTGTACCGAAACCAGAACTAATTTTCTTGCCGTTTCTACCATTGTTTTCAGTAAATAGAATATTGTCATACTCGAAATCATAATGTAATGAATGACTTACTTGAGCACCCATGTTATTGACTTCGACTAGTACTGGCGCTTTGTTGTATGCAATAGCAATACGATGGACAACTTCAGCATAATCTAATGGTGTAATTAAGTTGTTTCGATAAACACATACTTGCTGATATGGCATTTGTGAAACATCAAGAACATGGAAAGCTGAATAGTCTAAAGCTCTACCTTCAGATACGTCAACAACAATACCATATCTGTGACCTGCTATTGGGCTACAATAAACTGATAGACCATCTTTGGTGTTTACTGGCGTTTGATGAACTAACTCTTTTAGTTTCCAACCAGCGATAAGCGTACCCGAGCTACCCATAAACTCAACACAGTATTCTTGCTGGAATTTCTCAGTATCGAAGTTCATAGAAGCGAGTGTATCTGTTTTCCATTTTTCATCACGACCAGGAACGGCGTCCCACATAACCTGAATAGGTTTGTAACCATTTCGATTTTCTCTAGCGTTAACCCAAATAGAATAGAAGTGGTTTAATCCGTTTGGTGTAGACACAAGGATAATTTTAGATTCTTCGCCTGACGAAATAGTAGGATAGACAGAGGTGAAGAACGTATCCCAGTTTTCAATAAACGCTGCTTCGTCGATAAACAGTAGGTTGATAGAGTAACCACGGATAGCAGAGGCAGATGTTGCAGTAGCGATAACACGGCTGTTGTTTTCAAGTTCGAATGAACCTTTGTTCCACTCTTTAACACCATGCTGCAGCCAACGAGGCAGATGCTCGTACGCCAGCTGCACACGCCCGAGAATTTCTCTTGCAGTTTCGCCCTTGTTAGCAAGAAGAGCAACAGTTTTATCAGCATGAAAAATAATATACCAAAGGATAAATCCGCAAGTTACAGTAGACTTACCAGCCTGACGAGCAGTAGCAATAACGTTGAAACGGTTTTCTTTCATAGCCAAGACCATCTCTTTTTGATAGTCATAAAGCTTGAAACTCACCAAACCCTTGTTGATGTTAATAATTTTCATATGAGATTCGATAAAGTATATCGGATCTTCTGAACACTTAATGTACTCGCTAACTAAGTCAGGAGTCCATTCAATAGATTGATTTGATCGCTTAAGGTTTTTGTTACCGTTATAACCTTTGAGCTTACTTAGGTCCACCATTCTTCATATCCTCGATAACTTTCTGAAGATCTGCTGTAGAACCAACAAAAAGGTTATTAGTTACCTGTTGAGCATGTTCATTAGATGGGGCGTCAGCGGCGCTGATCTCACGGATTTGTTTTTGTAGCTCCATAAGATCTTTGTTAGCCTGGAGCATAGTGTCCATTAGTTTAGCTAATACTTCGAATGCTCTTGGATGTTGACTTGAGTCTGCTATCTGAGCTAACTTTTCAATAGCATAAGAGCCATTTTGGATTACTTCATGAATATTACCACGAGCCATTTCGAAGTCGCTCTTAGCAGAATCATCATGCGCTTTGGCTACTATTGCTTTAACAGGATCATTAATAGGTGTTAAATTCAAAGCATTATATATCGGATTGTTATTTCCAGTTGTCATGGTACCACGTTAGTGTTGTTTGATACATAGCCATAATCAGTAGTAGCAGTAATCAAATGAGGGTCAATAGATAAAGCAGCATTAGATGTTGGTTTGCCTTCTGATGTTAATCCAGGTTGTGTTTGAAGATAAGCAACAGGACTTGTATTACCAACGTATTTATATAATTCACCATCAGCAGCGCCCTGTGGCGTATAGAATACACTGTTGGCAAATTTAATGATCTTACCTGTTTTAACAGGTCCGTAGATATAACCTTTGAGTGTGAAATCAAGAGTCCATGTTAGAGATCTACGGTCTTGCCAATTACCCTCGTAAACATCGTCCTGTGTGATAGAATCTAACACGACAGGAATTTCCATCGTTACTTCCATTTCAGGAATAAGATGAACAGTAGTTGTCCAGTCAGGAGTAAAGTAAGGAAGGATCTGCTCAATAATTTTCGTACCGTCTTCGGCGTTCTTTACCATAACGTGAAGCCTGAAACCGAAATTATACGGAACAGGTGTAAACTGATATTTCAATACTTCAGGATCTGTAGGTTTTGATACAGCGATTCGTTTAACTGTTCCTAGCTTTCTAGAAGGATCATATCTAATGTCAGTCATTTCGAAAGCCATAATTGGCAGAGTAGGTGTCGCTGTTTGACGATCTAGATCAGGATCAGCGCCTACGCGAGCGAGCATTTTTTCTTTTGGGCTGTATGTGATAGGCACTTTGATGAACTGTGTCATGTGGCCAGTACCGTCTGTTCTGACAATACTGATAGTATCGAATAGAGTACCAAACAACGTCACATATTTTCTAATTGTAGAAAAGTAATATACTTGATTGAACATTATACAACGCCTTCGCTGAACGGATCGACGACAGTAAAGTCGATAAAGCTACTAGAACCTGATGGGAAATTAGCCGTGCCATCATTTAGTGTATCGTTTACTGCACCAGCAACATTGCCTTCAAAATCAAATTTCTCGACAACAACGAAATTTTCATTTTCGTCAAGTAGGTAATTACCTTCTTCGTCCGTGATAGAATAATCAAGTATGTTAGTTGAGAACTTAGTTTGGATAATATCGATATCAGGTATACCAGTGTTAAACTGTTCATCACTGTAATCAAACAATTCGCAAGTCAATTCCCATGTCTGTAAGCCGCCTAACTGATAGAACATCTCAAGTTTGCTTACTGATTTAATTTGAAATACTTTTTTGTTTAATGGGAAATAAACGATATCGCCTTCGTTTGGTCTTGACTGTGTAGTGTACGCAGCCACCTCTGAATTGAACACTCTTTGAGCGACAGAGAACGTAACCTGATCTCTGATCTCAAGACCAAATTTAGACATAAAGTTGCCATCGCCAGTAAATCCATTTACCGATTTGATATACATTTCGACTTCATATGCTGTATCATAAACAGACTGATCGTCGGCTGTCAATAACTTATCGTAATTCCCAATTTTACGTGGGAGATAAATCATATCTTCGCCATATATTTTGATAGCTTCGATAATTAAATTTTCAAGTAAAGTTTGCTCGCCAGTAGATTTAAAATTATTGAAGAAAAAATTGGTTGCCATATGTTAACCAATCATGTCTGTAATTGGAAGGCTGTAACTCGAAATCATTTCAGCTTCAAGCTCTTTACGTTCTTCTGTAGCTTCATTATAAATTTGTTGACCGTTAAATGTTAAACCACCAGGAAGCTGCATACCCTGATATTTTTTAAGATTAGAACCCCACTGCTGTTTAATAAGAGCAGAAGCATAACGAGCTAACCAACGGTCGCCCCATGTTTTGGTAAACGTATTTGGCTCAACAACTTCATATGCTTCAACAATAACGAAATCACCTGTATTGATAATTTTCCAATCAGTATCAATATAGAATCTATTAACGTGACGATTATAACGAATAGGCTGCTGACCAACAAGCATTTGCTCTAGGAACTGCACGTGCGAGAGTGCCATGTAGTATGGTACCATCGATACTGAAGTAAGAGTGTAAAGATCGTTCAAAGCAATTTGATATCGGATATTGAATAGATTGTTAGTATTGAGACCCTGACCGATAGGGAATATGTTAACAGCACCAATGATATTGTCTGGTAGTGTGAAATATTTGTTGGTCTTATCTGTATCAGTTATCTGGTATTTGAAATATACTTTTTCGGTGCCGTCGAAATGATAGTCGGCAAAATATAGCAATGCTTCGTCGACACGATCATCTACCTGATCGTCGTCTACGTTAATTTCAATAACTGGCTTACCTAATTTGCGAAGGCAGTATTCTTTGAAATCTGCTCTTGTTGCTGGAATTGCCATGGTTTATCCTATTTGTTATAAAGAATATTTAGTTTATAGATTTCTGACAGTTTATGGAATAGTATATGTTGCTGCTGCTGTCCAAGTTCCACTTAAATAATTGGTTGAACGTATAAGAGTACCATTAGTTCCTACTGCTACATAACCATAAGTGCTATTACCATCAATCTCATAAAGAGTTTGTGTAAACCCAGAAATACTGTAATTGTTAATAGTAAAATATTGCGGTACGGTAACCGTTGAATCTACAGTATATAAAGCTCCGTTAGTTCCAACACCAACAAAATTTGTTGCATCTAATTCTTTTACGCCATAAAGAGTAGGTGAACTGTATGTTACACCATTGTACACTCCTGATTGACTGTAAGTTATAGTCACCAAGCGTATTTGTGTACCAACTGCTATACCACTTAAACGAGTTAAAGAAAATGCCATTCTAGTACAATTTGCTACAGTACCAACGTTACCAACACCAGAGGTGTTGCAAAGAGACCAATATCCACCAGCACCTTGTTGTGCATTTTGACAATGTTGCCCTGTACTTGTTATTAGTATATGTCTACCATAAGTGGCGTTATAAGCATAATCATTTATAATGCCACCTATTGCTAAGTTTGCTCCTACATATGCAGTCAAACCAGCAGAAGATGCATTAAATAATGTCGCCCAAGTTCCCTCTACAGTAGTACAAAATATAACTGTACTAACTCCTCCTGTGCCTGTACTGGTGCTGTATCCAGCAACAATATATCGACCCGCAACTGAATCGTAAGATACTGCATTTATAATACCTGCAGTAACGCTAGTGTTCTTAGTCCATGTTACACCATTATCGGTAGAATAAATCATCGTTGCAGGTCCAACAGCAATAAAATATCCATTAAAATATTTTACACGAACTAAATTTGCTGTAACTCCCGAAGGAGGGGATGTGACAATCCAAGTCGAACCGCCATCTGAAGATCTTACGATAGCTGCACCATCACCAACTGCTACTAGTATATTAGTGCCATTACTTGCGACACTCTTAAAATTGCTGGTAATTACAACAGGAGTTCCATTCGTTTTACCATAAGCATTACTTAAAGATATAGCACCAGATGATGCACCTAATAAAAATCTTACAGTTGCGTCATTTAAACTTATTTGTGTAGTAGCAGCAACTCTCAATTCTAAATTAATAGATTGACCTGTAGTAGCGCCGCCAAGACTTATAGGACCAGTACTATTAAGTGCCATTATTTGTTACTCTTCAGTTCATCAATTTCTTTTTTAAGCTCTTTGATAGCTTCTATTAACAGAGGTACTAATCTTTCATATCTTACTGTTAAGTATTTTTCATCGATAGGAGCAGGAGCTACAACTTCTGGCATTATAGCATGAACTTCCTGAGCTGAAACACCTACTTCTGGTATAACTTTATAACCGAGAGATTGTGCTAATTCGTTTGCCTCATAATGGAAACCTGAAAGAGATTGTACCTTCGCCAGAGCATTTTCGATATTATTAAATCGTGTTTTAAGTCTATCATCTGAATAGTAAGCGGTGATATTATTTGTTGCTCTAATTTCACCAGCTGTAGCTGAGGCAGCAGTACCTATACCAATCGAATTAAATTGAGAATTTTGAGTAGTACTAGTGAATGTTGCTGCACTGCCAGTAGCACTACCTGCACTACCATCGATAGAAACGCCAGTTAAAGATTGCGCTAAACTCGCTCTGTTTAATGCTACCGATGTTGTACCAATATAATGTACATCTGCCTTTAAAGCGTAACTAGATAATGAAGCAGTAGTAGCGTAAGTTGATGACGCAGTAGCAGTAGTCAAATAACCAGGAACTGTTGGTGTACCAGTAAATGTTGGAGAAGCTAATGGTGCGTAAGTTGATGACGCAGTAGCAGTAGTAACGTAGCCAGGAACTGTTGGTGTACCAGTAAATGTTGGAGAAGCTAATGGTGCGTAAGTTGATGACGCAGTAGCAGTAGTAACGTAGCCAGGAACTGTTGGTGTACCAGTAAATGTTGGTGAAGCTAACGGAGCATAAGACGCTAGTGTAGCACTGCTTACTTTACCGTTAAATGTAGTCCAGTCCGCTGCAGTAAGATAACCAGGTACGGAACCAGTAGCAGCTGCCATAGTAAGAACAGCAGCGCCAGTGCCTCCTGTAACTGTTATTGGAGTACCAACTGCATTCGTAACAGAAGTAACAGTACCAGAGCCTTTACCGTTAAAAGTAGTCCAGTCAGTAGCTGTAAGATACCCAGGTACGGAACCAGTAGCAGCTGCCATAGTAAGAACAGCAGCACCTGTACCTCCAGTTACAGTTATTGGAGTGCCCACAGCATTTGAAACAGAAGTAACAGTACCAGAGCCTTTACCGTTAAAAGTAGTCCAATCAGTACTTGTTAAATATCCATTTACTGAACTAGTAGCTGCAGCCATAGTAAGAACAGCAGCAGTTGTACCTGTTGTGACAGTTATTGGAGTACCAGTAGCATTCGTAACAGAAGTAACAGTGCCAGAGCCTTTAGAGTTAAAAGTAGTCCAGTCAGTACTTGTTAAAAATCCATTTGATGTACTATTAGTAGCCGTCATAGTAAGAACAGCAGCAGAAGTTCCACCTGTCACAGTTATTGGAGTGCTCACAGCATTTGTAACAGAAGTAACAGTGCCAGGAGTAAATCCAAGAGCAGTAGTAATTTGTCCAGATGTTAATGTTGTTACAGTAGCCGCTTTACCAGTATATGATGTGGAGTTAATTGTTGCAGATACACTACTGTTACCTAAAGTTAAAGTATTAGACACAGTTAGCGTGTTAGAGCTTGCAGAAAAAGACAAACCAATATTAGAACCAAACGTAGTACCATTATAGTATTGGAGAGCACCAGTACCACCAGAAGTATTAGCATCTTTTTGTGAACCCCAGTAAGCATTCGCGCCAGCGCCGCCAGAAATAAGCACCTGTGTAGCATCACCAATTCTACCATTAGCTGAAACGCTATTAGCTATAACAACAGGACCATTCAATGTGGTGGTACCAGTAGCTGCAACTGTTATAGAGTTAGTGAAAGTATATGTTGCATCAACGTTTACTGAAGCGCCCCATGCTACGTTTACACCAGGACCTTGAGAAAGTAATACTTGTCCAGCTGTGCCAACAGAACCGTTGTTGAGAGTTAAGGTATTGGCAATAGTAACAGCGCCGTTCATAATAACAGGATTAGTATGGGTATGCGTACCAGAAATAGTAAACGTGCCAGTATTAGTTAAATAGTTTGCAGCAATAGTACCACCAAGATTTAATGAATTGTTTGCTGTATAAGCAATTCCAGTAAACGAAGTGGAATTTATTGTAGAATTGACTGAACTATTACCAATCGATAGAATAAATCCTGACCCAGCAGCTGTTCCAAGAGTTAATGAGTTAGCTACTGATAGTGTATTACTAGCAACAGCGAAAGTAAATCCAGAGTTAGAACCAAGACCAGTGCCATTATAATACTGTATAGCGCCAGTACCACCTGCAGTATTAGCGCCAGAGGGAACAGTTCCCCAGAAAACAGCCGAACCGTTTGATGTTAAGATATTAGTTGGATTGCCATAAGTACCATTAGCAGCAACACCAACAAACGTAGTAGTATTACCCAATACTATATTAGCGATATACGTATGTATACCAGAAATAGTATAATCGCCAGAATTAGCTACATAGGCAGCGGCGATAGTACCACCAAGATATAATGCATTATTGGCAGTGCGATTAAATGATGTTGTATTAATAGTTGCATTAACGCTAGTATTACCGATAAAAATTGTAGTAGAATTTACACTAGCATTACTCGTAGTATTACCAATACTTAACTGAGTATTCGTCAATAGAACGTTGGCGTTTACGGCGATGTTGGTTAGGAAGTAAGCGTTACCTGTTACGTTTGCAGTACCAGTAATAGTAGTATTACCGCTGATATTAGCAGTACCGGTAAATACGGAATTGCCGATTATCGCAACGTTACCTACTACGTTTGCAGTACCAGTAACGGCGAGAGTAGCATCGGGGGATAAATTGTTGATGCCAACTCGGAGGGTAGCTGAATCAGCAATCAAAAGACTTGAGTTAACTACTAAGCCATTCTTGACTACGAAATCTTTATCTGCCATGGTTCACTATCCCCTTGTTGGTTTTTCTTTTATTTATACAAATTACCTGGTTAATTAATATTCAATAATAAGAAGACCTACAGTCCCAGCACCTCCTGTTGTTGCTGGAAATGTTGGACCACCACCACCCATAGCGCCACCGCCTCCGCCACCAAACCCTGTTGCTGGAGCGCCTGGTACGTTTCCATAGGATATACCAGCAGATCCTCCACTTAACCCAAGTGGCGCTCGACCGCCTACAGAAGTAGTAGCTTGGTTGCCAGCCAGGGATATACCAACCATACCTCTACCACCAGAAATACTAAGTGTCATAGTTCCAGTCCCAGCAGTACCACCCATAGCTCCTCCAGCGACCGTTTGCCCACCTGATACAGGATCTCGCGGACCACCAGATCCTCCAACAGCGATATACGTTAAACTGTTATATGTAACTACAGTATTACCACCAGCGTTACCATTGCTACCTGATACGCCTGTTCCACCAGCTCCAACTGTGTATGATAAAGAATTTTGACCAGAAACATAACTTATGTATGCTATACCTAACCCACCAGAACCTCCGCCACCTCCCGCTCGAGGATATCCCGACCCAGCAGTTCCACCACCAGCGCCACCACCACCGAGAACTGTTATTTTAAATCTAGCGCCTACTGTTTGCAAAGCTGCAGGTAAATTGAATGTACCCGAAGAAGCTGTTGAAACTGTAAGATAATTACTAAAGCCTGTTCCTACAGCAGCTGTTACAGTTCCATCTATTCTTAAATTACCGTGCACTCTAGCGTCTTTTAATGTTGCCATTTTACCATCTCCCTCTCAATATTCAATAATTATAAGACCATCACCACCAGCCCCACCAGCTCCATTGGTAGCGCCTCCACCACCAGCGCCATAACCAGTTGCTGCAGAACCTGCTGCACTAGCAGTGGTATTTGGACCGCCTTGCCCTAATCCAAGGGGCGCATGAGCACCACAAGCGTCATTGCTATAATTAGTAGCTTGAACTCCTCCTCCACCACCATTACCGCCAGGAATTGCAAGATATCTCGCTTGATAACGAAAAACAGTACCTGAAGGAACGTTGGTGCCACCACCTGCTCCACCAACGATGCTTGTTGAAACATTAGTTGAAAGCCCTCCGCCAGTTCCACCATTACCAATGTAATCAGCCGTACTTCCGTAAGAACCGTTCCAATACCACAAAGATGTATTGGAACCATTTTGACCAGCAGTGGTTAATGTGCCCGTGGTACCTCCGACGCCAACAATATACTGTAATTGGTAGCATCCTTGTAAAACATGAAACCAAACCATTAAAAGACCACCAGCGCCACCACCTGCTCCTGTTGCAACTCGTCCGGCGACGTTGCAACCACCACCTTGACCACCAGCGCCTAATATGGTTACTTTAAATTTAGCATCAGGGACTCGAAGTGCTAACGGGAATTCCCATACTCTCGTTGCCGATATACCACCATTAGTGAGTACCACCATATTACTAAAACCACTATTTGCTTTTGCAGTTATAGCAGAATTAGCATTTCCAATGGCATTCCCGAAAATTCTTGTTTGTAATAATTCAGTTGGCATTAGATACTCCTACCATTCAATTAATATTAGACCGCCAGCCCCATTCCCACCCACATTGGCGACGGCGGAGGAGGCATTAGAACCTCCAGATCCTCCCGAACCAAATCCTCTACCAGCAACCCCAACATGAGAAGCTGCTCCAGACCCATCTCTACCAGCTGTTCCCCAACCCATAGGAGTATCGCCTCCAAAACATGATGGTAGATTTGGCCCTGCTGTAGCAAAACTACCACCAGAAGCACCTTGATTGCCAGCAAATCCTAAAAAATATAAAGTTTGTGCTCCTCCTGGACTAGTAGGTAAGGTGCCGGGATTGGCGCCTGTTGGGCCACCTGCAACTGTGTATGTTAATGCATTATATACGATAGATGATGCAGTGCCGGCACTGCCCAAACCGCCGGCACCAACTCCACCAGATCCAACAGTATATGTTAAACTATAAACATTTTCAATTACTGATATAATAGCTATAGCAACTGAACCAGACGTGCCGCCATTACCTTTATATCCAGCAAGAGCTGGGCTTGACGCCCCGGATGACCCACCACCTACCATTGTTGCTTTAAATTTAGCGCCAGGAACTTGCAATTCCGCTGGAAAATACCAAGTACCTGTCGCGGCAGCAACTTGCAGCGGCCATGCAGTAGTAGCAAACCCACCACCAAGAATAGGTAACAAAGTACCATAAACTGTCATACTGTCAAAAGTTGAAGCAACTAATTTTGCCATAATTTACTCCTTATAATTAAAATGGTACTACAGTACTAGAAATAGCAGATGGCGGGAAAGGATCTAAAATATCTAATAAGTTTGTAGAAGGATACGATCGAGCGCCTGCACCTGTTGCTGGCCAAACTAATCTCACCACTCCAAAACCACCATTTCCTGCACTCGAGGGGGTATTAACATAACCTGGATATCCTACTTGTACATTATATACCGTTGATGGTGTTACGTTATAAGTAATTTTATATCCTAATCCACCACCACCACCACCACCATTGGTAACGCCCCCACCGCCTCCACCGCCATATCCACCACCTCGAGTAGAAGTATTAGATCCAAGAAGAATAGGAGCGTCTAAACCACCACCAGCTCCCATATATGGATAACCAACGTTAGAGTATGAACCACCACCTCCTGGCGAGATAAGTGATCCGCTCGAACCAACAGTTACTCGAGCGCCTGCAGTACCGTTAGATCCGGTTCCATAAATACCAACGCCTCCACCACCAGCAGAATTATAAGCTGGCGCGACGCTAGAGCCACCACCGCCTCCAGCTCCACCAGCTCCTGCAGTTGCTGCAGTTCCAAGATAACTTTGACCAGTACCACCATTAGCTGAATAACCACCAGCTCCTCCTCCACCAGGAGATTGTGAAGCAGCTGCTACACCTCCACGACCTCCACCATCACCTACAAAAGTACCACCGCCTCCTGCAGCCAAATTTTGATCAGAATTACCACCACCGCCATTAACGACTGTGTTATTATCAAACCAACTATCACCACCAGCTGGTCTACTTTGACCACCACAACCACCGCCGCCAATACAAAGGATGCTTACGTTACTAACATCGGCTGGACACGTCCAAGTGAACGTAGTATAACTATTGCCATATGGATAAACATTTGAACCAAGGTTAACAGTACCAGTGCCTGAAGCACCACGACCATAAGATCTACCATCAGAAAAAAATATTGCAGCATTTTGACCACTAGGTGTAGTACTGAGCATTTGATATTCGTTTGGCGAACTATCGCAAATAGTAGCGGCATGACAAGTTAATAACACTGTAGTTGGCGAACTTGAAAGCGTTGATGTTGGAGGAGTAAATCCAGTAGTACTGTATATTAACCCTCCCGAAATACGAAGATTTGAAATATATCCATCAAAATGATTAGTAGTTCCAAGACCATCACCAAGATCTGCTGCAGCGCCAATAAACACAGCTCCTGGATTTCTTACGCCATAGTAAGTACTGTCTGTAGCAGTAGCACCAGAAGCTAATACACCATTAATGAATAGATAAGAATTAGTATCAGCTGATGACGTAATATACCTTCTCATATAACACAAATGATACCATGTGTTAATTGATAATGCATTAGTAGAAGTAAGTGATAGAATATTCGAAGAATTCCATACAACTTTATTATCAGAACCGATATACAATGATGGTGGAGAAAGTCTATCTAAAATACCTGACCAAGATAGACCATTCGCTGCTGGAGCCATTGGATTTTTAAAATCTAAAATATATTGAGTAATACCTGTTGTGTTTAATCTTACCCAACACTCAACAGTAAAATTATACAATATATCATTATTATCAGAAAACAATACCTGTTCAATTGTTGACTGGCCTGGATATTGGCCATAACCTTGGTCTAAACTAGTAGGAGCAGTATTACAAATACCATTAGCGGCGCGAAGACTTTTTGGATTATAGAATAAAAATCTACCTGTGCTTTTGGTAAACAATAAGCTATGCGCAGGGCCACCATAAGTTTTATCATTAAAACTTCCAGTAACACTTAAATTACCATTACTTGTTACTTTAACATAATTACCTGTATTGAAAGGTGGATGCGTAGTATTTGCTGTTGCTCTTGAGGTTAGAGCAGTTGCTGATTGATCTGGACCAGTAAAAGAAAGTTTAGAATTAATGGCAGAATCTTCAAAAGCCACCAATGTATTAGCGGCATTATAGTTAGTATTTAATAACATTATAGTACCATACACATTCTCAGGTGGAGCATTTGGAGTTGTATATGATGCAGCTGAATAAAGCGTGCGACCCCTAACATATCTAAGATTTGAAATATTGCCAGTAAATGAATTCGTAATAGCGCTCGTAGCAGTTCTACCACCAATCATAAAATATCGAGCATTGGAAGCTTCCAACGTGCCAGAACCAGTCAAAGTACCAGTAGTAATTTTAGCTCCATTAATGAAAAGATCAATGGTAGTTCCGTTTCTAGAAACTACCATATGATACCACGTATTGATACTAAATGCAAAGTTAGCAGCAAAAGTTTGTTCAACTGTACTAATAACTGCAGTAAATGCTATTTGAAGAGTACCTGCCACATTTTGGATATACCAATAAAATGGTCCTCTAGTGGCACTTACTAACGTTTCAGCCGTATCATAAAACGCTGAAACGATACCAGCCGTAACGCCACCCGTTGGCAAAACTGTTGGATATATCCAACATTCTAATGAAAAATTATCATTTTTTGGTCGTAGTATAGGTATGTTGTTTAAACAAACACGAAAAATAGTTGTACCACTAAAATATAAACTACCTTGATATGATGAATTAAGATCAACTTCATTTAATGATTCAACACGTAATTTACCATTAGCATATCGTTTTTTAGCAGCGTATGGTGTAGGTTGTGGAGAAAATGGAACAACGGTATTGCTACTGACTACAGCGCCAACAGCTGTTAGTGTACCACCAACCTTATCAAAACTAACGTTAGCAGAAGCTGCTACTAAATATTGTGTATTCGAACTAATTACACCTAATTCTCTTCTTGGAACAACAAAACATCTTTTAGAATTAGAATGGGTTACTGCTGTTGGTTGAGCGTTAGAAACATGCCTAGATGTATATAATGCCATACCATGAAGGTGTCTTAAATTAGAAAGATATCCAACAAATCCAGCACTGAACGCTGCAACTTGACCAACTATTGGTCTACTAGCTGTAGCTGTGTAAGTAAGGGCGTCCGCATTCGAATTTTCTAAATACCCATTTAAATATAATTTTAAATTGTGTTGAGTTTCAGTCACATTGTTTGCCAGCTGATCTCTCACGAGAGCAAAATGATACCAATTATTTTGTTGAATGATAGAGGGACCTATCATTACCTGTGTACCATTAAGAACAACTCTAAGTTGTGTATTACCTGCTACACCAACCGTATTTAACTGTATAGTTGGTGCTGCGCCAGTATAATCTAGTATAGTTTGACCAGCAATAGTGGTAGTATTTGTAGTATAAAACCAACCTTCAATAGTGTATGGTAAAGTGCCAATCGCAGTTAGTGAGCCGACGATTGTCGAATACACACCTGCTGCTCCTGTATACTGCAAACTATATGTGTTCGATATTCCAGTGTATTCGTCAAGCGAACCGAATTTGTTATCAACATAATAAGTACCAGTATTACTAATCTTATATAAAGCCATTATATGAACACCAAATCTACACTGCTGGTTGAAGTATTATAATATGTATATGATGTGTTAGCACCGCTCGAATTAGTAGTTACCAAATTACTATAAACTACAGCGTTAGCAACTACGTTACCTGTAAACGTGATAGTATTAGAAAACGATTGAGTATTAGTCCAAGCAATTTGATCAGTGGCAGCAATACCACCACCACCACCACCAGAAGCAGCTGCCCAGTAAACGTTAGCGCCAGCGCCGCCAGAAGTAAGAACATGAGTAGCAGTGCCAACAGAACCATTAGCAGAAATTGTATTCGTGCTGAGAATTGCACCGTTAAACGTGATAGTATTAGAAAACGATTGAGTATTAGTCCAAGCAATTTGGTTAGTTGCTGCAAGACCACCACCACCTGAAACTGTTGACCAATAAACGTTACCATTACCATCAGAAGTTAAATTTTGTCCTGCAGTTCCCCAAACACCGTTTGCTTGAATACCAGAGCCGTTGGTGAAAATTAAATCTCCAAGAGCATCAATAACTATCTGAGCTTTAGCATACATATTTGTCGTAAAATATGTGTTAGTTGCATTAAAATTTAAATTACCGCCGATGGTAAAATTGCCACTAGTATTGACAGCGTAAGAAGGTAACGTAGACCAATAAGGAGCGCCAGTTACACCATTAGAAGTCAATATATATCCAGAAGTTCCTACGCTACCATTAGCTGATAGTGGTATGTTTGGTATTGTTATTTGTGTAGAATTTGCGATAAACGACGACCCAATAGTATAAGAAGCAGCGTTTATTGTACCTGTGTGATAAGCACCAGTCGTGTTAGCTATAAATGATGCACCGACTGTGTAAGAAGCAGCATTAACAGTGCCTGTGTATACACCCGTAGTATTTGCAGTAGTAACAGCATTAATGCTTAACGAAGATGAGTTCATATAAGCATTAATTGTGTTATTACCAATAAACAAAGTAGTTACGTTCGCGAGAATACCACCAGTACCAGTAGTATTATTACTCGTACCTACATAAACAGAGGTATCGACATTCGCTGTACCATAAATTCTAGTTCCACTTTGAAGTTTTGCCATTTGTCTACCTATTTTTTAACTATTTATTAGTTTAAACTATACCTGTCTGTTCATCAAATACGCCAGCAATAAGATAACTACCAGTTGAGTACTGTTGTCTTTTTATAGAAAATGAAGGTATAACAGAGTTAGTAGTCGTTGAAGAGCCATTATTTGTTATTGAAAAGCCAACGCCTCCGGCTGTTCCGTTATCTATAATTGTTGAATTTTGACAAGTAAGAAGAACAGTATTTGTAATATTCGATAACGGTCCTAATGGACTAAATGCTGAAGTATATACTGCTGTGCCCTTTACAATTCTAAAATTACTAAAATATCCAGCTTGGGCGTAGTTAAATCCAGTTTGTGGATTGTTTATAGCAAACGTTTGATTAAGAAAAGTAGCGCTGTTTGTTACAGTACCTACGCTAGCTCCATTCAAATACATAGTTATAGTAGTTCCGCTTCTAACTACTGCTAAATGATGCCATGAATTTAATGTAAGACCACTGCTACCATTTATTGCTATAGATCCAGCGGTTATTGAAAATTGAGGAACTCCTGATGTTGATAAAAATAAACAGGGTGTATTAGAAACAACACCACCATTAGTTCTGTAATCCCATATACAACTCGTAAGAGCATTCCATGCTGTTGGATATACCCAAGTTTCAATTGTAAAATTACCAGCACCAAGAGCTAAAGTGGTAGAAGTACCAGCAGACAAATATTTACCAAGACTACTACTAAACAAAACAGAATATGAATTATTTGGTATCGTAACCTCATCATATATACCAGCTATGGTATGAGTACCGTCGCTATCTTGTTGAGTTGTTTTTCCTGTTAATCCTGTAACCTCATCAAATACACCAGTATTTTGTATTGAAAAATTACCAGACGAATTTAATCTAGAAACTAGAGCCATTATCCAAATACCGTATCAAGAGTCCCAAGAGTTTCATTATAATACATATACACTACGCTTATATTCGTTGAGTTAGCAAAGCCGACACGTCCATCGGTATATATGTTGTCGCTTACGCCCAAACCGCCAGTAATTTTAACTGCACCAGAAGTATTATTACCTGATGTTGTTGTGTTCGAAAATGTATGAACGTTAGTCCAAGTAAATGTGTTAGAAACAGAAACTGTTGCAGTAGCGGTGCCAGTGTATGATGTAGAATTAATTGTTGCAAATACTGTACTATTACCAATAAGAATAGTTGTGACATTGGCGCTTACAGAATTACCAGCAGCTCCAGGAACAGAGCCTACCGTATACATAGTACCGAATACGTTGTTGGTACCAGTAAAGTTTAAGTTGCCTGATAAAATTCTTGATTCTGTGTTTTGAACGTAGCTAGCAGCTGCAACAGCTCCTAATCTACTCGAATCATATGCTACGTTACCAGAGCCAGAAATAGAAGTTAGACCACCACCGCCAGTTACAGTAGACCAGTAAATATTAGAACTACCATTAGATGTTAATACTTGACCTGCAGTACCTTGGGAACCAGTCGAATCAAGGATAGTAACACCAGTAGGAATATTTAACCCACCGCCGTGACTAGTTCTAACAGCAAAATTGAGATTACTTGTTATACTGTTAGCGTATATTGAAAATACAGGTCTGGGACCATAAGCTGTATTTGTTGTATAAAATACAAAGTTATCATCGTTTTGATTAATAAAAAAAGAATAAGCAGTTGTATTAATCGTTTGAAAACGTAAAGCTTTATCATTATTGTGTGTGACTGTATTTGCAAATGTTTGTGTATTCGTCCACGTATACTGAGCATCCTGGTTTACGCCACCAGTACTAGTAAGTGTAATTAAAGCTGAGCCATTTGATGAATAAAGAATACCGTCGGCCATATTCAGCGCTAGTTCGCCAGCTGCTATATATGTGCTATTACTTGTACTGGTTACGTTTGGAGTGCGAGCACTTACAGAAGTTCTCTTTACTTGAAATACATTATTAGCCATATGGCTCCCTCATAAACGGTATATACCGAGGTTAGAATACTTCTACTTCTTTTTTTGGAGCTTTCTTATCTAAGGAAGCTTTCATTTTTTGATTTTCTATTTGAAGACTAGCGATTAACTTTTCAGCAATCGCTAGCCTTGTTTGCATCATTATTTCAGAACGAGTCAGTTCTTCAATTTTTTTACTCATCATTTCAATATAAACATTGACAAATTCTTCATTCATAGGTATAATAATCCTGTAACGAATATATTAGAACGTACCACCATCAAGTGTACCATATGCAGGTAGGTTATTAGTAATCTGCAGTACTTGACCATTTGCTACAGATGCAGGGACAGCCAGCTTACTTAGAGCGGTAGTAGTTGAAGCATAAAGTATATCACCAACCGTATACCCAGTTTGGCCAGTGCCACCATAAGTAGCAGCAAGAGCAGTAGATAAGCTTAAAGTATTAGCAACAAGAGCAACTGATACAGTAGAGTTTGCAGTAATATTTGTTACAGTAGAATTTGCAATTAATGCACTACTGTTTAAGTATGAATTAAGCGTACCTTTATTATAACCACCTGCAGTATCATCAACCACACCTGTTGGTTCTGTAGTTGATGAAAACAGAGTAAATATAGGATTAGTTAAGCTGGCACCCACGGCATCATGTTTTCTGACCATACCAGAATAGTATACAGTGCTACTATTACCAGAAACGCCATAAAAACCAATATCAGTAGTATCTGCAGTGCTATTACCGTTAGCTAATCTAATGTTAGCATCTTTAACAATTAAAGTAGTAGTATCGATACTTGTTAGAGTACCGCTGACAGTCAAGTTACCAGCAACTACAACGTCTCTAACATTTAATTGACCAGAGTTAATTTGAACATTTGCCGCTGATATGGTTACATTCGAATTCATAGTAATAGTAGCGCCATCAGCAGCTGTAATAGTATTAGCTTTAACTGTATTAGCAATTATACTATTAGAGCCACCAAAAGTAAGGGTATTTGAACTGTCTACGCTTATTGAAGAGTTACCGATAAAGATAGTATTACCAGAAACGTAAAGAGAAGCCCATTTTAAGCTGGAATTACCTAGAGTATAGGTAGCATCAGCAGCTGGTATAAAGTTAGATATAATTTTTCCAGCAAATACAGCGTTACTGTTAAATACAGTATTCGTGCCACCGAATGTAGAATTACCTGTATAAGAACCATTTCTGGAAAGCGTATCAGCCATTGCATTAGAATAAGCATTTGCAGCTTTATCGCTAGCATATGTATTGAGATCTCCAGCAGTATTACCGCCGACAGCTGAAGCATTAGATGCAAGCCCGCTGAAAGATGTAGAATTGATGGTAGAATTAACTGTACTATTACCGATACTTAAAGTGCCGAAATTTTGATCTGAGATAAAAGTAAGTCTACTATTAGATCCCATAGTTCCAGAATTATTAAACTGGATATATGTGTTAGACCCACTAACAGAAGAGCTAGCAGGAGCCGCCGCCCAATAAGCTACAGAACCATTAGAATACAGTACATCACCTGCAGTACCAACAGTAGTATTAGCTTTCAAAGCGCCAGTAATAGTTAGCGAACCAGCGCTAACGTTATTTTGTACTGATAAAGTATTTGACGATTTATCGAAAGTAAAGGCTGAATTGCCTTGTAGTGCTCCGGAATCGTTGAACTGAACTTGTGTATTAGAGCCACCAATTGTAAGACCTGCAGTTATATCTGTCCAGTAAACGTTATTAACACCACCGCCAGAAACAAGCGCCTGACCTACCGAACCAAAACCGCCATTAGCATATACTTTTTCCAGCGTTGCATTCGATACTTTAATAGCATCTAACCAGCTAGTATTATTGGCGACAAGAGCTTGATTAGCTGTTAATGTTCCAGGGGATTGCTGACCAGCAATTCTTATATTACTAGAACCATCAGGAGCGCCGATCCAAAGTGTATTGCTGTTACCACTGAATGCGAATTCGCCGTTTGATAATGCAGGTATTACTGCATTCGTAGCAGAGCGTTTAATTTGAATTTTGTTGTCAGCCATTATCTTTCTCCTTTATTAATTAATCATAATTTAGAAAGATCCGCCATCTATCGATGAAACGATCACAGTAATTTGTTTTACTTCATATTTATCTGTTGTGGCGTTGTACACTAATGTATCTCCATCAGCAGGATTACCTTCAACAACGTCTAACAAATTGTGGATATAATTTTGATTTACAGAAGCTAAATTATTTTTAAGTGTAACTGGAGAACCAGATACGCCTGAAAATGGAGTTTTAATATCGGCAGTTATAGAATTGATAGCTGGATTTTTGACAACAGCTTTAATAGTCGTCATTATACAGAAACCCTCGGTGTAACAGTAACGATACCTTCAATAATTCGATTTACATTATTTAGTGAATCTGTTAAAAGGACATCATAAACATATCTGCCAGCAGTTAATGAAGAAGAATTGCTAGAATTCATAGATAACAAAACTATACCTTCACTTAAAGTAACTACGAAACTTTTATATGTTGATGATGTGTAACTCTTACGCATTTGAGCTAAACCAGTATAACCACTAAGGTCTAATGGATTATTTTCTTCATCCGTCAATACGATTTCAGTATTAAACGTAGTTCCCTGATCTATAGTTATGTTAGCTTTTGTTGCCATGTTACACTACCAAGCTCGTTCTAGTTAATGCGACCGTAACGTCGCCTCTTAGATAATGGGTTTCGCCAGCGCCAGTTCTCGCTTCTGTTAAGTCGATATTCGCACCACCAGAAGTTAATGATAACGCTAAAGCAGTTGAATTAACGAAGCTAATGAAGTACGCTGAATTTCCAGTAAGACCACCTACAGCCGAATTACCTGTTGGAACAGTATAGTATATTCTATCATTAAGAGCAAAATATGTACTTGCTAAACCAAGAGAAATACTGTTTGCAGCACTACTAACACCAGTAGAGTTAGCAGTTATACTATATGGACTAGCGGGCGTCATACGTAGTCTTACGTTACCAGCATTAATATCAGTGCTGAATGTACCTAACGAATTCGCAGTAGCTAGTTGAGCATATTCAGTAACTAAAGCATTAATTCCGTCATGAAGAACTAATAATTTACTTGATTGATAATATTGCCCGCTGGTCATCTGCAAGATATATTCAGCTGATCTGTATGTACCAGCAGCGAAAGCATCTGCTGTGTGCACTAAAGTAGTATTGGCTTGAACAAGATATTTCGTAGAATATAGTTGAGAAACACTATTAATAGTAACGTTTGACACAGCTATATTAGCAGAAAAAGTAGCATTACTGTTAAAAGTAGCGTTACCGGAGAAAGTAGAGTTAGCAGTAAATATATTATTGGCTGCTGTAGTATTAGAAGTAAACGAAGCTAGACCAGTAATATAAACATTACCAGAGAAAGTAGAGTTAGCTGCTACACCAAGAGTATTACTTACAGTAATGTTATTAGCTAAAATACTATTTGATGACAATTCCCAACGTAGTGTACTATTACCAAGTAGAACAGCGTTAGTTGATGGCATAGTATTACCAAACGAAACAGAATTTGTTACTGTAACAGGATTAGCGAAATTAGCGCCCATTGCCCACAAAGTAAATCTTTTAGTTGTACTACCAAGATTAATAGAATTAGCGGATGGTATAATGTCGCCAGTAGCACTACTACCTGATGAAGTAGTTCCAACAACGTTGAAGTTACCTTGAACTGTCAAATCGCCAGCGATGACAGAATTGGTAAAAGCTCCGGAAACTACCAAGTTGCCAGTAATTGAAGTATTTCCAGTTACTGTTAAGTTGCCTGCTACTGATGAGTTACCCCCAACACTAACGTTACCAGTTGTAGTAATGTTATTTGTTGATATAGTAGCTACAGAAGTACTGTTACCTACAGTAAGTGTGCTTAGAGTACCAACAGTAGTAATACCGGTATAAGAGCCAGACATTCTAGCTGATGGTAAAGTTCCAGTAGTAAGACCAGCTGCATCTCTACCTGCATTTGTTATGGCGTTCGAGTATGCGGCGTCAGCGTATGCTTTCAAATCGGCAGCAGTATTACCACCAAGATATACAGCGCTGTTTGCAGCAACTAATGGTTGAGATGCAGTAGTTATAAGACCTGCAATATTAGTTACACTTAGAGTAGATGTGTTAACAAAAGCAAAGGTAGAAGTAGAATTGCTAAGACTTATGTAAGAAGAGTTAACGAAAGCAAAATTAGTGCTGTTGCCAGTTCTGAAAGAAGAAGTATTCGCAGTAGTATTAATCGTAGAATTGCCAACGTTAAACCCGATAGCACTATTAGTTGTAATACTGATATTACTGTTTACTACGCTAACGTCGCCGCTGATCGTTACGAGGTTACTAAAGGTAGCGTTACCTGTTACTGCAATAGTATTTGATATTACGACGTTGCCTGTTACAGTCATTTGGTTGCTGAAAGCAGCATTGCCAGTTACTGCAATAGTATTGCTAAAAGTAGCATTGCCTGTAACGGCTATTAAGTTACTGAAGGTAGCATTACCTGTTACTGCAATAGAGTTGCTAAAAGTTGCATTACCTGTGGCTGCTATCGAATTACTAAAGGTAGCATTGCCGGTAACGGATATAGTATTTGATAGGGTAGCATTTCCAGTAACAGCGATTGAGTTACTGAATACGGCGTTACCTGTAGTAGCAATAGAGTTACTGAATACGGCGTTACCGGTAACAGCTATCGTATTACTGAAAGTAGCATTGCCAGTAATAGCTATACTATTTGAACCTGTGATAGAACTATTAACGGTAAGCGTACCATCAACGATACCGCCAGGCATTCTTAGATTGCCACCACTATCAGTAAGTGTTACTGTACCAAGATAAATTGTAGAACCTGAAACGTATAATGAAGCCCAGCGATTGGAAGAGTTACCGAGGTTGTAAAGGTTATTTGTTTTTGGAATAAGGTTAGAGTCAACCGTTACTACACTGATACTGTTTGCAATAGTAGTAACGCCACCGATTCTAACGTTAGCAGAAACGTTAGCTGTACCAGTAACAGTAAGTCTAGCATCAGGCGCTGTATTGTTAATACCAACATTACCGCCAGAAGTAATTTTTACTCTTTGATTTTCAATAAATGTACCATTAGTGAAGAAACTGATATAGTTTTCTTCGGCGGTTCCGATAGAAAGGTCGCCACCAGAAGCATATAGATATGAGTCACTAGGACCGTTGATAGTCCAATCATCATTCGCCCAATTGGTACTGTTAATACCCATGTCTAAAAACACGCCTTGATCGTGCATATCGTTATACACTACAAAGTCAGCAGAAGCATTAGGACCAGTATTATCGTTAGTAGTAGTTGCTTCAATAAATGAATTTACAGAAGCATTAAATGTGCCAATCGCCTGTGTTTCTGATACGTAACCAAAAGCAGCATTAACTGAAGTATTACCGATTGTGAGATAATTGTTAACATATGTGTTTGAAACGATAACGAGGGCGCTGTTAGTAGAAATATTACCACCAGAAATTTGCGAAGCATATATTAAATTTGAACCTAGAATACCACTGATAAATGCATTACCGTAAGTAACAGCACCACCAGACAATGCGCCAGTAGTTACAACATTACTTGATAATGTTTCAGCTACGTCGTTTACTCTTTGAACGAGAACGCCAAATGATTGCGAATTTGATACTTGGGAAATTTCTACAGACATTTATTACATTTTTCCTAATAGAGTTCTTAGCATATCTTTAATTTCATTAATATCATTTTTCATGGTATCATGTTCCTTAACGACTGTAGCCATTTTTAACTTATACTCACGTTCTAACTTATATTTATTGAGTTCGTTATTATCGCAATTTACAATACCCTTGCTACCTTTTTGACGAAGTAGATTTTTGTGATCTTGTACTCTTAAATACTCAACCATATTACACCTGCAATGCTATTGCTCTCATATCTTTCGCTCTTGGAAAGACCGCTGTTCCTTCAGAAACAGGAACAATCTTAATAGCGAAAGATTTATATGAATCGAATATAGCGTATTTATTATTCATGTATCTAACGATATTACTGTTATCGCTGAACACAAAAGCTTGGCGCTTGTCGATAAGATCTGGAATCACGCCAAACGCTGCATTAGCAATATCAAATGGAGGGGTTTCTTCCAAACGAACCTTAGTAGTATCAGCAGCATTAATTCTGATTATTTTACCAGTAAAAAATTTAGTCGATTCGATATCTTTTAAATATATAATATCATTTTGATTAATTTGTTCTGAAGAACTGATAGTAATCCAATTACTTGTAGAATTACATGTGCAAGAATTAGCAAATAGTTCTACGCTTCTTGGTAAACCATATTCTAGTTCGAGGAAATCATCAACGTTCGCAGTACTACTTAACATTGAAGGTGATGATATTTCTACAAGTTTAGTCCAGTATTTGCTATCAAATTTTTGTACATCTTCTCTGTTTTGAAATCTTGCATATACTAAGAAATCTGTAGTTGCAGGACGGTAAGCAGTTAGGAAAACACGAATGTCTTCGGCGTCTTGACCTTCAGCAAGAACAACGTTCTTCGAAATATAACGAGAAGTTCCTGTATAGTTTGCATTGTAATTTTCGCTAAAATAACTATATTCTTGTGCAATAGTATTGACAGAATAATCATCTGTTTTTAACAAATCATAACTTGAATTGGCTGTAAAAAATCCTGTAACGTCAGTAATAACGATTAAATTCGGTGTTACGTTATCAACATATCCTCTTCCAGATACGTGGCCAGTACTATCATTTTTCTGCATGATATAATCACCAATAGTAAATGGATTATCTTCCACTACCATTTTAAATCCATAAAGCTTTTCTTTTGGCACGATTTGATTAGAAGTAAACGTTGCCATTCTAGAAGCGCCGACGTCGATATATGGCGAAATTTTATTGTTTGACGTAGTCATTGCAGAATAAACTTGAATAGTAGTATCACCTTTTCTGCCAGGAGGTAATGCATTATACTCATTACTTCTTGACATTAGTGATCTTGGATAATCATACAATTCTTTTTCAACATTATTAGTAAGTGGGATAGGTTCAGAATCCATTGTTTTATTTGGACCACTAGCACCAACAAACGACCAAGAAGTATTAGTTTGTGGAGGCGCTATGTCAGCAAATTGAGGAACAATAGCGGTGTAAGAGCTATTATATACGCTAGTAACTTTAATAGATGCGCCGGAAACAAGACCAATAATATACTTTCCTCTAGAATTACTGAAATTTACAGTAGTATTAGAAGTAACGTTGTCTACGATAAATTTAACGACGTTTGGATTTATCGGATCATCTTCAATTTTTATCCCACCATATAGTAATTCTGCTCCACCCAGGCCACCAGCTCCGCCTCTGATAGCTCCAAATAAACAGTTGCCGTCAGAAAATCTAGCATTCGCACGAATTCTTAAAGTAGTGCCATCAATTATTTCAGTTACTGTACCAACCTGTATAGTTGAACGATCATTTGCTCCAACAAAAATTAATTGGTTTGTTGCAGAAGAAAATGTATTAGTAAAAGGAACAGTAATAGTGTTCGAACCTGCTGTAGTAATTACGCTGTCATAAACCGAGGTGATGACAGCGTTCGCATTAGAAACAAACCCCTTTACTTGATATGAAGTAACAAAGGTACCAACACAATTTGTTAGTTTAAGATTAGTTTGATTAGCAGTCGCTATAACAGCTGTTGCAACATTACTACCAGTACTGTTAGCTTGAAATATTTTCTCACCAACAGTAAATGCTCCTGTATTAGAAGACATAATCAATCTAGCGAAACTGTAGTTGTTATTAGATACCACTACTCGTTCTCTAGGATAAAAACTACCGATTTTTTCTTTGCCCATTATATAATCTGATCTTTTTGATGTAAATGCTGCTACACCAGAAGTAGCTGTAAAATCAGCTCTGTATAATTTAAATTTTATATCTTCTGTTTGAACTGCAGTAAATTGAAGATCATTAGATGATAAGAATAAAGTACCAGTATCATTATTAGTTTTGATTGGGCTACCAGTCGTTACGTCGATAGCAGGTGCGTCTTTCGTGCCAATTATATCAGCTGTCCAAATAGTATAATCTGGGTTACCGCCGTCTGGTATAATTACAATTGCATATGAAGTACCAGAATGTAAAAATAATGGAGCATTAAAAGGTACATATGTTGAAACAGAAGCGTCATCGCTAATTTTAACGTCGGCAGCAGCTAATTTAGTTCTACCAAGAGGAAGAACGTATTTTGTTGGATTGCCATTATCTGTATCGCGAATTTCTACTGTAATACCTAAACTATCGCTTTTAGATGCAAAAAATAATTCAAGGCTGGTTAAATAAATGCCAGCAACACCGTTATCAGGTTCGTTAACATAAAATGTTTGTGCAATTGGTTTCATTTTTTTACCTTCTATGAATACTTTATATTTATCTTATTCATCGCCATCATCGTCATCATCATCATCATCATCATCATCTTCGCCCTCGCATGAGCAATCATCATCGTCACCATCATCATCTTCATCCCCATATGCACTTTCTATGCCGCCACCACTAGATTCCCATGCGCTTGCAGTATAGTCTGAAACATCTTTAGTTTCTGTTACTGTTGTAGGGGTTACTACTGTATTATTATTAACGACACTAGTATTATTAACAACGTTAGTAACTGTAGTATGATTTTCTGTTATGTGATTAGTTATGTTATTAGTTATGTTATTGGTAACTCTGTTATCATTGAATATGTTAATTACAGGTTCAATTTTTGGACCCTGCTCAACTTCTAATGTAACATTGTTATCTGTTGTAGTAGTTTTAATTTCTTTTTCATCATATACTTCATGGGAAGATAAAACAACATCTCTTGTACGTAGGGTTGCTTGTCCTTTACCAACAGAAAGTTTGCTAGCATAATATGTACCAATCGCTTGTGTAGTGATGTTATTAAATTTAGTAGTTAAATTATCAACATCACAAAGCATAAAGGTCAATTCTTCTGCTTGGAACTGGCTAGGAGGAATCAGAAAATAACCATAGATAGTACCATCATTACCAACCTTTAGAGGAGCGCCGCCACCAGCTATGTACTCTCTTGAACCGACAGTAAAATACAAATCTGTTAACATACACCAACCAGTAACGTCGATGTTATTGAAATATGCATAAAGTCTAGCTCCAGGCTTCAATCCAGTAGCGCTAAATTTTATTCTTGCACTTTGGATGTAAGGCATTATACTTACATCTGTAACAAATTCTCCAAGTTTAATGTCAGTAGTTTTAGGAGCAGTAAGATCTAATATAGTGCCAGTTGTAGTTTGTTTAGTTGTAGTAGTGGTGGTAGTTTTTTGGTTAAACGTTTTATAAACATTACCTTGAGCGTCAGTTTGTCTACTAGTTTCTGTTTTATCGCCAACAGAAGGTGTAGATTTAGAAGAATTAGGAACAGTTTCCCAATTACCCCATTGAGTACCCCAAGCCTTCTTTAGATTAATCCAGTTCGAAGCTAAATCTAACGTATCACTAACAGTTGGAGTATCTTTTAATGATGGCGATGTTTGATAATTTGGTGTTAAAGTTACACTAGATTTATAAACGAATATATTTCCTTCAACACAATTACGGACCTTGCTAGCATAATTTTGCGCAATCCATCCTACCTGTTTATAATTTAACATTACGTATGGTCCAACCTGGACAGTATTAACGCTTAATTCTGGATCGTAATCAAAAACTTCTTGTCTTTGTGCAAATCTTGGACGAAGCTCTCCTTTGGAAATACTAATATTATAATTTGGATCTAAAGTATCTCCAACATCATGTCCGTTAAATGGGTCAACAAGCATACCGTTTTTAAAACGATTTAGACCTGTAGTATCATTTTTAACCAACATATTTGAAGTTGATTGTTCAAGAAGATTAAGCGATGTATAATATTCTAAGTTATCAATTCTCTGCGCCAACGTGCCAATTTCTTGCATCGTGTAGCGTTTATTTTGAGTAATCTTAGTAGTGATAGAATAATCATATCTATCAAGCAGTTTAGCTTGTCTTGGTGTCAAAGAAGGATATGGCGGTATAGTTATTATACCGAGAGCCATAGTTCCAGTAGGTTTAACTGGTGGAGAAGGTCTTGCATTTGATACGCCTTCAACTATTTTAAACTGACCTTTAATATCAATTACTGCAAGATCTTTTCTTGGTAGATAATGCACAACGTCTGCTGACCAATTTGAATCAGGAGAAGGCAGATAAGAGCCAGCTGGAAGAATATCTAATCCAACGTTGACAGGGTTTACAGATGCGCTAGCTTCATTTTGAGTAACAGTAGAAACATTTTGAACGAAAGGACGGAAGTCTACGCAGTCTCTAAGATCATAAGTTATGTTTTTTCTAGATACTACTTTTGGAATTTCTGCAGTAGTAATAGCTGTAGTGTTTGCAAGATTAACATCATCAATAGGATATGAATTGGCAGTGAAGAATCCAACGCCTTGTGATCTATCATGAGTAAATAAGTTTAAATCAATTAACATAGTTGATTTAGCTGACAATACTCCTGTTGAGCCTGTCTTCAATCTTATGTAACTATAACCATATACATTTTCTGATTGATTGTCTTCAAAAATAAATCCGCTTGATGAATCAGGAGCATTAGTAGAATTAGCGTATGTGTCTTCGACATTAGAAATATAAATGCCATTAATTTTTTGTACGTCGCCAAGACCTAATGACCATGTTGGGAAAATAGCGCCATTACCATTAGGATGCGTTTTGCAATTAATCTTAACGAATGCATTTTTGACAATATTTTTCTTAATCGAAATAGCATTAGTTCTTTTAATATCGTGGTAAATTGCAGTTGATAAAGTAGTTAATAATGTGTCACCTAGAGTATAGGTAGCAGTGCTACCAGAAATACTAATTGATCTGTTAGGCTGAGTAAAATCAATTGGAATGCCAGATATAAATGCTTTGTAGTGAGCGTTCGCACTAACACTGGTTTCAAGACCAGTTTTTAATGTTATTTGGCTGGCGCTATCAACACTAGCAATTTCATAATATTCGCCATTAATACGGATCATATCACCAGATCTGTATTCAGTATCGAAATGAGGTGAGCTAGTTGCAGTTATTGTTGTAGCGCCACTACTAGCAGTAATATTACCTGATTTTACTGTAGAAACAGCATTTGCTGTTGGTATTACGACGAATGATTCTGCTTCTGCTCTAGAAATTGGATCGCCTGAAACATTAAATTGTTCTGCACCAGAGCCATCTACTGGACTTGGCAAATTAGAAGTCATAATGCCAGTAGTTTGAATAGAAGATGTTGCTTTATTTCTATAAACATAAGATGCAGCGGTAATACCGTCTGGTTTAACAGCCGACTGACCCATTGGGAAAATCAAAGTATTCAACATTGGTTCTTGGACACTAGAAATATCTGCATCAAGAGTAGCATTTTTAGTTGGGATAATGTCTGCAACAGCTCTTACTGCGCCATTATAACGTATGATGCTTTTAACATTAGCAAAATTTTGACCATTATCCATAATGATACCAGTCAAGTATAATCTATATACAGCGTCTGCTGTACCAATTATACCAGATTCATATGCTACGCCTTTTACGATAGCTTCACCAATTTTAGCTGTACCGTGAGCTACACCGAGATATTCGCGCCCGCTAACAGCTGTCTTATAAGCATTACCATGAAGTTCAACTGTAGCGATATTTTCTGAATCGAAATCGCCACAAAATTCTTTAACGTAAACATAATTACCATAGTTTGCGCTAAGTGTTTGTTGTGAAATAAGCTCTGTATCAGTGCCTTTTCTTAGATTAATTCTATTATTGTTAACATACTCAACTCTATAACCTTCTACGTAACCAATACCTCTTGATGATAGAAGGTTTACGTAATCATGATAGTTAACATCGTCTGCATTTTTTGCACTGGTAGAAAGCAAAAATGGTGAAACAATATAATTACCATTAGTTTCATATGTTCTTTTAGCTAACTGTTTACCAAGAGCGGCATATTCGGCTGTATCCTTGATACTTACAGGAACGCCATCTTTAAAATCTACAAGAGAGAAAAATGAAGTATTACTAGTAGCTTCAGTAGTAACAGCTGTATAAAGAGTTGGAATTAATTGCAAGCGGTGAGCGCCTGGTGCAGCATAGTTAGGTGCGCCAGCGGCATTATCTAACAATGAAGTATCAGCTTCTGGAGTAACAATATTTTCAATACTATTAAAACCAATTGAAATATTGTTTGGAGAATTGCTATATTTTGATACAATTAATGTTTGTGGTCTTACATTAACGAAGAAACCTTTTTGGAAAATTACACCCTGTGTAGTTGTGAAGGCGTACCCCTTACCGGTAGACGCTATAACAGTTGCAACAGTAATGTTACCTACAATTGAAGTGGTATTTGCAGGATCTGTATTGCCCGATAGTACAAGTACTTCATTATTAGAAAATATATTTTGGATACTTCCGTTAGGGAAAGTACCAACGTTATTGTATTTGATGTAAATGGTATTAAGGTCTGGGTCTCTAGCAGAAAATCCTGATGCAGTATTAACGATGATAGCTGTTAGGCCATTAGTATTATAAACATATCTACTTTGAAAGTCAGATATGTTAGCGATAGCTGTACCATTAGAATATGCATCATTAATTTTTACATAATCATAGTTTTTATCGAAAGTAAAAGAACAACCTTCAATTACCGAACCTTCTGTGAAAATATGACGACCAAATTTATCAATTTGGTCTTGCAAAATAGTTTGCATCTGATTAAGTTCACGAGTTTGTACGGCTGTTCCTGGTCTGTAAAGAACTCTATAAAAGTTCTTATCGACAGCAAAATCATCATAATAAGGACTACGTGATAAGTCTGTTTGTAATGCCATATTTTCCTCTAAAACTTAATAATCAAATTAATTTTTTCTTTAGACGTGCTAGATTTAGTTATAGGAGCTATATTTTCGAAATAAACTATCGATCCACTATCTCTTACTAACTCAGGATAAATGATGGTAGAAGCTACTTGATTTCTACCAACTGCGCCACTTTGATCGCCAACAATTATATAAGTTCCTTGCTGGAATCTATTACCTTTAACATCGTTTAAAATTAGAACAGGATATACATTAGTAATAGTAGCAGCGATATCTACATTATTTAGTATTGTGTGACCAGCCACGAAACTACCATTTTTCGCTGTTACTCTTAAATATGTAGTATTAGCATATGTTACAAGACCTGTAGCGCCAGTAGTTTCATCAGTTATTTCATTACCGATATTAAATGAGCCGCCTTCATCAATATTTTCATATACAATATCGATATCTTGGTCGGTATTAAATACGTAACCAGAAGCTTGAACGATATCCTGCGTAACTCTTTCGCCTACTACATAAGAACCAGTATTAGATGTTAAAGTTAAACGTGCAACCTGAGAAAATTTTCTGCCGAAACTAGAACTAGATTCGATAGTGTTATTTACTGTGTAGATGGCTGTAACATCTGCATAAGCATTGATAGCGGCGTCATACACCACATCATTGATGTCAAATCGACCAGAAACATCAGTAAGTTTCAGTACAGTGTTATTAGCTTCTATTACATGACCATAAGCATTGGAAGTAATTTCAGAAACAATTTCTACGTCAGATGCAATAAAATTAGCTACATTGGCAACTATAACGTTAGCTGTAGTACCAGTAGATAAACCTATAATGTCATCAGCGCCAATATCTTCAACGAAATTACCTACAGTGTTTTTAAGATGAAGGAAAGTGCTGTTAGCAAATTCGATAATGCCAGCGGCGGAAGAATTTGATTGTACACAATATTCTCCAACTTCAAATCCAGGTCCATCAATATTTTCATATGTCAAATCAATGCGAGTGTAATTTTCGATATGTACTGACACATCTTCAAACAATGGATTTTCGATAATACCGACTTTACGGTAGCTACCGAATACTGGGAATTTATAGCCTTCGTTTTCGCCCGTGTCAATAGTCATTGAAATACCAGCGTAACGAGCGCCTAATTCTTTATATGGATTATAACCATGACCAGATAACGGAGAAATAACAGGCTCAGCTAAAGCTCCATAACCAAAAATATTATTAGAAGTTATGCTGATGTTAGCGTAAGTATAATTGTTACCAGGATTTAAAACAACAACGGATGTAACATCATTAGCCGAACCAAAGGTAGAGTTAACTACAGAATACGCAAGAGCACCTTCGCCATCACCAGTAATAGTAACAGCTGGTGAAATTATATATTCCGTTAGTTCGTTAGGGATACGATAAGAAGCAATCAAATCTGCATTGGCAACTTCAACTAATTCTGGTAATGTTTTTACTGATATTCTTTGACCAGAAATAAATCTACCTTCAGGCGATTCTAATGTTATATTCGGGAAAGAAATTTGAGTATCGATATGAGCTTTTTGCAAGCTAGAAACGCCACGGATAAAATTATTTGGACCTGTTTCAAACGTACCAATAACTGCTGATAAAATAATAGTGCTGGTATTACAGAAAGAAATAATACCATTTGCAGTTTGTTTAACATCGTTTTCGCCGACCATGTCAACTCTTTCACCTATAGTGAATAGCAAACTGTTTATCGAAGAATTGCTGTAAGTTAAAGTAACGCTAGTTAAGTTGGTATTAGAAATTATGCCATTAGCTAATGTATATGCTGCAGAAGTTGGCATGGCAGCATATGGCACAGAGTAAATACTGTTAGATGTAGCGTTTGTAGCTAATGGATAATTAACAGTAATTACACTGCTGTTAACTGCCAACACACGACGAATATTTTTAGTAGTGTCAACACCGACTCTTAGATAATCACCAACAGCAAATTCAGAAACGAATGATGGTGGAGTAGTACTGTTAGCTGTTATTACGTAAGTTAAAATAGATACATTTGCAGTAGCTGTTTCGCCAGTAAATGAATGTCCAGATTCTGTTAAACCTTTAGTAAGAGATATTGGAGTACCACCACCGGAAGTAGATATTTTAAATCCTGAGCTATTGGCAGATACAACAAAATAATAGTTCCCGCTCGCGAGTCCCGCCAGAGCAGTATTACCAGAAGCTACAAGGTATTTTACTGTATCGTCGTTAGCGAAAAGAGAACTATTAGACCCAAGGCTAATGAAATTACTTACTGAGTTAACAGAACTGTTAGAGTTAAAATATATTGGAGCTGGTGGATTGATAGCAATTACTGGATCTAATACATAACCACTACCGCTATTAGCGATGTTAATCGCACTGATTCTGCCTGTTGAATTAGATTGCGCATTTGCTACAGCGCCAGCGCCAACACCAGCAATTTCATCCGGATTGATAGTTATAGTTGCAATAGAATTAGCATTGTAACCAGATCCAGGATTAATTACTACACCTGATCTTACAACATTAGTTTTAATATCTACTCTACCCGTTTTTAATACTGCACTTTGAACAGTATTGTAAAACGGTAGATTAGCTACGAAATCAGAAGTACTTGATTTTACAGTTTTAAGTTGAGTAACATTGGCGCTAATAATTTTCCCAGTCGCAACAGTATCTGACTGTATTATGGTTTCGCCGATATTGAAAAACCCTTTTTGATAAAGGTACGATAGTGTATCAATTCTTTGAGTTACTAGTAACCCAGTATTAAAACCAGCTTCTGTTCCGTCGAAATTAGTTAAATTTAATACTACTGAAGTTTCAAATGGTTCTGGTACAGTAACAAGTCTGTTTGGACCGTTATAGTTAATGATATTTCTTATTTGCCCGCTACCGAATCCTGATTTTAAATAGATAGCAGAGTTTACATATCTACCGGTAATTGGCGATGCAGTATTAGCAATTTGAATGATATAATTACTTTGGAAATTTTGCAGATAACCTGTATGCCATGCCTGATAGTTGTTGCCAGTATTTGAAACTTTAATAAAGTCAATTGAACCAGGAACAGCATTATCGATAACAGAACTATTTGGTGATACAGGTATATAATATGTTGAAGTAAATTTAACATTATCGTCTGAATCTAAAGTATACATATACTTCCAAACATAACCATCAGAAGTAGAAAATACTCCACTAGTAATATTCAGTGATGGTTTTACAGTAGATTCAGCGCCATTATTGTTGTCGATACATTTATATACTTCATTCGAATTGTTCATTACATAAAATTGTTTATCGTATAAAGCTTCGTCTGTTTGACTATACGAAGAATAAACTGTTCCAGATTCCCAATCATATCTTGGAATCATGTAAGTGATATCATTCGGAGTAATTAGCTTACCGAATACTAAATCTTTATAGATACTTTGTTCATATGAAAAAATCGAAGGCGCAGCGGTAGGGACAGCTGTGTCATCAGGTGCACCATCAGCATTTACCCAAGAATTAACCTTACCGAAAAAAAGATAATATGAATTACGCGAATTCTCTACGTTGTTAACGAAAGAATCGATAGTATCGATATACTGATTTATTGTTAAAACTGCCATTCTTTAATCCAATGTATTTTATCTATTTATGATTGCGTAATTGAAAATGGACCAGGTATAGTATAATCGTCTGTCAAATAACTATTTAATGCATATTTACCAAACATTTTCATTCCGCTTGGATGAATTAAATCTCTAACATACTTTTCATAAGTTTCCATCATGCGAGGCGCTACGATTTCGTATGAAAAATTCTGATAGTAATTGCTATCTTGGATATTTATAATGTCAGACAAGAAGCTCTTGTTGTTTCTCCAGTAACCATAACCTTTACCGTTCGTATCAACAACAGTTGTGCCGCTAACGACTGTAGCATTTGTTGGGCTGCTCAAGTAAATCGTCTGATCTAAATTGTAGCCATAACCAGAGTCAACAACTTCTACTGCAGTAACAATGCCATTAGCAGAACCAGCCTTAGTAGTGATGATAGAATTAAATCCTTGATAACCACCACGTCCATCAGCCAATTTCAAATCGTAAATGTCCGGTTCAATAACCGATACTACTGGAGGTACAGAATAACCATCTCCTGGGTTAACGTTCTTCAAGTATGCAATAGTGCCAGTTTCGAATATTCGAATAGTCAATAGTTTGTTAATTGGAGTATCTAAATTTGATAGATAGCTAATATTTACAGCATAAGGAAATTCCCAATCTGTTGTTCTTTCAGAAGTAGATATTGTTGCTGTGTATGAAGCGCATGCGCCAGTTATTTTCGAAACAGGAACAAAATAACCACTAGTTTGATTTACGATAACTTCAGATGTATTAGCTGTTACAACACTACCGGTAGCAGTAATAGTTTTTTTAGGATAAAGATTTTTAATTTTAACTATAGCTGAACTACTGTTACTTATGAGTACAGTTCCAACTTTCAAATTCGCATTGGTCAAACTAGCATCTGATGTACTATTAGTAGTCAAGTAAATACAGTTACCGTCAACTTTATATGCAATTAAATTACTAACACCTAAATCAGTATTAGAAAAAGATTCTCCATTAGCTGCCAATCCATCAATATTTTGAACGTCGAGCGTCACGCTGTTGGCTGATGATGATACTACTTCGCCATTTATAAATGTACCTGTTGGTGAAGTGATACCAATTTTAAATCCTTGAGCAGGATCTTCTAATGTAGTTTCTTTGAATTGATCTATTTTATCTCTTACGATCAGGTATATTTTTTTATTGGTTATATCACCAACTTCGAAATTAGCGCCAGCTCCAAACCCACCAATTACAGTAACAATAGCGTCTAATGAAAACCCTTCGCCACCATTAACGAGGGTAAATTCTACCTTACCGTTTTCTTCGCGCACAGATGCTACACGAGCGAGACCGCCAACGCCACCAGCATCAACGTTTAAAAATTGTCCTACTTCGAAATTCGTGCCACCATTGGTGATGCTGATAGAAGAAAGCGAACCGAAAACTATAGGTGCATTATCAGATGTTATTTCAGGAAAATCTTCACAAAATATTTGTTCATTAAATTTGAAGTTGCCTTCCAAACCAGAAAGCATCAACACATTGATAGTTTGATTATTGACGATTTTAACGAAGTAAGATTCTACTGTCGCAAATCCATCATCCTTAGAATAAATTCTTCGGCCAATCAATTCTCCAAGCAATGGATGATTTGATATTTCGATATATCTTGGGACATGCCAATCTGCTTCAGATGGTTTGAAGATAAAATCACCTGGTATAAAAAATGTTATTTCTTCATTAAACAAAATGCGAAAGAGTAGTTCATAAGATCTCTTCGTACCTTTTGTTCTATATAGCTCAAGAATGTGCTTTACTAATAGCTTCTTATCGGATATAATAGATTCTGGAAGCGATGAGATATACTTATTCTTAAAGTACTTAACGAACTTTTCTGGTGTTGAATCGATGTCTTTGATGTCATAAAATGAACGAGTCATGTTTATGAAATTGTCTTGCTGCTCAGCCCATTCATAGTACGCCTTAACGAAGGCAATGAAATTCGGTCCTTCTTCTTGATAGAAGCTAGGAAATTGCGATTCGATAAGTGGTGAGATATTTTTTTCTATACTCATACAGATACTACTGTGATGTTAACATTGTTTATATCTATTTCGATACTATCGTTTTTAATACCGTATACATCTTCAGATTTTGTACTCGAACGGAATTCGATTCCTGGATTACCTAAGAAACTAAAGATAGTTAATGCATTAATACTTATTTTACCAGTATCATAATTTATCGTACCAATATCTAAGTAATTTTGCACATTCGTTGCTGTAATTTGTCTTAAGTAGACAGTGTTTTTAGTATTGGTAACATTATATGAAGTTTGTGAACCTGTTCTAACAAAGGTATCGTTTTCTGGATTATAATCAGTAAGCCTGTAGGTATTGCCATCACTCAGCAAAAACTGACTGCTTAACAAAGTACCTGGCATTAATGCATTATTGAATGATAATGTGAAAGGCTGGCTTACATTAGTTGCAGGAGTAATTATTTTCTTGATAACGTTGTGTAACTGGATACTCTCGATGCTTTCATCAGTATTGTTTAATAGTGTAGCAAATTTCGAATATCGAAACGCTGTATTGAAATTTAGAAGAGTAGTGTTATTGTATGATTTAATTGTCGTTAACAATAATCCTTTAATGTCAGCAGGATTTAAATTTGTACTGGCGAAATTAACAGTAGCAGTTATAGTTGGGATAATGTAAAGGAATTCTGGATCAACAATTACTGGTGTAATCGCGATTGAATTTTTATCTGATAGATATTTGACGATGTCAGCCTTAATCGATTCTGTTATAATGGTTCCAGAACGGCTTACTGGTGAAATAAACACTTTACCGTATTCGACAGAACCAACTATAGATTCGCCACCATATACACTAACAGATTTTACTTCAGGGAAATTTTCATAAATCATATTAATATAATCGTTAATTGTAATCGCTCTGTCTTGTGTTTGATAATGTTTAGTTGCTCTAAATCTAATTGATTCTAAAGATTCAATATCATCGCCGTCTGTAGATGGCGTAACTGTCGTGACTGTAGTTGTAGCAGCAACACTATTATACGCTCCTAGATCTTTATCGATATTGAAAGATTTAATTCCATTACCAAATGCGCCATTTGATACGCGATAAGTTACCAATATTGTTGATTGGTTTTGTGGAGCTTTGCCAAACACACCATCACCGAATACTACTTCATAAGATCCTTCCAAAGTCGCCTGTATAAAAAACACCTTTGATGCACTAGTCAAACCATACAAATTTGTTTTTTGGGTATACGGATAAACATCTAAACCGTCATTCTCAGACACTGTTACGTTAATGCTTGTTGTGTCAACAGTGTCATTTGATAAGATAAAACGTTGATTTTCTATTGAACTGTCAACAACAAATGCCTCGTTGATGTAAGAGCCTTCGTAGATAGCTACATTAGAAGCTCTGAATACGTTTGATACAGATGTGAGAATTTTGTTTTCATCTGTTACATATGTGAAACCGCCATTTGCATTAGTACCACTAAACTGTGTTCCCTTTGGTATTTCTAATGTATCAGCAGTTCCTTCTGTAACAGTAATGGTAATATTTACCAGAGCTTTTGGAGATCTAGCAGATCTTGGAATGTAGTTTAGTTCTTTCGCATGCGAAACTACTGAGCTACGTAGTTGCGCAGAATCTAAGAAGGCTTCTGATATAGCCATGTTAAGATAAAATGAATTCATATACGTATTATATGAAAGAACATCTAATAGAACGTTGATGTTTGATCCTTCAAAATCGTAATCTTTGAATACGCTTTGAGTTTTTAAGTATGTCTTTAAATTCGATTTTACTGTATCGAAATCTAATGATACGAGACTTAACGAGCTATTATTTGCCATTATCTTACTCTTCTGAGAATTACGTTTAGCTGTATAGGAGCATTACTATTTATTAAAGAGAAAACGATGTTTACTTCAAATGCATTATTGTCGGGGCTTGGCCAAACGTTAACCTCAAGGAGTATTGCTCTTGGTTCATTTTGTGATATTGTGCTTTTGACGAAGAAATTAATGTTTTCTGCTGTGACAACATCATTAGGCTCGAACAAAGAATAACGGATATTTGAACCGATGGTTGGTTGGAATAATCTTTCGCCGAGATTAGTAAGTATCAAATTTCTGATAGACTGTTTAACAGCGTTTTCATTTGTCACTTTAGACAAGCTATGATTGAATGGATGCTGATCGAAATCGTTCAAGAAGTCTGAAAAGTAATCTTGCTTTTGGGTGGGGCTATATTTGTCTGCTCTTGTTGTCATTTTATCCGCCTGCAAATACGTTAGATGAGCCAGCCGATACTGAAGTGCATCCTGTGATACCATCACCAACTCTACCAGCGCCCTTTCCATTAATGAATACTGTCGTTGAACCTGTGGTAATAGGAGCAGCGTGAGATGGACATGGATCTCCTGGAAGATCATGCGAAGTGTTATTATCGCCTTGTCTTGACCATTTTATTTTATTAACATATACATTAGGCGATCCAGCAGCTCTAGTCATTCCTGAGCAGTGAGATACGTCTGCATCACCTATTCTTGTTGCTGCCGCCATTAACGTGTTTCCCTTTTCATAAGTTCTTTCAACTTATCGTTCCATTTTTCGATCTCTTCATGCTGCTCGTGCGTATGCGGACCTTCAGGAATCTTGGGTAAAAACTGTATCACATTATCAAAAGATTCAGGTATATCCTCATATTTATCATAATCGATAAGAACACCATTTTTTAATATAGTAAACTTGTGCGTCATTTGTTGATATCGATTCGACCAGAACCACCCTTAGCCATAATTTCAATAGTAGATGCTGTTATAACAATTGTTGAAGTGCCAACCTTAAGAGTAATTTTCGTGCCGCTTTCAATTAATATATCGCTAGAAGCAAAAATTCGAGCCTTACCATCATCTATCTGTATGTCTAAATTGCCTTCTGATATATTGATACCATACTCACCTTTGATCATATTCATTTTGTTGCCATTAACTTGGTCAACAAAATCACCAGTATAATTATGGTTTACGGATCCTGTGTGATCAGTAATTATGTTTCCCTCGCTCGTGTGGAACATATCACCGTCAGAGTGAGTTATTTGTGAACCTTTTGTACCTGATACACTGACGCCGCCTCCACCTTCATATTTGTTACCAGCTATTTCAGTATGGTCGCCGCCTTGAACAGCGCTACGATTAGATCCACTTATTTTACTGTCTTGGTGACCATCAGTAGTAGATGAATGACCATCAGCATTATATTTGTGCTGTTTACCTACAGTAACATTTACTTCAGCACCGTCAGGTCCATGACCTGTATAATTACCAGTAGGTAGCACATGAAATAATGATTCTTTACCTGGCTCTAAACTTTTTAGTATTTGTAAAGCATGGTCCTGTACAACGTGTAAGTTAGGATACTTACCAAGAAATTGAATTTTAGGATGAGCGTTATTTGGATCATATGACATATCTTATTCCTTATCCAAACGGAGAACCGACGTCTGTTGCAGCATTACCTGTTCCTCCAGGATTATCTTGTATTAGTGTTTGAGCAAGATCTGGTGTTGCTGCTGTAACAGCATCTGCAGAAGGTAAACCACTAAAATCACCATCTAAACCACTAGCACTAGTAGCTAAGTCTTTAGCAGCATTCCCAGCATCTGAAACTTTAGAAAGATCAGCTTTGTCTGCTAGATACGCTTTAATTTGAGCATCTTGCTGGGCTGGCGGTTCTGGGTCAACTGACTTCTTCATTTCTTTTTTCTTTAATGCAAGCAATGATTGGTTTTTAGTATAGTCGTTCATAGCAGCGCCAACTTTACCAACATCTAATACTGATTTAGGTAAATGGCTTCCTATAACGTTACCGATACCACCAGCAAGTCCTGGTATAAGTTTGCTAGCTAACTTGGTAATAGATTTTAAATCTACTCCACCACCCAACACTTTCTTAAGACCATCAGCTGCTACACCTTCTAATCCTTTTGATAATGTACCTGCTATTTTATTAATGTCTCCAGGAGATAAAGTACCGCCTTGGGCTAACTTCGACATTACAGGAGCTAATCCTGATACTAGTTGTGCAGCCGACGTTGCATGAATATGATCTTGAGCAGATGCGTAATGAGGTTCGCTACCACGAAGAGTATATGTTATTGTATTAGTTATAGGATCTTTCCACTGGATATAACCAGGATATGGTTCTCTGCCGAGAGCATGATATTGCTGAACATGAGTCGAAGGAGCTGCTATAGAAATTAATGTTTTTAAAGGTATACCGATCGCAGGATCGATCCTTGGAACAACTTGACTTATAACGTTGTTAAGTAAAGAACCATTTAATCCTTTTGGAGCCATCGCTACACCTGCGAGGGCAGAACGTAATGGACCTTGAAGGTTTGCTGGTAGAAGACCACTATTTAAAACGCCAGCTAAAGGTCCCATGATATTTTTCAACCCAAGATTTTTAGCAAGCTCGCCAATAGCTCCTTGAATACCACCACTTAATAGTTTAGCAATACCACCAGGACTAGTCATACTCATTATTTTTTGAACTTGGGAAAATCCATCAACAGCGTCTGGGAGTACGCGACTTAACTTGTCCGGATCTACCTGTTTAACGATATCTAACACATCGCTCTTGTCTTCTTTCTTAGCAGATGCGGTAGTAGGTTTCTTAGGCTCTTTTAATTTATCATCGACTGCTATCTTATTATCAACGCCAGTCGCTGGCGTGTATGTAGCAATTGTTTTATATCCATCCTCATTGTTAATTTTATTAATATCGATTTTACTACCATACAAATTACTGAAAGGATAATTAGGTGTAGGATCGCTGAAGTTTTGAGCAGCTCCAGGTATGCTACCTTTTTTGATATCGATTTCTGGTATACCGTCAGTAGTTGTTCCTTCTTTTGGATCACCAGCTTTACCAAGGCTTCCAGTAATGATTGGTAGCTGACAATCTCTGTCAAACCACTCTCCGTATACCTTTGATCCTTTAACTAACCCAAGAGGCGTCGTACCGATTTTACCGTAAGCAGCAGAAGTAATTGGTTGCATTGGGATAGCCCAATGAAGATCGGTATCTTTGATATTTTCTTTATCATCTTGTCTACCGATAATACGGATTTGCACACGTCCTGATTGATCAGGATCATTTATGTTAACTACTTCAGCTATCCATTTATCCCAGCCAAAATCTCTTTCTGTCATGATACACCCTTTTCAAGATTACCCTTCAACAGCTCCATTACGCATGTATATCTTGGTCGTTCTCCAGCACCACCAATTTGATGGTGTATTCTAGAAACGAGGAACTTACCTGACAGTAAAGGATCCGTATCTTTATTACTCGTTGTGCTTACTTTGTTAGGGATGGCGGCGTCAACCATATCACCAGCTTTTAGATTAGCGTCACCATATACTTTAATCTTCATAGCGTTCTGCATTAATGCTGCAAGGAAAGCTTGCTGATCAGCTGTTTGTTCTGGGATAGTTGTCACTGGTCTTTGTGAAGTATCAACAGGTATTACTGCTTGTGGTGGGATCTTAGGATTAAAATATTTCGATTTAAATTCAGAAGAATCATAAGATCCAGTTCCACCAGTTTTATATTTGGTTGCATCCGTATCGATGTCTTTAGTTTTATAAGTATGTGTTCTCACATCAAATGAAGATACTCTTCTCTTACCGCCAGTTGCGATACGATCAGTTGCGGAAAACTGCTTGGGTACTTCATATGCTAGAATGTTATTATCTGTCTTGTTCATCATGCTACTGTTAACAGCGTCTGACTGTTGGAATTTTTTTACGACTTCACCATTGAATAATTTCTCGATAGTAGTGAACTTAAACTTCTGATTACCACCTGATCTGGTTTCGAAAAATACGAAGCTAGAAGATTTATTCTCATTAGAAATACCACGGCGTCTCACTACATCAGTAGCCTTATATGGGTTTTGATGACTGATGATTATCTTCTGTTTACCCTTAGTTTCCTCTACTTCGATTTCTTTCTCACTCTTCATAAAGTTTTTATGGATATCTTTTACCATATCAGAAATGGTAGAGTTAAAGCTTTTCTGGATGTAATTAGTTTTAGAATGAAGAGCTTCCTCTGACACTACCTTAAGAGTGTACATCTTAGATTTCTGTGAGCCAGAAGATTTAAGATCGTCGAGCGCATGTAGGGCGAACTTGTATTTCGCTGACTCTCCACCAGGAGCTTTAAATGATAACTCAACAGTTTCGTCGCCAGTCATTTTTAATTGGCCAAGCTGATCGTCCGTATCAAGAACAACAATATCGCCTATGATACCAGGAGTGAAGATACTCTCGAATATAGAAGCTGAAACAAATGATGATGCAAGATTCAGTTTACCTCGTGATGAGGTGACTGAGAATGAGTCAATGATAATATCACCTGGATTATAACCTTCAGCCATTTATTACTTCAACAACCTTGTTAATTCGTTGGAAACTCTCATAGAATATGAACTGTCAAGAACGTTTATAGATCTCTTTTGTTCGTTCTTTTCTTTCTCATAATCATAAATCGATACTGCACTCCAGTAGATATTCTCATCAAGAGATATGTTATTCGCCACTACTTCAGTGGTAGCAAATCCTAATTGAGCGCCGCTTTCTCTACCCTTCATAATACTGTACACTTCAGAAATTTCTATTGTGCTATTAGCTAATGATATGCCAGAAATATGCTGTAGTGTCAAATATGTAGAGTTAGCTAAAAGGACCTGACCTTTGCCAGTATATTCTTCATTCTCATCAAAAATTATATCTACAATTTCGTTTGGTTTAAAATCTACGAACCCAGTACCGAACTCCGTAGCGACTGCATGATATTTTCTAACAGTATTAGTATTAATAACCCAATCCTGCTGTACTCTCTGATAACCTGCAGGGCTGCTGCTCATATGATAATATGGTTGCCAATATCTATGAACGTTGTTGGCTAGAACACCATATTCAGAAACCGATATTTTCTCTTCGTTCTCGTACCAGTTATTTCTGTAAAACATAGTTTTAGATTGAAGATCATAGATATTTGTGTTGTACTTTTTGATTATGACGTTATGGAAATCTCTTTCGCTAAGATACCAATCAGTATATGGATCTGTTACCTTGTTGCCAAGATATAAAACCCAATCCATATACTGGTCGTTGTAATATCTATCAGCTAGCTGATCTGGGCGCTCGTCCTCTGACAAATCATACTTATAAAACAGGTATGGGTTTTTAAATGCATCCTGTGTTACAATTGCTCTTTCTGTTATGTTAAGAACCAGAGCATCATTGTAAGTAATGAGGGGGAATTTAGCGAAATATTTCTCAGCCAAACAAAGCTCCTTTCGAACGTAAAGAATTATTTTCCATATCTTCTTTTAACCAGTATTCAATTTCAAGGAAGTTAATGTTAATTTGAACTAGCGTAGGAGCATTAGTATTTTTAAAGAAAGATGGTTGTCCACCAACAGCAAAATTCACATCAAGTGATTCTATAACGCATGGTTTAAATCGATATAGAAACGTCTCATCTGGATATAAATTAATGATTGCCATGTTTGGATATGTTAATAGAGTACCGCCAGCGTTTCCAGACATAGCAGGTAACATATTAGATCTCAGTGTGTCTATAATTTCTTTTACAGTATTAGATTCTTCTTCATTATTTGGTGCCAGTTTCCAAGAAAAACTGTGTTTCTTAAATGCAGGAGCTTGAAATAATACTGTAAGGAATGGATTTTGAGCAAGACCACCAAGCTGGAGCGCCTGTGCAGGATCTATACCTGCAGCTGCCGTTAATCCTCTAGTAGCTTGAGCTACAATTCCTGCAGCGGCTCCACCAGCTGCTCCCATCGCTGCAGCGCCTATAGAACCACTACTACCCACACCGTTTCTACCTGCTAATCCGCCTTCAATAGCAGCGCCTACTGCTGCGTCAGAACCTACAGGTGCGTATTGCACCTGTGTATTGTCACGTAATTCTGTTGGTACAGGCAAACGAATACCACCAACTGCTGAAAGAAATGGCTGATTGAAAATAGAACGACGTTGATATTCGACAAACTGAATCGCTATATATGCATTACGATTAGCAGATGGGTCAACAAGATCCGCCGGAAACATCAAGTTACCTAGATACTTAGATTTTGATGTAGCTTCTGGTGTTTTTAAGAAGGCTAGTTTTGCAGCTCCTACGGCTGCTAAACCACCAACAATAACAGCTTGACCGAGGTCAGATTTTACAAATCTTCCACCTTTAACTAATGCAGAGGCGATTGTCATATGTTTATCCTATAAATATCTTTTTACTATTTATGATTGGTGTAGGATGGCATACAAAACATATCATGGTTATTTCAAACCAAAACATCCAGAAAAATACAAAGGCGACGCCAACAATATTATTTATCGTTCACGTTGGGAAAGTTTAGTTATGAGTAAGCTAGATGAGCATCCGGATGTTATTTGGTGGCAAAGCGAAGAAACTATTATCCCGTATAGATCTCCCGTAGATGGTAGGGTACATAGATATTTCCCTGATTTTCTTGTCAGGATGAAAGATGCTAATGGTAAATTTAAAACGATATTAATTGAAGTTAAACCATACGCTCAAACACAGCCGCCAATCATCAAAGAAGGTGCATCTAAACGAACCAAAAAATACATAACGGAAGTGTGTACGTATGGTATAAATAGTGCTAAGTGGAATGCAGCTCGAGAATACTGCAAAGATAGGCAGTATGAGTTTATGATCATGACCGAAAGAGAATTAGGAATCAAATTTTAATGGCAGCTTACATATTTCAATCGTTAGCTAAGAAGGGTAAAGCCGAAGGCGTTACTCCTAACACGACAGCTGCAGCCAGAGCTTGGTACAGAAACGAAGCTTCCAAATTAGTTTCCAGAAACGTAAACAAGAACCGTATGATGAACGATAAACAGAACATCGTTAATCAAATTACAGGTAATGATGTCGGTAAGATGTTTATGTTCTTCTATGATCCTAAGCATAAGGCGACGCTACCATACTACGATATCTTCCCAATGATATTTCCTATTGGGTTTCAAGAAGGCGGCTTCCTTGGTATCAATCTCCATTATCTTCCTCACTATCTAAGAGCTAGATTAATGGATGCTCTATACACTACAGCTAACAACAATAAATATGATGAAACGACAAAATTAAAACTATCATATGATATGCTTAATGGTGCTGCTCAGTTTGGACCATTTTCCGCTTGCCTCAAGAAGTATCTTTGGGATCATGTGCAGGGTAAATTCCTATACGTAGAGCCAACAAACTGGGACACAGCGTTGATGATGCCACTTGAAAGATTCCAGAAAGCGCCAAACTACAAAGTGTTCGGCGATTCAATAGCAAAAATTAGAGGTTAGTAAATGCCTGGATTTAACATCAACGCTTTCCAAACAGATATATCGAATCATGGTTATCTGCAAACTAATAAATTTATAGCTGCATTTAGTTCTCCCACATGCATGCAAGGTGAGACTATTGATGGTAGAAGCGCTATTGATACAGAAAGATTAATTCAAGTTAGAGCTGAATCAGTTAAGATTCCAGGAATCGCATTGTTACAAGCTGATATTAATAGATATGGTCAGGGTCCTACCCAAAAAATGCCATTCAATGCTCGTTTCACAGAAAATGCTATTACGTTTATTTCTGATCGAAACGGTCAGCTCTACAAATATTTCTATGTATGGCTGAATAAGATATTCGATACTTCTGGTACTACAGGACAATCAAACCAAGGTGCATCATACGCAACAGAGTATAAAGACAACTACGCAACAGATTTGCATGTGTACATTTATGATAACGCTGGTAATCAGGTTAAAGAAATCGTTATGTACAAAGCTTACCCTGAATCTATGAACGATATTAACCTTAGCTGGAACGATAACAGTCAGCTGTTGAAGGTAACAGTAAGTTTTACCTTTAGAGATTGGGCGATGATTGGTGTTTCGAATGCTAGAATCGGTACAGACACACAACCAGCTAGAACTAACAAAGTTACTACATTTGCTGGTCGTCAGGGCGGAGCAGTTACTCCTTCTTTAACATCATTAAACTCAAGAGTGAGACAACCTTAATTATAACTGGAGAATATTATGTCTTTACCTAAAATTGAACATCCTATTTTTAAAATCAAAGTTCCATCTACTAAGAAAGAAATTAGATTTCGACCATTCCTCGTTAAGGAAGAGAAGATCCTTCTTATTGCTAAGACGAGCGAACAAGAAAACGATATTCTTTTAGCGATTAAGCAGGTCGTCAATAATTGCGCAATAGATGATATTGACGTTGATAAGCTAGCCCTGTTTGATGTTGAATATTTGTTCTTGAAGATCAGAGCACAATCAATCAACAATATAATTAATGTTACATACAGAGATAACGAAGACGGAACCGATTATGATTTTGATATTGATCTAAATGATGTTATTGTTAAATTTCCATTAGAACAAGAGAAAACTATAAAGTTGTCAGGAAAAGCTGGCTTGATAATGAAGTATCCTGAAGCTAGTTTGTATGAAGACAAAGAGTTTTTAAATTCTGGTGAAGAAGTGTTCTACCAATTGGTATTACGCTGCATCGAAAAGTTCTATGATGAAGAAACAGTTTACGATGTGAAAAACTATACGTTGCAAGAAGTATCAGAATTCGTTGATAATTTAGATGTGAAGAGTTTTGATAAGGTACGAGACTTCATTGTCAATCAACCAAAACTAAACTACATTATCGAATACACCAACAAGATGAAAAACAAGAGAAAGATCGAGCTTACTACGTTAACAGATTTTTTTACATTGCGCTGAGTCACAATACTCTAGAGAATTATTATACAACTAATTTTTCTTTGATTCAGCACCATAAATATTCTATAAGTGATATTGAAAATCTTTTGCCATTCGAGCGTGACATTTATGTTGAAATGTTAATGAATCATCTCAAAGAACTAGAAGAACAAAAGAGAAATCAAAATGGCTAAATTCGGCAAATCGATAATGAGCGATGATATGGTGGAGATTTCGGTTTCTCCACCATTTAACTCACAACCTCAACCAACACCAGTAGCAGCTGCCCCTACAACAGCTGTTCCTCCGCCACCGCCTCCTCCTCCACCACAACAAACAGCAAGTTATAGTAGTTCTTCCTCTGTAGAATTTACTCCTATGAGTCCGGAGAAGGCAGAAGAAAGCTGGGTTAAATCTATGTGGAGACCAGCAATGGGTTGGCTCTACATGCTTATCTGTTTGATGGATTTCGTTATCTTTCCTGCAATCGCGATGTTCTTACCAGTTATGCTTAAAGGTATTGGTATCACGATGCAATATGCAGCTTGGCAAAGCTTAACATTATCTAATGGTGGATTAATTCACATGGCGTTTGGTGCCATCCTTGGTGTTGCTGCTTACGGTAGAACCCAAGAGAAAGTAGCGAGCAAACAATAATGGCTAAAAAAGGCGAACGTGTTGGTGCTATGGGGGATACTGTATATTACAGAACCCCCGACGGTCAAATAATTGACGATGCAGGTAATGTCCTTAAAGGACCAATGGCCAAGATGCTTGCCGATGAATACGAATCAAAACAACAAGAGAAAGCTAAAGCACAAGCGGAAGCTAAAGCTGCAGCTGAAGAAGATAAAAGAAAGAAAGCTGCTGAGAAATCAGCTGAGATAGCACGTAAGTCCGCAGAAAGACAAGCGGCTTCTGATGCGAAACGACAGCAAGCTGATGAAGAAAGAGCACAGAAGGCTGCTGAGAGAGAAGCTACACAAAAAACACAACAGCCAAAACAACCTGCTGCAGCACCAAGACAACCTTCTGCTCCTAGACAAGCAGCGCCAAAACAACCTGCAGCTGCTGCTCCGGAGCCTACTGATGGTCAAACAATTAAAAATGCATTTAAAAATGCAGCTATTTCTGTAGGTAAATCTGCATTTAAATCTGCATTTCCAACATTATCAGGCGCTATTAATCGACCAGATCCAGTTCAAGGCAACAGTAGTGCAGAAGACATTAATGCAGGTGGCGCTAGACAAGCAATCAACAGAGTTGCTGATAGTGTAAACACAACTAATATGATGATGCAAACTTCTATCGCACGTCAGGAAATGACTAATCAAATTCTTCAAGAGATATTGAAAGAAGTTCAGGTAATACGTCAATCTACCGCTAGTAGTGGTATTCTAGATGCTCTTAGCAATTTAATACCAGGAGTTGGTGGAGGTGGTGTTAAAGGTAAACCTGCTCCTGGTAAAGTAACACCGAAAACTAGCATGCTTGGTAAAGCTGGTAATGTTATGCGTGGCGTTGCTGGTCGTGCAGGAGGAGCATTACTTGGTGGTGCATTCCAAGCATATGATGAGTATCAAGAATCTGGCGATGCTACACGAGCAGCTTCCGCTGGCGCTGGTGGAGCCGTAGGTGGTGGATTGGGAGCATGGGGAGGAGCTGCAGCGGGTGGTGCTATCGGCGCTCTTGGTGGTCCTCTAGCGCCTGTTACTGTACCTCTTGGTATGTTAATTGGTGGTATTGCTGGTGGTATAGGTGGCAGTATGCTTGGTGGTAAAGCTGGTAAGGCTACATATGATGCTGTAACTAAACCATCAGTACCTCCACCTCCAGCTGTAGGAGAACCAAAGGCTAGTATTTCTATTAAAGAAGCTCAAAATGCAGCAAAGCAAGAACCAGAACCAGAAGAAGAAAATCCATTAGATGCTATTGTTAATGTAAAAACATTAACATTTAATGCGGATAGTATTATTTTTAATGCTAAAAATCAACAAGCTGCTTCGCCTACAGCTGCACCAACATCGACGGCTACACCAGAAGTTAAAGCAGCTGGGGCAATTATAGCAGCTGGTTCTGGTAGCAGACCATCGCCTAGTTCGCAAGGAATTTCTGGTCCTACTCAGTCAGGATCTATTAGAGAAGCGTTAGCATCAGCACAAACACCAAGCCTATCTGGCTTCGGTACAAGTCAAATTAATGCTGCTCGAGCCAATGCTGCAACATCGCCGTTTAGTGTTACTCCAGGAGCTATGAGTGCTGGCCCTCAATCTGCATCGTTAGGTGGCGCTGGAGGCGCTGGTGTTGGTGGTGCATCTGATGCATCAGCTGTTCAATTAGCTTCTACGATGGTTGGTAAAAATAGAGTACAATCATTAGATTATTTAAAAGCTGGTGGATTCAATAACACAGGAGAAGCATGGTGTGCTGAGTTTGTTAATTCTACATTGAAACAAACTGGTGGTACCGGTACTGGTGATAAAATTGCAAATAGTTTTCAAAAGTGGGGAACTTCTATAGATCCTACAAAGGTTCAAGCTGGTGATGTTGTCCTTCAAACAAAAGGTAATGGACCTGGTCAAGTTGGTGGACATGTCGGTATAGCAACTGGTGTGTATCAGCATGGACAAATTGAAATGATTGCTGGTAACAGTGGTAAAGCTGGATCTGTTCGAAAATATTTCGTGCCTATTAATGGACAATTGCAGGTGCGAAGAGGTTCTGGTGGTTCTGGTAATAATCCAAAGGTAGCAGATGCAACAAAAAATCCTTCTGCAGGAAATGCTGCTGGCGCTGCTACAGCAGGAGCTTCTGATCCTAAGAAAGCAGAAGCTGCAGCAACTCCTGGTGCAAAACAAACAGCAGCTGCTGGTGGATGGAGCGACGCTGCTAAAACATCTGCAGAAAAAACACCATCTGCTGCTGGTGATCCTACTTCAAGAAGATTTGACGCAGAAGGTAATAAACTCGATCCCGCTCCTGGTGGAGGAATAAAAAGATTCGATCCAACAACAGGTAAATTTGAAGAGCCTTCTAAACCAGATAACAGCGATCCTTATCTTAGAAAAATAAAGCCGAAGGGTATGGCGGAAGGTTTAACAGACGCTGCAATTAAAAGAGCTAAAGAATCAGCAGCACAAGCAGCTGAAATTGTTGGCCCTAAAACATTTAATGTAGGAACTGGTAGATGGGAAGCTTATGAATTAGCTAAACAGCCAAGCTATGAACCTGCAAAAATATCTGAACCAAAACCAATCACAAAAGGTGCAGAGTTAAATAGGGCTTCTACTCAAGATATAGTCGACGATAGATCAGCTAAGACAGGCATCACTGTCAATCAACAAAGTAGCGCTACGCCTCCAATTAATAACAGTAGTAAAGGAAATAGCGACAGTACTAGCGTTGGAATGGTAGAACCTGTTGATGCTAGAACAAGATTAAAAGATTTGTTTGGTATCAGCACTATGGCTGCATAATGAAAAGGGGAGCCGAAGCTCCCCTAATCTTATTCAGCAAGCTTCTTGAAGAATTCCAACGACTCATCGTCATCGTCTTCAGCAATATGCTTAGGTGCTTCCATCGCCTTCTGCTTGAAAACAGGCGTTTCCTCCCAAGGAATGTTTTCTGCAGTAGAGGCGCTCGAGCGAGCAGCTGCTGCTGACCCAGTAGCAAGAACCTTAACCAACTTACCCTTCAAGTCATCGTAAGACTTATAGTTAGAAGGAGCAATAAACTCCTGAAGAGAATGAGCCTTCTTCCAAATTGCTTCCATCTCAGAGTCATCATCAAGCATAGGACCAGGCTTCGCGAACTCTGACTTATCATAATTGCGATAGCCTTCGACATTACGAATCTTAAGCTTGAAGTTAGCACCAGCCCAAAGATCGAATGGGTTCATAGCGTCTTCATCAACAAACTGAGGATTCATAGCCTCGTTGAGCTTATCGAAGATCTTCTTGCCATACTTGAACAAGAACACCTTGCCTTCGTTCTCAGGATTCTGCTGGTCGGTGACCACAAGAACATTAGAGATGAATGAAAGCTTACGCTTACGCTCAGAAGCGATCTTCTTATCTGACTCGATACCACTGTTCCAAAGTTCAGTGTTCTGCTCGCAAACAGGGCACTTATGACCAATGGTTGTGGGGCAGTTCTCAATCAACCAAGAGCCAGTCGGACCCTTGAAACCGTGATTGAATGAACGGATGAACGGAACATCTTCATCACCAGGAGCAGGAAGGAAACGGATAACAGCGTAACCATTACCAGCCTTGTCGACATTAGGATACCAAAGACGGTCGTCCTTAGAATTGTCGAACTGATTGCCTGTGAGTTTCGAAAGTTCAGCGGTAAGCGATTCGAGGGACTTCTTACCTGAGTTAGCCTTAAGCTTTGCAAAATCTACCATTTGTATTCTCCATATTTGATGTATTGTTAATATTGATCGTATGTTTTGTTGGACTGTATAAGCGCCCAACATTATTTATTATAGCCCTATTGACCGAATTTGTCAAGAACAATCTTCTTCGCCTTCTCTTTATCGTACTCAAGAAATGGACGATACTTCATAATTTTGTTCAGGATTTCTTCGACAGTAGGGTCGTACACGAACTTCTTCGACCAGTAAGATGCACACCTAACTAGATCGACGAGGATCACCAATGTTTCGAGGCTGATTTCTTTTCGAATGAACAGCTTCAATACATATGGATGGGTTTGGTTTTCAGCTTTGAAGTTAGAATCGAAATTCTCATTCAGCTTAGACAATTCTTCTTTGAACATATACATCAGCGACTGTTGACGCTTGTTCCAATCCTTATATACCTCCTCTGCAGAAAGAGAAAAGGCAATTTCTTTTATCCAAATTTTCGGGTTTTCGACGAGATTAGATAAAATATAGTTTCGTGGGTCGGGGTGTTTTGCGACCTTCATAAAGTATAGCTTATCTTTTCTGACATCGAATGAGTCGAACGATAGGCGACTTTTGCCATTGTATTTGTGATAATTGTATGATGGTTTGGTGAAGTGGTTCTTAAGAGCCACATACTCTTTGTAGCATTCGAAGGCTGACATCATACACTTACTTTGTTGTAGTACTCTGCGAAGAAATTACCAAGCTCTTTATCCATCAAATGACCAGCACCGTTTTCAGAAACGTAAGTTAGATACAGCTGCCAAATTTTCTTATCAAGAGCTTCGAAGGTTTCGAACTTTGATTCGTTCTTACCTTCCATAACAGTATACCCCTTTTCTTCGAGATAATCTACTAAATCTTGTTCGTCAAAATCATCGAGGTCAAAATCTACATCCACCTCTACGCACGCTGTTCTTCTTGTGCTACGATAGCCCATCACTTCTTCCTTTCATGATTTAGATAGCGAATGTATAACCCTTTCTCGCGCCCATGAGCCTCTATCTCCCATGGGAAATCCCAGTAGTCAACTACTTCAGGATCGATTATTTCAGACTTCCATTTGCTCTTATTGCTTCGCACATAGTCTCTTAACTCGCCCTTAGCATATTGCTTCACATGAACCATCTCATGCGCGAGGGCGAGAAGCATATTACGTTTACCCAAAGATGCATCTACTGTTATCGTAAATTCTTTACCTCTGTGATTGCTGTCTTCCCATTCACAAAAAGCATATTCATTTTTCTTGGTTAACTCTTTATCAAAGAGAAGAGTTACATCAACTCTATGATAAAGAATTTCTCCCAGAAGATGTCTACCGTAAAATTTCAACGCTTCTTTGCAGGTCTTCAGTTGGACTTTATTTGGTTTACCGATGGTCTTGAGGTACATGCTAGTCTCCTCATTTTGGTGATTCCCATAATATTTATGGAGCCAAATTTTTCATGTATGACCGTTGATAATCAGTCAGGATAGGCTTGATTGGTAGAAGCTTATCGATAATGTTGAGTGCATTCTTAACAGGCTTTTGACCTGTGTGGTCGAACCATTCATAATCATCGAAAATTATAACACCATTATCCTTTAGCAAATGGAAAGCTGCCAACGCATCTGAAATAACAACATCAGTCGAATGATTACCATCGATGTAGATAAAATCGAACTTCTTCTCTAACTTTAAAAAAGAAGGGAGAGCAACACGACTATCGCTTTGATATGTGCCGATCTTTTCACCATTTTTAGACAGAGCAATATTTTTAGAATAACACTGAAGCAACCTATCTTTTGGAGATCCTGGATGCTCTATCCAGTCTTCGAATGTATCGATAACAGTGATTCTCGAATCAAGATCGAGGAGTATATTGTCAGACATCCAACAGGTAGACCTACCTTCGTACGCCCCAACTTCCAAAATTTGGATTGGTCCATCAGTATCGATATTAGCCAGCTTGAATGTTTCAAGCCAATGAGGAATATGTTGTGTAAACATATCTAACGTAAATTCATATTCAGTAGTAGGCGTCAAGAGATCTTGATCAGCAACACCTTCTAGGAACTTAGGATAGTAGCGATAATTGGTAGTGTCGGGAGTATTAAAATTAAACGATCTACGATGATTACCAATTTCTGAAATAACGAAAGCAGGATCAACAACCTTTAGCTTCATATGGAACTTGTTCTTAAGACCAAGCAATCCATCGATAGGCATTTCGATAAGCTTGATCTTATCAAGGTAATCAAGCATCATTCGTGCAGTCGCTGGCGTAATGGCATACGCATGAGCGCCCTTGAAGAACTCAGTATCGATGTAATCGATATCATTCGCATATTGAGTTGGAAATACGTATGATGACCGATCGAGAAGACGTGGGCCAAGGCAAAGGATTTCGCCATCACCAACAGTCAGGTTACTATAATCAGCTACCGCTACACAGTCATGCTCGAGGACAACACCAACCTCATCAGAGGCAGCAATCTTCTCCCAGATCTTGAAGTGACCAACAGTGCCACAATACTCTGATGCATAGTCAGTTGTTCGAATATGCAATCCTGTTTGGCGGCTTAGTTCGCGATTCTGTTTACCAGAAATACCCTCGAACAACTCAGCATCACAATTAAATTGTTTGCAGCTATCCAAACAATCAGCAGCGTAGGTAGGCGATTCGCCTCGTTCAATGTATAGAATATAAGTTTTCATATCGGCAATCTAGCTCCACGTTTCAAAATATTAAGGTTTTCTGCTTCAACTTGAATTTTTTCTCTGATGGCTGGATCTTTCTTTATCAAAGAAGCAGCATACTCAACCTCGAGCTTATTTGTTTCGCACCAGTGGACTACTGCATCGATGTAGTCCATATTCTTGGTTCGGCAGAGCTTTTCAACATCATCAATAAAATTAGTGTTCACCTGAATCATCATTATACCCTTTGATCAATTTTATTCCAAATGTAATCATATCACTGGTCATCAGTGTACAAAAAACGATTCCTGCTAGCTCAAGGTAACTGGGATATTTAGCAAGGTAAATTACCCCATAAAACATAAATTGCGCCAGAACGACCAATAGGACGCCCACAGGGACATCCTTCACAAACTTAGATTTTTCCATAAAATTATCCGTCAGTTTTTGTATCTGGACTCAATTTCTTTGAGACGCTTTGCCAAATACTCCATAACAACTACAACGTTTTCGTCGATTTGATCAGGCGTTTCGAACTCAAGAACTTTCAATACATTTTGAAGCTCATCATGAAAGGCTGCTTTTTTTAAAGTGTCAACCGAATACTGATACGTGTTCATTGAAGTACTCCTTGCTTAAATGAAAAATGGCTGGTGTTTTATCCAGCCATTTTGTTTTTTGCGGAGATCAGAACTTGTAGTTCGCACCAAGAGTAAAGCGGTTATCCTCGCCCTTCATCTTTTGATCGATGGCGTCAGAATAACGGTAGCGAGCGTCAAGCTCGATATTCTTGGCAAAGTCATACTTAACGCCGCCACCTACGTTGTAGATTGCACGATTCTTAAGAATGTTATTCCATGTGTACCCTGCACCAGCGAGACCATAGGCAGTGAAATCAGTGCCAGGAACCTTAAACTGTGGGAGAGCATTGACAGAAAATTCGTTAAGCTTTTCGTGCTTGGTGCCGACCTTATCCTTCTTGTATCCGAAATCATATGCAGCTTCTACTGCGAGATATGGAAGGACATTTGTACCAGCTGAAATACCGCCTGAATAGACCTGATGGTCAGCGCTATTTACGCCAACGTTAACACCAGCAAAATAATTTGTCTGAGTGAATGTTGGAGCGGGTGCAGCTGGAGTAGTCTTGCTAGGTAGATCTGAAGCGACAGCTGAAGTAGCTGCAACAACGAGAATAGCAAGAGTAGTGAATGTACGCTTCATATTTTATTTCCTTTTCGTTTGTTAAACACACATAATATGGCGGTTCCTGAAGGATTCGAACCCTCGACCCACGGAGTAGAAATCCGTTGCTCTATCCAGCTGAGCTAAGGAACCTTGATAAATTGAGGGGATTCTGTTTCCAAGCTCCCCTCCGGCTCATGTTAGGCAGCTAGTGCCAAACGAGATGCATTGTTATCGTTTGCATTTACGAGTTTACTTAGTCTAATCGTAACTTTACTACAACCCATCGAGCCTATTTCGCCCCCATCAAAAGCACTACCCGACTTATATTCCCCTGCATACGTCATTTCTGGTGCAGCTAATGCGTTAGTGCTTGTGGTGGAGGCGTGGGGTACTGCCCCCCAGTCTGGATCGTCTATTTCGAACGCCTCAACAACCAAGCAATGTATTTATAATAGCTGAAACCGTGGGAAAAGTCAAGTGATTTTTGAAATATTATTTCTACCCATCGTAGTATTTACTCTTGCTCGAATTAATGCATTCTCCCAAGTCCAACATTCACCTGAATCATCCTGGAAGCATACCCACATCAGGTCGTGTTCAGGTCCATAATCAATAAGGAAGTGGGCTAACCCACGACCTTTCGGAGTCATTAATGGAATTGGTGGATCCAACCGAGTAATCATTCGGTAACGATCCGCTTCCATTCTTGGTTAATCTTCAACCAGAGGTGACCATCTTTACCAACAGACATAGCAACTCTGGTTTCTTCGTCAAAATTTTGATCGGCTTCTACTTCCATGCCCTTACCAATAGTCAGTTTATTATTGGTAGGCCAATTGCCAATGGTGACATAGTTATCAACATATTCTTTGGGAATGCTCATAGAGAACTCATTCCACTGAGGATACTTTACTCGTGGACGAGGCGGTGGAGGCGGTGGCTTATGTGCAGCCAGAGTCATCAATGCTTTATCAGGAGCCATTGACACTGGTGGTGCCTTTGCCATTGCCTCCGCTGCCATCACCATACCAATAGGAGCAGCGGGAAGAAAACTAAAAAATGCTCTACGATTCATATCAACTCCTCTCTATTTTATCACACAACGAGTCTGGACGTTGGTGCTGGTCATCCAGCCCTTAACATCCTTAGCCATCTCTTGGACGACGATGGCCGCGACCTCACAAGCCTGCTGCCCTTTGTATTCCTGTTGGGAAACTGAAACACCATTATAGGCATTGATCACTACGATCAGGACATATAGCATCACTTAACCTCCTATAATCATCCCAAGCAGCATTATACCAATTGGTGCAGCTGGGAGGAAAGAGAAAAACGCTCTACGGTTCATGGATACGAATGCTCCTTGATGAAGGCATCAGCATCAGGACGGTACATATAGTACCGGAGAACGATTGCGATACCTTCAGCAGTTTCCCTATGCATCCAAAGATCCTCAACCTCAAAGTCGCGAAGGGGATCTTCCTTACACAACAGTCGAGCGATATCGTTTTGCTGCGAGATATAATCTTGCTTCAACGTGTCGACAATGATCTTATCAACCATTGCAGTGTCAATTTCAAACTTCATCATCATTCTCCTCGATTTCAGTTTCCCAATAGCGACTATAGAAGTGGTCACCACATGCATCAATCTCAGCCTGAGGATACCCCTGCTCAACCAACCATTCAAGCACTCGACCCTTCGAAGCCTGAAGATCAATTGGCATAGGGAATCCATACTTCCACCCAGAAGGTGGATCAATCATCATTACTGTTTTCTTAGCCATCAGTTAACCCCTTCACGATGTTTATTATCGTAACTTCGTCTTCGTATGAATCATTAAATCCAACTTCCCAAGCTTCCCAGAGCAAGTAGTCAGCTCTATCATTATATGGATTCTCAGGAAATATATCCAGCCTGACATCGCCAAATTTGATAGCGCTGTAACCATTGATATACGCTTCTCGTTCTGCCTGACTAGCATTGTATGTCATCACATCACCTTCAACAGCACAGTATTTTCGTTGATTCGAAGCTGAAGTGGTTTATCGGTCTTCAACTCTTCCATCAACTTTCTAAGGACTATTTTACCTGATTTTTGCAGTTTGTCAAGAACTATTTCAGCCTGACGACCTGTTCCCTTACTCAGGCTAGTCGATTCATCATAATTGATGATGCTTGTTCCCTTGACTTGAAGTCCACCACGATCGATAGCACGAAACACCGTGACGATCTTGTACTTGGTGTTGAACGTCCATAGCTCCTGTGCACCGATAATCTTCTCCGGATTGATCGAGGCAATCTTGTATTCGTTGTTCTCCTTCTGGTACTTGAGGTTCTTCAGCTTCTTGTCCATCGAAATAGTGCGAGGCTTCCGAGGTGCGCGAGTCTTCTTCGTCACATTACCGTAGCGAGAGGCGTCATCGATCAGCTTGTTGAAGAACAAGATACGTTCCTTCAACTCCTTTCGGTTCATATAGCTGTATGCCTCCTTGAGTTGATCGTCCTTGCCTTCGTACGCCTGAATGAGCTCATCAAGCCAAGGAGCGTAATAATCGACTATAGCTTGACAGTAGGCAGCAGGAATCGCCTTCGCCTTCAGCCAATCGTAAAGGTTAAGCTCATTATTGTCAAGATCGAGTAGTTCTTCGATATCGCCGATAATTTCGCTCTGACGGTCCCTCATACGGTCCTGAATTGACCGTTTGGAGGCGGCTAGGGAGCCTTCTGACGTCTCTTCCTCGGCTCGGGCTACCCTGGCCAGAGCTTCTGCCAGTTTCTCCTCTAGGAAGCCTCCCTCGGACGGGACTTCAAAGCCACGGTCAAGCAGTCGGCAACGCCAAGCTACAGTCGTAGGAACCCAGCAATTGTCAAGCTTGGCAAGAAGCTTGACCTCAGCTTTACGGTTACGCTTGGTGAGGTAGTCAGTGATGTACTGACGTGCATCACCATTGTCGCACATTGCATTGTACCAATTCAGCGCCAGCCCATATTCGCCTGATGTCATAGCGCCAAGGAACTCTGGCTCGTCGCCCATATACTTACGGTTGACCAAGTACGATTCGCTACGTGAGATGCGATTCGTCTTAGGCTTCTTAGCTATCATTGCTGCGCGACGTGCCATTTGTTTCTCCTATCGGTCGAAGGTAAAATATGCATCTACCATTGCTTGGATCTCTGGATCCGTATCTTTGTAGTAATCTTCATCCATGATGGAAAGCAGGACTTCCTCATAATCAAGAACGTCCAAGATATCCTTACACATTAGAAGATACTGATAGCCATACTTAGGTTTCTGTACTGGCTTACCATCGATATTAACAACGCCCTCGAGAGTGGGAAACTGGATTATCTGCATCAGACAGCCTCCGCCATTTCAACTGCAGTCTCAAGAGCCTTGGTCTTGACACCCTTATGATAACCGTACCAAGCAGACTGGAGACGATTATCGGCGTTACGACCATGGAGGTGGTCGGTCACATAGGTAACAGCATTGAAAGCCTGCCACCAAGTACCAGGAGCGAACTCTGCACCAGGCTGCTTCTCGAGCACGTCAAGAGCCAACTCAGCGTTCTTCGAAACTTCCTTCTTCTTCTTATCATTCGCACCAGACACAGGGAAGATGCGAGTGAAGTACTCAACGATGTTCTCGTCATTGTAACGCTTCGAACCAAGGAAAGAAGCCATCTCCTTGTACTGAGCAAGCTTATCGTGAGCGATACCCAGCATACCCTTCACGTCCTCAGGATTGAAGACCTTGCGATGGCTGATCTTTGCCATCTGCTCAACCTTGCTGTTCAGCGACAGCGTCAGGGTGTTATTACAAACGACACGGATAGGAGTGAAGCGAACGTCAGTCGAATGACCATACTTATGGAAGTTGGAGAACAGCAGGTAGGAGTCGATCTGGTCGCCCTTAAACAGCGAGAACGACTCCTTCACCTTGGCGAGACCCCAAACGATCTGACCATCGCGAAGCGAACCAGCGGTATGCATTTCCATATCACCAGCAGCCACGAAGTCGTTGAAGAACTCGAACGCTTCCTGGTTCTGCACGGGATTCCAGTCATCAGAAACCACATCGAGGATCTTGTGATCCCTCGAGCGAACGAGAGCCGACTGACCGATAGGCACGTTCACATCATTCACCTTGGCGTAGGCAGGAACCTTATCAACGGTCCAGTTGAGACCAGCCGCATCGAGCATTTGCTCAGGCGTCAGATCATTCGGAACCTTAACACCAAGCCCATGCCACGGCACATCGCCAGCATAAGCCATTTGAGCCACACCATTCACTTCTTCAATCATATGAGCCATTGGAGTTTTCCTTCTCATCAACCAATATCATCATTATAGCACAGGCTTCTAAAAAAGTCAAGCACTATTTTCATCGTCGTCTAGGTAGATATCTTCGTCAAGATCTGTGCTCCATTCAGGATACAGGTAGTTCTCGAGGAACAAAATTGCATTAGCAACAGCGTCCAAAGCCTCAGCCTGTTCAGTTCCAGCTTCGGCGTCAATCAGTTCATTGCAAAGATCAAGCAGCTGCTTGTTGATTGCTTCGATCGAGCGGGCGATGTTGAGTGGATCAATCGCCATCGGTGTTCTCCATATTACGGGCAAATTCGTACTCTTCTTCCTGCTGAAGCTCGTCAAAACGCTCGAGGTACAGGCGAGCATAAGAAGCCAACCGATACATGGCACGAGTTTCGTCTTCGCTCAGTTTCATCTCAGCGAAGCATCGCACTTCTTCCATCTCAGCGAAGCACTCTTTGAAAGAGAGTAGGGTATTGTGAAAACGGCAGTAAGACATATTAGCCATTGTGGATCTCCTATCGACCAGCCATCATTATCATCTGCAAGTAGCAGATTTTACGTTTGAAAGTACGTTCCTTGTTCCACTCATAGATAATAATACGTGGACGCTCTTTGGTTGTTTTTTCAAAGAAAATTTCTAATTCATCAGGCAGCAAGATACCTAGATGACGTAGAGTCCTATGGGCATTAGCTTCTAACCCACGAAGCAATTGCTTGTCATACCAACAACGAGCGAGAACTGCACCAAGGTACTCCATAACCCTTTCTTTGATCTGCTCAGAATCAATTACGGTTTCGACAGGCGGCTCCTGATCGAAGCTACCATCAGCTTCTGGACGATGACCATAAAGCTGCGAGCGATCATAAACTAGGACAGGTAAATTGCTCATTTGCTGAACTCCTCTGTGATCCGCTGTACCGCATGATGAGCGCCCTTGTACACACCGAAACAAAAGCAGATGAACCCGAAGGCGAGCATCGAGAAGATATAAGGTAGCATGTCCATGAGCAACTCCTCAGTCGTTCGCCCAGAGGCATTTAAGAACACCACCATCGCGACTCAAAAGCGTAACCGACTTGTAGCCACCAAGATCACGTAGAGTGTATCGGTAAAACCAATCACGTGCAGAGTCGACGAAATTGAATTCCTCGAGCAAAGTTTCAGTAGGCAAATTGTGGTCACCGTAGATCTTGTACATCATCATCTCCTCAGTCGTTAGCCCAATCGGTGAGCTTGTAGTCCCAGTATTCGGCGTAGTTCTTGGCTCGCTCACCAACCTCAGCCACGGTCAAAGCCTTTATGGCGTATCCGCCTTGCTTGGCTTTGATCTCCTCGAGAGTAGCGATCAGGCGGTCAATACCCTCGTTCATGCGTTCATCAAGAGCGGTCATCGTCATCTCCTAGAAACCATTCCACTGAAGCCGACCGTAATCAGCTTGAGAGGAATGGACCCGTAGGTCCAAACCAACCTTAATCAAACGTCTTCACGGACGAACTTAGGGCAAACACCAATCAAACGCTCGTCGCGGAGAATGGCGTCAACTTCCTCACGGGCGAGGCGGGGATCAAAATCCTGCACACCAGGACCTTCCTCAGCCGCTACACGCTCGCCAAAGTCACGAACCTTCTTGGTCTTGAGCTTGGAAGAAACTTCGCGAAGGCGAGCGAGGTTGGCTTCCTTGACCATGGCAATAGCCTCAGACGAGTCAGCGACAGAAGTCTTAGCAGCCGCCTTGGCATTGATCGCACGGACCGACTTTTCAAAGGTAGCCTTGGGCGACTTAACCTTGGGAGCCTTCGCAACCTTGGGAGCCTTCGGCGTAGCCGTACGAGTACCCTTCACCTCCCACGGGCGAACGTCAGGGCTATAGCCCTTAGCGAGACCATTGATCACCTTATGGCGGTAGTACACACGGGCACGACCGATATCAACGCCGATGGCGTCGGCAATCAGCTGGGAAACCTCGTCGTAGGTACGACCTACGTTGGCCTCCATAATTTCAATCGCGATGCGAGTCTTATCACCATGCTTTTCAACCGTAGCAGACTTGACCTTAGCCATAACAACCTCACCAGATTTAGGTAGGGGACCATTCCCCGTCATCAACCTATTATTCATTCTACCGTACTTTTTGATATTTGTAAAGCGAATTGTTTTGTTAACATTCGTTACAATTTTCGAAACGGTTGGGGTAGCTTTAGCTTCGCTATAGTCTACGATCCTCGCCTTTTCGATCACTCGAAACGGGAAACGTTTATTACCAGTTCCGATACAAATTGAGTCCTGACCGACCCAGCTAGGGCTAGGCAATACTGGTCCGGTGTAGGACTCAAACTGAGCTATGGGGTAGGCGTATGCCGCCCGATTTGCCCAAAGAGGGCTGAGAACTTTCAAGGTTACGTTCAAGCTACGATCTCAACCTTGACCTTAGCAATACGCTTGACGTACCGAGTTTTCCTCAAACCAGCGGCGACGGCTACGGGCTGAGGGGCAACCACACCACCACGAGCGAGGAAAGCAGCGACCAAGTCGGCGGTATTGGCGGAGGCAGCGAGTTTGGTAGCGGATGGCTTAAGCATTCAGAGAACTCCCGTTTCATCAACCTATTATTCATTCTACCGTACTTTTTGATATTAGTCAAGGAATTTGTTTCGAAAAGATCGTTTCAAAAATGTAACGAAAAAGGGGGAACCGAAATTCCCCCCTTAAGCTAAGCAATTAGCCGTTTCAATTTTTTATACATTAAGGTAGCTTCAGAAAGGTCAAAATTATCGTGTTTATACATATAGTCAATTTTACGTTTCACCACAATCAAAGCTTTTTCAGCCTCAAAACGGTCAATAAAATCAACACCTTTCATCATTTTACGAATTTCAACTTCATCAATACTATATTCAGCCCATTTTTTAGAAGCAGGTATTTCACTTATTTTTAGAAAACCTTTAGACTTAGAAGTAGAATTATAACGGTTCACAAGGTTAGCAAGTTTAGAATAAGCCATATTCACCACTCCTTCATTAGCCCAATTTTTATTCTAGCCTAGAAGCGGATATTTGTCAAGCGAAAAGTTCACGAACCTCGTCTTCATAAAGGTACTTGGGCTTGACAAATACCTGAGGCTCCTCGTGGTCAACGGCGATCAGGATAGCAATTTGAGGAATCACCATCCCCAGCCGCTCCTCGGCCATCATAGCGTAGCAGGTTGCCTGAAGGAAATAGCTCTGAATCCATTCTTCCTTCTTCGGCTTCCTTGATGTCTTGAAATCAATGATAGAGTTGATACCATCGAACTCAGCAATGCAATCGGTAGCACCAGCAGTCTTGAGTACGTCAGAATAGAGAAAATACTCAAGACCGTAGATTTTGCCGATACGCTCATCGAGGATAGGACGAAGCTGCCTGAAGGTGTCTACGTTTGCCGGCATAGAACCCTTTGGGAAGCTTTCGTTGTTGAGTAGGTAGTGTTCTGCAATGTCATGGATTGCAGTACCACGATTCGCTGCCTGTGTTGAAATTCGGTTGGCTTCAGCATCGCCGACTTTCTTTCTCCATTCAAGGAGTGCAGTTTTATCCAGCTTCTCGTCAAGGATAGTTGTGACTGACTTGTACTTCCCCCCTTCGGGAGTCACATAGTGACGTTTTCCATCAATCACAACTCGTTCTAGCTTGAAAGGCGTAAAGAACTCATGCTCAAATATTTTTCTCACGCAGCGATACCCAATCTGTGTTTCGAAATGATATACTCCTTGACCATCGCAGATCTCACAATATCATTTTCATTAAATTCAATAAATTCGAAGGACTTCATCCTGTCAATAATTTTCATGAAGTCCTTGAGTCCGTTCCTATCCTGCTCGCGAGTGAAGTCAGACTGGCTGAAATCTCCTGAGAAGATAATCTTGCAGTTCTTACCTACACGAGTGATTATCGAATCAAGCTCATGCAGTGTCAGATTGGCAATCTCGTCAACCACAATGATGCTATCATTAAGAGTAATGCCTCGTATGAAAGAAGTAGATATGAAGTCCACAATCCCTCGGGACTTAAGTACCTCATAAGCATCTCCTCTTCCAAAGAGCTCTGAGCAGATAGCGTAGTAGGGTGCTTCATATACCTTCGCCTTTTCCTTATTGTTTCCTGGTAGGAATCCCATATCTCTGGTAGGCACTACACTTCTAACAATGACGACTTTCTTATATATGCTGTCAGTTTTGATGACTTCTTTCAAAGAAAGATACAACGAGATGAAACTTTTACCAGTACCAGCCATGCCATGTAGCATCAAATTTTTGTGATTGAAATTTTGATACGTTAGCTTTTGATTGGCTGTTAATGGTTCGAAATGTTTTAGGCTCAAATTGTTTCTTTGAACGCTTTCTTCCTTTCCACCTTGTTGACGCTGTATTCTTTTTTCTTTTCTAGTCAATCTTTCTGTTGTCATTGTTACTCTTTTTTAAAATGTGTTAATCGTACTCCTAGAGATACCCTTTGAGTTGCCTTTTTTGATAGTCTTGAGCAAATCTCTGAAACCCGAATCAGGCTTCTTCAATCCTCTACCAGACGACAGGGCTGGTGCACCATTAACTAGTTGCGTTATGTGTGGGTTAGTCTTCAAATACTCATCTAGAGCCGAAATACCCATAAAGTCGGTATGCTCCTCACCAGTTTCATTATTAAGAAATTTGTACGTTGGCATTACAGATTATCTTCCTCAAACTTTGAATAGTTTGTTTCGAAACCAGTTTCGTCTTCTTCGTCTTCAATTAGAGCGGTGATATCCCTGGTGCGAAGGGCACGTTCAACTCTCTTTTGATTCTTCTTTTCAAGGTAGTTACTACGGTTATCAGAATATTCTTCTTCATCATCGTAGGACCAGTCATTCTTACGAAATTTCTTGAAGGTAGCCTTGCTCATTATGCGATCAATCCCGGATATGCTTCGCTGACGATTTCTGCTGTAATGCCTTTCCATGGCAGCTTCTTGTCTTTGACAGCACAAAGAAGCTTGGCATCGGCAGGTGTGACTGTTTCCAACATTTCTACGAACATGAACTCTCTCTTGTTCTGCTTCAATTTAGGATTGCCGCCTTCGATAAAATGAACAAGCTTGCGAGCATCATGAATCAAAACATTTTCTTGGTCTACAAGATCATTTGGCTTGTAGGGAGGAGTACCTTCTGGCAATAGCCACTTGACACGAGAGTCGAATGCTCCTTGAAGGATTGTCTTGATAACGAAATGATCGTTCTCTCTCAATACTCGTACTTTTTCTTCTTTGGTTTTAAATTTCGACACATTCTCTAAAAATTCAGCAACACCAATTCTCGTAGCCATTAAAATTCCCCTATGTTTTCCATTAAGTTTTTAAGTTTGTTAGCAATGAAATAATTAAACATCTTCTCACGACCCTTGTCGGTTTGTGCATTATATGATTCTAGAATCTTCTCTTGTACAGTGCCAGGCACCATACTTAGATTAATCAAGTGTTTGTTCCGTGCATAATTCCGAGCCAAAGAGTGATCAAATTTACCATCAAGACCAAGCTCGATCAGTGCCTCCATCTTCTTCTGAGTCAGCGGCTTCTGGCGCTCCCCAATAACAAGGCAATTATCAGAAGAGAGTACGTTAGGTACGCCATCGCCACTATCTCCCTTGAGTACATGCTCGATCAAATAACGATCCGGATCGGGATGAGAAATTTTCTTCTTGCGAACAGGATCATACTGCTGAACCCCATCATACTTATGGAGCTGGATAAAGTCCTTATCACCAGAAAGGATCAGGATGTTCTGTTCCTCATGCTTCTCCTTAACGAGAGTCGCAATGATGTCATCCGCCTCAGCAGATTCAATATCAATAACACGGTATGGGAAATATTCTTTGAGCTCAGCACGAATCTTGTTCATGCATTCGAAGATAGACTTCCAGTCCATTTCGGACTTCTCTTGAGCCTTCTTACGGTTCGCCTTGTAATAAGGGAACAGCTGCTTACGCCAGTAGTTGGTGTTATCACAAGCGATAATCATTTCACCAAACTCTTGACCGAATTTAGACTTGTACGAGCGAAGAGAATTGAGAACCATATGGCGAACCATATTCTCTTCTATTTTAGCATTTGTATGGTTGCCAATTTGAACCATCAGGTTCGACAACATCACTTGGTTGAGATCAACGATAATCATTACGATACAGCTTTCAGCTGTTTCCTTTCTCGAGGTTTTTAAATTCAATATGGAGTTTTTTAGCTAAACTGAAAACTCCCTTATTGGATAGATCAGGTTCGAAGATGTTTTCTGATATTTGTTGGAACGGGTGGTCCATATTGTAATGCTTACACAATAAAGACCTGATTGCTTCTACCATAAAGGCGCCATCCTTAACGTTAGGATCATCAATCAACTCATCATCTTCGTCCATGTCAGCAAAATCAAACCCTGCTGATTCTAGATACGTGAAAAGCATAGGAATAACAGTAGCCAGCGTTTCATTAATATGATGTTGTTTCAATTGATAAATTTTAGAGTCAACTTCCTCTAAATTTACAGGGGCGGCGTATGGGTTATTATTATTCTTAGGAAACGGTATAACGTTATCCATTAAATTACCTTTTTCAACGGGAACTGCATATATTTATACATTATGTTCTGTAGATAAATCTATCTTCGTTTTCGTTCCGATTCTTAAGGTTGCCATCAGCCTTCTTGAGAACCAAAGAGTTCATCAAAGATGTCCATTCTACTTCTCTACGTTTCCAGTTGAAACGAATGTCAGCGTAAGACTTTACAAATCCTAGCTCTGTATCAAGATTATCTGTACGAACAGAATCAATAGCATCCGCTAGAACAGAGTAGAAACGACTAGCATGCATGCTAGGATCTTCATCAAAATTGTACATGCGAGTAAGACCACCACTAGTGTCCCAGAGAGCGCCGAGATTACTATGCACACACAGAGTACGAGATGACATAGCTTCCATCAAACTGATGCAAGAAGATTCGGTCCAAATTGACGGGTATGCATAAATATGAGCCTTGTCAAGAGCTTCGCGAATAACTTCGTTCTTCTGGTAACCATGATAGTTGATTTGCGGATGATTGATACAACGATCAAACAGTGCCTTGTATTGGGCGTCACGATCTCCCCAACCATACATATTGAAGCTCGAATATACATCAAGAACGATATTCTTGTCTTCCTCTGCTAGTCTTTCGAATACAGGAACAAGAATTTCTAACCCACGATGAGGAGTAGTGTGATAGATAAGATTGACTTTCTCAAAAGGATCTGGCTTATCTTTAACTTCAAAAGGCTCGATAGCATTACACAAGGTAACACACTTCCAATAAGGAATGTTAAAAGCTTTTTGGAAACCAGTTTGCTGCCAATGAGAATTGAACACCAACATGTCGAAATTCTTCCAGCCATTGTTCTTCAATGGTCCAATAGAATTAGGATCTTCGGGTAGGTCCTGATGCCAATAAATTTTAATAAGATCAGGATTCAAAGGCTCTTGAATGCGAGAAACGAAAATTTGAAACTGATCAGTCAGCTCCTTCGGGAGACGCTCGATCAGCTTGTATTTCATCAATTCACTACCACCCATCGCCTTGGCGCTGAGTTCATCTTTAGCTAACGGCATAGTTCTCTTTCCATTCTTTAATGTGATTAATTACGTCCTTGGTTGCTTTCCAACCAGGAACGTTAGGCAAACTCAATGTTGTGTGCAGTTCATATGGTCTTTTGTCAAGCTGATACTCGATAGAGTGGTCGAATGCATCGGCAATTTCCTGGATTGAATAGTTTTGACCAGTACCAATATGGAAAACTCTGTTCATATCATTCTTCTTCAGGATAAGTTCAAGAGCATCTATTGTATCATCGATATGAGTGAAATCACGGCGGCGATTTGGTCCATACACGGGTAGAGGCACGTCTTCCTCAACCTTCTGCTTGAATTTACGAATGACTGTGGTGTACTCACCCAAATCCTTCTCTCTCATCGAACCATAGACATTATAAAACTTTACAATAGAAAAGTCAATGCCAAAGTGCATGTTATACAAATATAAAATGTCATCACATACCTTCTTGGAAAAAGTGTATGGATTATTAAACTTGTCGGTAAATTCAGTCGTCGATGATGATGCATAATATAGCTTACCAGAGGGATTGGTCTCGCGCATGTACTCGAGAATAGCAATCGTACTCTGGTAGTTGTTGAGCAATGTTTCTTGTGGGTAGTCGAACGACATAGAAATTCTAGCGTTGTTAGCTAGATGATAAATTACGTCATATATTTTGACTGATTCTTTACAAAAACTAACAACATCGGTGAGGTAGTAATTTACATCACCCTTTACCATCCATCTAACGTCGCCCGTGGAAAGATCATCAACAACATCAACTGAATGATCCTGCATCAATCTTTCCACAAGAAAACTACCAATGAAACCTAGTCCACCTGTTACAAGGATACGCATCAGCTACGTTCTGCTTCCGTAGCCTGAGAATTAAGGTAAGCCATAATGCTTTCTGGACTAGAAATACCATAAGGATCATCGTTAGCTTCATCGCGATAACCTGGCTCTTCAAACCAAGCTTCGATCAAACCATCATCGATGATAGCGGCATAACGCCAAGAACGCTTACCGAAGCCAAGGTTGTACTTGTTAACAAGCATCCCAAGACCCTGAGTAAATGATGCATTACCGTCAGGGATAACTTTAACATTGAAGATGCTTTGACTGTTCGACCAAGCAGTCATAACAAAAGAATCGTTCACCGACATACAATAAATTTCATCAATATCGTGAAGCTCTTGAAATTCATTGTACATCTGTTCGAACCCAGGAAGCTGAAAAATCGAACAGGTAGGAGTGAAAGCGCCAGGAACCGAGAAAAGGATAACTCGCTTCCCAGCAAAATAATCAGCAGTGCTCATGTCCTGCCAACGATAAGGATTTGGCCCACCAACAGATTCATCACGAACACGTGTTCGAAAAGTTACATTAGGAACACGTCGACCGACATAACTAGCCATACCAATATAATTTACCATAACAAATCTCCAAATTATTCAGTAGTCGTTACTTCTGTAATCGTTTCTTCTGTGAATTCCATAGGAGGAGCTTGACGCTCGATAAATGCAGTATTATACTTTTGAAACTTAAATGCGCCAGTAGCAATTTCGATCACCTTCGAAGGATCGAAAGGCTTGCAAGAGAAAATATCAAGATACATAGTGTCGTTCTCATCAACAAAATGAGCACAAATATTTGAGGTTTCAATAAGCTGAACGAGCGTATACCCAGCCTTATCGCCCGAACCAAACTTAACAACCTGTGGTTCGCCATAGGCAACCATGTCAATTCCTTCTACCAATCTCTTGGCGAAGTCGGTAATAACATTTGGATCGGTGATATCCGAGTGGCTGCACCCAGAACAATCCAAAATAAGATGATAACCCCAATGCGTCATGTTAGTCTCCTTTAGCCGCCGATAGGCTCTGGCTTGTCATAGTTAATTTTGTTGATGAATTTGAGCTTTTGCTCTTCGGTCCAGCTCTTTAGGTAGTCATTGTCTTCGTCGAACATCCTTAGATATTCGTCTTTATTTATTTCTCTGTAAGAGAGGATGACGGGGCTTGGAGTAAGATGCTCTTGCGAAAACTCGTTAAATTCTGTATTACCATATTCACAAATTACTTCATCAAGAGCATGTTCAGTATCATCTTCTACCTCAACGCAATAGCGAATGCGAAACTGTGAAAGGCAGTCAACCATAACAAGTTTTTTCATTATTGATAGCTCTGGTGCATAGTTTCTACATATTCTACTGAATCGATACGGAATGATCGCCAGCCGCCATTATCCATATCCCAAACAGCGAGCGTGTTTAGGTTTTCTGGCTTCTTGTGTTCAGCTAGAAGATATCCCTTATCTGTTCCAGGAGGCAGATGCTTAGACATTAATGTGCAACGCATCTCACGACGATCGCCGTTGACCTTAGTAAACGTCACCTTAATGACTTGTTCCTGAAGATCCTTCAGTAGTACATCACGTTCATACATAATTTATTCCTCACTCATTAAGAAGTTTAGCTGTGGAAGTTGTCTGTTCATTAATGATGGTTTGGAGCTGTGAGAACCCACCAATGTTAAAACCATCTACAACAACGACGGGGAATGTGGCAGCGCTCGGGAACATCTCTAAGAGAGTTTCTCGAGTAAAATCGCTATCGAGCTTGAGCTCTGTGTATGAAATATTTTTCGAAGCCAAAAGAACCTTGGCTTGACTGCAGTAAGAGCAGTTTTGCTTTGTGTAAAGAGTAACCTTCATCCTAGTACCATCTCCCAATAAAGAGTAACATCTGCTTCGTTGAGAGGATCGAAATCAAGTTTCATCATATCCTGCATAACGAGTAGTTCGAGTTCACTGTACATTTTCACCTCAATCATGTTATAATTATACCTTACATTTGCTCGTTTGTCAATATTTATCTTTACCAGTGACGTATCACGCCAGCCACGATAAAGATATTTGTTATGATGTAGCATAGTATGATTAATGTTCTAATTACAGCAATTTTATCCGCTTCTCTATCGTCTCTACCGTATTTATCACCAAGCGCCTTAGCCCATAATCTCCACATCAATCACCCATTATGCAATTTTACGATATCCGAGAACGGCTGTGACAGGGAACCATCCAGTAGTAACTGCTTTAGCTGTGTTACCACCGAATACCTTAACATATTTAACACCATCTACTTCTTCAAAACCTTCAAAGAAACCAACATGACCAGTAGCTGAAGAACGACCACGTTTTGTAATTACAATATCGCCTACTTCTGGGTCTTTAGTTTTATGAACCAGGGTGAGGAAACTTCGAGCAGTCAAACTACCAGTGGTACTGTAACCTTCTCTGTTAAGAATAGCATTCGCAAATGCTGCACACCAAGGAATTCTGTTAGGATCGATAGGAACGTTATGATTCCCTTCTGCCAATAAGGCTTTCAATTCTTGACGATTACCCGTAGCAGTTTTGCCTTCCCAACGTTTAGCTTGCTCGTACACCGTTAGGCTTTTATTGCAGCTATCGAAAATACCACAAGTTTTCTCTTCTTTCTTAGGAGCAGGGCGTGGAGTCTTAGCAGCAATTTTCTTTCTGTATTCGTCTCGTTGATATTCTCTTGCCCAATATTCACCTGCAGACATATCATCAATTGGGGCAGAAAAAGAAGAGTAAGTTGTAGATCCACAACCAAATATGCCACAGTCTCTCAAGAATGCATTAAGCTTGTCTTCAACTTTAACAGCTTTCTTAGCAGGTTTGGTTTGCTTCTTCTTGACTGTCTGTTGAGTAGTCTCTTTATCTTTTGGTGCTGCATAAGCTACACCAGTAAAAATAAATGGTACAGCCAACAAAGCAGCTAGAATAATCTTTCGCATTTGTTTTCCTTTAGTTATTTCCATTTTCTATTTATAGAAGAATGGTGTGCCGGGAGGGACTCGAACCCCCAACCAGACCGTTATGAGCGGTCGGCTCTAACCATTGAGCTACCAGCACTTATTATGGTAGGGATGCCAGGTTTCGATCCTGGTCTAGAACAGTCATCTACTGCTAAAGAGTTTATAAGTCTCTCTCGTGTCCAACACCCACCCCCATTAATTAAGCAAGGATCTCCTTGAGTCTATCAGCAGCATAGGAAGCTGCAAAAGCTTCTGGCTTTACCTTTGGTGCGAAACCACACATACCACGGATATAGCCAGTCGCTTGCTGAATGACGCATGAAGATCCATGCATTTCATCAGGGTTAATGTCAAGATGAACTTCACAGTGACGGTCGCCGATAGATTCAAACAAGTCGATGTACATAGCCGAAGCCTTGTACACTTCCTGCATCAAGCGGTACGCTGGGCGGTCATGCTTTTTATCATAATCTCGCTCAGTAGTGACTTGCCCGAATACCTTACATCCACGTGACCCATCAAGATGAATAACGATAGCAACTGTGTAATCAGCATACCACTGGTTATCGCGACCACGATACCGCTCAGAATCGGCTCCAATGTAAATATTGGATGTATCTGAAGCGCGACTGATAAATTCTTTAACTTCATCGAGGTTAAACTCTCTTGACATATTTCACCTGTTTTATTGGAGCGGGATACGAGACTCGAACTCGTTTCTCTAGCTTGGAAGGCTAGGGCACAACCTATATACCAACCCCGCAATCTATATTACTTCTTCTTACCCTTGGTGCGACGCATTTTACGCTTTGCCGAACCAACCTTACGGCGACCCTTACGTGGGCGATTCTTATGAGGATGAGGCATCAATCTTCTCCAAAGTTCATTGTTAAAATCATTCTCTTCGCTTTTTCTGATCCAAGTCTCTGGACCAAAATATCTTTACCTGTAGTAATCATCAACGTCGATAACAGAATAAGATCTTCTGCATCGTCAGTCATCAATATTTGTCGTTCAATTGGCCGAAACAATTCTCTCATACGTTTACGTCTATAAGCAGGACTATCTCGATCTATCTCAGACATTATTCGATCCTTACTTTGTTGTTTTTATCAACAGCAGCCTGCAACACACTCATTTCAACACCAAGGCTCTTGGCATAACTGAGGAGAGCAGAGGTATCCTTCGGGAAACATGCACCACCAAATCCAAACAAACCATCAGGTCCAGGTACCTGCATATGACTCCAACCAATTCTGTCGTCGTTAACAATCATCTTAGTTATAACATAATAGTCTATGTTAGAAGCTTCCGCTACCTTTTTTATCTCATTCATAAAAATAACTTTGGTCGCCAAATATGTATTTATCGCATATTTAACCAAAGAAGCTTCAGCAGGAGTACAAAAAAGATGGCTAGTCAAACCAACCAGAGGAAGAGTAATGATACGAGCGGCTTCGCGAGCGAAGATGTTAAATGAAGCACCAATGACGACAAACCGACTATTCAAGTAGTCTGCAGTTGCATTAGCAGCAGTAAGAAACTCTGGCGCATGAATGAGGTTGGGATATTCCTTACTCAAACGTTCATACACATCAGGAGGAGCTGTGGTCTTGCTGATAATCACACCAACATAATTCTTAAATGCAGGCAAAATTTCTTCCAAGATAGAGGTGTCGCAAGAACCATCTTCTTTCTGAGGGCTTGGTACGCAAATGAATACTGCATCACACTTACGCAAGTCTTCATACGAATCACAAAATCCCTTAGATGTATCGCTATCTCTTAGGAAGAATTCTACATTCGCTACACAAGATTCATACGCCGCCTTAACAGCCGAACCGACGAATCCAAGACCGATAATTCCAATTTTCAATTCCATCATTATCACCTATAAAATTTTGGTGCCCCAGGTCGGATTCGAACCGACACTGTACGGATTTTAAGTCCGTTGACTCTAACCTGTTGGCCTACTGGGGCAATGTTTATATAATAGCCTATTTATTGAGAAATGTCAAGTGCGATTTTCTAATTCGGCAGGAAATCCACGAATTATAATATTCGGCTGATTCTAAAACGTTCTTCAAGAACTGTTCTTTAGCTTCGAAGTACGAAGCTTCTCCCTTTGACTTGCATAGCCTTATGATTTCTCTGCGAAACGCTTTCTCACCGAACTTCTCAACATCTGCCTTGAGCTCTTCTGAAGATCCATAGTAATCTTTCCAATCAGACTCAACTTTAAAACGTTTCTTTTTACCCTTCACCTGTTTCGTTTTCGAAAAGGTAAATCCTTTTTTGCCGATATACTTTCTATCGTTAACAAGATTAGTAATTAGATAAACGAACGAAACCCAATTTTCTCGATCTTCAAACACTATTCCATTGTAAGTCCACATGAGGGAATCTCCTTATTCCCTCATATTTATTACTCGTCAAAAGCTTCTTCTTCATCCCAGCCATCTGGCTCGAGCGGGAGAAATTCGCCACAGAATGGACAGTAATCAGCTCTATTATCATTATCAGACATAACGTCAAAGCTTGCTTCACACTCTTCGCATGTGATATCGTATTTTACGCTCATGTTGTCGAACCTTTCGTTATTAATGCTGCTGAACTCCATCTAATTTGCGAAGTACATTTTGGATGGTTACATACATAATGTGTCGCCTTATTTAGATCTATTCTACATGTTGTACAAATGTTATTGAATGGCCATGGATTAGTTGTATTAGGATGATCTCTTGGCCACTGAATATCCATTGTCTGTGCAGGTTGGTGTTGTTTAGTCGTATCAGGAACATACGTCTTGTCTTTATTAAACTCTTGCTTTGCCGCTTCCCATCCAGCCTTGAACCCAAGCTCGTAAGGCGATGGGGGAGCAAACTCCTGCATAAACTCAGCACAACGCTTCATAAGATCATCGTACTTATTCTTATAATTGTCAGTCATTTTTTTTCTCTAAGTTTGCATTCATCATCTTTTCTGGATTAATGGTACCAACATACCAGTCCTCAGGCTTGTACTTCCTAATCTCTTCTCCATGCTCATCGAGATAATCAACATACGCTTTCATGGCACGTTGTTCCCAACGCTTTTTATAATAAAGTTCAACTAAATTTTTATGTTCTTCTTCAGTATGTGAGAATTTCCAATAATTGAAAAGTACCCAAGCCTTAAAACTACACCATCCATAATATAACCACTGTTTCATTATTTTCTCTCCACCCAAAATTCAGGACTAGGATGTCCCATTGCTTCTTCTACTGCACGATAACCTTCCTTATAAACTGGTCTATCGCTTTTTAAATTATCAGCACACCATTTTACTGCCTCAGCTCTATATATAGCAGCTGCTTCTGCACTTTGTTTTTGTAATTGATCAAGATATTGAACGTGAATTGGATCTAGATCTTTTAATGGTTCGTATTCTTCATCACTCATATTTCCCCTCCAGTGCTTTGCGGGCTGTCCAAATCATATCTTTTGGCGATGGGAAATCATCGTCACCCTGTTCTATTATATCCCGCAGCGCCGCTTCTAGCTTTTCGATGCGGTCGGCGGCTGGCTTGCCAAAATACCAGCCACTATTACGCAGATCCTTTACAAGATCACTCATAGAGTAAATCCCTTAAACGTGTCACCATTAACATCTTTCTTGACGCCACCATTTACATAGCTAGTGATCTCAGTTTCCTGAGGCGCTACC
>Ga0209500_10000053_pt1 | contig 105163 bp, 124 predicted proteins | sample S_140212_EF_Meta_FD_187323 | JGI IMG/M metagenome (GOLD analysis project Ga0209500, IMG submission 187323) | Freshwater microbial communities from Lake Simoncouche, Canada to study carbon cycling - S_140212_EF_MetaG (SPAdes) (version 2) | ecosystem: Environmental > Aquatic > Freshwater > Lake...
GATGTACAAGGAACTGCTGTTGGATACTGGCGTGTATGAAACTGATGCGAAATCAGTATAGTCATTACTGTTGTTGGTCAATTCGCCAGCGGTGAATGTATAGAAACTCGTATTCAAGTGTTGTCCATTTGATGCGCCCCTGATGTATCCACCTGCGGTTATATTGTTGCCAGACGAAATGTCGCCATCGGCGGATATATCGCCATCTGCGGTTACATTGTTGCCAGACGAAATGTCGCCATCAGCGGATATATCGCCATCTGCGGTTACATTGTTGCCAGACGAAATGTCACCATCAGCGGATATATCATTACCAGATAAAATATCACCATCAGCGGATATATCGCCACCAGACGAAATGTCGCCATCCGCACTGACATTTGATTCGGTTGTCATGTCGCCAGTCGCGTTGATGTCGTATTTCCAATTGTGGAGAATGTCAACGCCAAGATTTTCAGCTTTAACCACGCCATTGATGATAAGTGGCTTTTGTTTGCTTACAGATCCTATTCCGACACCCTCTTGACTTGTTGCTCCCATAATGATCTCCTTTTGTTGTGTTAAAAAAAAATTATATGGACATTATAATTCCCAGCGTGAAAAATTTCATGCTGGGAATAAAAGGTTTGATTAGCTTCTTACATTCATGCCGTTTTTAACGATCATCCACATGAAAGATACATCTGCGCTAGTTCCTGTACGAAGAGTAAAGCTAGCGAATCCGCTGTCGAACCCATCGTTTTCAAAGTTTCCATTGGCATCTTTTTTTGCAATGTGTGGAGCCAAGTCTCCACCTGATCCATCGGTGTCTGATAAATCTGACTGTATTACGAATACGGAATAATGAGATGGATCTAATGGAAGTTCTGGAAAATAAACACGAATTTTCCATGGTAAAGCTTGTCCAATATTTGAGCACACACCAGTCATGACGATATGTGGATCGTTGATGGTAATGTTCTTGATTGCTGGTCCGACTTTGCTCGCGGAACCTTGACCTACGCCCGTTACGCTAGTAGCACCCATAATAGCCTCCTTGGAATTAAGGTGAAAGTTAACCGATATAGATACGATTCGGGGATCTTTTTGTCGCAATCCAACGGAATAAATATTGCGAAAAATATATATACCTTCATGACCTACGAAAACAGCCCAGAGATGAAGTCGTTCCAGACTCAAATACTGTACGGAACAATTATAGGAGGATCGTCGATCGTCAACCCGACCTACGGCAGGAACTGCTACCTAGCCATGCGCGACAGCGACCTCAACTGGCTTTCCTACAAGATCAACGAGCTGCAGGACATGTTCAAGATGGACAGCAACACGGTCAAGAAGGACAAGAACACGTACAGGTGCTATTCCATAGCCTACCCGTGCTTCAACTCCATATACAGGAAGTTCTACAAGGACGGCAGGAAGATCATCACGAAGGAGATACTGGAGTCGCTCAACGACCTAGCCTGGATGGTTTGGTACGTGGACTCCGGAAGGAAGAGCAAGAGGAAGGTGTACCTGAGGACCCAGAAATTCGGCGAGGAAGGCACGCAGGTCATAGCCGACTACTTCAACTCCCTCGACTGCACCTGCTCCATAAAGAAGCAGAAGGAAAGATTCGAGATAGTGTTTGACAACAAGGGCGCGCAAGAGTATCTTAAAACATTCGCGCACAGGATCCCGAACTTCTTGGCAAAAGACTGACAGGATGGGCGTCAAAATGGGCACTTGGAAATACGGCATAATATTCCACAGGAACAGCAGGCGGGACTACTACGCCCTCCACGAGGTCTATGACGTCGGCGGGGAGACGTCCTACGGGAACAGCCCGATAGTCGTCGGAGACTCATCGGAGGAGGTCGTGGGCTCGATAAGGACGATGCTATCCGACGCCGAGGGCAAAGGGGTGCAGCTCATCGTCGAGGACCCGGAACCCATGATCCTGGAAAGCCTTTACGACCAGGAGGAAGCCAGCTGATGAGCACGAAATCCAGCCTCTACTACTGCGACAAGCTCCACCTCTACCACGAGATGTTCAAGGGCGAGAACATCCACCTCGAAATCAACTCGGACCAAGTCGACATCGACATCAAGCTCAAGATCGTGGATCTGGCGAAGATGTCGAAGTCAATAGACCTCGGATCCATGGAATCGCAGTCGTTGATAACGAACGACCAGATAATGTCCTACTGCAGGGCGAAGGTCGAAGAGAGGATGTCCGGGGACAACAGCATATACCGCCTCTGCGGCATGTTCGTCTTCGGCGACCACAACCTCCCCAACGATGTCCAGGTCGGCAACGGGTTCGACTTCTACGTCAAAAGGCGCGACGAGATCAAGTCCATGCTGGAGGAGATAAGGTCGGCAAAGGTGTCCGCCGTATACTTCGGTCTGGAGGACCTGCTGGGGGAATAGCGTCAAAGCGCCGTCCTCCATATGGCTTCGATCTCAGCCCTCTCCCTCTCGCTCAGCTTCCTCTCGTATTCCTCCCTGATCCGCCTCACCAGCTCCCTCTCGCACGACCTGCATCCCCAGCCCGAGAAGATCCCGTGGATATCGCATTTCCTGGTTTTTATCTTGGTCGCTTCGTTTTCTGTCATGGCTTCATCCCTTAAAGTCACAAAAATTCCATCGACATCCCCGGGATTGTAACCAGGAAACCATTCCGGTTCAATAGATACTTGCGGGGTGACAACATGATCGACAACATCGAAAAGGTTTGGGATCTTCTTGACAGGCTCAACGTCTCCAAGGTGTTCATCCTGTACATCTACAAGAAGACCAAGAGGATGCCAGAACCGCAGGCTACCATCCAGTCCGTCATGGTGACCACGAAATGCGGCAAGAACGACGTGGCGTGGGACGGCGAGATACGCGGGGACAAGAGCTCGATTTTGAAGATAATATGCGAAGTCCACGAGGGCGTCGAGGGAAAGGTGGACGGAATGATGACCTACAACAACATCGCCAAGAAGGTATGTGTCTCCGGCAAGATCAAGCAGAAGGTCTATCTCGAGTTCAGCAGGGAGATATGAGTCAGATGTCCCTGATCTTCTCCATCAGTTCCTTGCCGAGGTCGGAAGGAAGTTCCGAGGCTATGTCCTCTAGGTGGCTCTTCATGCCTTCCGGATCTCCCTCGCCGTGATGGCGCAGGAACTCCGGCAGGCTTCCCGAATCGGTCCACTCGGGATGCTCGAACTCGCCGCTGTCGATCCTCTCGCCAACCTTGGACATCACGGAGTTGGCTGCGTCCATCAGTCGACCCTCCCTGTCCCACTTTTCTTCGCCTTCGCCATGCTCGGTGGACTCCATCGATATGACCCTCACGCTCCCACCTCCGCCTCCGCACGATGAAGCAGCGTCCTCAGCCTCCTCCTCCTTGTCGTACTTGAACGCGTGGGCTACGTCGGATATGTTCGCCCTGCAAACGGATATCTTGTTCTCCATCCATTCCTCCAGCTGGTCATGGTCGTCCATGATCGACAGGATGAGTTCGGCGTATTCCTTTATGTCCTTCAGGTTGCGCTTCAGCATGTCGTTGCCGTCGTCGGAAACCTCAACCTTGGGCTTCGGGTCCATGATGTCGTAATACTGGTTCTCCGTGATGATCCCAGCCAGGTAGAGCTTGTAACTGTCGCTATTCTTGTTCAGCATCGTAGTTTTCCTGTTGTGGTTATTTGTAACTATTGCGTGTAATTGCTTGCATCTGATTCATGTTTATGCCAAACATGCCAGCTAATTTATGGACTAATGAACCCATAAATTGTTTTCTGCGTTGCATTCCCTTTACGTTTGCGTCTAATTTATCAAATAGCCTATTAAGTGGTTGTTCTAATGATTTCATGAATTCGCCATCTGCCACTTTAAGACTCTCTTCTTGTTCTGGAGTTAATTTTTCTTCGGCTTCCACATGACCTTGAGGACCGACTGCGCCCTGTGTAGGTCCCGGGTTCATGGATTTACTGTACGGATCGACGAGTTCACACAGGTCCATGTACTGGCTCTCGCTGATGACCCCGGCGAGGTAAAGCTTGTAGTTCTTGTTGCTTTTGTCAAACATTTTATTTTTCCTTTTTCCAAGAGATATTTTTCTTTCCTTTCTTCCTTTTCACCCCGACCTTCGTGCACGCGCCCAATGTCGGTCTGCAGGCGGGGTAAGCCCTGTCCGAGCCCTTCCCAGCCTTCTCCCTCCCGCACGGCACAAGCTTTCCCTTCTTGCTCGCCTTGCAGTCTATCCAGCCCTTTCCCCCGTTCCTGTCGAACCAGCCACGGAGACCGCGCTCCTTCTCGAGACCGAACGCGCCTTCCGACACCGAATCCGACTCGCCCCAATTCCCGGCGCCTACCTTCCTGCACTTCACCAGCGCGCCGGACGCGTAAGCGCTCGGCCATTTCTTGTACCTCGACTTGACCTTGTGGTAGCAGGCGTCCTTCCCCTCGCTCATCTCGAGCCATTCCGCGAATCCCGTCATCTCGTCACCTCGATCTTCCTGACGGAAGACCTGCTTTTCTTGTCGTCCTCGCCAAGCTCGTAGCCCGACTGGTATTCGTTGTCCTTGCCGAACAGCTTCACCTTCCTTCCGTAGATGCTGTCCTGGTATCCCCTGTAGAAGCTCTCGCTGACCTTCGTGGTCATGGCGCACGGCTTGATGTTGAGGACCTCGTCGGTCGTCACGCACAGGCTCGTGTTGAAGAACAGCCCGGTCTTTTCCTTTGACGCGGTTCTTGGGAACCCGCTGTACTCCCTGTCGACCGACCCGTCCCGGATCTTCCCGCAACCGACGGCAAGCAGGGTTGACGCGAAAGCAACAAAAATCATTTTTCTCATTTCACCTCCATACTTTGTCATCGACACTATTTTAGGTATATATGTACTCTGTCTCGGATATTGACATGGAAGAAAAAAATTTCATCAGCAAGGAACACGTCAAACGGGAGTTCGACTCCTACGCTAAATTCGCGTTCTCCGGGAACTTCATGGCGATGGCTCTGACCCTCCTGTTCGCGAACACCGCGCAGAGGCTCGTCTCGTCCATATCCGAGTCGCTCCTCATGCCGTTCATAAACTACCTGGTCAACGAGACCGGCGGGAACTGGAGGAGCCTAGTTTTCGTGCCCGTCGACAACATGGAGTTCGAGGTCGGCAAGATCGTCGGAACTTCGCTGGAGTTCGTGATAACCAGCGTGTTCGTCTATGTGCTGTACGTGAAGGTTCTGAACAAGGAAGTCCAGGAGAAGAAAAGCGCAAACTGACTTAGTTCGGCTGAGCCAATCCCGGCGCCGCCGCAGGCATCCCGGGAGTAGCCATCATGGAGCTTGAGCTCTTGAGCGCGGCGAACTGCGGCGGCATCTGGCGCGTTATGGAATCCCTGTTCTTGTTCCACCAGCCCATGAACCTGCCCTCCTCCATCCTCGGACCCGACTCGTCGGTCTTCCCGTAGTTCTGCCTCTCCCAGTCGTGCCTAGCCTCGTGGACTATGGTCGAAGCAAGCTCTAGCACCGCCTCCAGTGTGTCGCCGTGCTTCGCGAGGTGCTGCCTCACGTTGACGTGTATAGGGTTCGCCACCTTTATCTTCCTGACGTCCAGGTCCGGGGCGTGCTGCTTTATCACCTGTCTCACGACGCTCATCGGGAGCGCGTCTAGCTTGTGGTTGGAGACGATGTCGTCGCCGAAGACCATCCTCAGCCTCCCGAGGGTCGACTGGTCTATGACCTTCTTGTTCTCGGCCGAGTTGTAGAGACCGTACACGCCCTGGTCCAGGGTCGCTATCGTGCTTATGTTGAGGAGGAGCTTGTCCTTGTCGCTCTTTGTCTTGTCGTACATCTGGGCGAGCCTGACGGAGTATTTAGCCTTGTCGTAGACGGCGTCTATAGCCCTCTCGTCCATCAGTTCCGTGCCGATGGTGGCTGGGTTGACCTGGGGGGCATACGCGGTCATCGGCTGCGCCTGCGCCGTCTGTGGAGCCGGGGATCCAAGTTGCTCGAGCGTCACCATCCATTTCTTGAAATCCATCGTGTCTCCTGTTGTTGTTTCCTTTCCTATATATTGTTGTCCTCATTTTCTTTTCTGTTTTTGGCTTGGTATTTCGATGTAGCCGAGGCAGCCCTGCATTTCTTGCACCTGCTGGAGAGTCCGTCGCGTCTCCCCTTGTCCACGCCGAACTCCGCCAGGTCTAGGATGACCTTGCATTTCAGGCACTCCTTCTTCCCGTCGGCGAGGTGCGGGTTGTCCTTCTGCAGGTGCGGCTTCGGTCTGCTTCCCGCCATGTGACCTCCCTCTCGCTCGCATATGTAGCGACCGTTCCTCGCGATGTTCTTGTCGTGCGTGAGCCGAAGCGGGGTGTGGTCCATCTGGCAGAAGGAGCAGAACACGGTCACCTTGTCGTTGGCTATGTTTTTGCGATAGTAATTATTGGCTTTCTTCTGGTTAAGTTCTTTGCGGAATGCAACCCAGTCGAAATCACCCATCTGGGAGCGAACAACATCAGACCAGTCACGCAGTTCTTTGTCGGTCATCCCAAAAGTTTTTTCGGTGTAAACTTCGAAACTCCATCCTTGCGATTCTGCAAACTCTCTACTGTCATTGATTTGATCGATGTTGGCTTGTTCGCAAAGACGAGATTCTGGCTTAACCTCAATGGACTCATTGTTGCCATCCGTGTATGTAACGAGAAAATCCAAACATCGCCCCCTTTCTCTTGCTTGATAGGAGATTTGAGTTCGATAGGTTTTCACAGACGGGTCAGCGTCTAGCTCGTGGCAGAGTCGCAGTTCGTATGACGACCCATAGAATACCAATCCGGCTTTTCCAGACTGGTGCCAACCTTGTCTCTTCTTGTTTTCAAACTTGTTTTCCGCGTGAGCTTGAGAGGCGAGAAGGGAAAGTTTATTCTTGAGAGATAAACCTTTTTGCGTCTTGTAAAACTCCAATTTAGCCTCAGACATTTTCTCGCGAGTTTCCGCAGACCTTTTGATGCCTTTCAACGACCGACTGATGTTTTCTTTGCGGTCTTCCGAGAACTCTACATCTTTGTGGCGTTGCTTCATGCTGCAACTCCGACACAGGTATCTTCCTTTGCGAATTATTGTAGCCCTGGCTTTTTCTTTAAGAACAGTTCTCTCGCACCCACAGTCTGAACAATGCATGTCAATGTAGTGTTTCATTCCTACAGAGTTCCACTTGGTGTCAAATTCTTCTAGTTGCATTTTTCTCTCCTTATTGTTAATGACACACGCATCATAACATATCAGATATATTCTCGCAACAACCTTTTGAATTAAATTCTTAAAATGTAAATGCAAATAAAAAAACCCAACCATCCGAAGATGACTGGGTTTTTTATTTGTTTGAATTCCTTGTCTAGCAAGGATTTAAAACTAAATCACGAAATTTGCGATTGACATGCGGGCGTAGAATTTGGCGCCCTCACGTAGAAGTTTCTTCCCGTACCGGGTCAAAATACCTTTTCTCGGGCAGAAGCTCTCTGGATCGAGAACGACTGGAGTCTGGGTCAATGGCACGTAAGGACAGTAGAAGTATCCGGAGTCAAGGTAGGAATCGCCCTTGTAACCCATGAGCAACTGGTTGCTTGGGAACAATGGGTCTTTGTACAGTCTCCAACGATTGTTCACGGTCCCGACATACTGGATGCCGAGGGAGCTTGTGAATGTCTCGCTAGGAGCTGGGGCAAAGCCCGCGGTAGCGGTTTCGAAGATCGAAGCTACTTCAGGTGAGGTCACGATGAAGTTGGCGCCGCCGCGCAGAGTCTTACGATGGATGACGGATGAGATTTCTACGATCTTCACGTACAGTGACTCGTATTTTTCCTTGATGGTATCACCCAAGCTGGTGTTGAAGTCCCAAGCTGTGACGGTACCGGCGTTCTGTCGAAGATCGGTCAGAACTTCGCGGTCGATTTCGAGGTTGATTTCCTGTGCCAATACAGCTGTCAATTCAGCTTCGGCATCAAGGTTGTGCTGGCTGCGAAGGTCCTGTTGGGCTTCATAAGACCAGACTGCTTTCAACTTTCGGGTTTTGGCAGTGATGTCCTCAGATTCAATGACTAGATTGATTTCCGGGAGGTCTTGCGAGCACTCGAGGTTTGCCTCGTAGCTCAGAACAAGGTTGTTGGAGCCTGGGTTGTTGTTCCAGGTCAAGGTGATCTCGCCTGTAGTCACGTTCACCGTGCCAGCTTGAACGAAATCGGTTGGGTTGCCGATCGCGGTGAAGCTGAAAGCGCCGCCGCTGCTCACGCTGAATGTCTGTACCGCGGTCGCGCCCTTGTAGATGGTTCCGGTCACGGTTCCAGCCAAGATCGGGGTGTGTTCCAACGGGCTGAAAACTGAGGTTGTGTCCGCGCCGGCATCGGTGCTACTTCTCTCGTTCTGGACGAACTGGTGGGAGTAGAAGATGTCGAGGTTTGCGGTACCGTCAGCCTTCTGCATGAGTGAATTCGCGTCATCGCCTGGGAAGCCGCCATTGTTGTCGGCGCCGCGGGTCGCACCCTTGTTGGATGAATAACGGAATCGGAGATAGTAAACGAGACCGGTTGGTCCGAGCAATGGCTGGACGGATACGATCTTGTTTGCGATCAATTGCGGGTAAATCCTACGGACCAATGGTATGGAGATCCGTTTGAATTGTGCGATGTCGGCGGTGTCGGTTGACACTTCGTTCACAAGGCGTTGGTTTTCGAGTAGAACTGCGGTGGCGGCGCGAACATAGCGGTCTTCGATACCTTCGAGGAGACCAGTCTTGCCCCAGCGAGTTTCTAACTCCTTAGCTTCGTTCAAAAATCTTGAGTTTGCGTTCATTTTTTTTCCTTTAGGTTAGATACAGGCTCTATTGGGCTTTCTTAACACCAGAAAGAACCAAAATTTGGTCTAAGTCACTGTTGGAGGAGATGGCATTTTCCGCAATGACAACTTCCCTCTCAACTATCTTTTGTCCTCTCCCCGTTACGTTACGTGCCTTTTCTGATCTTTCTTTCTGTTCTGTGATTACTTCAGAATTCCTGCTCGAAACATTAGCCTTTCTATGCTCTGTAACCAAATTTGTAGCATGGCGCATGTTTTCGTTTAGCTTGGTGTTCTCGGTCGACAAACGTATGTTTCTCGCTTCCATGATTCGGAGCTGACCCTTGAGTTCATCAAGATTCTTGTTGACTTCCTCGAGCTTGGCCGAGGAGACGTTGTTCATGTCGTCGTCGGACATGTAGTTGCTGGTGATGTCGACGATTCTGTCGAGTACGACCTTGTGTTCCGCGAGGCGTGGGTCGCTGAGGATGTCCTTGCGAGCCTGCTCGTAGATTTCATGACCCTTGACCTGCAGGAACTGGTCGACCTTGTCGACGATGTATTCCTTCATCTCGAGGAGCTTCTTGTCGTATTCCTCGTAGAGTTCGACTTCGATTCCGTTGTTCTTCGATCTCTCGTTCTTGAGCATCTGGTAGGCTTCCTCGTAACCCTCTTCGAGGGCTTGCTTGTATTCCTCTCCCTGAACCTCAAGTCTGTTGCGAAGGTCCGCGATGATGGCGTAAGCCTCTTCGTAGCCTTTTTCCGCTGTTTTTTCCGCGCCCTTCAACTCACCAGAAAGTTCGGTGTAGGCTTCTTCCAGCTTCTCGTTGTATTCTTTCTCGAGATTGGTTTTAGCCTGTTCGAGCATCTCGCCGATGGCAGAGGATACTTCCTTCACGTCGGATTCTGGTAAAAGTTTCTTGATTGCTTCCATTATCTTTTCCATTAGCCTAACCTCACTTTTGCTAGTTTTTCGTTATAAGAAATAATCAAACAATTCTGGACTTAATGTTCTTTGTTTGATCCTCGATTATTCCACCCAAGCAAGCAATTAACGCTTCTTTGCTAACTTTATGTATGCTTCTGCTTTCGTTTTTAACGGAAGATTCCACACAATTATTCGATGGAACGTAACTCTCCCTCTTGCTCCCCCCTGAACTGACGACCTTCTCCTGGAAGGCTGCGTTGGTGCTTGGGTCGGCTACGGCGTCGAAGGTGAGGAGCTTGTAGCTCTCGCCTATGACAAGGATGCCGTTCTCGTCCACTTTCCCGTTCCCGACTCCGCGGCTGGATATTCCGACCCGGACGCCGTCGTTGATGAGAGCCTTGAGTATCTTCCCGTATGGGGTGTTCAGGATCTCTCCCTCGCCCATGAGGTTGTTCCCGTCCCACCACAGTTTCGTGATGACGTGGGAGGCGTGTTCGAAGTGGATGATGGAGTCGGTGGGGTGGTCCAGTTCGCCGACCAGACCCCTAGCCTTCACTATCGGTATCAGCTTCTTCACGTTCTCGTCAAGCACAGAGTATGGGTACATCCTCTTGTTCTTGTTCACGGCTTCGGCTTCCTGGAACTTGCCCTTGAACTTGACGAGACCCTTCTCGGTCGACTCGCTGAGGTTCAGGAAAAATCCGCCGTTGTTGCAGGAGTCTACAAGTAACATGTTGTTATCGCTCATGATTCTCCTTTTTTTACTCAAGTACTTCTAAAGCGTGTGGACATCTTTTCCAGTCATAGCCAAGACCGTCAAGTTTAGCCTTCAGACCACTTTTTATGTATTTCGCACCTTCTTCTCCACCTGGAGAATTGGCTATGGTCCTGAGTAATTTCTTTGTGTCCATTATTTCTTTTCTTGCTTTAATTAGAGGACTGTTTTCGTCACCTTGTAATTTTCCCATCCCGTCCAATGTCCAACTTTCAGTCATTTTTGCGGTTTCTCTCTTCGGGTGCATCGGGTTCGAGAGGTTCGGCCAAGTGTCGTCCGACTGGTTGGTGCCCAGGTCGTCGTTGTCCTTGTCCGCTCCCTTTTCGCCCTTCATCGTGAATTCGAGCGGGCTTGGTATGTATGGGTTGCTGAGGGATGGCCAGACGTCCTCGCCGCCGATGTTGGAGAATGCCTGGTGCATCATCTCCTCCTCGCCGCCGAAGTCTTTGCCGTCGCTCACCGGAGCCCTGTTGACGCCGTATTCGTCGTTGCCGTTGAACTTGCTTGGGACGGCGTCGGTCTGCTTCGCGTTCCAGCTGGTTCTCGGGTGTTCGCCGCCCACGGACGTGTGGACTTCGGAGTCCGACCATTCGCCGGAGTTGTCGAGGTTGCCCTCGATGATGTCGGAGATGTAGTCGGAAATCGCCTCGGCTAGTTCCAGCGATGGCTGGGAAGCCCTGTTCAGCACTGATTCGCAATCGGACATGAGGCTGGCGGTCTCTACCTTCGTCACCTCGTCGTTAGCCCCGGCTGCGTTCTTGTGTATCTGGTGCAGAGCCCTGTAGAGGTCGGAGAATACCTTCATGTCTATGTTGTCGTTCTCGTCGAGCTTCGAGAAGAAGCCGGACGCCACCTTCTGGAACTCGGCGTAGGAGTCCTTGCATGTCTTGCATTCCGCGGTTATGTCGGTCCTGGATCCAGCCATGTTTCCGATCTTCCTCACCCTGTCGGTGTAGGCGCTGTGCGCCGTTCGCAGGATGGCTTCGGCTATGAACTGGCAGGTGCTGTCGTCATAGTTCCTCACGTTCGCTATCTCGAGAGCCTCAGCCACGGTGGAGGTTAGTTCCCCTTGCGTCAGGCACAGCACGGACGGCCATTTGCTGACGACGTTTTCCAGGGTCTCTTCCAGAGCCGAGTTGTCGGATACGTTGTTGTATCTCTTGAGTTCCGCTATCGCCCTCACGAAGGACTGGTCCTCGTTGATCTTCTTGGCGGTGCCGCGCAGGATCTTGAGTTCGGTGTCGGGTGTCTTGTATCCGAGGGAAAGTATCTTGCCCTCGTTCCTCTTCCTCATGGTCGGTATCGCGATTCCAATGATGTTGCCGTTCGAGTCCGGAACGATCGTCGATTCCCTGACCACGTGACCGAAGTTCTTGAATTCTATGTATCCGTACACGTTCTCGCACAGGTTGGACCATTCCTTCATGGCGGCTGCCGTGCGGATGTATACCCTCTTGCGCGAGCCCTTGCTTTGCTTGCCGAGCGCCTTGTGCGCCTTCGCGAGAAGCAGCGCGCGAGCCTTTTTCTGGCTTCCAGTCCTCAGTCGTCTGGCTTTCTTCATGCCTAATTTTCTGGCGGCTATTGTTTTTGATGTTTGTACTTTGTTCTTGAGCGGGGAGCGTCCTTTTGGCTTGGAAAGCTTGAAGATCAGTCTCTTGCCCTCGTTGAGTTCCTTGCGGACGTTCGGCATGGAGAAGTACTCGTCGAATTTCTCGTCGGCTACCGCTTCCTTGCTGTCTATGATTGCGTCTACCATTTCCGAGATGGCTTGGCGGGCGCTTTTCTTGCTGGATTCCTCGTCGATGACGAGTTCCTGCATGTTCTCGAACAGTACGTGGTCGTTCTCTATCTTGTAGATGGCGTGGATGTAGTTGTCATCCGCAGTCTTGTATGTGGCTTCGCTCTCGTTGAAGCAGTGAAGCTCAACGTCGATGCCGAGAGCCTTGCCGAGTACGTCTTCGGCTTGTACGAGTTCATTTTCCGCCCTGGTAAGTGAATTCTCTTCCAGGTTCCTGAATGCTTCGAAGCTTATAAGTTTTCTTTTCATGTCTGATCAACTCCCTGTGCTTTAGGTTACTTGATTTATCCAGCACTATTTACATATGCCGTTTCATTGAGTTATATATTGCACTGTCCCAAATATTTTCTTGTTAAAATCACAAAATGTGGAATGGCTCCGAAAACAGCCATGCCCACAACGCGTCATGATGGCAAAAAAAAGTCGTGCTTACTATATAGAGCATAGTTTCAAATATATTACAGAGGTAAAAATGAAAACGTTTTTTCAATTCATGGAAGACATGGGTATGTCAGACCAGCAATTCGGCAAGGATCAGGGAGAAGGTCTTACCACGATGCAGAAAGGCGTCATGAACAAGTTCTTCAACGCGCTTGAGCAAGCCGTCGCCGAGAACCCATCCATCCTGAACAAGATCGTCAACATCATAGACTCGGCTTCGGAAACGGAAACGGAATTAAGACCTATGATCGCAAAGCTTAAAACTGCCATGGCGAATAAGTCTTCCGAAGGCGAAGAAGCTCCAGCCGGAGCTCATCCAGAAGGAATGTAGTCACTTCGTCTTGCCGAACCAGTACCTGTTCGCCTTGGCTAGGCTAGCCTCGCCAAGGTCGTATCCGGTGCAGTCGAAAGCCACGGCGTCAACCTTGCACAGCGGGCACAGCGCGGTCTCCCCGGAGTCCGTGTACTCCTTTATGTCAGAGGCTGAGAACGACTTCACGCAGTGGTAGCACCCGGCGTTCTTCGATATCGCCTGCAGGCTTTTGTTCTTGAAGCTCAATTGAGCCAACTGGTTTTCCGTCATCATTTTAAACACCTCGTATGCATCAGCTCAAGTAGCTGGTGTCCTTGTCCTCGTAGTCCATGTCCGTCCTGTAGTCCTTGATTTCCATGTTGTACTTCTTGATGTCGTCCTCGGACGGTATCGGCACTTCCGAAGCCGAGTCTCCCGGCTTGGACTTCTCGTCCGTATCCTCCGGCGCGCCTTCCGGCGGGGCTCCTTCCGGGGAGCCTTCTGGTGGCGCTCCTTCCGGTGGCGCTCCCCCGGCTGCGAGTTCCGGCGTCGGACCGCCGGCTTCGGCTCCGACTTCCGTGTCCGGCGACTGCTGGTTTGGTATCCCGACCCCGAGGAGCTGCGGGTTCTGCGACATGATCTGTATCTTCAGGTCCTCCAGCTTCTGGAGCTTGAGCCTGCTGAGCATCATCGAGGTGTCCTCGTCGGAATACATGAGTATCCTCGTGTATATGTCGTAGTCGGACATGAGCATGCCGCTTTTGAGGGCGCCGGCGTTCGTGAACCTCGCCGTCCTCACCTCGGCTCTCGACAGTTCCCTCCAGTCAGAAGGGGGCGTCATCTTCACCTTAAGGTCATGGTACATCTCCTGCGGATAGCCGCGGAGCTCGAGATGCCTCTCGCACAGGTCTATCATGGCGTCCTCGAAATTCGACTGCAGCCTCTCGATCATCCTTGCGAACTTAACGTCCTGAGCCGAAAGCGTTATCCTCGTGGCGTTGACGTCCTCGCTGGAGAAATAGTTCTTCGGGAAGTTCAGGGCTATGAAGAGCTTGTTCCTGAAATAGAGCGCGTCGTCTATCTCGCCGAGGTTCTGCGCCCCCGGAAGGGTCTCGATCCTGCTGTTCGCGTTCGGTCTCGTGGGTATCCAGAAGTCCTCGTCCTGCGCCGGGGGCTGCCAACGCTCCTCGACCATGTTGGCTCCGACCGAGCCCCGGTTGTTCGCAGTCTTCCTCTTGCGGAACTGGTCCTTGAGCCTCTCTATGAACGCCTCAGCCTTGAAAGGCGGAAGCTGACCGACATCTATGTAGAACACCCTTCGCTCGGGAGCCCTTACCAACCTGTATACGACCATGGCGTCCTCCATCAGCCTCAGTTGGTGGGCTGGACCCCTCGCCGGCTCTATGAGCGACTGACCGTACGGGTAGAAGTTCTTCCTGTCGTCTCCTATCCTTATATGGAGAACCTGGGTAGGGGCGAACCGTATGGCTGTTGACTGAGCCAGTTCGGCGTCGCTCATCTGCGACACGTCTCCACGGGCTATCGACTGGTAGTCTGGACCTTCCTTGGATTGCTGGAACTCCACGAGCCTTCCCTTGATGGTCTCGATCCTGTACATGGTGTCGACAGGCAGGGGGACAATCTTGTATATGCCCTCGGACGGGTTATCCGGGTTTATCACGACTTCGAAGAACTTGTCGCCGTGCACTATCAGGTCCTTGAAATAGACGTAGGCGTACCTGTTTATGTTGAGCATCTTGCGGTTCAGGAGCAGGAACTCGAGCTCCTTGCGGATATCGTCGTTCTTGCAGTCTATCTTGAGGACGTTCCCGTCATCGTTCTTCTGGCAGTTGTGCAGTATCACCGAGTCGGTGGCGAAGCACTTGTGTTTCTCCACGGATATGTCGTAGACTTCCGTCTCCGGTCCGTCCGACACGCCGACTACCTTCCTCACGGTCTTGTTTTTCGCCAGGTGCCGCAGTTCCTTGAGGGTGAAGCCGTTCTTGTGCATCCAGTTCTCGACCGTGTTCCAGTCGTGGTCCATGATCTTGGCTATCTGCCTCACCGAGATGTCGCCGCATATCAGCCTCGCAGCCCTGTTGACCTTCTCGTATTCCGGGCTTGTCTTCCCGTTTTTCCAGTCGTCGATGAACTGACGCTCGTGCACCCATCCCTTCTCGAAGCTGTACAGTCTCGGGAACAGGTTTGATTTGAGGTCGTTGTGGTTCTGGTTCGCTGGGATCCTGTAGAAAGGCATGAGTTCGTCGCCGAACCTGAGTTCGCCGCATGTCGTCCACTCGCCGTTCCTTTTCAGCACCCTGTGGTCGTGCGTTGCGGTTATGGTCTTGCCGTTGTCCAGGACTATCTTGACGGTCTTGGCTTTCCTCACCAGCCTTGGCGCGTAAGCCCATCCGAGGGTATAGTCGCTTTTCTCGAAGTCATAGCAGTAGACTAGGAACCTATCTTCAGCCTTGTCCCTGACAAGCGACTCTATGGTCTGGAATCCGAACGGCGTCGCTATCCTGGTGTCGCCGGCGACGCAAGCCTCGTCGGCGAAAACGGTCATCGCCATCTCTATCTCCGGCAGGTTTCGAAGCCTCTCGTACTCCTTGTACCGCATGGATCGGTTACCAAGGGTCGTGGTGTCGATCATGTCGTAGGTCTGGCGCAGATTTACGTAATTGCTCGGACCCTGCCCAGCGACGAGCTCGCCGCCAGTTTGCAGGGCGTCAGCCTGAGATATGCCCGCTCCCGAGAATTTGGAAGCGTCTTTCGTCTTTGTTAGCGGATCTTTCTCGTTGGCATATGTAAATAGCTTAAAAAAATCTGACCAAATTGTCATAATATTCCTCTATTTAACTTAGTATAAGTTCAATAGATATCTATTTTTTTGACTTTTTTGGGTTGCAAATGAAAAAAGTTTTGTTTTTGGTCAGCCATGTTGGCTCGGGGAGCGGCTCGGTCTACGAATCCCTCAACGCGCATCCGAAGATACAGGGGTTCTTCTCCGACAATGTTTACTCGAGCAAGATCAGGCTCATGTCTCTTACCGGGAACAAACACAAGCTGATGAACAACTCCAGGATATACATGGACCACCTGCTCTACAACTACCAGATTTCGGACAGGTCTCTTCTGTCCTGCTGCAGTTTCGTCTACGTTGTCCGCGAGCCTGAGGCGTCCGTCGACTACCTGATAGGATCTGGAGCATACAGCAGGGACCAGGCTAAGAGATATTACCTTTACAGGATAAGGAGGATATGCGAGTTGGCGAAGAGGACGCCTGGGTCGACTTTCCTCACGCACGCCAACCTCCGGGACGGCAAGGGTCTAGATCTCATACAGAGGCAGCTGAACCTGAAGGACGGCATACCGGGAATAAATTGGGTCGACGAGCAGAAGATGAAAAACCAGCTTCGGATCGAAGAGTACGACTCGCTTTCCGAGGCTTACGAGAAATATCTCTATTTCGTGAGCAATATCGGATGCTTGGGCGTTAAATAGATCTATGAAGTACAGCGAATGGCTAAAAAGGAGAGACGAGAACCGTGGCGCCGCCAGGGTAGGCATATCCGATATCGGTCCGGACTCCCACGACATGGTTCCCGACGAGATTGGAGGGGAAAGCCCTGGGGCGTTCAACACCTTCTCCCTTGACGGCAAGGATCTGCCTCCAACTCCAGGCGGCAAGATGAAAAGGATCATGTCCCGAAAGAAAAACTGCAACTGCGGCAAATGATTTTCACTGGGGAAACAGGATGTATCCCTTCGGGGCGATGAATCCGATGTCGTTCTTGTCCTCCACCGTTATCTTGGAAGCCAGAAACTTCAGTCGGATTATGTCGTTGTCGGCATATATGGCGCACACCCACCCATCCCATCTGCGGTCGAAATCCTCTATTTTCCATGTCCTTATCTTCAGGTCGGCATCGCTGTTGTTCACGTACTTCATGACGCCGTTGTTCTCGTCGTAGTGAACCATCACCATGGCATGCCCCGGTATCCCGAACAGAACCCCCCTTTTCTCCTTGACCACAGCCTTGTAGATCAGGCTCTTGTCGTTTTTGCTTGTGGTCTGCTCGAATCTCACGTTGAGCTGATTCAGCTTTCTTGATGCCCCGGTTGGGCTGCTGTAGCTTTGGCATTCCCTGTCTTTCGTCAGCCCGATCAATTTCCTTTCCTCGGCGTATCGACCGATGCACTCGAGGGAAGCCCATACGCATTGAATGCCGGTTTTGTTGAAAACCCTGTCTTTCATTGGTATCGGAACCATGACCCCGGACAAGTCGTCGTCGGCTTCGCCCTCGAAAAGTGCGACTGGATTCGCGCGGTCGGAATTTTGGCTCGGATAGGTCGCTTCCTGGACTTTCATCCCATAGGAGAAAAGACACAGGAATGCCGACAGCAAGGCGCAAGACATGGAAAATTGCAGAAACGCATTTTTGGGTTTCATGTTCCTCCTTGAACTGTTTGCAATTATATAGTTCTGTTTCCGCACAACATTTGCGGTTTCGATAATATTCTTGCTTATGGCTTGAAAACGAAAAACGGCGCCGGAAGCGCCGTTTTTATCTTTGTTTGATGAAGATCAATCGTCTTCTTTCGAAAATCAATTCATATTGAAGCTAATCATCGTCTTCATCGTCGTCTTCATCATCCCAATCATCGTCTTCGTTTTCCCAGTCGTCATCATCATCGTCGTCGTCGTCATCATCATCGTCGTCGTCATCATCATCGTCGTCGTCATCATCATCGTCGTCATCATCATCGTCGTCGTCATCATCATCGTCGTCATCATCATCGTCGTCGTCATCATCATCGTCGTCGTCATCATCATCGTCGTCGTCGTCGTCTAGATCTTCCAAATCGTCGTCATCATCATCATCATCGTCATCATCATCGTCTTCATCATCCCAATCATCGTCATCATCGTCATCATCATCATCGTCTTTGGAGTTTATGGATGAATCCCATTCGTGCATCTTGGGTTTTATCTTAGAGAAAGATTCCATTTCTATGTTTGCGAACAAATCGAAGATATTCATGAATCACATCCTTTTGTGGTTACCTTTAATACATAATATAAGGAGATACCCATGAAAAAAATACTGATTTTTTTGATTTTTTCTTTTTTTACAGGATGCGCGTTCGTGCCTTTTGCCAGCCCTATAATTACGGGCATCATAATTTACAAAGATGGCAAGGCGAACAAATATTACGACATAGACCAAGAGGTGGTAAAAAGGTCTGTCAGAAAGTCGTTTTTTGACCTCAACATCAAGATAACGAAAGACCAGAAGTCAAGGGGCGGATATTCCATACAAGGGGTCGGACACGACAGCTTTTCGGTTGCGATAACGAAAGTTGGGAAGGATACGACATGCCTCAGTGTCAGAATCAACACTTTCGGTAACAAGCCCTATTCGGAGCTTTTCTTCCAAAAGGTTGATTCCAACATTGAGATCATAAACTACGACAAGGAAGGCATGCCAGTGAAACTAGCAGACCGTCCTTGATACTGTCGAGCAGACGGTTTTGGAAATCGAGCCGCAGGCGTTAGTCGTGATGAAGCATCCCGACTTGACTGGCTCCGGCTGTTCCTGACCATTGCATTCGCAGTCGACCGTGACTCCCTTGCTGCCGCATCCGGCATTGTTTTCCCCTTTCCACGCCTTGCCGTATTCTGGGGCGTTTGGGTCACAGGCGTTGTTCTGCATGCATTTGCATCCGGCTATTCTCTTCCTGACCAGTTTTCGATTCTTGATCTCGAACATTTTCGAGTCTTCGCTGCCTATGTGACCTTTCCTCTCCAGCATTGAGACGCAGAACTTGGTCATCTCGTCGACATCCTCGTCCGATGTTTCGATGGAGTGAACCAGATTCTTTTCGCTGTCGAACAGGTAAAGGCTGTTGTCTGGCAGATCCACGCTGAACTCGTCTTTTTTGTTCGAAAGGGAGAAGATGTTGTTCTTTTCCTTCGCGATCTTCTTGCTCTTGACCTTGCAGACGAACCCGCCGTCAATTTGCTCCTCGGTCACGATCATGCTCTTGCTCTTTTTCATGATCGACTTGTAGCTTTCCTCACCGAGAATCTTGATGACCGGCTTGATTATGTTCCTCTTGGAGAAAACGGAATTGAGTACTGATAGGTATTTTGATCCGTTTTTCGTTATGTCGTAATTTATCATCTGGCTGGCAAGAGACTCGAAAAACTTGATCGTGTTGGCGTGTTGGGCTGCGTGCAGTATGTATGTCGCGGCGGTGTCCCTGGCTAGCTTGAGAGCTTCCAGAGGCGCCATTCTGTCAGCCACGTTCTTCTTGTACATCTCCACCATGCACTCGTACCAAGCCCCGGTCCAAACCCTGCTGAAACTGTGGCATTCGTTCGATAGAGACGCGTTGGGGGCGTCGTCTGGAAGCGTCGTAGGGTCGACCCAATTGAAGTTGTTGGCGGCGTCTCTCAGGAAAAGCGAATAGGACATGTCGCCCGTGACGTCACCTATGGCTTTCCCCAGTTCCTCGGCCAGCCTCGACACGATGTTGGATTTCGACATGTCGTTGCCCGTGTCCCTCAGAGCCTTCTGGAGTATCTGGTCGTACTGCATTATGTTCAATATGGCCACTATGTCGCCGAACGATTCGTGGAAAGCCCAAGCCTCGTAGTACTGGGCGCTCCACAGGTCCGGTCTTATTATGTCAAGGAAGGCGTGACCGAACTCGTGGGCGACAACATCCGCCGACTGGCAGGTGTAGACCATCTTCTTCGTGACCTTATTCGTGTCGTAGAAGAACTTGAGGCTTGACCTGTCGTAGTAAGCGTTGAAATCCTTGCCAGCCCTCGGGTTGACGTTCAGTATGCTTACGGCAGCCCATTTCCCGAAGGTTGTCTTGGTCTTGATTTTCGATATGAGGAACTTGGCGGTGTTCGTTATGGTCACGTAGCATCCGGCAGCCTGACCCTGGAGGGTTTCGATTCCGTAGCCGCCGCCCTTGTACCCGTTTATGTTCATCTTTAGAGTGCTCGGAGCCGGGGGAACCACGCTGATTATCTGGTCGGAAGTGGTCGGATCGTTCAGAAGGTATTGTATCTTGGCGACCGGCGCCGGCGCCGAGACGGCGGAGTTCAAGTCCGCTCTGGCGTCTTTTTCGACGACCGCAGCCATGATCTTCTTGTTGTTTGATTTCTTGTTTTTTTTGTTGAAGGAGAACAATTTCTTTATCCAATTAAACATGTAGACCTCCTTGATGTAAAATGGTTTTCGAAACTTGAGACCGTCGATATATATATTTGATGGGATTCCATAAAACACTAATTTGTCACCAAACTCATGAATACAGAAAAAATAGTACAAGAGCAGCGAACGATAGAAGCCATGAAAAAAGGATATATGGGCTATGAGGGCAAATTCGCCCAGATAGCCCGCAAGTTCGGATTCGATGTCGTGCAGCAGGGTTCAGGCGCTTTCCACCAGACTTTCATAGATGATTTCTACGAATGGGGCGAGGAGGAGGAAATACCGACCATGGACGAGGATGAGGTGATACACCATCTCGGGTATAACTACGACGGCTACAAGAACGGAGACGATCTCACCGTGAACCTGAATCTAGCCAACGCGGAGATAAAGGTGATGTTCGAGGGGAATATGGTTTACAAGGAGGTGGCTGGCGACCTAGAATGCTTTGTGCCGAACGAGTTGTGGGAGTTGAAGATCGAGGCGATCTATTCCAGAGTCCTTAAAAACGACAAGTCAAAGAAGAAATCGGCGAGGCAGGACCTCGTGAAGAGGTCGGACGCGAAGAAGAACGAGATCCTGAAAAGGCTCAAGGACAAATGGGGGGTTTGACCGATGGATGACGAAGGCGTTTTTATTTGCAGATTCGGTGAAAATTTCAGGTTGTGCAGGGTGAAGGCTCAAGACCTTGCCGTGATTGGCAATACGAGGGATTTCGACGATTTGGACGACGCGTTCGCCGAGGCTAAGGTTATTATTTCCTATGAAAAAAAACCTTTCAAGGCTATCATAAGGTATGACAAAGGTCTGGGTGTGGAATACCTGACCGTTCCGGGAATATGCGCCAAGGATGAGGCTGAGGCTGAGGTGATGGCTCTGGAAAAGAGCGGTCTGCTCGGCAACAAGGACGCCAGCGTGTCTGAAGTGAAAATAAGGCATCAAAATTGACGCTGGTGGGATAAATAAAGTAAGTCATATTTTTACAAGAGGGGTAACATGAGCGATCACGTAGAAAAATGGACATTAGAAGACGGCAGGAAAGCCGAGAAGCGTATTGTCGAAAATGTAAACCAAAGTGAACTCACGAGCGAAAAAGTCGTAGAGCTTCACATGGAGGACGAAAGACCTCTGAAACTGAAGCAGAGGATCACGGAGAAGACCAAGCCGGTCATCTGCGAGCGTAAAATAGAAACCATTGATGCCCACGGCAATGTTGTGGAAGTCAAGATCGAGGCTTCCGAGCCACAGGTGAAGATGCAGGTTGTGGAGCACATTGGTGTCGCCAATGTCGGAGCTCAGTCGCACTGCAAGACCGCTTGCAAGAAATCGCTTACGAAGGATGACGTGTTCGAGGTTGTGCGTGACGCGCTTGCTTCATCCAGAGTGAATGAATGCCACAAGATCAACAGCCTTGGTCTTGCCGACCAGATAGAGGAAAAGGTTAACGATGAGGAGAAAAGCAACAAGACCGTGAACAACGTGCTTGTCGGAATCATCGTAGTCCTCACCGCAGGTTTGGGGTATTTGTTGTTTGCGATGTAATGAGTCCAAAATCGATTGGGGGGAAACGCACAATTTCCCCTCATATCACATTGAAGTAGTCAAATCTCTGAAAAAAAAAGAAACACGCACGCAATTGACGGACAGGCGATCGGCGGAAAACTGGTCTATCGGAGACTTCGATTTACGCTTTCCTGATTCCAAAGGTATTAACATATCCAGCGGAAACATATAGCCAGTTGGTGTCTGCCATAACAGTCTGCACTGGTGATGATTTGCTTATAGCCGTTCCATCTCCTAGTTCACCGTTTTCGCCATATCCCCAAACCCAACATGTTCCATCATTCTTGATCGCAGCAGATTCGTATTGTCCACCGTCAACCTGCTTCCAATCAGTTCCATAAGTAACCGTTTGAACTGGTGACGATCTATCACTTGTTGTTTCGTCGCCTAATTGACCATCATTGTTGCTTCCCCAAGTCCAGCATGTTCCATTATTCTTGATCGCAATCATGTGATTGTCGCCACAGGAAATTTGCTTCCAGTCAGTTCCTCTAGCTATGGTTTGAACTGGTGAAGATTTGTCATCAGATGTTTCATCGCCCAATTGACCATCAGCGTTTTCGCCCCAAGTCCAAAGAGTTCCATTATTCTTTATTGCTGCGGTAAAGCGTTCCCCGCAAGAAACGGACTTCCAGTCAGTTCCGCCACATATCGTCTGTATTGGCGATGATTTATCATCTTCTGTATCATTTCCTAATTGACCATGCCCATTATCGCCCCAAATCCAAAGCGTTCCATTGTTCTTTATTGCTGCCGTATGCTTGCCACCAGAAGCAACTTGCTTCCATTCAGTTCCTCCACATATTGTCTGTACTGGCGATGATCTACTACTAGTTGTTTCATCACCGATTTCTCCGCTATTGTTGTAACCCCAAAGCCATAATGTTCCATCAGTCTTTATTGCAGCACAATGTTCGTAGTAGGTTCCAACCACCATTGACTTCCAATCATTTCCGCCACATATTGTCTGTACTGGCGATGATTTATTAACAGTTGTGTTGTCTCCCAAACCACCATCATCATTCAGACCCCAAGTCCAAAGTGTTCCATCATCTTTCAAACCAGCGATGTTGTAGTATCCACAATTGATTTGAACCCAATTGCTGCCACCAGCGATTGTTTGAACTGGAGATGATCTGTAATCTGTTGTATTGTCGCCAAGTTCCCCATCATCATTGTAACCAACGCCCCATACCGTTCCGACGATTGGCGTGACAGGAGGCGTAGGAGGCGTGATCAAGTCATCAGATGTGAGAACATGTGGTATCTGAAAAATTTCATCAGGTTCAGTATTTGTGTCGGTGAAGGTATAGATGGTTTTTCTGGCTAAATCGCCAACCAATGCACCTGCTGGATATTCGATTATCTCGACAATTCTTCCTTCTTCATCTACGGTTTGTTTCTTGAATGTATATATGCCAGAAGCACGACCACGCAATAGTTCCCAATCTGCTTTTGGGCTATCGGGATCAAATCCAGCTGCCGTGATGATAGCTGCATCGACCTCATTTTCCGGATCGAGCTTGATAAGATGGTTGTTCGCTGGTTCGTAATTGAAACGATTCGCTATTGTGTCTCTCTCGAAGTAGCTTGGAAGTTCGGCTACATTGGCTTTCTTGTTGAATTTGAGAACGGTCTCCGCTCCCCCGTTCGAAATATACATCTTGATGATCTGCTTGGCTCGACCAGTTTTGGAAATTATGAGGACATGATTGTCGGTCTTGTTGGTCACAACTTTTGCGACATACATGCCGGAGAAAGTGGCGTTGGAGTTGAGCGCCGCGACAACCTCGTAAGCCGTGGTCGCCGATGGGTCTTCTCCAGCCACATCTATGGAAACGGATGACCAATTCTTGTATTCGACATCCCACGCGTAATTTATGGTCAGAACGCTTTCGGAAGAAAGGTCGTATGGGTGTGGTATCCACGCGAACGTGTAGTCCTGCATGTTCTGGTTTGCCGCGATCTTAAAGGTAAGGCTGTACTGCCTGTCGTTTCCTGTATTAAGATACCCTTGATATTCCTGGGAGAAGACGTTTTGAAAGAATGCCATTTTACCTCTTTTTGTGAAGAACGATCAAAGTTATTTATGCTGGACGAAACAAATCTTGCATGGAAGGCGCTCGGGCAGACTTCCCATCCTCGTAATGTTGTGGTCGAAAATGTATTTATGTCCGCATTCCAGCTTTACGGAGAATTTACCGAAATGTTTGATGTTTTCGATGGATTTTACCATTTTCAGGGAGCTCATCAGTGTCCCGCCCTTATTCCTCGGATTATCTGCTTGAGCTCGTCGACGTCCTTTCGGCTGTCTTCGATTTGTTTCTCGAGGAATATGTGCACCCAGTCCCCGTCGACAGAACCCAGCGATTCAGCCTCGTGCATTCTTTGGCAGTAGTTGGAAACAACCTCTTCCTCGAGGGCTAAGGCGTGTTCCAGTATGTCCTTCGGGTTGTGCAGGAAAGGCAGCTTCTCTTGGTTCGGAGAATTCGTTGTGTCGGATCCGAGACCGACGAGCATGTCGGAAAACTCGGAAACGTGTCTCATTTCCTTGGACGCCTCCTCCAGCAGGAACTCCTTGTACTCCTTGGCGTGCAATCCCTGGACGAGCGAGGCGCTCTGCAGGTAGAAAGTCATGTGTGTCCACTCGTTGCGCAGATCTTTTTTCAGTTTCTCTATGAGTTCTTCTATGGTCATTTTTCTTCTCCTTGTTGGAATTTGGTTATGCCGTGGTCGTGGTCGCTTGACATCTTCTTGAAGTTGTTGTGGTTGAAAGCCGGCTTCTTTCGGTCGTTGCAGACGCGCAACACGAGTTCCGCCGCGTATTTCGATACTTTCTCCAACCCTTCATAGTTTAGGCTTTCCGGGGTGTCCTGGGGTGTGTGGTAGTACTCGTGACCTCCGGTGTGGAGGAAAGCCACCGGGACTTTCTTGTTGTAGAAGCTGGCATGGTCGCTGCCGCCGCTCGTTCTTGAGGTTATGAGCTTGGCGAAAGGGTATTTTTCACCAAGCTCGCCTATGTGTCTGTTGATGTCTATGGATATATCCGAGAAAGAAGTCGGTCTCTTAACGTTTTTAAGGTGTCCGACCATGTCCATGTTCAGCATGAACACATGGTTGGATATGTTAGGTTCGTTCTCCGGGAGCAACGGGTTTTCGACATAGTGCCTGCTTCCCAGAAGACCCATCTCCTCTGCCGAGAAAGCTATGAACAGCAGGGTCCTTTTCTTCTCGACGTTGGACAGAGCCTTGGCTATCTCCAGCAGCGCGGCTGTGCCGGACGCGTTGTCGTCAGCCCCCGGATGCACCTTAGCCTTACCGGGCTGCATGCTCATCCTTGGACCGTACCCTATGTGGTCGAAGTGGGCTCCCACCACGACCACCTCTTTCCTTAGGTCGTCGTCGGATCCCAGCGACCAGGCGCAGACGTTGCTAGTGAAGTTCTCGCCCGTCTCCTTTTTCGGACCGGGGTTCATCCTCTCGATGTTGAATTTCTGGTATCTCGTCTGGTATCCCAGCTTTTCCAGGTTTCCCTTGATGAATACGGCGGCGTCGTCGTTCCCCTTCTTGCCGGACATTCTCCCCTCGAGCTCTTGGGATGAGAGGTATAAGACCGTCGATTTGGAGGAATCCGAAGTTATCTTGCCAAGGGCTTCTTCCAGGGTGTCCAGCCTCTTTTCCGGTCTTTCCATTTCGGAATTGCGTTCTGCGTCTGGAATTCGTGTGGTTTTCGATATATATACAGCTATCGTCATGATCCACAGAGCGACTATTACCAGCTGTAATTTCTTCATGATTTTCAACTGCTTCTCCCAAATAAAAATTAAGCGTCCTATATATTTTAAGTTAGTTTTAAGCGCGAGGAAATTCACTTAATTCGATGTCATTACCACCGTATCTCAAAAAATTGTCTGATTCAATATGGCGGACCAAATACAAGAGTCTCAAGGACTACTACGCCGGCGAGTATGACCAGAAGTACTTCTTCTTCGACAAGTACCAGCTGGAAATAGATCCCGACGAGACTTTCGATCATGTCGAGGGCTATGACGCCAACCGAAGACAGCTCGAGATCATCAAGTGTTGCCATAGTTTCGATTATTTCTGTCACAAGTACATCAAGATTCTCCATCCGACCAAGGGTCTCATACCTTTCATACTGTTCAAGTACCAGCACGACGTTGTCGAGAAATACGAGAAACACCGTTTTAACATTATATCCAAGTTCAGGCAAGGCGGTCTTACCACGGTCACCCTGCTTTTGGGGATGTGGAAATGCATGTTCCAGACGGACCAGCAGATCATGCTTCTATCGAAAACCGACAGGGAAGCCACGGATATAGGGATGATGGTGGACAGGGCTGTATCGAACCTTCCGCTTTGGCTGTCGCCGAAGAAGGAAGGCAAATGGAACGACCACCTGAAGATGTTCACGGACACCGGGAGTTCGGTCAAGTTCTATAGTCCGCAGGCTGCCCGCGGAAAGTCCGTGACATTCCTCATCATCGACGAAGTGGCGTTTATAGAGGACATGGAAAAGCACTGGAAAGCCATGTGGCCGGTTCTGTCGACCGGCGGAAGCTGCGCGTTGGTCAGCACGGTCAACGGCATCGGCAATTGGTACCACCAGACCTACATCGAAGCCAGGGAGAAGCGCAACCTTTTCAACATCATAGACCTCGACTACTGGGAGCACCCGGACTACAACGATCCTAAATGGGCTGCCGAGCAGAAGTCGCAGCTTGGAGACAAGGGTTTCCTCCAGGAAGTTCTGCGCGAGTTCCTCGGCACGGGCGAGACATATTTCTCGTCGAAGATCGTCCGCGAGTTGACCGAGCAGACCATAAACAACTTCCCCATCAGGAAGCTTTTCGCCAAATGGGCTAACACCATGGGTTACGTCGCCAACATAGAGTCCGAGTCGAACAGGGGGGCTTTGTGGGTCTGGAAGGAGCCGGTCATCGGCAGGGAGTACATAATGGGCGTCGACTGCGCCGAGGGTCAGGGGGAGAACAACGACAACAGCTGCTTCCAGGTCTTGGACTTCGTGACCCTGGAGCAGGTGGGCGAGTTCTACTCCAACACCGTTCCTCCTCACGTCTTCTCCCAGATAGTCAAGGAGGTCGGGATATTCTACAACAACGCGCTGGTTGTGGTCGAGAACATGGGTCCGGGGGTTGCCGTTTTGAATTCTCTGCAAAACCAGCTCTATTATGACAACTTGTATTTCGACTCGACCAAGATCAACAAGGCTGGGGTCAAGATCGGTCAGGTCAACCGACCGTTGTTTTTGGAAAGTCTTCAGAACAAGCTCATGACGAATTCAATGAGGGTAAACAGCGCGCGGTTTTCCAACGAATTGGGGACATTCGAGTACAATGTCACCACGAAAAAGGCGCAGGCGCAGAAGGGGAAGCACGATGACGCGATCATGTCGATGTGTCTGGCTCTCCTCGTGCGCGACTCGATGTCTAGGGACATACCCATAGGCGCCCAGGTCGACATCTCCAATTTGAGCAGGATAAGCAACGATGTTTACGAGGATATAAAGAGGGAACTCATGGAGGGCAAGCCAGAGGACATCCTAGAGATATCGTCAACAAAGCTTTTCGAGGATGACGTGGTGGAGTCGGAGTCGTTCCAGTTCAGAAGGAAATACGAAGGTCTTCTAAGGGAGTTCGGATGGTGAAAATGTCATTGGCGGAATACATCGACAGAAAGATCAAGGATGTCGACATCAATGTCGACCTTTCCGATTACGAATCGAATCTGCGTGAAGGATTGATGGACAAGAAAAGCAGGCGCGAACTTTACTGGGCGTCGTTGGACAGCAGGAAAATACTCGAGAACCTGGAGTCCATGGGATATCCGAACGCCAACAGGCTTGTCATACACCTGAATTCACCAGAAAACGAGAATTTTTCCGGGGAGTATAGGAAATTCATAGCCTGGTCTTCAAGGCGAAAAATACCGAACAAAAACAGGCTTGAGGAAGTCATAACAAACCTCAGGTCCATGTACTTCATCAACGAGGATGTCTCCATGGTAGACATCAACAAGGCGGTCGAAATAAAAATGTCAGAAGCGAGAGACATGGTCGAGCAGATAAAGTCGGTCATAAAAGGAAACATCAAATTGGATTCATACATGGGATCAAAGCTGGTCGTCGGCATGTTCAAGGAGGGCGAGGCTTTCGTCAGGATGAACGATAACGAGATCAGGTGCGGCTTTTCGGAAAAAGGCGTGTCATTCACGTTCGAGAGGAAGACTTCTGACCAGGGGGCGAACAGCGACCACGCGATGATCCACGAGTGCCTTTCTTTCGGTGGCGGAAGGTGGATAACCCTCTACTTCAGGGAGAACAAGAGGCGCAGGGACGTCGTTTCGGAAATGGTCAGAAAGACTTACATGAAACAGAACTTCACCAGATTCGATTACGAGTTGACCGCGAGCAAGCCCGAAAGCGAGCCCGGATTCGACGTGTGGTCGATAAAGGTCAGGGAGAACCAGGTTCTTGTCCGCAACGGGAACTACAGAATCAAAGAACACACCCAGGATCTAAGGCAGATAAAGATGGAGGTCGAAGACGATGAAGCTGGACTTTAAAAAGGTGAAAGGATGCATACAGTTGGCTTTGTCTGAGACTTCCGGCAAGCATGACATGTCCGAGCTCAATTTCCATTTGAAGATAGCCCTTTCGAAAATCGAGGAGAAGGAGCAAAGGGAACTGAAGAGGGCGAAGTCGCACGAAGGACATGATAACAATTGGGTGTTGAGCAACGGAAGCCTGATGCATCCAAAGGACGCGGCGAGGGCGGTTGCGAGCATAGACAAGCTCATAGAGATGGAGAGCGAGAAGATCAAGAAGATGTCTCGACCAAACGGTCAGGAAGAAAACCTTGAACCACAGACACTTATAGACTAGCAGGGGGAAAGATGCGCGAAAAATGGAATGGGATAATGAAGATCACCGAGATCAGCCACGTGCGTGACGGCGAAATCATCTGGAGCGACGGAGGCTTGTACAACATACTTCATTCGGAAGGGGAGAATTTCATATTGCAGTCCTTGTTCCACAACGACGGTACTTTCCCCCCGGAATACTATTACCTCGGTCTCGACTCAAGGACTTCGGTGTCGTATTCGGACGCCATGATCGACATCGTCGACGAGCCTGTGGCTAGCGGATACTCAAGGCAGACGCTCAAGTCGTCTTCCGTTGGCGGTGGATGGTCGATATCGACCGGGGCTAGTCTGCACAAGGCTGTCTCGAACATAGTTTCTTTCAACGCCACTGGCTCGTACGGTCCCGTGCGAAACCTTTTCCTGACCACCGAGAGCGATGATTCCGGGTTCTTGGTGTCCAGCGTTGTTTTGTCGGCTCCGGCGACTTTGAGCCCGGGTGACGTCCTCAACCTGAGAATGACCCTTTCGTTGCGTGACTGCCCTTAGACTATGGAGTCAATCATGTTGTTGTAGTCGGATATCTCCACGACGTTGACCATCGTGTACTTGTTTCCGTCTTTACTTGCGGCACTCATTTCCTTGTAGTTGACCGATTCCCTTCCTCCGTCCTCGCTGTCCAGAAGCATCAGCCCCACTGAATCCCCCACGTCCTGCAGGTATTCAGGCAGGTTTATGACATATCCCTCTTCGTGGATTTGCACGGATATGTCCTCCCTAGCTATTCTTATCTTGTACTTGCAGAACACCTCCCTCCCGGGTTCGTTTGTCCTGCCGGCGCAAAGCCATATTGGAACGGAGACGCCGATGACCTCTACCTCGTTCCCGTTCAAGCCGATTTCGTACCTTTGTTCTTTGGTCAAAAAGATATGGTGAGACACATTGAGAGTTAGCATATTTTAGCCTATATAGTTGTAACGAACTAATAGAGGAACGATGTCATGAATAAATTGTCATTTAGCATAGCCTTATTTTTCTTCGGTTTATTCACGACGAATTTCGTCCGGGCTCAGGACATAGAACCGAAAATAATCGACAGGATGCCGTTGGTCAAGCCGAAAACAGGCTTCTACGGCTCCGCCCCCGTCGAGCAGCGCGGGACGGAGTACAGGAGATGGCTCGCGCCATCGGTCAAGATAGCCGTGTCCGACGGCTCGGGATCTGGAACCATAGTGTATTACGACCATGCGAAAAACATGGCGTACGTGGCTTCCTGCGGACATCTGTGGGAGGGAACCAAGAGCTCTGAGGAATGCCTCAAGAGGCAGATGACTTGCAAGGTAATAACGTGGTACCACAACGGCGAGAAGCTGGCTGAGCCTAAAACCTACAACGCCAAGGTTATCTTCTACAGCAATGTTTCCGGTCACGACACTAGCCTAGTGACTTTCCAGCCGGACTGGGTGCCAGATTACTTCCCCATAGCGCCGAAGAACTACAAGTACATAAAGGGAAACATGCTGCACAGCCTTGGCTGCGACGGAGGCGACGAGGTGGCTCACTACGAAGTCGAGGTCGTCGGCGTGATCGGCGAAAGCCTGACGACGATAAGGAACAGCCCTAGACCCGGAAGGTCTGGCGGCGGATTGATGAACGACAACATGTATGTCGCCACGTGTTGGGCTACGTCCATATACAAGGGTGTTGGCGAGGGATACTTCACGCCTATAGAGTCGATACACGAAGTGTGGAGCGGCAACGGGTATGGTTTTCTCTTGAACATAAAACCCAATGGCGTCCTAGCCAAAAAGATAAAGATCGTCGACAAAAGCGAAAGGCAGAAGACATATGACGAGGACTACATCTTGCTTCCCAATTAAAGGTAGTCCAGGTTCATGTCGAACTTGGATTTGTAGAACGGACAATTTTTCCTGTAGTCGCAGAACCTGCAGTGGGTCCCGGTCGTGCCCATGACCAAATCCGGATCTGCCGTCTTTATCCTGTCATAGGTGTCGGTCAGTTCCTTCTGCGCGGAGTCGAGCGATTCTTGCGTGAATCCCGTCGCCACCAATTCGGCTCCCTCCAGATAGAAAAGGGCAGCCTTGATGTTCTCCGGCTTTGCCCCGAAGTGCTTCTGCACGATCCTACCGTAGCAACGTAGCTGGAGATCTTTCCCGATGTTCCCTTTGTTCTTTCTCCATATCCCCTTTTTGGTCGTCTTGTAGTCGAGGATGTAGAACTTTTCGCCTCGGATTATGAGACGGTCTATGAATCCCTTGATCATCTTGCCGTCGGGAGCTTTCAGGTCGTGGTTGAACTCCCACTCGAGGTGACCATCGTACCCTATCCTGTCAGTTATCGTCTTGAGGTTTTTCAGGTGAACCGGGAACTTGTTCTTGTAGGCGGACGGCAGCGGTGGGCAAGGACTGTTCGCCTCAAGCATTATCTTCCCGTTGATTAGGTCGGAAGCTATGTCCTCGATGTTCCTCTTCCCTTTCTCCATTACGTAATGCTCGGCAACCTTGTGGACCATTTTTCCGTAAGTGAAGTGGTCAGCGGTTGGCTCTTGTGATAAAATCTTTAAATGGTAGCGGTACTTGTATTGCGCCTGGCAAGAATCAAAGCACTGTTTCCTCGAAACCGATATGTGTTCAATGTTCATTTTTTTGTCCTTGGCTTAATTTTAAGCGTGTGAGATTCATCATGACGATAAATTTCGAAAAATTCAGGGAATGGGCTGAGTCCAGATTCGACGACGTAGTCATAAAGGGTGATGAAATCCGTCTGAACAGCATTTTCGCAGGTAGCGATGACAACCATCACCTCTGGTGTTCCCCTTCAGGCGGTAAGAAAGGGAGGGATTTCGGAGTATACCACTGTTTCAAGACCGACAAGAAGGGAAGCTTGCTTGGTCTGGTTCGCCTTGTGGACAAATGCTCTAAAGACGACGCGATGTCGACCCTTCTGGGATACGATACTATATCACAACTGGAAAAAAGGCTAGACGAGTTTCTGAATAAGCAGGAAGAGACCGATCAGATAGAGCATGTGCCGGTGGCTTCGAAAATACCTCTCCCTTCCGGATGCGCACTCATATCGGAACTTGGCTCCAACAACTGGTACCGGAGGAAATCCGAGGATTACCTCCTGAACAGGAAGATACCCATAGATGGGTATTATGTCTGCATGGAGGCGCCATACAAGTCAAGGATAGTGATACCGTACTACGGCAGGGACGGAGAGGTCATATATTGGAACTCCCGCCACATGAACCCTAAGGCTAGGTTGAGGTATCTCGGACCGCCGAAGGAGTGCGGCGTCGGGAAGGAAGACGTCATCTACATGGCTTCCGGGTGGCCGAGCCACGGGAGCGTGCTCCACTTGTGCGAGGGGGAGTTCAACGCCAAGAGCCTGCATCTCTCGGATCTCCGGGCTGCCGCCTGCGGCGGCAAGAACATGAGCGAGAAACAAGCCATAGCCTTGTCGGACTACAGGGTCGTGGTTTGCCTGGACAGGGACAAGGCTGGGACGCAGGGCACGATGAAAATGCTCAACATGCTATCGCTCAGCAAGCGTCTTGACGCCAACGACAAGCTCGTGTTCGTCAGACCTCCAGAACAGTTCAACGACTGGAACGAGATGTATGTCGACGCGGGACCGGCTGTCGTAAACAGATGGATACAGACCAGGAAGAAGCCGGTCGATTTCCAGGCTCCGAACGGAATGGCTGGCGACGCGATAGCGTATCTGTAGGCTATTCTTTTTTGTCGACGATGTTGAGTTCGCAGGAGATGTAGATCTTGGTCGATGGAGTGGAAATGGTCACGAGAGCTGTCTTTTGGTCTAGGTCGATACCGTCTATCTCCCAGTTGTCCGTGCTCTCGAGCGCGCTTTTTGGGAACATAAGCTCTACGTATTCGTAGGTGCCGTACTTGATTCCATTTAAGAGGTCTTTTTGGACTTTTGGGTTGCTGATTATCTCGCCGGTGGATTTGACCCTGACGTTCTTCTGGTCTATATCGGAATGCAGCATGGCTATCAGTGATTTCTTGCTTATGTTCGTTGGTTTGTAGACTGCCATTCTTCGCCTCCAACCTTATTTATGCCGAGGGTAACTATTTTAGTTCATGAAACAATCAACCGTAAAAAAGATGCAGGAAAGGTTCGTTGGCAAGATTTGCACCGTCATCATGACGCAGCTTTCGAGGAACAATTTCACGGAAAGCCAGTTCGCCGACTTCTTCACGGGATCCATAGACGAGATCGACGAGGACGGCATATTGATGACCCACACAATAACCGGCTGCAAGAACTACTACATGATGGGCATGGTAGCCGGCATAATCGAGGAGCAGGTACTGTACGACGACAAGCCGGAGCACAAGTCGATCATCGAACAGATGAAAAACAAGAAAATCGAGCGGGAAAAAGTTGAAACAAATGATGAAACACTCATAAATATTGATGAACTTTCGGCATTGGCTGACAGCAAAGGAAAATCATGAAATACTTACTTTTCTTGCAGTGGTGGTTGATATTCACCGTGATATGCGTCATGTCTATTTTCACCTACTACACGGGATTCGCAAAAGAGATATGGATAAAGGACAGCAGCTTCATCAGCTATGCCACCTATGCCGTATTCATGGTTTGCAGCATCTACTGCGGCGGGATAAGCTACGAGATGTGCAAAAACACAAAATCGTCCAACCAGAAGAAGATGAACGAGCTCGTCGGGAAGACCGAGGTCGGCTGGTTTGTCAGCGAACTTTGCCTCACCCTCGGGATGATAGGAACGATAGTCGGGTTCATAATGATGCTGAACGGGTTCAACACCCTCGACATACAGAATATCCAGACCGTGCAGGCTCTCTTGTCGCAGCTCGGGTCAAGCATGGCTACGGCTTTGTACACGACCATAGTGGGTCTTGTATGCGGGAGCGCGCTGAAGCTCCAGTTCTTCATCGTGTCGCTTAAGCTCGACTCGATAGAAAACGACAAACAAGAACGAGATCAATGAGAATAAGAAAAAACTACAGCTGCAACACCTCTTTCCTCGATCTCCTTTTCAACATGCTTTTGGCTTTCGCGTGCCTTTTCGTGCTGGCTTTCGCCCTGATGAACCAGAACAAGAAAACACCGGACGTGAAGGCTGCGTACCTCGTAACGTTCACGTGGTCGAAAGATCTGGACAACGACGTCGACGCCTATGTCGAGGACCCAGAGGGGAACATCGTCTTCTTCGGAAGGAGGGAGGATGGTCTCATGCACCTGGACAGGGACGACCTTGGACACAAGAACGACACGGTCGAGACCAAATTCGGTAAAATAACTTATTCGGAGAACAGGGAGATAATCACGTTGAGGGGCACGGTCCAAGGCGAATATTGCGTCAATGTCCACGCCTATAACTTCAACCACGACAAGCCGACGGAGATCGTCGTCCAGCTCGAGAAGATCAGCCCCAACTATTCCGTCGTGGTGCAGAGGAAGGTCACTCTGCTCAAGAACGGTGACGAGAAGACATGCTTCAGGTTCAAGGTCAACTCCAAAGGCGACATATCCGGAGTCTCTCAGATAGAGAAGAAACTACTTGGAAGGAAGGAAAAGCAGGGTCAGCCGGCTAGCATACCAGTAATACCACCAGAAATACCTTGAGGTCACATGGATCTAAACGCAGTTGGCATACCACTCACGTTTCTCGTTCTTTGCTCCATGGGTCTTTGGCTCATCCTGTACGCCAGGGGGTCTTGGCACATCAAGTTGGCTTTCATATCGATATGCCTTTATTTCAGCTTCCTGATGTGGCATTCGCTGAGCGACTTGAGTGGTTGGTGCACGGACAGTCCGATGCCTAAGAAGTCCATAATTCATTGGATATTGGTTTCCGAACCATCTAAGTCCAACGCCCGTGACCAGGGCGGCATATTCTTCTGGGCTACGGAGATAGACGAAAACAACGAAATCATTCGCAAGGTGAGCCTGCTCCTCCTCAGACCGTTCTCGTCCAAGAAGAACGAAACCGAGCCTAGGGCTTACAGGCTTCCTTACTCTGAGGATTTGCACGAGAAGTCAGCCAAAGCGATGCAGGAGCTGATGAAAGGCAAGACCCTGATCGGCGAAAAGGAAGCCGGAGGCGATGGATCTAATGAAGGTGGTGGAAACGGAAAGCACAGCGGGAAATCCAATGGAGGAAGCCTGAGTCAGGAGCAGGTTTTCAGGTTCTACGAGCTTCCGCCGTTCAAGCTTCCACCGAAGATAACCGGAAGGGACAACTAGGCTGTCTGGTCTTTTTTCTCGATCCATTCCTTGAAGGAAATGATGCCCTTGGATTTCTTTTTATTTTTCTTCTTCTTTATCTTCTTGGGAAGGTCTTTGTATCCCTTGGATATCTTAGCCCATTCGCCGCAATCGACTCTGCCGCCGAAGCCCTTGCTTGCGAAACAAGCCTTCCATTGAGCCTTGCTTTTCAATGGCATGATTGACCTCTGATCATTTTCTTGATGTATGATATCTTCTCCCCGAATGTCATCGATTGCAGGGAACTTGTCCATTCGGAGAAATCATCGGTTCCGCCGTCATCCTCGTATTTCTCGGTCATTCTCTTTACGAGTTTCCTGTAGTGAGCCAGCAGTTTTTTTATCTCATCTGTTTTTTTCTTGCCCTCATCGCTTCCAAGATAGTCTGCGGACCGACTTGAATTAAACTGAATCATTTTGTACTTTTCCTTTATATCATTATCTGTATCCAAAAAATGCTTTTGCGTGTGGTTTGGCAACTTGTTGAAATCTTCCTGTGTCATTTTTTTAAAAAGTTCATCGGATATCTTGTAGAAACCCTTGCCGTTCGTTATCATTCTCGCGCTCCCTTTCCCGAATTCTATATTGTCGATTATGTTGTACGGATATTCATTGTTTCCGCCAAGCTTCTCTCCATCGGAGTCTTCGACAAACCCAGTAGTGTGTAAGTTTTTGTTTTCTTCCTCGGCAGAATCGTCTGCCTTCTTTTCGTCCTCTTCATCCTTTAATCTCTGTTTCCTTATTCTTTCGTCCTCTTCATCCTTTAATCTTTTTCTTTCATCATCTTCCGCGCTCGTTGTGTCGGGGGAATTCGTTCTTGATATTATCCTTTCTATATCGTCTAGTTCTTTCTTGTAATCAACCGACCCAAGAGTCGCCGAATCGCCAACCCCAAGAACCTTACCATTCAATATCTCCTCCAGCCTAGACGACAGGGACGAATGAAGAGGTCCTGGCATACCGTCATTTTTGGCTTTGTCCAGATCGACCTGCAAATCCTTCGCTCTCTTTGTTATTTCATCATCATCGTCATCGTCATCATCATCTCCCCCGGGTCCGGCGGTAGGTCCAGACGATCCTGTAGGTCCGGCGGTCGGTCCCGTAGATCCCGTAGGTCCGGCGGTCGGTCCCGTAGATCCCGTAGGTCCGGCGGTCGGTCCCGTAGATCCTCTCAATATGTCATTGAGCTTTTTGCAAGCCAGAGCCGTATCGCCTCTTTTGATCATCCTTCTTATGGTGTCATAGTCGGCATCGCTTATTTTTCCTTCTTTCCTTTTTTTCTCGAGGTCTGCCACGCAAGATTCCGCCTCTTCTCCTTCTGGCTTGTCCTTGTCGTAGGATTCCTTTTCAGAGCCGATATGATCCGACAATACCCTGTACAGAAGTTCCTTCATGTTTTTCGACCAATCGTCTATGAGCCTCATGATTCTGAGGTTGCTGGGGTCTTCCTCCTCTACTATCACGGACATCTGCCTTTCCAGAGAATCGAACAGGTCGTTCACCTCCATGAAATCCCTAAGACTCATGTTGAAGTTGTAATTTGATTCTTTTGGAGTGTCTATGGGAGGCACTGGTTTTGGAGGTACTGGTTTCGTGGACTGGGTGCCGCCGAAATCGCCCAAGGTGTTCACGAAGTAGTATGGGTTTCTCTTGTCTTGCCTTCCGTACCACGTGTTTGAAGCCCAGTTCTTGAACCTGTCCCAAATGCCCCTTTTCTGCATGCCTTCAGGCGACAGTATCTGTTGTTTCAGCTTGCTTGTTATAAGGTCGACCGATTGGTTGACCTTGTCGAAAAGGGCTTTGCTCGATGGCTTTTCCATGTTTTAGTCTCCAGTATTTTGACACATCTATATATATGGACTGGATCTATTTATTCACGTTTGAAAGACTATGGCTTGTGGGGATTCGCCACATAGTCGTTGATTTTCTTCAGAGACATGAGGCACGAGTCGAACCTGTGAAAGTCGCTGGATATGTACTCGAGCGAAAGTTCGTCGAACTTCTCAGTTATCTCGTCCTCGACGTCGAAGTATATAGCTTTTCCCTTTTTTCCGAGAACCTTGTACTTGTGCATGAGGATGTAGGCTGCCGCCCCGAGGTCGGTGACGTATCTCTGGGTTTTGGCGTTGAAGACGCACTCGCTTATCTTCTTGAGCGACATGATGCACGCGTCGAACCTGTGGAATTCGCTCGACAGGTAGTCCAGCGTTATTTGGTCGAACTGGCTTTCGCTGGCGTTCTCCTCAACTGAGAAGAATATGTCCTTGCCCCTCCTGCCGGCTACCTTGTAGTCGTGCATCAAGAGATAGGCTGCCGCCCCCAGGTCACTTACGCTTCTTTGCTTGCTCATTTCTTTCTTTCTTTCTTTCTTTTGGTTTCGTGGTTATTTGGCTATTTCGGCTGCGATGAGGCAACCTCTGGCTACGCTGTACAATGGATCGGCTGGTCTCACGACATTTCCGACCTTGATGGACAGCTTTGCTTGCTCTATGGTCTCTCTGAAAAGTTTGTCGAACCCTGGAGGGGAAGATGTGCCTCCGGCTATGATGATGTCGACGGGGGTGTCCGAATGAACCGCCTTGGACGAGCTGGAAAGACCTTTCTTTATCTCGTTTATGGTGTGCTCTATCATGATCCGGTATTGGGTCTGTATAGCCCTTTCGACCAGGGTTTTCGGGACCGCTCCGAGATCCACCTTGGTTTTTTCCTTGTTGATGAACGTGGGGCTCTCGCCGGTGGCTTTAGCAGCCTGTCTGTCTATCCAGTCGCCGCTGTTGACGATTGCGAACTTGAATATCGGGTTGCCGTACATGGAATAGCAAAGGTTTACCATCCCGGCTCCAAAAGATATGCCGATACCCGTGTAAGACTTGCTTCCGAGTTCGGCGTACACCAGAGCCAAAGCCTCGTTGATGGGGTTGGCGTCGACCTTGTATCCCTTTTCCGATTCGTAGGCTCGGAATATAGCCTCGAGAACCTTCGTGTGGTAGTCGGCGTCAGTCTCCTCGTTGATGGCGTTTGCCGGGACGCAGTAATACAGCTTCTCCATGTCCTTCGACACGCCCTCCAGGAGGCTGTGGATCATGATGCTGAGTATCTGGAAAGCGTCCTTCTCCTTTGGGTTCACGCATCCTCCGGACATCGGTCTCTTCAATTCGAGTTGGCTTAAAGTGTAAGCCATGTTTACGGCAGCCTCCCCGATTACGTAAGCCATGTCCTCTCGCTCTATAAGAGGCGCGCCGGCTTGCTTCATCATGTCGAAAACGAACCTGTTCTCCAGCGGAAGCTCGATGAACGCGTTTATTTCCCTGCGGTTGACGAAATTGCCTTCGCTATCTCTCCTGCAGCAAACCAAATTGTAAGTTCCAACATCAAAACCGCAACTCATTTCTAGCTCCTTTGTGCCATTAGTTCACAATCACGCCTTCTTGCCGAAGTTAAGTTTCGGCATGGTCGTGAAGTCAGGTATCTCCCAAGCCGTCTTCTCTTCCTTCTTCGCGACTTCGCCGGACTTTTCGACCACATTGGCTCCAATCTGGATTCCCGATGAATTCAGGTTCAAATTCAGGTCTATGGTGATGGAAAGCTTGCATTCGCCTTCTTTCGTCACGACCTTGATATCACTTGACTTTATTAGTTGTGCCAATATAACCTCTTACAATAATATAGTTTAATTCGTTTTGTTTTCGTAATTCCATTTTTTGAACATGGCGTCTATGCCATGGACTATTTCAGCCTCGGTGATCTCGGTCAGGCACGGCTTGATCGGTTTATTGGTCTTGGGGCAACTGCAAAACTTGAAGCACGGACCGCAATCCCAGTCGCCGTTGTCCCTGTGCTTCTGCACCAGCACGAAATCATAGTATTTCCCGTATGCCTTCCCGTCGGCGAAAGTGAATATGCCGACAAGCGGCTTGCGCAGACCGCCGGCAAGGTGGAAAGCCGCGGTGTCCACGCTTATGACATAATCAAGGCAATCGAAGCAGGCTATCAAATCCTGCGCCCCAAGGTCTCCGATGACTGGTATGCCAAGGCTTCTGCACGAAGGTATGTCTCCCTTGTGGAACGACACCAGACCATGGTCCTTGAGTCTTTTGTGTATCCACCCGATCTGCTGTGGCGTCAGGCTCTTCGTCAACATCTTTGATATAGGGGCGAGACCTACGAGAGGCTTCCCGGGCTTTCGGTATTGAGCCAGAAGTTTCTCGGAATCTTCCCTCTTCTTTTTGTCGACCACGAAGTTCATGTCGTGTTCGGTCAATTCGAGACCGAAGTAGTTAGCCCAGATGTCACTTCGGTGTTCCTTGCAGTTCGGGACGTTGTTGCTCTCGTACCTGTCCGCTATCGTGACGCAGGTGTTGTATGACACCATGTATTGGTCATGGTTCACCGTCCTGGAATCCACGACACTGTCTATATTCGGGTGATCTGTCGCTGAATCCATGTATTCCGGGAGGCAAGCCAATGTGAGTTCCGCCCCCGGCAACAATTTCCGAAGGTCGTTGAACAGCATCCTTTGCATGAGCACGTCGCCGAGACCGCCCTTGTCGTTGAATATCAAGACCTTGTTTTTTATCTCGTTGAACGTCCTCAAGTCGACAATCTTCGGCTTGTGATTCGGTTTTTTCAATTCAGCCATTGTTTCTCTTCAAAAAAAATACCACTATCTTAAAATAGTGGTATTTTCGATTTAATTGTTGCCTAACCAATTGCTCTGACTTGAACCAGCCAGATGTCTTTTAGCTTAAGGAAAGTGTTCTCACAGAACAAAGAACCTGAACATCGGCGTCAACCGCGCCAGAAACATCATTCGTGAACTCCAGCTTCGTAATCAAGAGATCCGTGCTGTTGAACACTTGCGTTTCGGATGCCCCAAGGGTCAATATCGCCGTGTCCATGCCGTTCAAGCGGATGTTTATCCTGTTTGATCCAAGATTGCTGATCTGAGCGAAATTGGAGAAACTCTCAGTGTCACCAGCTATGTCGACGATGTTGTCCTCGAAAGACGTTCCTGGGGAAACCGTCAGGTTGTAAACTGATGGGAAATTGTTTTCCGCTGGGTTTTCACTGTATACGGAACCGTCGTCGTCCAAGACTTCGATGAAGGCTTGCTCTTGCTCCATTTGGGGGAAAGCGAATTTCTTCCAGTAGTTGGAATCGATGAATGTCTGTCCGTCAAACAGTTTGCGGTATATTCTGTGTGGACCCTGAACAAAAATGGTTCTTTGAACAGAAGTAGAGAATTGAGACTGAGTCGCGGGATTCACATCCATCGTTCCCTGCTTGCTGTTGTTTAATTTAACTCTGAATTCGCTCATGTTTCTCCTCTATGTTAAAAACGGGTATCAAAGTATATATCTTTTGGTCCACATCTTCTTTTTTCATATTGATGAATATTTTTACCAATTACGGCTTTATCGTCCGCATGTCAGGAAACATCTTCTGGAGGAGATTCTTGCCAGTTCCGGTTTCCGCCAGGGTGCAATCGATTCCAGCCAGGGCGCAGGAGACCAAAATCTCGCTTTCCACTGAGCAGATCGGCGATGTCCCGTCATGTTTCTGGTCTACGAGACATACCTTTCCGCCCGACTTGTATCTCCCGACGATCGACTCCGTTTGCTTGTCGCTAAGCGATTTCGTCGGCAGCATTCCGTTTGTGTACAGATATACGGTGTTTCCCTGGTATCTGGGGGAACGTCTTATGGCTGGTATTTCCAACCTGGATTCAGACATGATAATTTCGACTGGATGGCTGTGGAAATCGCAATTTAAATTGTTTACGTAACAATAATCGCTTTTTTCGAACGAGCTTTTCCTTGCCACTCTTGGCTCGTCCTGCAATAGATAATACGACTCGTCGCTGCAGGCTATGTGTATTTGCGTTCCCTTGAACGCGGATTCCATGAACGGTCTCAATGTCTTGAGAAGCAGTATGTAGTCGTTGCTTTTCCCGAAATAGGCGAAGCAGTATTTGTTTCTTGAAGCCACAAACTGTTTTAATGGGATGTACATGGATCACGATATAGAAAAAGCCAAGGAAGTCACCGAGGCGTTTGGGTTGCTCTTGGGAAAATTGGGCGACGATGATGTTTATAAGAGAATATTGCTCGAGGTTCTGTTCGAGGAAATCATGAAAGGAAACCGTGGGGGTAAATCAGATGGCTGTAAATGACTCTATTTTATGGATATATCTCGCCAGGCGAGACAAAACCGGAATAAAAATGACCAGCAAGTTCAGGGGCAAGAAGATAATGCCTTCCCGCATAGAAAGCATTGAAGACCTTCATTTGCCTGCAAGTTACGCCGACTACATAAAGACTTTGATCTATGAAAACAGGATGCTCTACGAGCCCTGGATAGAATCGGCGAACGACTACGCCACATTGGTTCAGAACCTCAAGTTGAGGGGATACACGAACATCCCGGTTTCAAGCAAGCTTCTCTATGGGTTGAACATGAACGGATATCCTCCAGAGATTTCGGTGAGGAACATACCAGCCAAAAAGACCATGACAAGAAAGTCTAGCTGAATTTTTTCAGGAACCTCTTGTGGCAGGCGAACGTTCCGCAAGAAACGTCAACCATCAGTTTGTTGCCATCCTGTTCGGTGACGACTCCCCCGTTCTTCTCGAACTCATTGACGATTTCCGTCTCGTCTCCGTATTCGACTTGGATCTTCTCGTTGAAGTTTTCTATGGAGCCCTTCTGTTTGATTTTGACTCCGATAAAAGTCTTCTCTTTTTTTTCTTTTTCGTTGTGGTTCTCAACCCATTTCTTGAAATCGGAAAGGTTGAAAAAATTAAATGGATTATTCATGCTTTTGATCTATTACCTCATTACCTCAAATATTTCTTCTTCTTCTATATATGTGGCGTTTTCGTATCTTGGACCACTAGAATGGTAAAATAATTTTATTTCTTGGTACGGGAGGTTCTTGAGCCAAAACATTTTCGCGTCTATCATCTCGTGGGCGATGTTGTGCTGGGGATACTGGTACAGCCCGTTCTCCAGCTTCTCGGCTCCTGGTCTTTGACCTTCGAAGCTGTCGTCGCAGCAATACAGCATGATCTTCTCCGCGTTGAACGAGTACGCCAGATGTATCGCGGCGCATACCGGATTCCTGTAGTCGTCCACCTGGAAGTCGGTCTCCCTGGTGTATCTCGAAGAGTATGATTTCTCGTAGACTGGAAGATATTTATAAATGTTACCCCTGTAGTTCGACAGGAAGTCCGAGTTGGTCTTCAGTGAAGCCACGCATTTCGGGAACGTTCTTACGCCCCTCCTGCCGAGGTATTTGAGGCATTCCTTGTATGGGTTGTTTATCACGTAATAGTTCATGTTCTTGTTGGACGAACTCCACTTGTTCAAAGCCCCGAGAACCCCTATCACCGTGACCCCGGACGGTATCTTCGCGAGGAATTTCTGCCTCTGGGCGAAATTGAAGCCGTCGGACACGATCATGACCTTGTCGTGGATGTAGTTTTCGTTGTTCACCCAAGGATATTTCTGCATGCTGTTTTGTATTTCGTTCTTGAGGAAGGTGAAATAGTCGTTTTGGTTGTAGGTCTGGTTCATGTCGGTGTATTGCACGTTGCTCTTGGTGAAATTCCTTATCCACATTCCGCTCTTGGTGCGTATGAATTCGTTTCCGTCAGGGTAGACCTTGACTCTCTTCAGATTTGTCTGTGTCATGTTTTTTTCTCCGAGATATAAGAGTGTGCTTCCTTCTCAATCGGACCCACAATTCTACGAAGGGTTGCATGGAACTATGGCGACGCAATTCATCTTCTCGTTTTCGCCGTTCAGCTTGCTCACGTCGAGTTGTATCTTGACGTCTATCGGGGCTCCCTTGTACACCAGTTCTATTTCTGGCTTTTCGGGCATCACGAGTCTGATTTCCGAAGGTATGCTCCCCACTATCTCGATCGAAGGAGGTATTCCGACAACCTGTATCTTGTCTGGTATGTTGCTCGCGTCTATCTTGATCGTCCTAGGGAAATCATCGGGGACCTCGATTCTTATGAAATTCGGAAGATTCCTCGGCTCGAGGAATATGACCGATGGTATGTTCTGGGACACGAGCTTTATCTCATCTGGTATTCCTTCGGAAACGATCCTTATCTCTGATGGTATGTTGAAGTCTGAAGTCAATTTGATTATGGAAGGAATCCTCAACGACTCTATCTTTATCAGAGCCGGAATATCGTGAAGTATCTTTATGTCCGGTATGACCGGGGCTAAGATCTTTATGACAGACGGTATGCCGATGTCGCCGAGTTCCACGTTAAGGCTTGGGTCGTCATCAAACGTGTTGACGAAAGCGCTAGCCTTGCTTGTCGGGCACACGACGCTTACTGTGCAGGTCAAGCTTGGCGCCGTACCCCAGTCAACGCTGATCGTTGGAGCCGGTCCGAAATTTATCACGGAAAAGTTCGGCGCCGGTCCGAAATTTATCACGCTTGAGAAGCTCACTGGACCGAAGCTTATCAATGTTGGGAATGTAGATACCGGTCCGAAGTTTATCACGCTTGAGAAGCCTACTGGACCGAAGCTTATCAATGTCGGGAATGTCGATACCGGTCCGAAGTTTATCACGCTCGAGAAACCTACTGCTCCGAAGTTTATCAATGTCGGGAATGTCGATACCGGACCGAAGTTTATCAATGTCGGGAATGTCGATGCTGGACCGAAGTTTATAGTGCTGCAAAAATTCGGTATTGGACCGAAGCTTATCAATGTCGGGAATGTAGATACCGGTCCGAAGTTTATCACGCTCGAGAAACCTACTGGACCGAAATTTATCAATGTCGGGAATGTAGATACCGGTCCGAAGTTTATCACGCTCGAAAAACCTACTGGACCGAAATTTATCAATGTCGGGCAATTTGGTGGACCGAAATTTATAAGGCTACATACGGGGAATGGACCGAAGCTTATCAATGTCGGGAATGTCGATACTGGTCCGAAACTTATCAATGTCGGGAATGTCGAAACCGGTCCGAAACTTATCACGCTTGAGACGCTTACTGGACCGAAGTTTATCAATGTCGGAAATGTCGACACCGGACCGAAATTTATCATGGAAAAGCTGGGTGCTGGACCGAAGTTTATGGTGCTGCAAAAATTCGGTATCGGACCGAAGCTTATCAATGTCGGGAATGTTGATACCGGTCCGAAACTTATCACGCTCGAGACGCTTACCGGACCGAAGCTTATCAATGTCGGGAATGTCGATACCGGTCCGAAACTTATCACGCTCGAGACGCTTACTGGACCGAAGTTTATCAATGTCGGGAATGTTGACACCGGTCCGAAGTTTATCACGCTCGAAAAACCTACTGGACCGAAATTTATCAATGTCGGGCAATTTGGTGGACCGAAATTTATAAGGCTACATACGGGGAATGGACCGAAGCTTATCAATGTCGGGAATGTAGATACCGGTCCGAAACTTATCACGCTCGATACGCTTACTGGACCGAAGTTTATCAATGTCGGGAATGTCGACACCGGACCGAAATTTATCAAGGAAAAGCTGGGTGCCGGACCGAAGTTTATGGCACTGCAAAAATTCGGTATCGGACCGAAGCTTATCAATGTCGGGAATGTCGATACTGGTCCGAAACTTATCACGCTCGAGACGCTTACCGGACCAAAGCTTATCAATGTCGGGAATGTCGATACCGGTCCGAATCCTATAATCGTCGGGAAGCTTACTGGACCGAAACTTATCAATGTCGGACATACAATTGGACCGAAACTTATAAGGCTACACACGGGGAATGGACCGAAACCTATAATCGTCGGGAATGATGGCGGCAAATCGAAGCTTATCAATGTCGGTATATTTGGAGGATCGAAGCTTATCAATGTCGGTATGTTGGGCACACTGAAACTTATCAGGGTAGGTATGGTTATCGGACCGAAGCTTATGGTGCTGCAAAAATTCGGTATCGGACCGAAGTTTATCAATGTCGGTATACTTGGTATGCTGAAGCTTATCAATGTCGGTATGTTTGGAGGGTCGAAGCTTATCAATGTCGGTATGCTTGGCGTACTGAAGCTTATCAATGTCGGTATGCTTGGCGTACTGAAGCTTATCAATGTCGGTATGGTTATCGGACCGAAGCTTATAGATGTAGGTATGTTCAAAGGACCGAAATCTATCAATGTAGGACATATAATCGGACCGAAACTTATAAGGCTGCATACTGGAAAAGGTCCGAAATTGATGATTGTTGGGAATGTCGGCATCGGACCGAAATCTATGATAGTTGGGAAAACAAGCGGTCCGAAGGTTATGTTCGTTGGGAAACTCAAAGGTCCGAAAGTTATGCTGGTCGGCAGATTAAGCGGTCCGAAGTTGATGGTGCTGCAGAAATTAGGTATCGGTCCAAACCTTATCACCGTCGGTATCGGAGGGTCGACCACGATTATTGACGGTATGTTTATTGGTCCGAGTGGTCCTATGTCCAAGCACGGGAACACGATCGGAGGAGGCTGTACGTTTATGGTCGGGAACGTTATGTCGGGTATGTTTATCTGGGGTATGTCTGGTATGTTCGGTATTATGATTTCAAATGGCGGATTGGTCGCAATCTTCGTTGGTTCCGCGGATACGGTTCGTTCGGTCGGACTCTGTATGATCGTACATTTCGTGCTGCTTATCTGGATCACCGGGTCGATAGTGGTGTTCGCCGCATATGTGTGCGTTCCGGAGAGTTCGGTCGTCGTGAAGCTTCCGTCGCCGAAGTCTATCCTGAAGCTCTTGAACGACCCGACCACATCGACATTGTAGTTGGCGATAGTTCCGATAGTCGGATCGGTTGAGACTATGGAGAAGAAAAACGTCACGTCTGGGCAGGTGTAGTCGTCGAATATGACCGCCAGCTCTGAAAGGTTTCTGATTCTCCAGTCAAGCGATTCCTTGTCTTCGGTGAAGTTGTAGCCGATGAAGTTTTCGATCTTGATTATCGCGTCGACCAACTGGTTGTGGTGTTCCGCTATTACGAAACCCCTGACTTCGGATCCGGAATAGTTGAACTTGGTCTTGTTCCCCCCGAGGTTCCTCACGCAGTTTTTGAACTTATTGATCTTGCCGTTGCCGTCTTTCTCCACGCTGTTGTAGTAGAAAAGCTCTCCGTCTATGTTCGCAAACCCGTTTTCCGACCATATCTCCATGCTTCCCAAGGCTACTGGCTTGATGTCAATCGATTCCTCGTACGGATGATTGTCGACGGTGGTTGTGGTCTCCGACGTGTTGTACACCAGGAACAAAGTACGATCGGTGTCGTATTTTTTCGGATATACAGGTGTTGGAGGGAAATTACTAGGCATTTGTCTCTTATTTATAGGTTTGGGGTTAGAAAATACTCATAATCCATTGTTTGCCGGTAGGTCTGTAGGATACGCTGCTGAATGTAAGGCTTGTCTCGTTGAACTTTATGAAGGGCTTGTTGCTGTAGTCGAAGCTTATAAACGCTGTTTTCTCCCCGTCGGAGCATGCGACCATGGTCTGAGACTGACTGTCGAAACCGACTACGGTGTTGTCCTGCAGGAGCCTGAAGGACGCCGAATTGACTCCGGTCCCCCCTGTCTCCCAGACATTCGTAGTCGGGTTGTAGGCTGATATCGAGCCGCTGTTGTTGAAGAAATACACTCCCTGGCTTAGCGTCACAAGTTGACCCTCGACCTTCGCCGGACCAGTCATGTCGTTCATCTTCCTGATGTCCACAAACAATTCGGATACCGTGCCTGAAGTCTTGTAGAAGTTTTTTATCCTGAAGAAGTTACCGACCCCCTGGTTGCGCAGGAAGAACCCGGCCGTATCCTTCCAGCAAGACCTGTAGACGCTCATGTGACCTTGCTGCGGCTCTCCGTAGGAGTCGTAAGTCACTTCGTTGTTCTTTAGTTCCTGCGCGCCGTTCTTGTAGTTGGAAGTCGACAGCGTGGAACTTGATGACGTCATGTTCTGGAGGTTCGTGGTGGTCTTTTCCTGGTTCGTTAGGCTCGTGTTCGGCAATTGGCTTGCTGCGATGCCGCCAAGCAAGAAGTACAGTTCGTTCGAGTTGTGCATCTCGACCCAGTTCCAAGGTCTGTATACTGGGTTTTTGGAAGTGTACGATTGCGCGAACCCGTTGAACTCGTTCACGATTATTGTTTCGGTCGATGGCGATTCCACCGAACTCCTTCCGCTGGCGTTGAAGACCAGACCGACGCCGCCGTTGCCGGAAGGGGTCGTGCCGCGCGGGGCAAAACCGTTGTTCCTGGAGAATTCGCTTTTCTGCTGATCCTCGTTTGGCTCGCCGTCAAGGAATGAGTCGTCCGTGTTTATGGTTAGGGGGCTGGTGAAGTTGGTCTTGAACGTTTCGCTTATGAGACCGAACTCGTAGCTGCTGACTTCGCCCGTCGAAGTGTAGTTCCACAACCAAAGGTTGTATTTCTCGACTACGTCGATGGAGTTCTCGTAGTTCGTTATCCTGTAGGCTCCGTAGGCGGTGTCGGTCCTCAATATAAGGTCGTAGATCCCTCCGATGCTGTAGGAAGCCCTGGCGGAAGACGAGTTCGAGTGGGTCAGATCGTCGGACAGAGCCCAGCTGTAGTTGACGATCGGATCTATGGGCGCCCCTCCTGAAAGTTCTTCCCCGGCGAAAGACTTGCCGTTGTTCGGGTTGATCGAAGGTAGCTGTGGCACTTCCGCGTCCACAAACGTGTTTATTGGAGTCCTTACCACCGGCGTAGTCGTGTATGGACCGTTGACTGGATCTCCGCTCCTGGTCAGAATCTGGTTAGCCCTCAAGTTGTAGTTTATCACGGCTTCGTCCGGGGCTTCGTATCTGGGGTTTATGTACTCAGGGAAAACCACCGTGTCCGATCCGAAATCGTTTGTGACCGTTAGTTTCACGTCGTATATTCCTGGCTTCGCGTAAACCTTCCTTATTTTACCGCCGTCCATGTCCTGCACGATCACGTTGTCTTGGGTTACCGGACCGTCTGTCGTGCTTATGGTGACTATGGAAGGTCCGGTGTTGTCGCCGAAATCCCAAATGTAGCTTATGACCCCGGACGTGCCATCAGTCCCAAGCCTGAAGCTTAAGTCCTTGAACTCCACGGTCAACGGGGTCAGACCTATCTTCTTGTCGGCTGTGAACCAAGCCTTCGGCACCAGGGCTATCTTTCGAACGTAGTTCGTCCTCTCCTCCATGGTCCCGACCAGTGGCTGGGACGCGATATCGCCTTTCTTCCCGGCTGTTTGCTCTATTGCTATTATGGTGTCCTTGATGGCGTTGTGGTGCTGAGCCATGACGTTCTGCGTGACATTCGTTATGTCCCTTGGCTTCACCATGTCCTGGAATCCCGGAAGTATCTCGAGATTGTCGAACGAGACTTGGGTTCTGCTCCCGTAATAGAACGACAAAGCCCTGACTTCCGCGTCGCTGCACTGTTCCGTCAGGGTTATGAACCCGGTGCCAGGAAACCTCTCTATGGTCTCGTAGTCGCCATACACCGATATGGTGGTGTCTCCAGGGTTGTAGTCGGCGGACAGCTTGACCCTCAAGCTGTCGTGCACAAGGAACAATGTGTCGTCCGAGTCGATGCTCGTGGGGAATGTCGGGTTTTCTGGTATGGTCATTAATACACCACTATGCTTTCGGTAAGGTATGTCCTCTTGCTCAAGGAGTTTTCAAGAACGACTATGAGTGAGGGTTTGTAGTTTCCCTTCTTTTCATAGACGAACTTGACGGAATGATTGTTGGGGTTGTTCTCTTGATAGCTCTGATTCTGGACCGGCACTCCGTCTATGGTTCCCTCGCCGTCGAAAATCCAGTATCTCTGCACTATGTCGCCGTCGGTTTGGTCGGTGAAGACGAACTCTGTCGGCGTCGTGCTTTCGAGCGTCGCCGTATCTGACGAGACTCCTTGTATCGGTCTTATGTAGAAAAAGGAGTTGATGTCCTGCTTGCTGACGGTGATGTAGTTGTCCTTCGTCATGACGCCCTGACCTCCAAGGCTCGAAACTATGTTGAGCTGGACTGTGTAGGCGCCTTCGTTCTGGTAGGTGTGTGTCGGGCTTTTCTCGACCGATGTCGTTCCGTCTCCGAAATCCCAAAAATGCCTGATGAGGTTTCCGGTGCTGAAATTCTGGAATCTCACCTTCAGTGGCGGCGCCCCGGATATCCTGTGAGCCCTGAATATGGCTTTCGGGGAAAAGAATATGTTCTCCTGCCTCTTGAGTATGCCGTTGAGCGACGTGGACAAGGGGCTGGAAGATACACCTAGATTGTTCTCTATGTTGTAGACCGCGTCCCTTAGGGCGTTGTGGTGCTCTGCCGCCACCACGTTCCCGACATGTGAGTTTGCCGACCAAGTGGTTTGCTTGGATCCGGCGAAACCCCTTGCTAGATCGCTGAAAACCCCTGGGCTTTTGACGGCGTAATAGACCAACTCGTGGTTGCCGGATTTCCCCGGAGGCGGTCCGATCCGAATGACGCCCTTGTCTGGGAACTTGTCGTTGTTCTCGACTATGATGTACTTCCCGTTGAACGCGACGGATTGGCGCAGCACGGTCTCCGCGTTGTTTTTCACCTCGTAGAGCACTTCTTTGTTGTCCAGGGCTATCGGGTACACGGAAAGGTTTCCTATGGCGTAACCCGAATCGAGCGTAGATAGTCTAGTCGCCATGTTTCTCCTGTTTGTTTGCCAGAGACATTTCCGCCTGCTGCTTGATGTGAGCCATCTGCCCGTGCCTCAGCTCGAGGTTCTTGACCGTCTGCTGCTTGATCGGCAAGTCGTCAGGCAAAGCCATGACGGTCTCGATAATCTCCGTGTCGACCGTCGAGTGGAGCAGCATCTTCAGGTTCACCTTCTGCAAAAGTTTCTCGTTCCAGTATTGCTTCTGGGAATCTATGTCGTCGTAGTTCCTCAGCGGCTCTATCTTGTTCAGGCTTTCGAAGGTTATGACGAAGAAGTTAGCCTCCTCCTCTAGATGCCTCATCTTCTTGGTCAGAACCTCAAGATTCTTCTCCGACAAGACTTTTTTCCTTCTCATCTTCCTGATGCCGATCTCCATTTCCCGGAGTTCCGAACTAGAATCCTCTTTGCCGATCCTTTTCCTTAAGGTGTCCTCTAGTTTATCTATGTTTATGTCGATCAATTCTAAGTTGTCTTTGCCGTCATCAATCTCAAGCATTATGGACTCGAGAGACTCGTGTCTCGTCTTGATCTCCCTCAGGCACTGCCACATCTTGGACTGTATCGTTGGCTCTTTGTTGATGATGAAGTACTTCATCTGGAAATAGCTGTGCCTTTCGGCTATCTCGTTCTTTAGTATTTCCTTCATTTCGACCATGAGTTCATTTGTTTTTTGCATTTTTCACCTCGGTTTAATTAGAGTAAAAGAACTTGGATTGATTTTATTTTTATTTCACTTATAATCTTTTACCATGATTCTAAAAGGAAAAAAATTCTACCTCAGCGGACCTATAGAGTTCAGCGGGGATGACTGGCGCCCAGAACCGAAAAAAAGGCTGAAATCAGACTTCGGCATCGATATTTTCGATCCCTACGAGGAATCGAAGCTCCTCTGGCACGAAAGAATAGCCAAAGCCAAGGAAAACCTCGACTTCGATGATCTGGTTGCCGTGTCCAAATCGATAGTCTCAAGGGATTTGGGCATGGTCCACAGGTCGGACGCTCTGGTCGCGTGCCTTCCCTATAAGATCCCGACAATAGGGACCCACCACGAGATCATAGAAAGCATGAACACCGGTAAGCCAACCATGATCGTCTGCCCGGAGGGCAAAAGCAAGATTCCCATATGGCATTTCGGGTTCGTGCCGCTCGAGTGCATTTTCGGCTCGTGGAACGAATTGTACGCGTACCTTTCCGAAGTTGAAGCCGACAGGGCTGGAGACAGAAGGTGGGACTTCATCAGGAACGTCGACCAAGTTTGAATCTGTCTTTCGAATAGTATGCTTCTAAAGCAAAGGCTTGAAGCAAGAAACTGATTTTAGCGGCAAATTCAAAATGTTGAACCAAGAACGTTCGCAAAAATGACCCTCGACCGGATTGTTGGTCGAACACAAGCTCGAATATATTCTTTTGTAGCTTTCCAAGCTCCTCTTCATGATGAACTTTTTGCTTACGGAGAAAATACCTTTGAAAAATACGTTTTCGCTCACGACATAACTCTCGCCGGTGGTCGACTCCCACCATTCCTTCAACGAAATGAAGTTGGAATCTCCCGGGAAGTCACACAGTCCTTCATAAAAACAGAAATCCTCTCGGTTGGAATGATAATGTCCGTGTTGCAGTCGATGCGAACTCGCGCTGAAGCCATTATTCCATATGTTTGTCATTATTTTCTTGAAGTCTTTCTGGGAAAAATCAAAATGATCTCTGTATCTTCCTTGCGAAAAAGTCATGATTTCATCCAGATTGTCGTAGTTCGTGATTATGTGGTGTAGATACGTATGGGATTCTCTCCCGACATTTGGAAGTGAAATGGAACTTTGACTTATGTCGTCCGATCCCTTGTTGTAAATCTGAAATTTATCAAATTCAACTATCCAATCAATGTCTTCATTGTATCTAGAGACAATCAACATATGACTCCTGATTTTACGTTATATATAAAATTGGGAGTCGGATTTTCGGACTTCATCAGGAATTCAGGCTAAATAGGGCTCATCCTGTACTCGAATATGTCCGAACCGTCGTTGCTGTGTGGCGTCACCAAAAAAGACGACATGCAGAAATCGCACGTTATGTGGTCGATGTCTGGAGACCTGTTCTCCTTTTCTTTCACCCCTTTAGTCACAAGGCTTTTGCAGTTAGCGCACACGAACTCGCAGAATGTGTTTCCGTTGCTGAACGTCATTTCGAGCTTCATCGAACCCTCCGTCAAGATAACCTGGCTCCGACTATAGCCTTGAATTTGTAGCCCATCTCAATAGCCGAACTAGCCCACGCGATCTTGCATTCCTGCAACGAGTCAAGCCTTGGGAAGTCTCCGACCTCCGAGTTGGCGTTCCTGTGGAACATTATCCCGTTTATGGTCCCGTCGACGAAATTCCATTTCCTGTCCACGACGGGGAACAATATGTCCCTTTCGCTTTCCGTGAAATAGGAGTATTTCTCCTGTATCCTTTTTGTCACTATGTTTCCGGATATGACTATGATATTCCACTCCGAAGTGGGGTTCTGCATGCCCTTGCTTATGAGCGACGTGTAGGTTCCCTCCCCGCGCAAGACATCGCACGTCTGCGCGATCTCATCTTCGTTCTCCCTCGCGATACCGTCCTGTATGACGCATACGATTTTAGCGTCATCGCATATTCTCCTTATCGATTTCACGGTGATCTCGACATGTTTCGGATTGCCGTCGGGAGACAATATGATATATCCGTATTCCAAGTTCTTGTATTCGTTCATTTTTTTCTCATGCCAATGAAACATCGAAGTCTATTCTTATCGTATCAGTCGAGGTTATCTCGTTTTCAAGCGAAAAAGCCCCGTTCTCGAAGTCCTCGCTGTAACTGTTTAGGGTCCAGTCGATGCCAGGATTGCTCCCTGGGGCGTATATGCTGGACGTCTTGTCTATCCTCGTTCCGTTTATGTATACCCTGAGGCTGTTCTCCATGTACGGAGTGCTCATCATCGTCACTTCATAGTTCTTGTAGTCCGAGGTTATTGGCTCGACTCCGTAATAGTGCCCATGGGCGAATGTGCTTGATATCCCAAGGAGTGGCTTGATAACGTATGGGGCGGACGGACTGGTTGGGGCGGTAATGTCCCACGCTATGGTGTCGGATGGCTGGAACGAAATCGAACCCTCGTTGAAGGACACTATGTTGCTGGCCGTGTAGACCTCGAAGCTTATGCTTGTGGCTTCGTCCGCGATCATCGCCAGCTTTGACCTCTCGGCGTCCAGCATCCTTACGAACGAAACCGGGTTGACCACGCTATCGTATCCAAGGGTTATGTTGATGTAGTCCAGTTCGGTGTTGTCGACGGACAGAGTCCCGTCTGAGTGGCTTCCTATGGAGTGCATCGACTCGTCGACCGAAGAGTCCTTGAGGTTTCCGTCCTGGTCTATGGACTGGCTGATCCTGTTCGAGATGTTGCCTTGCGTCCCGGCTCCGAGCCTCAATATCTTCGAGTTGTTCTCCAGTTCCGCGTTTATGACCTCGTCTCGCAAAACCAGCATCTTTATGGGCATGTTGTCGTACTCCCAGTGATACGGCTGCAACGGGCTGTATTCGGGAGTCGGAAATTTCGATAAGTCTGGCATTTTTTCCTTTTTAGCCTAGAGAGGCTTCTTTGGTTTCGTAATCTTCCAACCTTTTTGGTTTACATATATATAGCTTCTTACATTGTTTGTTTTTTTCGACTCTCCGGAAGCCGACTTCTTCTTGCTCATTTCAAGCCAGTAGTTCATATTATGCCACCTAAGTTGTAAAGGTCGAATTCGAGGAACTCTTCCCAGGATTTCTTGTCGGACTTGGCGTTTGTCCGCTCTTTTTCGATCCAATCCATTATCGACTGGAACTGGTCGCCGTAGTTCCCGATTATCTCGTCGTCCTTGCTGACATCACGCAGGAACCTGTAGCCCACTTGGCAATCCTCGGGGAAGGTCATCTCCACGTTCATCTTCCCTTCATCCTTGATGTGGTTCACGATACCGCCGTAACCCAGAGGTATGAGAGAGAACTTTCCGGGCTCGGCTTGTCCGTTGCCGAGAATCACGGGGGACGTGGCGAACTTGTAGGCGTTGGCGTAAGTCGTGCAGATGTCTGCCGGGCTTTGCCTCTCCACGAGGACGCCAGTCACCATGAGGATTTCCCCCTTCAGTATTTTTCTTCTGGCGAAAAGACCCTTCCCGGCGTTCTTGATCGTGGAATCCTTGACGTAGAACCTGTCGTCGCTTTCGTGGTAGGTTAAATTCTTGGTCATTCTATGGATCCTTTCTTTATGGAAGAGTTGATCTCCTCGAGAGTGACTTCCCTTCCCATGAACTCCGAGAAACATTCGACGAAATGGCTCAGCATCGACATGACGAGCGACTCTTTTATGTCCGGTCTTTGGTCTATCATGTTCTTGGCGTTGCTGATGGAGTCGGAGTCGATGCCCCAGTCGAACACCTCTCCGTCCACGACTATCATGTTCACCGGCTTGTTGCCGGTGTCGGCGTTGTTGACCTGTACGATTTTGAGATTTTTCATCAAACGAACGAAAGCCTCCAGTTGAAGGTCACTTGCATCACTTCGGTCTTGTTTAGGTCCGCGAAGGTCACCATGCTGTAGAGGTCGCCATTGGACATTTGCAGAGCCATCTCGTTTATCGCGTAGCCGTTGGCGTCGTCGAACGTCAGCACGGACGTGAATATTGCCTGGCTCGATATGTTGGCATCCACGTGGCTTATGACGGGCTTGCTAGACCTCGTGATGCCGAAAAGACCGTTCCTTTGCGTCTCGACGCTTTTCAGCGTGCCGCCGCTCGTGCCGCCGTCCCCGAAAAGCATCCTGCTTATGAAGTATTCGTAGGAACTGCCGACGTCGTTGGCTAGGCTTCTGGCTAAAGCCTCCCTCCCTTTCCTCAATATCGTGTTCGGAAACTCCCTCGTTTCCTTCGTGCCGTCGCTGAACTCCGTTATCATCTGGACCACGCCCTTGATCGTCACCGGATCATGCTCTTCTATCATAATTCACCTTTTTCCTTTTTACCGTTTTTGTACTCTATGGTCATCTGGACACTCTCGCTTTGCGAAGTGGTTTCCGAGACCGCCTCGCCGCCCGAACTAAGCGGCAACATCGGCATCATCGGCGTCACGTTTTCCGTGACATATCCTAACACCTCGTTGCCCCTCCTGTCAATTCTCTGGAATGTGGCTTCCGGAAGGTTGAACTGCTGACCTGGTATGGTCACGTCTACTGTCTTCGTGTATTTGTAGATGTTGAAGCTGACCGGCGTGCCTCCTGCAGAAAGCGTCTTCCAGTAGTTCTCCGAGCCCTGCAGGGCGGTCGTGGTCTGTCCGGAAGGGTTGTCCCCGTCTATATCGGACATGAAATACAGGTCCCCCTCCATCTCGACCAGGAAATTCTCCTTGAAGCTGTCGTCCTCCAGAGGAGTCGATATGAGGTTGTTGAACCCGTTGGATACGCCCAACGAAGACTCCAGGTTGCCAGAAGACTGAAGTTTTATCCCCTTGTAGCTCAGGTAACCTATCTCCCCGTCCACGACCCTCCTGCTCATCTCCAGCGTGTAGCCTATCATGTCGCCGCCGCCGTAGTTTTCCAGGTAGAACTGGTCGTCCTCGCCGTCGATGAAGCCGGACATCCTGTATTCGGACCCGGATATCTTCTGGTAGTCGCCAACCAGGAAAATTTCGCGCACGTCGATGAGGTTGGAGTTGTTGACCTTGGTCCTGCCTCTGGACGAGACAGAAAGGGCTCCCTCGTAGCTCGTGAACAACTCGTTCCCGTACTGGTCGTACGCCGTGTAGGTCAGACCATTCGCCGAAGACGAAGGCAGAGATCCGTTGTCCCCGAGGATTATCGACCCGTCCGGCATGATGTCTATGATCTCGTAGGGGGTCGCCGAGTAGGATGGTATCTTTATCTTCCACGAAGCCACCGCCATGCCGTTGGAAACCTCCCGCAAGGACTTGAAACTAGAGAATTCGTTGCTAGGGTCGGAGAACTTGAACAGGTTGTCCTGGTAGATGTCGCACGTGCCAACGGCTGCGGATATAGGGTTCGACACACGGAAGGAAAAAGCCTTCTGGTTTATGGCTAGCCTGGCGCTGAACGTTGAGTTGACCACGTCGATTGGCTCCGGCATCGAAGCTATCACGACCGTGTTCTTGGTCGGGTCCGTAATGTTGTACTCGCCGGCGAGCGACCCGGTCAGTATCTCCAGTACGGAGGTGCCGTCTTTCATCATGCCGACCCTCTCGAAGTTCACGTCCCCTGAGAAAAGAACTATCTCGTCGTTGTATGCGGTCCCGGAGCCGGAATGGACGAGTTCGGAACTGGCCAGTTCGTCCCTTAAGACCGAGAAGCCCGTGGCTCCCTTCTTGATAGCCCTGTTGAACCACATCTGCGCCGATCCGGATATGACGAAATCGTTGCCGAAATACTTGACCAGCATGTCTAGAGACTCGACTGGCGGCTCAACTAGCTCGTTGATGCCGCCATATATGTTCATGACATGCAGCACGGCATGGAACGGCATGGATTCCGTCAGTATCTCGTTGGCTTCCATGACCCTGTCGTTGCTCAGCTGCTCTATCTCCAAGTCTATGTTGTACTTGCTGCTGAGGCTGCTGAAGCACGGGTCCAGGAAGTCCTTGTCGATGTCGCAAGGCGACTTCGAGTTTCTTATGGACCCGTTGTATTCATCCATGTTGTAGATGTTTTCGCTGTACGGGAACTCGGTCCTGATCTTGCCGAACACGACGTCGTCGTGGAACGGGTTTTTCGTCGGTATCACCAGGTCGAACAGGGGATCGTCCTCCTCTATGACCCTGACGTTCCAGTTCTTGACCGGGTACTGCTGGTTCCTCTCGTCCCTGGAATCGGCGAGCGACAGCGTCCTTATGTAGTCTTCTATGTTCTGGTCGTTCACGGTCTGCACGTCCCTGTATTTGTACACGACCCTGATCGTGTCGCCGACATCGAGAGAAATCGAACTTACCGAGAGCGAGTCCCCGACCCAAGTCATCGTGGACACTCCATCCTCGTAGCCGAAGAAGACGTAATCGGAGGTCAAATCCTGCCATGTGTCTGAATCGTATTTCCTTATTCGCAGTTCGAAGTTGTCGAAGTCAAGCGGCAGAGCCACCCTGGAGAGATCCCATGTCACTTGGGTCCGGTCATACGTGAAAGCGTCCTGCCACGTGTGGTTCGATATGACCTGCCACAACCTCGTGTACTTGAGGAACTTTATCCCGGCTTGGTCGAGCGACTCCTTCAGACCGGAAATCGTTCCCTTCTTCTTGAACAGTGGGACGGCCCGCTTTATCTGCCTCCTCCACCTGTATGGGTCATTTGACTTGAACTTCAAGTGGAAAAGGCTCGAGAGGAACGGAAGGAACTTCTCCGAAATCACGTTGGCGTCGAACAGGTCTATCATCTGGTTGGCGTAATCCTCCAGAACCGTGAATCCGTCAGCCACTGACTTGTTCATTTTGTCCATGACGTCCGGGGTCCTGTCCATCGCGCTCATGCGTATCTTGAACACCTCCGGCGTGTACCTTTCCATCAGGGTCTCGTATTTTTCCGGCTTCGTGACGTGCGAAGGTATGGTGGTGGTGGATGTCGTGTCCCCGGACATGTACAGTTTCTGGTGGCTCGAAATCTGGTCCGCGGCTATGACCGGCGTCCAGACGTAGCAAACGAAATAGTCGCCCTCTCGGAACCCTGACGATTTCCAGACGAACCTGAAACTGCCGTACGCCTGGTTGCCTTCCGTGTCGGTGTCGACCTTCTCTATCATGGCGTTCCCGGTGTCGGTCGAAAACCAAGCCGGGAATGTCGAAGTCCCGATCGTGTGGACCGGAGTTGCGTCCTTGTAGTAGAACGGCTGTACGTTAGTCCCGCTCTCGAGGTCAACCCTCAGCCTCTTCGCCTCGAATATGTTCTGCTCGGTCGGGTAGTCGCAAGCCTTTCTCTCGGCTTTTACCGTTTCGATCAGCTTCTGGTTGTCGTATATCCTGTCTTGGTATTCGTTTTCGTTGAGCTGCTCGAAGCTCCTCTCGATGAAGTATATCACTATCTTGTCGACCTTGTACGGATCGGAAGGGCATCCGCTCTTGTCGGTCGTGATGAAGTCGAACAACACCTCATCGCCTATCTTCGGGTTCTGGTCGAATCTTGTTGGTTCCATCTTTTCGCCTTATTCGTAAATGAATCCCAGGTCTATGATGTCGTCCCTGATGATCTCGAAGAACTTCACCGTCACAAGGCTGGACGCAGGAACAGCCTGGTCGGTGTTGAATGTGACGTCCACCCTCTGGATTTCCTTGAGGTCCGAAAGCTCTTTCGTGATGTCGGTGTCCTTGAGGCTCTGACCGAACTCCCAGCGGTGTATGTTGAAGAACGCCGAGACCCGGTTAAGTATCTTCACCCGTAGCTCGTCCTCGAACTTGCGGTAGAACTTGTCCATGGTCACGGACATGTTCACGTCGACGTTGACTATCGTGCCGTCCTTGATGCATATGTAGTCGGTTATCATCTTCTTGCCCTCGAAGTAGTCGAGCAGGTCGATCTTGAGCTGGTCACTCGGAATCTCGAGCTTGTCGTTGTCCTTCTTCGCCAGTATGTACAAATCCACTATGTTCGCCGCGCACCCGTGGTTCCTCAATATCGCCACCGATTTCCCTATCGCCCCCTGGTATGGGGTGGCGAACTGGTCCGCCAGGGTCTTGTAGTCAAGACCGGTGACCGCCCTGTCCTGGGTCCTGAGGTATAGCGGCAGCTTCCTCCTTATGTCCTCTATGGAATCCCCGTCGTAGCCGTACTGCGCCTTCGTGTAGTTGTTGAAGAAAACTGGCACTGGGTATCCCAAGCCAGGAACGTCCACCAGGGTGGATTTCTGTGTTGAGTTCGTTATGAGGTTGCCCTGGACGCCTCCCCCGATCCTGTAGGATATGAAGATCAGCGATCCGACAGACGGTATCATGCCGGCTACGCCGTTTCCGAACATGAAGTAAGCCGTGTATTCGGAGTCGAACTCCACCCTGTACTCCTTCCTCGGCTGCGAATCCGTGAAATAATCGACCCTGTCCCACAAGCTTCCGTCGATCGTCACCGACATAGATTCGTGTATGACCGACTTGTACCTTGACTGGATGGACAGGTTCCTTACGCCGGTGCCGGATATCTCCTCGGTTTTCGTCTTGCCCTCGAGACCGACGACGCTCGCGTTGACGAGCGAGTTTGCCGGTATGATGATGTCCTCGTCGAACATGGGGTTTCCTTCCGAATCGGCTGCGAACAGCTCCATGTCCAGTGACGAGCCGCCGCCGTTGACGGTTATCACGTGTGGCGTCATTATGGATATGTCGGTGGTTATCGGGTTCGTCAACGAAGCCGTCCAGTAGCTTTTCGCCGAGATCGGCGGCTGCGGCTCGAAACCGACTAGCTTGCATAGCCTGAAGGCGTTGTCGATCTCGGTCACGGTGTCTATGAAAATCTCGTTGGCTATCTGGTCCATCTTGAAGGACAGGGTGTCCGCCACGAAAGCCCAGTTCTCCAGAAGCATGATCGCCAGAGAAGACTCGACGAAGTCGTTGAACTCTTTCCCGAACCTCTGCTGCGTGAATTCTATGAGCCTGTTCTTCATCGACCAGAAATCCTGGTTCGTGTAGTTGAGGTTGAACACGTTCGGCTTCTTTATGAGTTCCGACTTCGCGAAAGGTTCTATAAACGGGCAGTTGTTGGACATGTAATCATCCCCCCAGTGGAAGTTCTAGTTTTAATTCGTTGATCTTCGTTATCTCGAGCCTGTCGAAGAAGGTTATCCTTATGAGAAGAACCCTCTCGCTGTTGACATCTTCCTCCAGGGCGCTGGCGCTCGAGGAATCGAGCTTGTTTTGGATGTATATGTTCTCGATCGCGACCCTCGGTTCCCACAGCTTCAGAGACTTCGCTATCATCTGCTTAGCCTTCGCGATGATCGACACGTCGCTCTGCTCGAAAAGGAGCTTCCTCAACGGGGTTCCGAAGTCAGGCAGCATAACCCTCTCCTTCGGATTGGTCAGGAGAAGCACGAGCATGTCGGACTTTATCTGGTCTACCCCGCCCTGTATGTAGAAAAACCCCCTTGGGGTTTTGGTTATCGGGTACGGGATTCCTTTGAAGTCATTGTTGTCTATCATTTGTTCCTTGAAAAAATTTCCTTATCCGCCTAAGGGTCGGAGCTGCTTTCTACGCGGGACTTCCATAGCACTTCTTCTTGCCTCTCAATATTATCGGCAATGTTACGCAAGGGTCTGATTTCTTGAGACTTCCTATCACCTTGGAACTCACCTTCACGGTCCCGGTAGCCGGATCATACATGCAAACGAACCCGATTTCAGGACTTTCCTTCTCCCCCTCGTCGCCGGCTAAGAGCAATATATTATCCTTCGCGAAGAATATATGGGACTTTTCGGTCACATTTATATAGTAATCCTTTGAGTAAACAAGTTTTATGCCGCTTACAATTTCCACCTTGTTGGAAGGTTTGGAGCAGCCGCCCGTTTCCCCGACAACCTCAACCATGTCTTCGCTGGTGACCACCAGGTATCTTCCCCCTGTCCTCAGCATGACCTGCCCCGGCTGGTCTCCCTCGACTTCCTGGAAACGCATGATGTGCGGTCCGTGGCAGTTCTTGTACTGGGGCGAGTATATCTGGATGAACTGCTGCTTCGTCTCGGTCTGCGAGTCCAAGTCGTTCATCTCGATCTCCAGACCGTAGCCGGACCTTATCTTGATGTAAGCCTTCTTCGCCAGGGGCGCGGGCTTGCCACCGTGACCGGGCGCTCCCCCGCTTGGAGCCTCGTTCTGGTTTTCCGGACCGAAGTTCTTCCTGCACGGCGCGCACTGCTCGTTGCCCTCGTCTATCATCTCGAACCTGTGCTTGCTGGTAGTCTGCATGCTTATCCCGCGGTTCTTCCCGGCTACGCACTGCGTGTCGTCGTGGTCGTTGAGCTCGATGCGGTTGCCGTAAGCGGTCAGGAGCTTTATGCCGTTCCATTCGCTCCTTACGCAAGGGTCGCTCTCCATGTCCGACATCTCTATCATGTGACCCGTCGCGCTCTGGATGTAGACCCTTCCCTGGAACTTGTCGGTGCAGCCGAAATCGAACGGCTTGGTGCTCCTCTCCCAGTTTGGCTCACCGGTCGGGTCGTCGACCGAGTCGTCCATGACCATGGTGTGACCGGATACCGACATCAGCTGTATGCCGGACTGCGGCAGGTCGCAGGTGTTGTTCTGCGGGGTGCCCGGTCCCTTGTATGGTCTGCACTCGTTCTCGTGCTTGAAATAAGGGTTCTGACCCTTCTGCGACTTGTAGTTTTTCGATTTCGGGTGGGCGGTGCTTGGATGCCCCCCTATTATCTTCCCGCCACACACCGGCGTCTCCTTGGGCGGGGCATACTTCGGCTGTATGTCCTTCGCCTTGGCGTTCTGCTCGTCAAGCGCTTCCCTTGCCGCCGAAAGTTCGCCGTCGTTCACGTTCGTTCCGGTCGTAACCAGACCCCTGTCTATGCCGAGGGTCCTCGCCAGGTCTGGATACGGCTTCTCCGTGACGCCGTCTATGCAGCTCACGTCGTCGTCGGGAACAAGTTCCTCCGTGTTCGAATAGTGAGGCTTGCAGTCCGGGTGCGACCACTGACCCGCGTAGTGGAGGTGGTCGTCCTTCATCATCAGCCAGTTTCCGGTGCTTGACATCAACTCTATTCGCTTCCATTTCCTGTTGCACTTCGGGTCCCCGTCGACCATCTTGAGCATGTGCTTTTCCGGGGTCTTGAAGCCGTAGATGTTCGGGTAGGTTATGAGTTTCTGAACCTCCGGCTTGTCGGCGAAGTCGAGTATGGAGGTAAGGTCGAAACCGTTGTACGACTCCGTGTTCCAGGGCGGCAGGACCTGGGACTCGTCGTTCGGACCGACGAGGTATCCCTTCCTGTGCCCCTCCCATATCTTGATGTACTCGTCCATCATGTTCTCGAGACCCCAGATGTGCTGACCCGCGGATCCTCGGTCCCTGTGCCACACCGTGCCCATGTAGTATGGGGCGGACCTGTGACCGCTCTCGAACACAAGGGCTACCGAAGATCCGGCTGGCGGAACCCAGCTCAGACCGGAATCGTCGAACCCACCCATAGCCGATATCGGGTGAGCCCACGGGAGTTCCTTGACGTCGACGTCTGGCTGGTGGAGCTTGGGATGGAAGAACCTAACCCGGTTCTGCTTCCATATGTCTATGGTGTCCACGACCAAGCCCACGTACAGACCGAAGTTCATGTCCGTGGTCATCGGCACGCTGTTCTGCATCACCGTCCTAGCTACGGATTGGGTCTCGTAATTCACGTCGCCCAGAAGGTTCTGGATCGATACCAGGGACCTTTTGATGCTCTCGACTTCCTCTATGACATTCATTTGTTGCTGCCTTCTGAAAAATTTGAAATTGTTCCTATTGCTCCGCCCATGCGACTTGCCGACTCTGACGCAGAGCCACCTAGACCGGATCGCCCTTGTATGACCCGTCGCCGGTATTCTCGTATGTCTCCCCGCCGGATCCCGGACCTCCTGCTGGGTCTGTAGCCTTCAACTCCCCGTTTGGCATCGCCAACTCGACGGTCAGCTTGGTTATGAATTTCCCGGCTTCTATCTCATGGCTAGCGCCCTTGATCATCCACTTGCGGTTCGATAGCACGGTGTTGATGTTCGGGCTTGCGATCCATGTGCACTCACCTTCGGAAGACTCTATGGCATATGGGCTGAGCACGAGTATCGACACGAACCTCGCCACATTTTGCACGAACGAATGGTAGCTCGCGTCGCCTATGAGTATAAGCTCTCCTTTGATGGATTGCGATTGGTCGAAATCCTTGTTTGCCGTGGTATGGGCGGCTTCGCTGTCTTTCGTGACCTTGGCGACGTCTCCGGGGGATATCTGGTAGTTCAGCTCGCTCCTCGCCGGGGTCTCGACTCCCGATCCTGAAGCCTCTTTCGGTTTTGCCTCCGGATCCACTTCCGCGGACTTGAATTCGCCGCTTTTGCTTGACCCCCCGTGCCCGCCGTAGCCTCCGCCGTCAAGTATCCAGTTTATGGTCGGCTTGAAGGATATGACCGGGCTGCAATTCCCCCCGTTGACTATATAGCTTGCTATGACGCCGTCGCAATCGCAGTTCTCGCCGTTGCCGCACTTCATGTCCTCCTGTATGATCAGCTTGGGATTTGATTCGGTTGGGTCGTACATGAAGAAAATCCCCTTTTCGTCCTTGGTCCTTATCACGCTGAGCCAGTTCCTCAATGTCGACAACAAAGGCAGCTCGTTAGCCTGCCACACAGCCTTGATTCCGCCCGGGGCGAACTCGAATTCCAATTCTCCCAAATCCTTGTTCCTGAACTCCACTTCTAACTCCGGGTCGTTGTTCATGCAAACATGCTCCACGGCTTCCTTCAACGTCGACGTGTTTGCGTCATCCCCCTCATTCCTGACGATCCTCCTCACGAAGTGCCTTTGCAGTATGTCCTTGCACTTGAGCTTGCATGTCGCTATGCCGTTGTCTATGTCCGTGCTGAGTTCGAGCGGAATAACGTGTATCCAAGGGGAGAGGGGCGGCGCCGAATCCTTGGGGGCATAGACATCATCGCATTTCTTCGTCTGCCATCCGAAACGAAACATGGACTCATTGTATTCTTCTTTGGCCAGCTTGATGGACTTGTTCAGGAGCTTGACCAGCCTCTTGTATCCTTTCGACCCTTCCGCTATGATCACGAAGTCGACATCCAATCCTCCGTTTCCGCTCGACACGCCAAAATTCATGGATTTTATAGCCATCTTATGCGGGTCTTGGAAATACGACTCGTTGCCGCAGTAAAGGTGCAGGTCCTTTATCTTTATCTCGACATATGGAAGGTATATGTTGCCTTCCGGCGGCTCCTCTGGGGTGCCGCATTTGAGGAAATTCAAAACATCTTTGCCGTATGTGCAAGCCATTGAAACCTCATATGACGTTAGATGGTATCCGTATGCTCAAGCCCGACTTGAAGTCGTATATGTCCTTTATCCCGTTGGACTCCATGATCTTCCACCAGAACATGGTGCTGCCGTAAAACTCCGCGGATATCAGGTCAGGTCTGAACTCGGATGACTTGTTTATCACGGTGTACTTGTTTTTTTTGTCGGAATCGAAGTTTTCTTCCTTCTTGTATATCGGGTAGGTTATGTACTTGTTCTCGCCGTAGTAGATGACGTCGGATTTATAGTACCTGCTGCCTACCGGCACGAACGTCGAGGCGAATATTCTGTTTTTTTCTATTTTGTTTGCCATTTTCTCAGCTCTCTTTGATTCCCGTTGTTAGTTTGCGAAAGACGACCTGGTCGGTTCATCACCCGCCGTTGTCCATGATATCCTCGGCATACGGAAGGTCGGCCGACGGATACGCGACCTCAAGCGACAGGGATATGTCCACCTTGTAGGGTATACCGGTCTTCTCGTCCCACGGCACCGAAGGGTCGAACTTGACGCTGTAGCTCTTCAGGACGCAACAAAGCTCGTCCTCGGCCAAAAGACTGAAGCATTTAACCTTCATGATGGGAGGCGGCGCGTACGTCGTGCTTTGCTCCTCCATCGGATAGACGTGAGCCTCGAGCCATCTTATCGTGTTGAGTATGGCGCTCGCCGACTGACCGCCGCTCTCGCTCTGGACGAACATGTGGACGTCCATGCTGATCGCCCTCTCCTCCGAATAGGCGTAGTTCTTGTACGGGGCGCTCCTACCTATGCCGGTTTCCGCGGTATAGTTCGCGGTCTTCCCGTCCGATATGTCGGGCAGGTTGTCCATGACGAGACCGCTGCCACTCTCGCTGTACAGGTTGGACCCGTCGAGGTCGCTTGTTATGTAGCAATCGCTCAATGGTATCAACTTTCCCGTTTTGTCTGTCGCCTTCATTTCAAAACCCCTTATCTAGGTGAGCTTGAGCCCATGTTCGTTATCTGCTTGCCGGCGGTCGCGCTATGTGATCCGTACGGCCATTTCGCGTCTTTGGCTGGTTTCGAGCCTGTTTTCCTGACCGAGGTGTCAAGGGGAGCCGCGCCGCCATCCCCGCTTTTCGCTGGCTCCGTGAACACCTTCAATAAACTAGTAAGTACCTTGACCATTTCAGCCTGCATCTTCGTCTGCTCGCAGGTCTCGTCCTTCATCTCGCTCAGTTCCGGCGAGGACACGTTGGTGTTGCTAGGCTCGGAAGTCACGACATCCTTGCTGACCTTTTCCCTCATCGACTCTTTCATCGGGGGCACCGTCGCGACCTGATCCGCGCAACAAACGGAAGATCCCATTTTTTCTACTCCTGACCACAGTGCCGACCCGGCACCGCCGATTGCGGAGCCAACCATCGACAAGCCACCGCCGACAATGCTTGTTGCGCCACTTGCCACTCCTCCGATTGCGGAACCGATTGCTGATATGCCACCAGTAACAAGACTTGCCGCACCACTTGCCACGCCGCCGATCGCGGAACCAACCAATGACAAGCCACCGCCGACAATGTTTTTAGCAAGGCTTGCAGTTCCACTTATTGCGGATCCAACCAATGACAAGCCGCCGCCGACAATGTTTTTAGCAAGGCTCGCAGTTCCGCTTATCGCCGAGCCAACTGCTGATATGCCACCACCGACAATGTTTTTGGCAAGACTTGCGGTCCCGCTTATCGCTGATCCAACTGCTGATATGCTGCCAGTAACAAGACTCGCTGCACCACTTGCCACGCCACCGATCGCCGAGCCAATCAATGACAAGCCGCCGCCGACAATGTTTTTTACACCACTTGCCACGCCACCGATCGCCGAGCCAACCAGTGACAATCCACCGCCGACAATGTTTTTGGCAAGGCTTGCGGTCCCGCTTATCGCCGAGCCAACCAGTGACAATCCACCGCCGACAATGTTTTTGGCAAGGCTTGCGGTCCCGCTTATCGCCGAGCCAACCAGTGACAAGCCACCGCCGACAATGTTTTTGGCAAGGCTTGCGGTCCCGCTTATCGCAGAGCCAACCAGTGACAAACCACCGCCGACAATGTTTTTCGCAAGGCTTGCGGTCCCGCTTATCGCAGAGCCAACCAGTGACAAACCACCGCCGACAATGTTTTTGGCAAGGCTTGCAGTTCCGCTTATCGCTGAGCCAACCAGTGACAAGCCACCGCCGACAATGGTTTTGGCAAGACTTGCGGTTCCGCTTATCGCTGAGCCAACAAATGACAAGCCACCGCCGACAATGTTTTTCGCAAGGCTCGCAGTTCCGCTTATCGCTGAGCCAACAAATGACAAGCCACCAGTAACAATGCTTGCCGCACCGCTGGCAACGCCGCCTATTGCAGAACCAATCAATGACAAGCCACCAGTAACAATGCTTGCCGCACCGCTGGCAACGCCGCCTATCGCGGAGCCAATCAATGACAAGCCATCACCGATAATGCTTGTTGCTCCTGCCGCAGGTTTGCTTTCCGACAACGCGCCGGATAAATCTTTCGACGAGGATTTTTCCGGTTTCACGGCATCGCCAGAAACGCCCGCAGGTTTGCTTTTCGACAATGCTTCGGATAAATCTTTCGACGAGGATTTTTCCGGTTTCACGGCATCGCCGCCAGAAACGCCGCCGCCCATAGATCCACCGCCAGAAACGCCGCCGCCAATTTTTGGCTTGACGCTGTTTGACATCCCGGAAAGGAGAGCTATATCTCCGATATTCATAGACCCTAGATCCATTTCTGAAACACTCGAGATGGAGTCGGACAAGGTGCTCATTGCCGTTTTTATTGCGACTATCATCTCTGTGACCAATTCTATTCTCAGCAACGCCTCTTGAAGTTCTGTTGAGTTCGGAATGTTTTCCAATATCGGATTTATCAATCCATCCCTCAAGAATGTGGCGATGGCTTTGAAGCTTCCGCCGAATTCCTCGGTGGATTTCTGGATTTCAGATATCGGGGAAGAAATGCCGCCTTCCATCATCGGGGCGAGCACTTCCATGAATGTCAGCATGGAAGTCCTGACACTTTCAATTACGTCGGAAAGCAATTCCGTTCTCGAGAGAACCTCTTTAAGTTCGGATGACTCTGGTAGGTTGTTGAGTATGGGGTTGATCAGACCGTTGTTCAGGAACACCGTTATGTTGTTCCAGTATGTCCCGAAATCCTTCGTGGCTTTCTGCACGTTCGCTATCTCTGAATTGTTGATGAAGCCGCCTTTCATCATCGGCGAGATGCTGGAGGAGAATTTCTTTATGACGTTGACCACGTTGCCGATGATCCTGACTGTCATGGATATCCTGTCGTTGGCTTCCTGGAGGACCGCGGAGTTGGGGAGGTTTTTCATGATCGGATTTATGATGCCTTCGTTGAGGAATCTCGATATCTGCTTCCAGTACTCGGCGAAAACCTTGGTCTGCTTCTCGAGCTGTACTATCGGCAAATCGGAGAACCAGCCCTTGCTCGAGACGAGCGGGGTTATGGTCGACATGAGATAACCCACGACCTCGTTGACCACCGCCAGTATTTTTGAGACCCCGACTATTCGGTCGTTGGCTTCCGACAGCACCCTGGATTCCGGAAGGTTCATGATTATGGGTTGCACAATCCCGAGGTTGATGAATTCGGATATCCCCATCCAGTAATCCCCGAATATCCTCGTCTGCTTCTCAAGCATCGATATCGGCAACGCCGAGAACCAGGTGTTGTTCGTCACGAGAGGAGCTATGTTCGCCACGAGCTGACCTATGACCTGTTGCACCGCTGGTATGATGTCCGATATGATAGACAGGCGGGTCTTGAGTTCCTCCATCTCCGTCGAGTCGGGCATCTCCCTGATCGGGTATATGAAACCGTCAAGCAGGCTCCTTGCTATTCCGCCGAACCAGTCGCCGACCATCTTTGCGTTCTTGAATATCTTGTAATCGAAATACTTCGAGTTCATGAGACCGTATATCGCGGTGGAAAGCCTCGACACGAATTCCGGAACGTTCTCTATGTTGACGGCGATGTTGTCTATGGCTTCGCTGGCGGAGACTATCTCCTCCGGCGATACCGCCCCCTCGAGCAACGGCTCGACTATCCCGTGCCTCATGAACGTGGCGACCTCGTAGAACCACCCGGCGAACTCGGAGGCGTGCTTGGACAGCGCCGCTATCGGCGAGTCCTTTATGCAGTCCTCCGGCTTCATAAGACCGAAAGCCTTCGCCAGCCTGCTGATGAGCAACGGTATGATCCTGACTATCGAGCTCATAGCCCTCAGTGTCTTCCCGGCGGATTGTATGTCCTTGCCGTCGCCCATCTCGTCCAGGATTGGGTTCACGATGCCTTCCTTGAGGAACTTCGCTATCGACCTGAAGTACATCTCGAATTCCGCCTTGTTCTCCATGATCTTTTCCATCGGCGAGTCCTTCGTCAGGTCCTTGGACATCATCAACGGCATCAGACCTTCCGAGACTCCCCTTATGACCTTCGGTATGTAATTTATGACCTTGCTCATGGCTCTCAGGGTCTTCGCCGCGGACTGTATGTCCTTGCCGTCGCCGAGCTCCTCCAGGATTGGGTTCACGATTCCCTCCTTGAGGAACTTCGCTATCGTCCTGAAGTATGTCGCGAACTGGTCCTTGTTGTCCAGTATGGTCTCGAACGGCGTGTCCTTCTCCAGCCTCTTCCCGCCGAGCATCAGGGGCATCAGACCCTCGGAGACGCCGAGTATGACCTTCGGTATGTACGTTATGACCTTGTTCATGGCTTTCAGTATCTTCGCTGCGGTCTGTATGTCCTTCGCGTCGCCCATCTCGTCCAGGATGGGGTCCACGATGCCTTCCTTGAGGAATTTCGCTATCGACTTGAAGTAAATCCCGAACTGGTCCTTGTTCTTCATGATGCTGTCGACGGGGGTGTCCTTGAAGAAGCTCTTGGAGTCGGTCATGAGGCTTATCGCAGCCGCCAGACCGGTTATGACCCTCGGCACAGCCCAGATCGCCTTCGCCATAGCCTTCAGTATCACGGAGGCAACCGTGATCTCCCTGGCGTCCCCGAACTCCGAGACCACCGGCTTTACTATGCCGTCGTTGATGAACTTCGATATCGCTATGAAAGACTCCTTGAACTTGTCCTTGTTCTTCATGATCTTGTCGACCGGGGAATCGAAGAATATGTATTTCGGGTCCATCATGCCTATCGCCTTGGCGACGCTCTCTATCACGCTGACCACGCTCTTCATTATCGACGACATCTGGCACAGCTTCATCGCCGTGTCCTTCAGCACCTTGGAGTCGCCGATCAGGGCGACGGGGGCTATTATGCCGTCCTTTATCAGCACGACTATGGAGTTGAACCACGTCCTGAACTTGCCCTTGTTCTTCATGATCTTCTCCATCGGGGCGTCCGAGAAGAACGACGTCGGGTCCATGAACCCTATGACCTTGGCTGTAGCCTCTATCATGGTCGCCGTGCTCTGGAGGATGACGGACAGAGCCGCCAGCCGTCTCGCGACCTCCTTGAGCTCCTTGCTGTCCGACATTTTTTCCATTACCGGCTTGATGATGCCGTCGCTGACGAACTCGGCGACCGACCTGAAGAAGCCGTCCATCTTGACCATGCCCTTCGATATCTTCTCGACCGGCGAGGCTGAGAAGAATCCCGGCTGGGTCATCGGGGCGATGTTCTCGGACATTATCTTCATCACCGGAGCCACGAGCCTCAGTATCTGAGCCATCGCGTCTATCTTCTTAGCCGCGTCCCTCAGGTCCTTCATGTTGGAGAACTGCGACCTCACGGCGTCGACTATGCCCACCTTCACGAAATCGGCGACCTTCGCGAAGAACGCCTGGAACATCGGCATCGCCTTCTCGAGCTGGACCACTATGGAGTCGCTTATCCAGCCGACCTTCATCAGCGGGAGTATGTTCTTGTAGAGGTCGTTCACCACGCTCGCCACCGAACGGACAAGGTCTCCGATCATCTTCATGAGGTACGCGAGCTTCGCAGCCTCCTTTATGCTTACCTTCTTCTGAAGGTTTTTCGACATCGACACTATCTCGTCCAGGAACGTCATTATCGGAGGGGTCATCACCTTCAGCGCTTCGGTGCCGTAGCCCATCAGGCTCGACATGATCCCGGAGAACATGTACAGCACGGAGAGAGCCGTGAGCATGTGCGCGCTCTTGACGATCTCGACCGCCACCAGGCTGCACGCGCGCATGACCTCGGCGACGCCGCTAGCCATGCTCGCAGCCATCCTCGGGTTCAGCTTGCCGCCCACGGACTTGGAGAAGCTCACGACGGAGTCGATGTATTCCTTTATCGGGGCGGAGAGGATGTTGAGTGTCATCACCCCGAGATACATCAGACCGGCGTACAGGAGAGCCATAGCTCCTAACCCGCCGAACGAGGCGAGACCCATGAGGAGAGGCACGGCTTTCACGATCTCGACAGTCACCGCGGCGACCGCCCGCATCACCTCGGCGACTCCCTGACCCATCTCCGCGGCTTGTTTCGGGTTCAACGAAGAGCCGACCGATTTCGAGAAAGCCACGACCGACCTGATGTAATAGCCTATCGGGGATGAGAGAATGTTCAGGGTCATGACACCAGCATACATCAGACCGGCGTACAAGAGGGCTAGAGCCCCCAATCCGCCCCATGAACCTAGAACCATGAGGAGAGGAACGGCCTTCACGATCTCGACGGTCACCGCGGCGACCGCCCGCATGACCTCGGCGACGCCCTGACCCATGCTCGCCGCCAGTTTCGGGTTCAACGACGACCCCACCGATTTCGAGAAAGCCACGATCGAACTGATGTAATGTTCTATCGGAACAGAGAGTATGTTCAGGGTCATGACCCCGAGATACATCAGACCGGCATACAGTAGGGCTAGAACTCCCAACCCGCCCCATGAACCTAGAACCATGAGCAGAGGCACTGCTTTCACGATCTCGAGGGTCACGTCCCTGCACGCGGTCATCACGTCGGTTATGCCCTTGCCCATCTCCGCCGCCAACTTCGGGTTGATTATAGACCCGACCTTCTTCGAGAAGTCGCGTATCGTGCGCACGTAATCGTATATCGGCTTGGAAAGTATGAACAGAGCCGCGATGCCGAGATACATCAGACCGGCATAAAGTATAGCCCCAACACCGAAAACGCTCAACAACCCTAGAGCCCCGAGCAAGGCGGCTGATTTCACGATCTCGATGGTCACGTTCCTGCAGGCTGTCATCACGTCCGTGACGCCCTGGCTCATCTCCGCCGCGGTCTTGGGGTTCATGATCGCGCTCACCGCCTTGACGAAACCGAGGACGGCGGCGACATACAGTATTAAAGGCACGGAAAGTATCGAGAAGGCGAGTACGCCGAGAAGAGCCATGAAGGCTATATCTTTCGCCACGGGAAGCAGCGCCCCCATGATCGACATCATGACCGACGACTTGATGACGGATCCCGTGATGCTGGCTGCAGCCGACATGACGGCGGTGATCGCCTCCGATATCTCTTTTGCTTTGTTGGCGTCCAGCTTCAGGACACCCAGGATGAACTCGCCCATCTTCACTATCGCCGCCCCGAGGAACAGCACCGGGGGAATGAGCATCATCAGGGTCTTGGCTCCGATCCACATGAGCGGGACGTATCCCCATATGAACGCCGCCTGTGTTCCGAGAAGGGCTAGACCGACCATAGCCTTGGCTACGGTCATGGCTATCGAGCCCGCGCTGCTTATGATCGAGGCTACAGCCTCCCCTATCTCCTTGGCTTTCCCGGCGTCGAGGTCGAAGCCGCCGAGTATCTTCTCCCCCATCTTGACTATCGCGCCTCCCAGCAGGATGATTGCCGGGGTCGCGACCAACAGCACAAGGGCGCCGAGAGCCATCATCGGGATCGCCCCGGTTATTATCGACCACATGCCTCCGAGGGCGGAAAGACCGAACATCGCCGCTCCCACGGCGCCGGCTATGGTCGCCGCAGCCACGAGCACCGCCACCACGGCTGCTGATATCTCCGTAGCCTTGGCGGCGGTCAGGTCGAAAGCCCCGAGTATCTTGTCGCCCATGGCGACTATCGCCGCGCCCAACAGGATTATGACTGGTGTCGCGACCAGAAGTATCATTGCTCCCTTAGCCATCGGTTTTAGGGCTCTCTTTATAATTTCCCACATGCCTCCGAGGGCGGAGAGACCGAACATAGCCCCGCCGACCGCCCCGGCTATCATCGCCGCGCTTATGAGCACCGTCACGACCGCGGTCGATATCTCCGTAGCCTTTGCCGCAGTCAGGTCGAAAGCCCCCAGTATCTTGTCGCCCATGGCGACTATCGCCGCGCCCAACGTGATTATGACTGGGGTGGCGACCAGAAGTATCCCAGCGCCTATAGCCATCGGCGTAAGCGCCGCGTATATCATCGGCCACATGCCCCCGAGGGCGGAGAGACCGTACATCGCCCCGCCGACCGCCCCTGCTATTATCGCGGCACCCATCAGGACAGCCACGACCGCGGTCGATATCTCCGTAGCCTTCGCGGCAGTCAGGTCGAAAGCGCCGAGTATCATCTCGCCCATCTTCACTATCGCCGCCCCGAGGACGAGTATGACTGGCGTCGCAACCATAAGGACTTCTGCGCCTATAGTCATCGGCGTAATTGCCGCGGATATTATTTCCCACATGCCTCCGATGGTGGCGAGACCGAACATCGCCCCGCCGACAGCCCCGGCTATTATCGCGGCACCCAGAAGGACAGCCACGACCGCGGTCGATATCTCCGTAGCCTTCGCGGCGTTGAGGTCGAAGACGCCGAGTATCATCTCGCCCATCTTCATGATCGCGGCGCCCAACAGTATGATGGCTGGCGTGAAGAGGAGCAGTATGGTTGCACCTTTTATGATGGTTTTTCTGTCTTTCATGATCGTTTTAGACATTCCGCCAACCAGCTTGAGACCAGCCATGGCAGCCAAGACTGCTGCGGCTATGATTCCGACGCCGACGCCTAGGGCGACTATCGTAGCCGTCGTGGCTGCTATGGCTGAAGGGTTGAGGTTCAGCCCGCCGAGTATCATCTCGCTCATCTTCATGATCGCCGCGCCGAGGATGATGATGGCGCCGGTTATCATCAGCAGGGACTTGCCGACGCTCATTATTGTTTTGACCGTTTTCATGGGCTTGCTTATCACGCTCATACCCTTGATCTTGTCCAGAACCATCGCGGTTCCCACGGAAGCCAACACTATTCCGGTGGTGGCTGCGCCCAGTTCCGCTATGACCATCGCCGTCTCCATCACGCTGGATGGCGACAGACCCAGACCCTTCAGTATCATGTCGGACACCTTGACTATCATCGCCCCTAGAGCCACGGTGGCGATCGATATCAAAGCCAGAGACCCGGCAACCTTCGCGAGTTCCTTGGCTTTTTTTGGATTGGAAATTTTCTTGATCGCTTTTTTGTTCTCCTCGAGCATGTCGATGAGTTCCATGGAAGCCATCGCTATGCCGACGGCTGCGCCGCCTATCGCGACTATGACTGCGGCTGTCTCCGCCACCGTCGCCAAGTCAAGGTTGAGAGCCTTTATGATCTTTGTGCCTATGAACATTATCGCGGCGCCGAGGATCAGGAGACCCACAGCCATCGCCGCTATGATCGCACCGAGCTGCAGCATCTCCTGCGGCTTGATGGACTTGAGCATGCTCATTGTTTCCTCTATGAACGAGCTTCCCTTCGGAGACTCCACGTCGACGTCCTTGGTGTCGGGGCATGGGTCGCACTTCTTCTCTCCTTTGATGCGCCTCATGTCGTGAGCCATCTCCTGCCTCTGGAACTTCATCCTCCTCTTGGTGTGGTTCTCCTCAGCCCTCTCCAGAGACTTGTTGAACTTCTCGCCGCCTCCCGTCTTCGCAGCCAGCTTCTTCTGGTCCCTGAACCCGACCACGCCACCCTGAATCGCCGACTCCTTCTTCGCGGCTATTCCAGCAGCCATCTTCTTCATGGCTTCATCGGACATCCCGCTCTTGCCGGCAGCCCTCAGCTCGCTGTCCTTCTTCTTCGCCGCCGACATCCCCAGGTCGTGGTGCTCGGACTTGAGAGGGTCGAACTTCGTCACGTTGAATCCGCCGCCACTTGTTCCGGCTCCAGCTCCGGCTCCAGCCTGCGACTTGGCGGATTTCAGGGTCGCAATGATTTCTTTCAGTAACTCTTCGGAGTTGACGTCATGCGTGTAGAGTGAACGTGCTTTCGTCGCATGGTGTTCAAGACTCTCGGTTGCTTTGGCGCCTCTCTCGGTTGTTTGTGGCAATCCAGACCTTGTAATGCTTTCAAACATGGCAGTAACGTCGTCTTTCGCCTTGAAATAGTTGTAGATTGAGGCTAGGGATTGTACAGCCATCGCCCCGAAGGACACCACCAGACCCAAGGTCGCCAATATTCCGCCGAAGGAGGAACTGAATATGGCACTCAAGCCGCCGCCTACTAAATTCCTTATGCTGTCGTTTATCTCCTTGAGGCTCTGAGCCGACGCGGATGCCGGGTCGAGCTGAGCCTTGGAAGCGGTCGAAGCCTCCTGCTCAGCCTTCGTTATCTGAGCCGTCAGTTCCCTGATGGCAGCTGGGTCCTTGAGAGCCTTCTCTATCTGCGACGCGTCTATCTTGAGTTCTTTCTTGCCGGCATCCTTGAGCTGCTTGTTCACTCCCTGGAGCGATCCCTCTATAGCTTTCCTGGCGACGTCCGTCTCGGATGTCCATGCGACGCCAAGCGCGTTGAGGTCACCCTCGAACTCGCTCCTCTTCTTGCTGAAGCTCTGGAGGGCGTCACCCATGTTGGTGGCAGACGACGCAGCCTTGTCGAGGGCGGTGAGGACTTCCAGCGACTTGCCGAGCCTGAGTTTCCTCTCCTCCTCCGCTATGCCAGCTTTCTCGTCCAGGGTTATGTTCGTCTTCTTCTTGGCGTTGAGGTCGGAAAGCTTGTCGGCGAGGGTCTTGCTCGAGTTGGATATAGCCTCGAACTGCGATATGAGCTGCCCAGCCTCCACCCCTAGAGCCGACTCCAGAGATATGTTTATGTTCCTCTTCGTGGCGTCGTCGAGTTCCTCGAGGTTTTTCCTCATCTCCTCGGCTGTCTCTCCGGCTATGCCGAACTGGTTGGCTATGCTCTTGAATCCTCCAGCCATTCCCTTCAGGCTGTCCTTGCTCTTCGTGATGCTTCCGTTGAGGAGTTCAGTCGTCAGACCAGCCCTCGAGGCGGATATGGCGAGCAGGTTGAACATCTTCGAGTCGGCAGCCAGCAGCTTGTTCGTGCTGGAAAGGGCTTCCATCATCCCTCCGCTTGTCTCTCCGACCTTCGTAAGGTTCGCCTGGAGTTCCACGATGTTCTTGTAGGACGCGGTCGTCAGCGTCCCGGCTTTGCGCATGTTGTCCACGAAACCCTTCGAGCCAGAGATCACTGTAGCAAGTTCCTTGCCGGTCATGCCGGTGTTTCTGGCGACTTCCCTCATCCCCCTGCCGACTTCGGCGACCTGCGAGGAATTCATCTTCAACTGGAGGTACATGTCCGAGAACGTGTCCTGCAAATTCCCCGCTTCAATCCCAAGCTGCTCTTCCGTGTTGAGCTGGGCGACGGCTATCTTCTGCGCCGTCTTGGCTTCCCTGATGCCCTTCTTGAGGTTGTCCACATATAATTTCTGGAATTCATCGCGAGTCTTTCCCGTCATGGCGGACGTCTTGCCCATGGCGTCGAACGATTCGGTGAGGGCTTTGCTTCCCTTGGTGGCGCCATTTAGCTCGTAGGCTATCGCCCTTGTCTCCTGCACCAGCTTCCTCTCCTGGACAAGAAGTGCATCCCAGCTTATGTATTTGCTCATGTCTATTCCCAAGAGCTTATTCGCTATTATGTCTTCCGTATCCTTCGCCCATCTTTCCGCCTGATAAGTGCTAAATTTTACCGGCTTTCCTTTCTTCGCCTTTTCTTCCTTGGGTTCATTCTTGGTTTTTCCGACTATGTCATCCAGATGCTCCGAGGGATTCTTGCCCCCGGGCATTTTCGGTGGTTTCGGTGGTTTCCCTCCCGGAGTCTCGGGATCTTTCGGCGGCGGCTTCTCCGAGACTACGCCCATCTTTTCCGCGACTTTGTTCAGGGTTGACGATATCTTGCGCAGTACCTTCCTAACCCCGGCGTCGTTGGTGTAGATGGATCCGGGCTTCATGCCCCTCAGAGCCATCTTCTCCAGGTTGTCCATGCCCTTGATTTCGACCATCGACGAGACAGCGCTCTCGACCTTGGTGGAGGAACTCTGCTGCATGGTCTTCAATGTGGTGCTTATCTCTGTCAGGGATTTCCTAGCCTCCTCGTCCTTCGTGTAGATGGACGTGGCGCTCATCGCCATCTTCGCGAACTGCTCCATGAACGACAGGTCCGCGACTTCGGCTGCCGAATCCTTCTTCTCCTTGCCGGTCTGTTCCTTCTTGTCCCTTATTTCCTCAAGCACCTTCTTCATGTCGTCGAGGTAGGTCTTGCGGTCATCGACATCAGCCTTGAAGTCCTTGACGTACTGGGTGAATATGTCGGATATATTCTGGAGCGCCGGATCCCCCGACTTTTCCTTGCCGAACGACTTGGCTTCTCCCACCGGGCTTTTCAGCTTGGTGCCGAGCATGTCCCTTATCTGCTCCAGGGTCATGTTGGCGGTGTTCTGAGCTGCCACTACTCTTCCTAGGTTGTCCGAAATTTGAGCCATTTATGAACCTTTTTTCCCTTTTACTTAATAGACTGCGAATCCCGCCGTTTACGAAAGCAAAAGACTAATTTCATGGCGTCGCCGCAGCCATCGGGTTAGTCATTCGTGATATTTGTTCCCGCACAGATTTTCGGATCGCTTCAACTTCTGAAGGACTTATTGACCTTACTGAAGCGAGAACATTGAGAAGAAATGCGCAGTCCAAAACCTTAACCTGCCGTATGCCGCTTTTCTTGTACTGCCTAAAGGCACTTGTCAGGTTTATATATTGCCCCTGCTTCAAAGTATCGTAAGAAAAATTGACGTTATTGCAGTTCGCCTGCAGCAGGACCCTGATGTCGTTGAAAGCCAGGTAATGCAGGTTCACCCCGCGCACGTCGAACCTGGTCGGGTTCCTGTACGGGACGGGATAGTCCCTGTCCGTCACGAGCACCATCGGGTACGGATCGTGGTTCGGCTTGTTGAAGGTGTACCTGAACACCATCAGGCTTCCCTTCTGCACGGTCTGGTTCGGCTTCATGACGGACTGGCTGACGTCCTTGGTGGGACCGTAACCGGTCTGACCATATGAGCTTGCGTCCATCGTAGCTGGCGTGAATAGGTCTGGCATCCGATTATTTATGTTTACCGGGACAAAAAAAACAATATAATTGATGCGGTTGTCTTCCGTATTCCACTTGGAGGCTTTCAGAAATGTTCCTACGCAAAAAAGACCTCGTGACGATGCTGTCCGTTTTTCCCCAGGACATCGAAGAGCTGGTGTCGAGCGATGGATTCCCAAAGCCCATATATGCCTTGATGAAATACCGGGAATCCAACGACATGGAGATGTACGAGATCAAGGCTGTCAACGAATGGCTCCTGGGCAGGAGGCAAACCGTCTCCGCCGAGTCTCGGGAGGAGATACTCGACATGCCGGTGACGAACCTCGGGTTTTCCGCCAGGGCTAGGAAGGCTTTGCGGAGGATGAACGTGACCACCGTCGGGGAACTGACCAAGAAGACAGAGATGGACATGAGGGAGGTCAGGAACTGCGGAGTCTCCACCATCAAGGAGATAAAGGACAAGGTCTCAAGCCTTGGTCTGGGCGAGGTTTTCGGCGAGCGAGCCGTTCGCTGATAGTTTGGCACCCCATGGTTGTTCCAGAGTAAAACCAAAGAGAAAGACGGGGTCTGACATGAAATACAAATGCCCGAAATGCGATGTTTCTTTCCGTTCCGACTACAGCAGGTACTCCATATGGGACTGCGACAGTTGCGGAGCAAAGTTCAGGGGTCTGCACTGCGACGCCGACATGTTCGACTACTACCTCCACAACGTGCCCATATTGCCCCATTTCTTCCTCGCGGACGCGACATACAAGTTCGACCTCTATGGCGGCGGTCCAAACTACACGCACTGCCCACACTGCTTCTCCGAAATAAACGGCAGCAACGGCAAGTCGCGTGACGGGAACTGGCCGTCCGTTTGCCACTCATGCACGAACTCCCTGCAGACCTCGAAGCACGTGGAGAAGAAGCCGGTCGCAGAAGCCGAGGTCGTGAAGCCGAAAAAGAAAAAGAGCGAGTACGAAAAGCTCAGGGAGCTCATAGATAGGCTTTGAGGTGAACCATGAGGAAAAAGGAATCGATATCGTCACTGTTCGGCAGGATCGAGAAAAAGACAATCGGGATAGTCTCGGCTTTCCGATCCGCCCACGACAAGGCTGAAAACCTCAAGAGGAGCGACAGGCTGGAGAGCGACATCAAGGATGCCGGTCTCGAGTTCGCGAGGCTTGAGGGTCACTACATAGAGGGCTACGGATCGGATTCGCAGAAGGAGCCGAAGAGGGAGATATCTTTCCTCGTGTTCGGCGAAGACGGCGACGACGTTGGCAGCCTCAAGGGTTTCCTCAAGGACGTCGGGTCGAAGTACAACCAGGATTCCGTCCTTTACAAGCAGTACGACAACAAGAACGCGTACCTCATAGGCACTTCGGGGGAAGACGAGGAAGGCAACAGGATATCGTATCCCGGCATCGGCAAGGAAGTGAGCGTCGGCAGGTTCAAGCCGATGAGGATCGGCGAGTTCTACTCGAAGATGAAAGGTCACACCTTCGTGTTCGAGTGGGGATGCCCCAAAAACTTCTCTGACTATGTCGATTTCATGGAAAACAGTTTACTGTAGTTCGTTCGCCAGTATGATATGTTTAGGAAAGGAGTCAGAAAGATGAAGACAATGATTTTCGCATTCGCAGCCTTGTTTGTAGCCGGGTGTTCCTCGACGCAAAGCTCCAGGTGGGAGAGTTCCGTCAACGGCAGCGCCAGAGTCTACACGGACAAGCCGCAGGCGGTCGAGTACGTCGACGTGACGGCGACGCTTAAAAGGTGTTGGTAAGGATATAAGACAAATCGAGAAAGGATCGCAATATGTTGATAGACCAGATTGATGATTTGAAGAGAGTATCTAGGTCCGCGTTCGAGAGCGATGGCTCTCATGTCACGCTGTACATTCTCAACGTCAATGGCGTGACGAGATTGCAGCCGTGCTTCTGGAAAAACCAGGACGAGAAAATGGAATCCATCGAGTCGCTGAAGAAAATGATAGCGAACGGGGAACTGAGGGAGTACGTGTTTATCGCGGAGGCTTGGCTCGTGGAGAAGCAGTTGCCTAGCTCGATCAAGGAAGTGACCGACCACATCGGCGAAATGGGGAGCTTGGAAGACTATCCCGACAGGAAGGAATCGTTGATCATCGAGTACTCGAGCTTCAAGACCAGCAAGTCCTACGTCGCCGATATAAGCCGTGACGGCGACAAGGTGTCGCTAGGAGACTGGGAAACCTGGGACGAGAGCCATTCGTTGGGCGGTTTGGTGTACGGCAAGATGCAGAACCTGTTCGAGTTGTCGAAGGCTGGGTCGAATTAATGAAAACTCTCGAGAAAAAGACGTTGTATCTTTGCGACGGGTGCAGGAAGATGGGCGTTAGGAGCAGGAGTTCCAAGGTCTTCGAGAGCTTCTTCTGCCCCAGGTGCAACAGGGAGACCACCCTCATACTCCCGGTTACTTCGATGCCGACGATCCCTCCCGTCGCCTCGACTCCACCGGTGGACGAGTGCGTCATGCCGGTCCCGGAGAAAGCCCCAAAGGCAGAGCCGCGAAACGCCGTCGTCGCAAAGCCGTTGTTTTCGATGGTCGATTTCTTCATATTCATGGCTGGTTTCGTTTCCGCAATATTAATCGTGAAAGGATAGAATCATGGCATCTAGATCCGAGACGGTAGCGCAGAGGTTCGTGAAGATGGTATTGCCCGTATGCGTCGACATATCCAGCGGCGTCGAGGTCGACTACAACGACATCATCGTCATGCAGGACGTCTTCTGGTACATGGTCACCAACGACATGTTCTTCATAAAGAAACTGGACGAGGAAAGCAAGAAGGACAAGGAGGATCAGATGGTCAAGTTCCTCGAGAGCGTCAACAATCTGGAGCAGAGCGAGGAAGGGAACGTTTTCGAGAAGATGCCGAAGCCGATAGGCATGGCGTACCTCTGGTGGGATTCGATGGTGAAGTCCATATTGAGGCAGAGACCAAACCTTCTCGACGAGATCGAGAAGAACGGCGAGATTTTCGGCGGTTAATCAATGGCGTTACCTCGGCTGCTTCGAAGCGCCGTTATCTTAAGGAGATTCTTCATGAAAATTGTATCCAACACTCTTGACATTGTTTGGGAGACCTGGGAAGACCCTGGCGAATCCGGCGCTGGTTCCAGAGAGAGCGAGACATACCCGGTCATCAAGGGGCAAGTGATATTCGAAGCCGAGAATGAGGAGGAAATGGAAAAACTCGTGAACGATGGCATCTCGGATGAGATGGTCACTTACGATGATTTCAAGGAATTCATGGAAATGGCGACATACAGGAACATCCATAAAATCAACTGGCGAGAAAAAATGAACGGCAACAGATGTACGGTCTTTGCCGAAAGTTGTGTCGCGGACAGGGCGTACGAGAGTGATTGCTCGGACGACGAAGACGATTACTCGGACGAATATGATTCGGATCATTGAGCGAACGCCTCGACCGCCGCGATTCACGGCGGTTAGACTTTGCCCGTGACCATCGTGCTGTAGTCCTGGGGTGCGCTGAGGTCGCCAGCCCCGCCGGTCTTCAGCAGATACTGCGACTTCGCTGGCGAATCGGATATCTTCTCCTCGGCTTCCTCGGTCTTCTTGAAGAAAGTCCTTATCTCCCTTTTGGCGCTTAGCATCACCTGCTTGGCTGCGTCCTCAGCCTCGAGGTTGTCGCCCATGAAATCCGAGAACATCCTCTCGAGGTCGAGCGAGTAAGCCTTTCCGTAGGGATGCGTGTCCTCCTCGTTCTGGACCTTGTACGCGAAGGTGTCGCCGCGGGGATACACCCTTATGCCCTCGAAACTGAATGTCTCGTACGGCGATTTGATGTATATGTACGGGTCGTCGTCGTCGAAGAACGTCTTGATCTCGAACTTGTCGTTTCCGCTTTTCAGGACTCTGGCGAGGAGGGCGAGGTGTTCCCTGTCCTCCCTCTGCCTGTGGTTTATGAATTCGTTGAACTGCATTTTTGGTCTCCTTAACATTGTCTCATGAGCAATTCCGTGGCGTTCGGGACGCACCGCATCAGAACCTTGAGGTCGCTCGGGTTCCCGTTGTACGGCGTCTCCTTCCACGAGAGACCGGTGAAGGAGGCTGCAGCCTCCTTTATTATCTTCTGTGTCGCCGTGAGGTACAGTATTCCGTCTATCCTCTCCATGAAGTCGTTCTCCTCCTTGACCGGCTTTCCGTCCTCGTCAAGTTCGCCCGTCTCCTTGATGTACACGACCTTGAGGTCGACTGAGGGTATGATCTTGCCGTCGTTGTCTATCATCGCCTCGGAGTTCTGCGAGAGGAGAGTCTTCACCATGAGCTTGCCTTCCGTGTAGGCGTTCCTCAGCGAGGTCGCCATGTCCCAACCGACCATGTTGATGGTGCCATCGGTGGATACCACGTGGATCATGAACGCCCTTTTCCTGAAGGAATCGCCGATGCTCTCCATCACGATCCTCCTGCGCAGCACGTCCCTCTCTTCCGGGCTTCCCTCCTCCAGCCTCTTCTGTTCCGGTTCGGTCAGGTACTTGCCTGGATCCTCTTCCTTTAGAGCCCACTTGCCTATCTCGACCCTGCCCCACTTGTCGTTGAACCTGGTCGATATCCTGATGGAGTATTCCCTCTCGTTGTAGATGATGTCCTCGCTGTTGGCTCCGCTTCCTACCTGCACCGACCCGGTGAGGGCAGCCACGAACTTGCGGTGCATGTCGCCCTTTGCCCCGAGCAGACCCTTCACCTTGATGAACACGTTGTTGAGTTCCGGCATTGTCTGGAGCACCGAGCTTATGTGCTTCGACAGTGATCCTGCCGGGCTGTTCTGGTCGAGTTCGCCCTTCACCAGCTTGCGGATCTCCTTGCTAGCCTTGTCTATGTTCGAGTGCTGCCTCAGGAAGCATATCTGCAGGTTGTCCTCGATGAACTTCCTCGGGTAGGAGTCAAGATCATCGTCCCTTATCTGCTGGATCATGTCTATCAGCTTGTTGACGTCGCCCTTGGTGGTCTCCCTCATGAAACCGTCCTGCCACTCGTCGAAGTTCTCGCTTTTCTTCTCGTCCGGCATGTCCGGGGCTTCTGGGTCCTGCGACCTGTCCGGGACCTCGTCGTCAGGCGGCGGGCTTCCGGCGTCTTCCCCTGACTTCATGTTCGGAGGCGTGTTCGCCACGTTGGGGTCGCCCTCCGGGGCTACAGGGGCTTCCTGACCCGGTGGCACTCCAGCGCCCACGGCTGGCGGATTTCCGGAAGGGTTCATGCTTGGTTCGGCTTCGTTGAGCAATTCCTGTATCGCTATGTTATACATTTTTTTCCTTGTTGTTCTTCGCCTTGTTTATAGCCTCTATGAGGTTCCTTCTTGATCCGGACTCGTTGATGTTGATCGTGTTGTTCTGGTTTGTCGCCAAGTATTTCGGGAAGGTGTCCTTCTCCTTGAGCTTGACCCTTGTCATCATGTCGGCTACCTTGGACATCTTGTCTGTCATGTCCACCTTTATCTTTATGAGGTTCACGAGAGCCTCCTTGCTTGAGGTGGTCGCGTCGCCGTCGTTTATGACCATCTCCGCCATGGTGTCTATGAAACCGCTCACCTGCTGCCTGTCTTCCTTTATCAGACCGAGTATGTCGGCGTATATGCCGGTTATCTCCTCGTCCGATATTATGCTGTTCTCCTGGGGTTCGATCGACTGGTCGACGACCTTGGAGTTCATGTTCGGGAGGACGCTCTGTATGTCCCGTAGTTCGTCGCGTAGTTCGTCTCCGACACTGTCGATTATCTCGATCGTGGAAAATTCTTCTGTTTTTTTCATTTCTTCAATAAGGTCTCCGCTGTTCATGTAATATATAAGCTCGGAACACGAGAAATCTGAAACCTATGACACAACAAAAAAGCAACTCCAGGCAGATAGAGGTCGACGCGGTCGACAAGAACATCCGCGACTCCATAGAGTCCGTCATCAACATGGTGTCGAGGATAGACGAAAGGATCAAGATCCTCTACGAGAAGGACGACGAGTACAAGAGCAACCTGGATCTGGTGTCCGAAGACATAAGGTCGATACTACAGAGGGTCGCTTCGATTGAGACCACGATCCACTCCGACGACATAGAGGCTATACGGGCGAAAATGCACGAACTCGACATCAGGACTTCGAACCTCGACCTGTCCCTGTCGAACCATTCGGACAAGTGGTCAAAGACCGTCGACTGGATTTTCAAGATAGTTCTTACTTTCATATCCACCTACGCGGCGTACAAGCTAGGACAAAACTGACATTCTTGTTTCAAAAATCGAGTCCGGAAAGATAAATAATTTTGTATTTTTACTTTTGGGGAATCAAATGAAAAACAAATTTTCACGTTTCATAGCATTCAGGGAACAAAACGAGACAAAGCCGAACAACACGGTCATGTCCAAGGTCAGGCTCAGCAAGGACAGCGACTACATGCCGTTCAACGTCTCCAAGGGCAACAGGGCTAACCTCCGCATCCTCATGAAGTCCTTCGACAACAGCGACAAGACGGGCATAGGGTACACGACCATAGAGAAAAGCAAGGGCGAGGTGGAGCCGACCCTCAAGAGGAAGTCGCTTTACCTGTCCGGCGGCTCGGTCAGGGACCACCTCAAGAACAAGACGCAGAAGAACTACAACCTCGTCACCGACGCCACCGCCAGCGAGATAAGGATGATCCTGAGCCACCCGGAAAACTCGTTCGTCGAGATAAAGCCGAAGAACGAGAGCAAGGCTTCGTCCGAGAAATACGCGAAACTCCTCAAGGAAAGCAACAGGAACAAGTACTTCTACGCCTCCAGGTGGGACAAGGGCGGGAAGGAGTCGGAATTCACGATCGTCATAAACGGGGAGAAGTTCGAGCTCTCCACGATGTCCAAGTCATCCAAGAGCAAGCTGGTCGACCTCGATTCCTTCGAGGCTACCGGATCACTCGAGGACGACGCGAGCAACAGGGACTTCACCATAAACTCCATGTACATACCGCTGACCAACAGCGACGGCGACAACTCCGACCTAATAGACCCGTACGGCGGAGCGCACCACCTCAAGAACAGCCAGATAGTCAGCGTCAACGACGACTTCAAGTCGAGGATAGAGGAAGACCCGGGCACCGCGATGCGCTACGCCAGGATGCTTTCGAAATACGGCAACCCCGACGACGTCGCCAAGAAATACTCCAGCGCCATAAAGGGGAGCGAGAGGATGGGCGAACTTTCCAAGGACTACGCCAAGAAGGAGTTCTTCGGGAGCATCGAAGACCCGGACATAGACTCCAGGAAGTACCTCAAGCTGATGGACAGCCTCGGTCTGCTCCGCAACATCATGCCGGACTACTCTCTGGAAGACATGCCGACCAACATGAAGGGGGACAGGTGGCTGACCACGGCTTGGCTGACCAAGGACAAGGATTCCGAGGAACTCAAGGGCATGCTTGTCGCCAACGGATGGTCGAAGCAGGAGGCTGGCGACATAGCCCACCTCGTGAGCCTCTACAAGTGGTCCAAAAGCAATTTCGACCCGTCCATGTTCTATGACCTCAAGAGCGCCAAGACTGGACTGACGAAGGGCAAGATCAAGGACTGGATGAAGATGGGGAGGTTCGACGGTCCGCAGATGGGCTCGTTCCTCAGCCATGACGACTCCGATTTGAGCCCCTACGTCGACACCGTCTTCGGAAAGAAGGTCAACCCGGCTTATGTCGACATGCTCGGTCACAGCCCCAAAGGCGATGATTTCGAGCGGACGAGAAGGCATTTGTCCACAAAGAGGTTCCTGGACAATATTGGTTCCTGAAGATCTATTTATTTTTAATTGTTTATCGCTTATACTCCTTAATCGGCAAGATGATAGTTTCTCTGCCGTAAGCGTAAAGGCGACCCCATGAAATACCTATCGGTCTGTTCCGGCATAGAAGCCGCGACCTCGGCTTGGCACCACATGGGCTGGGAAGCCGTAGCCTTCTCAGAGATAGAGAAATTCCCTTGCGAGATTCTCAAGACAAGATTCCCGAACGTACCAAACCTAGGAGACATGAATGAACATGAACGATGGGACATCGATCCAATCGACCTGCTCGTCGGAGGAACCCCATGCCAGAGCTTCTCAGTCGCAGGACTGCGAAAAGGGCTCAGCGACCCAAGGGGCGGTCTCATGCTCAGATTTCTTGAGATCGCTAGAAGTAGAAAACCTAGATGGATTATCTGGGAAAATGTCCCCGGGGTGCTTTCGAGCCACGGAGGAAGGGATTTTGGAACCTTCCTCGGGGGGCTGGGGGAACTGGGGTACGGGTGGGCATACAGGGTCCTGGACGCTTCGGGGTTCGGAGTTCCGCAACGGAGACGAAGGGTGTTCGTTGTTGGGTGTCTTGGAGACCAGGAACGTGCAGCAAAAGTACTTTTTAAGTCAGAAAGCGTGTCTAGGGATACTGCGAAGAGCAGAGGAAAGAAAAAAGCAGCTTCCAGAGAAGCTCAAGAACGCTCTGGAGGCGGTGGCGAACAAGACGGAGTGACCCTGTACAAGCCCCAGAATTTCGGAGACACCGGCGGCGGCTATGTCGAGACCGATGTGACGAACACGCTTGACGCCCTCCAGGGCAGCAAGCAGAGGCACGTGGCTGTCCAAGCCATACCCCTCGACCTCCGCAACGCCTGCCGGGACCCGAAAAAGATGGACGCGATGAACAGGCAGGGTCTCGGCGTAGGCTCCGAGGGCGACCCGTCCAACACCATAACCTCAGCCTGCGTGCACGGGGTCGCGCAGCCAGCGGTGGTGTACTCTTTCGACTCAAAATCGAGCAACTCGATGAAGTCGAGCAACCCGCACAGCGGCTGCAGGGAAGTGGAAACGATAAAGACCCTTGACACTTCGGTGCCGGACCCGAGCAAGAACCAGGGCGGAAGCCTCGTGATGCATCCGGCGACCTTCGAGCCGGGAGCCATGTCCAGGATGGGTGGCTACTACTGGGAGGACATATGCGGCACGCTGAGGAAGGAACCCGGCGACAACCAGATGTCTCTCCACCACTCCATGATAGTGAGGAAGCTCACTCCCATAGAGTGCGAGAGGCTGCAGGGATTCCCGGACAACTGGACCCAGATACCATACAGGGGCAAGCCAGCCGAGGCATGCCCGGACGGTCCGAGGTACAAGGCTATCGGCAACTCCATGTGCGTAAACGTGATGCGCTGGATAGGCGAGCGGGTCGAGTCGGAAAAATAAAAGGAGATTCGCGATGAAGTATTTGTCAGTTTGTTCGGGCATAGAGGCAGCCAGCGTAGCCTGGCACGATTTCGGTTGGGAGCCAGTTGCTTTCTCCGAGATAGACGCCTTCCCAGCCGCGGTTCTAGCCCACAGATTCCCAAACGTTCCAAACCTAGGAGACATGAATGAATACAGAAACTGGAATATCGGAGACGTCGACATCCTCGTCGGAGGAACTCCATGCCAAGCCTTCTCAGTCGCAGGACTGCGGCGCGGACTCGAGGACGCACGAGGAAGCCTCTCAATCACCTTCGTGCAGATCGCAGACAAGTTCAACCCAAAGTACATCATCTGGGAGAACGTGCCAGGGGTACTCAGCTCGAAGGACAACGCATTCGGATGCTTTCTGGGAGCGCTTGCCGGCGAAGATTGTGAAATTCGACCGCCAGGGGGAAAATGGAAGGACTCTGGTTGTGTGTATGGACCCAAAAGAGCAATCGCGTGGCGATGCCTCGATGCCCAATATTTCAACCTGGCACAACGGCGCAAGCGTGTGTTCGTTGTCAGCTGTCCTAGAGACGGGGCAGATCCCGCAGAGATTCTTTTTGAGTGGGCGGGCGTGCAGGGGGATACTGTCGAGGGCGGAGCGCAGGGGCAAGAAACTCCCGCCGACTCTGGAGTCGGCTCTTCGGGAAGTCTCGACGAAAGATCCGGAGACGAAAGACCCAGAATAGATTCCCCGCCGAGCAGGTCCGAGACAGTCGGGACTCTGGCGTGCAACACCGGTCCGAACGGACATGACGCTGGCAACTTCGCTTGCAACCAGGGCGTGGACGCAGGCTACATCCAGGCTGTGCCTCAAAAAAAAAGATTAGACTCGCCGCCGAAGAGGTCGGTCCAGGACTACTCGTCGAACAGCAAGGATGAGAACGGCGTCCTCCCGTTCGACACCACGCAGATAACCAGCGCGTCCAACTACAGCAACCCGAAACCGGGCGACCCTTGCCACCCGCTCGCCTCTGGCGCCCACCCGCCTGCGATAGCGGATTCCAACAGCCAAGGCAAGCCAGTCCCTTTCAGGGAGACGGCTGACTGCCTCACCGCCGCGTACGGCACGAAATGGAACGGAAACGCCAGCGCCGACAACGGGAGCCTTTTCGTCAAGCACCAGATCCCGGAGACAGCCGGGTGCCTGGACACGCAGTGCGGCGGGGGCAAGCTGACCCACCAGTCGATCATGAACGGACACATCATAGCCACCGAACGCGCCGGAGAGACCAACGTGTCCACTCCCGAACTGAGTCCGCGCCTTAACACCAAGAACAGCAACCTCCTCGGGGCTCCGTGCACGCAGGCTTACGTGGTCGAGCCGGAATGCATGCGGGAATCCGGTCACGGCTACTGGGTGAAGGACGAAGTCTCCGGGACGCTCCGAGCCGAGGGAGAGAACCGACCCAGCAGACCCAGCCATGTCATCAAATCCGCGTTCCAGCAGAACACCCGTGACGAGGTGAGATTCATATCAGGCGACGGGCAGATAGCCGGGGCTTTGGCTGCGGAGTCCGGGGCGAAGCAGACCAACTACATTCTCGAGCAGAAGCAAGAAGCCATGGCTTTCGACGGATACAATCAGACGCTGTCCACGACCTCGCAGACGATCCGAACCGGGTCGGACTGCGACAAGATGGGCATGGTGCTGCTCGAGAAGGAGAAAGAAGTCCTCGCGTTCGACGGATACAGCCAGACGGTGAGCGACACCTCGCAGACGATACGCGCCAGCAGGTCGGACGGCGACCACGTGGGCATGGTGTTCCAGCACATGGTGGTGCGGAGGCTGACCCCGATAGAGTGCGAGAGGCTGCAGGGCTTTCCCGACTTGTGGACCAAGATACCATATAGGAAGAAGGACGAGGACAAATGCCCCGACGGTCCGAGGTACAAGTCTCTCGGCAACTCCATGGCTACCAATGTCATGCGGTGGATAGGTCAGAGGGTGGCGATGAAGGATGGCGGTCAAATATGATTGAGAAAAAGAAAAACAGCATCTCCTGCGTTCCCCTGAAGGACCCGATGGACCTTTGCGCGCTTTCGCCGACCAGGAAGCAGCCGGCTGGGTGGGGCAAAGCTGGGGAACCGGCTTTCACGCTCAGGACCGCGGTGATCCCTGGAGTGGCGGTTGTGAAGCAGGAATTCGTCTACGCTCCCGAGGTATCGGCTACGCTCATGGGAAGATCGAGCCGTGGCGGTGGTCAGACGAACAGCCCGGGTCACAACGCGGACCAGTCCGTGGTCGCAGTTAAACTAGAGTCGACCGTGACCGAGATGTACATCAGGAGGATGACCACGACCGAATGCGAGAGACTGCAGGGATTCCCGGACAACTGGACGCTTGTACCGTACAGGAACAAACCAGAAGACAAATGCCCCGACGGTCCGAGGTACAAGGCTCTGGGAAACTCGATGGCTGTCAACGTCATGCGGTGGATAGGCAAGAGGATCTCGAGCAAGGATCAGGAAATACGCGACGCCAAGCTTTGCGGAAGGAAGGATTTCTGATTGAAATCGAGCAGGTGGTATTCCAGAATATCTCCGACACCATAACCTCTTGCTTCTACAAGCATCATGGCGCCAGTGGCGGGAAAGATTCCCTGCCGAGGATGCACATCGCCGTGGGCGGCAAAGTGAGACACCTTACGGCAGTCGAATGCGAAAGGCTGCAGGGATTCCCGGACAACTGGACTCAGATACCCTACAGGGGAAAGCCATCCGAGGTCTGCCCAGACAGTCCGAGGTACAAGGCTATCGGCAACTCGATGGCTACCAACGTCATGAGGTGGATAGGTCAGAGGATCAATTCACGGCACGGAACCAGTAGCCGATAATCGCGGATGGCGAAACTCGAATCCGTCACAGGTGTGCCTCCTGCTTGGCACCATCGGCGGCATGTTTCCCGAAGACCTATCGTAGTTCCTCGGTTCCGTGCATCGCAAGCCGATCCCGAGCGCTATTCCCCAGAGCAAATGCTTGCAGTTGCAGCACACACGCTCGTCACTTCCTGTTTCATCCTGCTTCAATGTCACTTCTTCTGCGCCGGGGTTTTCGCGGTCGACTTCTGGATCGTCTGTACGCCCTTGCATTTCTTCCCCTCCTTCACAGCCTTGCCGAACCAAGCCTTCCACAGGAAAGCTATGGAACTCTTGGTGTCCCTGTCGTGCGTGATCATGGGACCGAAGTCGACGAAGTTCTTGCCACCCAGGTAGAGGTTGCTTATCTGCACCAGGCTGTATCTGGCAGCCTGGCTGACCAGAAGCTCGTCCGAGTCGATGTTGGAGATCAGGTCTTCGAGGTACTTCTCCTCGTACTTGTGCGCTATAGCCAGAGCCGCTGACTTGACGCGCCTGTCGCTCCTGTTAAGCGCCGCCTCGAACATGGTCTGGTCCATCGTGACCAGTTGCCTGGCGAGGTAGACCATGTACTTGTAGTCGTCCTCCAGACGGAGCCTGTCTCTCGTGTCCAGCCCGTCAAGGTTGCCGTATCCGCCGACCGGCGGGGGAACGACAACGAAACCGTTGTCGTCGTTTCAGCCAGCCTCGAGCTTGGGAGAAACCCCAAGGTAGAGGATGGACGCCACCGCCACCGCCAATGTCAATGTCAAAGCTTTCATGTTCAAACCGCCTTTCTGATTACATTTTAGTCGTTTCCACACTAATTTAAACATAACAAAGGAGATTTTTATGGATTTTTTCGTGAGTGCTGATCTTGACCCTCAAAGTCAGTGGCAGCTTGAGCTTATGATAGAGAGCTTCAAGACCATAGGGCTGGAGGACAAGCTCCTGATATGCATCGCCTCGGAAGGCGACCCGAAAATCTTCCCGGAATTCTCGTCCAACATGAAGAGCCACGCCAGGACGCTTGTGCACACGAACATAGGCGCGACCAGGGGGTTCGAGCCGCTCAACAAGCTTTACGCGGTCAGCTTCGCAATGAGGGACAAGGCTCTCTCCGACCAGTTCGTCATGCTCGACCTCGACTCCGTAATATTCAGCAAGCCCCAGGAAGTCCAAGAGCAGGTTTTCTGCCGTTTCCAGATCGACCCGTACTTCACCCCGGAACTCATAGACGGGAAAACCGGCTTCAAGGAACACTTCGGCATCGACCCCAAGGAGTTGACTTCGGACAAATGGCCGAGCGCGTACGGGTCCATGCTCTTCGGCGGCTTCCCGAGCGAATTCTTCGACGAGACCATAAACCTTTGCGAGCAGTACGTGTTCAACCAGATCAAGTCCGGCAAGACGCCCTGGTCCGAAAGCGTAACCGCAGCCATCAACGTGCAGCTCCACAAGTACGTCGGCAAGTACAGCGCGATGGGAACCTACGAACTCGACTGCGACCTTTTCAGCAACCACCCGAAAAACTTTATAAGCTACAGAAACGGATACATGCCGATATTCAGCAAGGGCATGTTCGGATTCAAGCCGCCGGACTACTTCTCGTTCGGGAACCCGTTCAAGGTTCTGTCCGAATACTCGCCGACAATGGCGTTCATGAGGATGTCGAACGTGGCGAAGTCCTACCTGGAAAAAGCGAGGTGACATGCACAAGACGATAAAAGTGGACAAAGCCATCAAGTGCAAGCTCGAGGAACTGATGGACCAGCCGGTCGTCATCAGGGTCAAGAATTTCTCAGGGACATCGTGCCAGGACTTCTCGGAACAGATGGACAAGGCTTCCAACTCCGGTCAGCCGTTCATCCCAATAGTCGTAGACTCGTACGGCGGCGAGGTCTACAGCCTGCTTGAGATGGTCGGCAGGATAGAGACGTGTCCGCTCCCTTGCCACACCATAGTCGAGAGCAAAGCCATGTCGTGCGGAGCCATACTGTTCGCCATGGGCGACAGGAGGTACATGTCCCCGCACGCGACCCTCATGATACACGAGGTGTCGTCGAGGTCGTTCGGCAAGACGGAGGATATAAAGGCGGACGCGAAAGAGACGGACAGGCTCAACAAGCTCATATTCAGGATCATGTCGAAGAACTGCGGGAAGAATGCCGGGTTCTTCCTCGAGATGCTCCACGACAAGAACAACGCCGACCTTTTCCTCACGGCTGCGCAAGCCAAAAAAGTCAACATATGTACCGACATCGGAGTCCCCACGATGACGGTCAGCGTGGCGGTCGAATACAAACTGGAAAAAAACTCCTGATTGCCATTGATTTTGTTTCCGTCGCTGGTAACCTACTGCCTATCGGCAACACTAAAATGAAAGGAGTGTTTTTCATGGATTCGAGAAAGATTTTGGTCGCTTCGTGCGCGGCAACCTTGGTTTCCCTGGCTTTCGCAGCCTACAAGGACTACGACGCCAGAAGCGCGAACCTGTATTCGCAGATACTCAAGTTCGAGAACTCGTTGATGGCGAACGAGATAGGCTCCCTGCAGACCTCGCCGTCCTACAACGAAGGGTACAGGGACGCCCTCATAAAAATGGGCGGACCGCAATCCCCGGGATCTTTCCAGGACGGATGGGACTCGGCGCTGAAGGTCGCGGGAACGGCTTCGTACGCCGACGGATACCACACCGCCATAAAGCAGTTCAACTTCACGAAGGAAGGTCATGCCCGCTGGATGGTCTCCGAGCCAGTAGCCGTCCCCGAAGAGAACAATCAACCGAAAACCAAGAAGTAGAGGACGCTTCAATGTTCAAAGAGGAAGAGTCCAGCAAGTCCGAATTGTTGGGCATGGGTGATAATGTGGTGAGGTTCGTCGACAAGTCCACCGGAGAATTGATATGCCACATAGGTCACGACGAAGACGAAAGGCTTGTTTTCTTCAGCAAGCCAGTCACCACGTCCGTGATACTCACACTGTGCGAGATTCTGAGTAAAAAGAAGATGAGAAAAGCCCTCGGAAAGGGAGACTACAAGAAAGCCCAGAAAATAGCCGAGGGGTATTGAAAAAAAAGACCAGTCCGAAACAAGGACTGGTCTTTTTTTTTGGAATTTTTCCGGGAAATTTACCTCTTCCGATTCTTCATACCTATATGGAGAACATAATAGTATTGATCGTTTTTTTCCTTTACGGAATATCGATGTCGCTGTCCTACAACGACTCCTTCAGAAATACATGGTACTACGTGCCGGTATGCGTTTCCTTCAGCCTCGTCTGCGGCACCATGTGGGCTTTCGGCACCAGGATCACGAACGGCAACGAAAGGCTGCTCATGTTCAGCCTAGCCTGGGAGTTCTCGGTCATACTCGTCGACGTCATCGTGCCATACCTCATATACGGCATAACCCCGACAAGGGGATTCTTTCTTGGTTCGATGATGGTTGTCATCGGCATGGTCGTGATGAAGCTCAGCATGCGCCATCCGTGAGATTGTTGCGAAAGTTGTTTGACTAGGCTAGGCTTCGATGATATATACATTCAACGGATTGATCTTCAGGCAAGGATGCCTACATAAACATATGATAAACGAGATGGAGAAAATAATTTTCATACACCCGCCGAAAACCGGAGGGTGGTCGATAATAGACCTTTTCGGCAATTGCTCCGTCATCAACGAATTGGGCAACACGGAATGGTCGCCGCTCCACTATTCGATGCAGCACTACCGCAACAAGAAGATAAACCTCGAAAACTACCTCGTGTTCGCCAACACGAGGAACCCTTGGGAGAGGATGGTTTCAGCATACTTGTACCTCCTCGATAACCAAAGCGTGTCCATGAACGGCAGGAGCAAAAGAAAAAGCGAAAAGCACATATCGGAAATGACCATGGAGGACTACATCGCCATTCAGACCGACGACGAGATCCACATGGAACACGACGAGGACAACCGGTATTGGTTCTACCTCAGTCCGGTCATGGACTGGGTTACAGCCGACGGTGAGATCCTGGTCGACTACTTCTGCAGCATCCACACCTACGAAGATGACTTCAAGCTCGTGTCCGACATCACGGGAAACAGGAAAAAGCTCCCCCACGCGAACAGGAGCAAGCACGAGGACTACAGGACATACTACACGGACAAGACGGCGGAAATGGTCGGAAGCGTATACAGGAAGGACATCGAATATTTCGGATTCGAATTTGACGACAGCAGCAAGTCGAACTTCAGAAGGGAAGTCAACCCGGAAAAGATCGGGAGGTACATGGAGAAGAGGAAACTCCTCGTGAACGGCGTTACGAAGCTGTAGGTCAGACTCCCCCGAAGCCCAATACTTCCACGCACCACCTGCGACCGAAATAGCCAACCATGAAAGACCTCAACTCAGCGGCGTCCGCGTTCCCGCGAAGCTTCGCCAGATATTCCCCGGCTTCCCTCTCGCCGTTGTAGAGGCTCATGCTCCTCTCGACGTTCCACCTAACGAAGTCCTTGAACCCGCCGGAGGAATATCCAGGCTCTAGGTCCTCAAGGACTTTCGCCAGCGTCATGACGTAGACGTCGAACTCTAGCATGTAGAGGACTGTCTCAGCCCTCCCGGACATCCCAAGGTCCTTGCGGACAGCGCTGCCGTTCGTGTAGCAGACCCACTCGTCCAGGATGTACAGAGCCCTGTCTCCCCATGTCGAAGCCTGCTCGACCATGTACAGCTTATAAACCCCGCCCCTGAGGCTGCGCGGCACCTCGCGGGCGACAACCTCTATCCTGGTTTTAGGCTCGTCGAGAACGGAAACCTTTCCGTCAAGGCAGTAGAACGCGTTTATCGGCTTGCCCTTGTAGAGCCTGTTCCTGACCATGGAGTTTATCCCGTGGGTCGTCTCGTGACCCGAAGTCACCTTGTCGCCGTCGTCGTAGTAGCCCCCGTCGCTTATGTGCGACCTTATGTCGGACAGAACCGCGCCGAGCCTCAGATCCTTCTTGCCTATGACGTCCTGGATGTACCATATTGGCTGCGGATACGCGACTATGTCCTCGGTCTCGCCCCCATCTTCCGGCTCGACCTTCCCGACCGAAGTCTTGAGGGCTATGCCCAAAAAAGATCCAGCGGCGAAAGCCAGAAACAACACAAACGTCATTCTCTTCATTTTTTTCACTCCCTGGTAAACATCAACATATCAGAGTGATGTCGGGACACTCTTCTAAAGGGCGTCACAAAACAACAACAGCCAGAACAAGCGGGAGCTATACCATGACCATTTCCTACCTAGCCACGGACAAGCACGGAAGGCATTTCTCCGGTCTGGAGATCAAGCCGGGGGAATCGTACGAAACCGACAACCCCAACTACATATTCACGCCATACAAGGACCTCAACGTGGCGGAGCTTATGCAGCCAAGCTTCGAGGGACTGCTAGAGCCTAGATTCTGGGAAGTCGAGTCGTTCGAGAAGATAGGCGAGGACAAGGCTAGGCGCCACTACTCCAAGATAAGGTGCGTCGCCGAATCCGCCAGACCTAACATAACCGACCAGCAGCGATTCAGGTTCGCCGCGCTCCTGTGCCTCAACATAGTCGGCAACAAGGAAGTCCGGAACTGGGTCTTGGGATGCCTCGACGAGTCGAACGTCTCGCCGGAAACAGCCAGGTCTTTCTCCGGCAGGCTCATGTCCATGATATCCGAGGACCTGGACCCTTCCGAGGCTTACATCTCCCCAGCCCACCCGCTATCGAACGCCGTATCCTCTGGTGACTACGTGAGGATGTGCGCCTACTCGTCGCATAGGTCGGCATGCGACTCTCCAGACATCCTGGACCTGCAGGCTTTCGCCAAGGCTTCTGTCAGCATGACGAAGGATCAGGTGCTGCGGTCCGCCGGGGCTTGACCCCTCAATATCCTCTTGCCTATCCACCGCATGCAAGTCACAGCCATGCTGTTGCCGATAGCCTTGTACCTCGGACCGTTGGGGCATCTCGCGGCTGGCTTGCCGTTCTGCGGGACCATAGTCCAGTCGTCCGGGAAACCCTGCAGCCTCTCGTATTCCCTCGGCGACATCCTCCTTATCTCGCCGGAAGCCAAGAACACGGACTCGACCTGAGCCGTGACCTCGCTGGACTGCGGGCTGCGGCTCGGGTCGTTCGTGGCGGTCAGGGTCGGCGCGACGATGTTGTCTCTCAATATTATTCCCTCGAAAAAATTACGCTCGATTATATATAACACACACGAGCAAAGGAGAACCAGTGAGAAAATTCAACGAATGGATGAGCTTCCGCCAGACGGCAGAGGAAACATCAGACAGCTACGGATTCATAGGCACGTACAACAGCGAGAACCTATCGAACCTCGAGGAGAACAGCGAGAGGATCGAGGTGGAGAGCGCGATGAGCCTCATACCTCAGTCCTACAGGGGTCAGTTCCAGACATGCGAGGCGGTTTCCGCAGGCAAGTCGAGAAGCGAAAACAACGCCGAGATAGTCTGGATCACGAACAACGACCAGGGCATAACATATATCTTCGAGAAAAAAGAAGGCGAGGAAAAGAAATTCATCCTCAAAGACCTTACAGGTCGGGGAATAGCCAGCACCGTGACCGCCTCCAAGCTTAAAACGCTCGACTACGATTTCGAGGACGGCTGGATCGACTCATGCGAAAAAGGGGATTCCGTCAAGATCGATGACGTGAAGGTGACCTGCATAGGGTAAGGAATCAAGCCAAGCCGTCTCCGCGACCCTGCCCGGCGTCGACGACCTTGTTTATCTCGTCCTTGAAAACGCCTATGAGCTTTTTTAGGTCCTTGGCGTTGTCCAGGGTGTTCTTCATCTGCTGCACGTCCTTGCTGAACTTGCCCGTGTTCTTGTAGAAATAATGTATCATGGCGTTGGTGTCGCCGTCGCCCATCTTGAAATCGTTCGACTTGAGCTTCTGGTAGGTCTGCGGATTCTCCGTCTTGATATTTCCCAGGTATGTCTGCTTCATCCCGGCGATCCTAACGCCTATCTCGTTCTGGTCCGCCGAGTACCTTTCCAGGTCATTAAGGTCTCCGATATTGTAGCCGCCGCTGTTGTCGTCGAGGTAGCTGCCGCTGCCGCGGTTGTCCTGCGTCGTGTGGCGAAGCTCGTGGGCAAGGGTGTGTATTTCGCTCTCCCTCTCGACTACGCAGAACTTCTGAACCTTTCCATTGATGTACAGTGAGTCGCAGAACCCGCCGACGTTCTGTATGCCGAAATCAGAGGCGTTGGCGAAAACCACCGGGATCGGGTCGTCCATCTTGTCCGCCATGGTCGTGACCGGGGAGTTCAACGCGGGAATCTCAACCCCATGGACATTCTGCGCGCCCTGCTCCTTGGCTGCCGTCCTGGCGACCTTCTCGTAGTCCTCGTCGCCGTAGAGCTTCTTCAGTATCTCAGACGGCTTGATCATCTTCATGGTCTTGAGCTTAGCCTTGCCTTCCGGCGACAGCTTGTATTTGCTCTCTATAGCCTTTGCTATCTTGATCCCGTCCTTCCCGGCTAGCACGCCGATACCGCCGTCGTGGGAGTGGTTGCCTCCGTCATGGGAGTGGTCGCCGCCGTCATGGTCGTAGTCGTGCTGCACGGTCGGGGCGTGAGCCTTGCCGGCGGCGCCGCCCATCGCGACCAGACCTACCGTCCCTAGGATGATACCCAGCTTCCCGAGTTCCATGAGCGTGTCTTTGTGCCTGAGACCCTTCTCCCTCATGAGCGTCACCAGCTTGGGGGTCAGCCCACCCTTGTCGTAAATCCCCTTTATGCTCTTGAAGTCAGCGGAGAACTCCCCGATCTGGCTTTTCAGCTCGGACATGAAACTCGATGCGAAGTCCTTCGTCCCCTGCCAAGCCTGACCGACCATCTCCTTGCCCCTCCTGTAGATCCCGGCTAGGTCTTCGTTGATGATCTGGGCGTGCATCGAAGGGTCTCGGCGCTCAAGGTACTCGATGAATGTCATGACTCTCGCCATAGGGGTGTCCTTTGATTGTTTGCTGGATATTTAAACGTCAGTACCGAAGCTTGGTTCTGGCTCGGGAGAATATCGGATTTCATTCGGCGGCTTCCTCAGAAATCCAACGGGTTTTCTGTGCTTCGCCTTTTCTCCCTTTATTTCCTTGACCCTTTGGGACCATTCTTCCTCGTGTTCCCCCCTTGGTTTCGGGAAATGATCCTTCATCATCTCGAATATGTCCCTTCTCACGAAAAACTTCGTGTCACCCGACGCGTGTGCCAAGGGATAGGTTTTGCTGAGGAAACCGTCGTAGAGAAGCTTGTATGGGACGTTCATCTTCTCGTTGGCTGGACCGAACGTCAGGAAATCCGGGTTCCTCTGGGAGGTGTAGCCATAGACCGCCTTTGCCAGGTTGGCGTAGACCTCGGTCGGGTTCTTGCTTGTCCCGGTCAGGGAGAACCCTCTTGGACCGGTGAAGCTTATGGACACGCCGTTGAACTCCTGGTCCCCAAGCGCCGGATTGACCTGTTTGGCCGTGATCGTCGTGGGCGCGAACGACGCGAAGAAGTCCTCTCCGTCAACGGAGAAATCGACCTTGCCGTTCTTGATCTCGATGCTGTTGGGGTCGAACGGGACCCACTTGTCTGAAGCCTTGTCGTATGTCTTGGTCGGGTCCAAAGCCTCGTCCAGAACCAGCCATTCTTTGAATCTCATGTTGTTTCACCCCATTATAAGTTTTCCAGCCTTACCGATATCTATGTGCCCAGAAGGGAAATCATCCGACCATAATGCGGAAAACCATATTCTCCTGCCGACGCGGATATGATATTTTGGTGTGTCGGCAAACGACCACGTTAGATAGAGGGAGCCACATGGACATGGACATCGACAACATGCTGTCGGAAGTCGTCAACGACCCGAGCCTCGGCGAGGCGGAAAGGCTTTTCCTCGCGTCCCTGCGGAAGGAGGCTGCGAGGAGGACTTCGGCGGGCGAAGAATCCGTCTCGGTGATGGTCGACATTGCGGAGAGGATCTTGGACAAAAGCCTCGAAAACAAAAAATAACCGTTGTTTTCCATCCGAAAGACATACATAATTCATCAAATGTTTTTAAAAAAAGGTGTCGTCATGATGAATTTCTACGAGTATCTGCAACTCAGGACCAACGAGGCTGGCGAGATTCCGCCAACGGCAGGAGCAGCGCCAGCGCAAGCTCCGGGAGCAGCACAAGCACAAGCCCCAGTAGAACCAGCTGGAGTCGATATAAACTCCATAGCTTCATCCATGAACTTCCTTCCAACCACAAAGAAGAAGCTGACATACAATTTCGCAAACAGCACCAGCGATATGCCTCCTATGTCATATGCGGTAGCAAACGAACAAGAAGAGGTTGTCACTGCGACCATGGATGGCAAAGAAACCAAGAACACAGCCATGCCCGACGACATCATCATGAGCGGTCCTTCAAAAGAGAGGTATGTCGTTAAGGCGGCGAAGTTCCCTAAATTATATTCTGGAACAATAGGAAGTCCGGTTATCCCAGAGCAGAGCCCAAGGCAAGTAGCGTTGTATTCTGGAAAAGAAGCTGTAAACTTCAAGGCTCCTTGGGGCGAAGACATGGTTCTTAAGCCGGGAGACTATTTGGTGAAAGAAGCAGAGGGCAAATACTACAGAATCGCAAAACATGAATACGAAATCACATACAGCCAGCCAGGCAAGAACGAGTCGTGGATGCGTGGAATTTTCGGCGAATCCCCGAGCAAGAAGAAATACGACGGGATCAACTAGCGGACTTGGTCCTGCCAAGTCGGACAAAAAAATGATATGGGGCGAACAACCAATGAAATTTTTTTCTGGAAAGGAAGACATATGCCAATAAAGATCACAGACAAGGCTGCCGCGGAGATAGCTAGGGCTATAGAGGAGCAGAAGTCGCAAGACCAGTCCGCGGGAGAAATGCACATAAGGCTGAAGGTGGTCGGCGGCGGCTGCTCCGGCTTCCAGTCCAAGATAACCGTGGAGACGGAGTTCAACGAGAGGATCGACGAGCGGCACGAGGTCAACGGGGTCAAGATCGTCCTCGACAAGAGGAGCGCCATGTACATCGGCGACGCCACCGTGGACTTCGTCGACGACCTCAACGTCAGGGGTTTCAGGATAGACAACCCGCAAGCCAAGTCGACCTGCGGCTGCGGCAGTTCCTTCAGCATGTAACTGGGAAAAAAATGAAAAACCAAGACCCTTTCGCGAACCCGAACATCGCGAAAACAATAAGGGACAGATACCACGACAGGAACCACAACAACGACTACGCCAAAAACAACCTCGGGTTCGGTCTTTTCCACTACGCCTTCATCCGCAACATAAGACCGGCAAATGTCCTGGTCGTCGGGTCGCAAAGGGGATACGTGCCATCGATATGCGGCGTAGCCTGCAGGGACGAGGGAGCCGGGACCGTCGATTTCGTCGACGCGGGCTACAGCATCGACGAGACGAACGCCTGGGGCGGGGTCGGCATCTGGAAGACAGCCAATAAAGACTACTGGGAGCCAGTCGGATGCCAGAACATCATAAGGATACACAACATGAGGCTGGAGAACTTCTCCTCGCCCGCCAAGTACCAATACATATACATCGACGGCGACCACTCGTACGAAGGCGTCAAGCACGACTTCCATTTCTGCGAGAAACTCCTAGCCCACGACGGATACATGGCTCTCCATGACATAACGGTCGAGAAAGAGACGAAATACGGCAAGTGCGGGGTCAAGCGGTTCTGGGAGGAAATCACGGCTGACCACGAGGCGAGAAAAAGTTTCGAGTTCCTGTCCATACCGTTCGCCGCAGGTCTGGGATTCGCAAGGCGAACCGGTCAGCCGACCCCATAGATGTTCATCACCCTCTTGGCGACGCACTCCCTCTTTATGCCCGAATCGAAAGCCTCGGAAGCCAAAAGCCTGTACTTGCTGGCGACACGCTCGTTTATGGAGTCCCAATGGTGCGGCAGCTTGGCAGCCTTGATGCGGTCGTAATGACCGGCGCACATCTCCAGAATGACCAGCGAAGGCGAACAAGCCCATATTATCCTCGAGTCCACCTCCGTCTCTATCTTGCTGTCCGTCTCCCTCTCCCCAGCCGATATGCCAAGGTGGATGAAGACGTCGATCTTGCCGTCGAACGAGAACTGGCTGTCCCTGAGGGCTTTCCAGTTGCCCCTCGGGAAATCCCTCCTGAGGCTCGATATAGCCTCCTCGCTCGAGTCGTAGCCGAAATATTCCCTGTCAGCCATGTGCTTGTGCAGCGGGGCGAAGCCGCAGAACACGTCCAGCACGACCTTGTGCTCCGGCAGCAGGAAAGGCTTGATCATCCCGAAAGTCACCGAAGACCTCGGCTCTATCTCCATCAAATGTTTCCAATTATATTTCCACATGACCATATATATTCAGTATAAAATCAATAGCATGATCGATCGGATCGAAAAGGAAGAATTCTTCAATGTATAACAAAGACAACATCAAATACAGGCTTTACCTAGCCGGCATAATCACGGAGAGCCAGTACCGCGAGGACGCCGAGGAGAGGAAGACCATATTCGTCCTGGTCGGTCCGCCGGCGGTGGGGAAATCGACATGGATCAAGGAAACCTTCCGTGACGAGCCCTACATCATCAACCGCGACTCCATAGCCGAGGAGGTGGCTAGGGGGATGGGCATGACCTACGACGACATGTTCTCGGCGCCCCCGGAAGGGTCCATCGAGGGCTCTGAGGACGGCAAGTACGGCAGGGTCGTCAAGTCACCCCCTTCCGTCCCATGGCAGTCGCTGTCATACTCGAAGATACTCGCGGCAAACTCGTCCATAAACGGACAGCTCAAGGGCAAGATGGCGGGGGCTGCCACCTCCGGCAGGGACATAGTGGTCGACATGACCAACATGACCGCGAGGGCGAGAAGCCAGGCTCTCTCCGCCGTCGACGGGAAGGACGAGATGTTCCGGAAGGTCGCCGTGGTGTTCCCTTTCGAGGGGGCTGAGGAGGTCATTCAGAAAATAGCGTTCAAGAGGTCGAGGGAGATAAAGTTCCAGGGGGGATCGAAAACCATCCCGCCAGAAGTCCTCGAGAGAATGATGAAGTCGTTCGAGAAGGTATCGAACGAGGAAGGATTCGACGACGTCGTCAACGTGGACAACAGGGAGAAGCTCAGGATGTTGGCTCGTTGACTTCCTTGCGACCGGCATATTAACTTTTCTACTCGATTGCACATACATACAAGCATACGCCAAAACACTAGGAGAAGGTGCAGACATGATCGCGTTCAACGAATTCCTGCGGGAGAGAGACCAAGACCTGTACAGCGAGATAAACCTGCGGCAGTTGGCTGCCGGGGGGCTCGCGGCTTTCGGGGCTTTAGCCGGGGACGCCTCCGGAGCCGAGCCGCAAGCGCAGCCGCAGAAGCCGGGGTACTCCCACGTTCTGCCAGCCGCAGCCCCAGCCAGGCTCCAGGAGGAGCAGTACTCGGCGAAGGCGAGGGACCTGATGGACCACTACGCCACGGAGAAAGGGTTCGAGGCTCTGATGCGCAAGGGCGGCAGCCAAACCCTCCACGGCGCCGGGTTCCCGAAACTCGACCTCGGCGAATACCAGTTCAACGTGCTGGCGGTCAAGCACTTCGGCTCGAAGAACAAGTTCCTCGACAACACCAACGCCATCAAGGAGATCGAGGAACTGAAGGACAGGTCAAGCAGGGATGACGGGTTCGCCCTGTTCAGCATGAGCAAGCGGACGGAATTCGGCACTTTCGTCATAACGGTCACGAAGAAGTGACGACGGGCGAGCCACCCGCGGGTCCATATTAACTTTTCTGTCTATTTGCCCCGCCCCAGCCCGAGACCGGGGAATTTCGCCCCCTTGTCCCTCACGCTAGCCTCGTAAGCCTTCCTCGCGGCAGCCTTGGCGTAGTGGTCCGCCGCCAGCGCCGCCGTCCTTGCTCCGCTCGCCGCCGCGTCCGCTTCGGAAGAGTCGGACTCCGCTTCGGCTAGGGCTGAGAGGTTCTCCCCCGAGCGGTCCGTCTCGCAGTTGAGTGAGGCGATGACGACCTTCAGGTTGCACCTGTACGAGGCTAAGACCGCGTTGGAGTAGGAAAGGTAGGCGTCGTGCGCCACGTCGGAAGCCTTGGCTGACGCCCTGGCTGCCTCCGCGGCTTCAAGAAGGTTGCTCATCTTCGACATCTGGGATTCCTCGTTGCAAGGTGTCAGGCAAGTAAAAAAAAGAGCGCAAGCGCGGTCCCGGCGAACATGGCTGCCGGCAGGGCGGTAGCCCAGTTGCGCAGGAGCCACAACAGCGGCTCCGTGAGCGCATCATACGCCAGTTCCTTGAAAAACTCAACCTTGTTCATCGCGAAATCCTTTCGGTCGCCGCCGGCGTAGGTGCCGGCTCGGGATAGGTCAGTGGGAAAACTGGGTGGAGACCACGGGGAAACCGCGGGCGCGCCTTCCTGTTCCGCGTGTTCGCCGACTTGGTGTCCATCCTCAGGTTCTCAACCCCGTTGTCCAGCGGGTTGCCGTTGGCGTGGTCGATCTCGAGTTCTGGGTCTATCCCCCCCTCCTTCAGAAGCCAGACGACGCGGTGGGCGTACAGCTTGAACACCTTCTCCCCGTACTTGACGTCGACCCTCCACGTCTCCCTCTCCGTGTTCTTGGAGGCGTGCCTGTAGCCTGCAGCCTTCCCGGCGTACCTGGTGTTCCACTGCTTGGGGGCGGTCTCCCTGGGTTTCCATGTGAGACCGGTCTCGCTGCCGGGGTCTATCTCCAGCACGGAACGGATGTACGCAGCCGGTATGTCGTTTATGAAGGGCGATGACGCCATGTTCTCTCCTTTATAAAGCCTTGCTTGTTTCGAGGGTCTGGAGCCTCAGCTCTATAGCGCGGAGTATCTCCTCGTACAGGGGCAGGTCCTCGTTCCTTATCTGCTCCATGATCAGGACGAGGTGGGGGGCGAGCGCGAGGCTCACCGGGGATGGCTTAACGTTCTGCATTGTGTCGCGCCCCCGGTTCGGTCTGGGAATACGTGTATTCGCTGCGGTTTATGGCTTCCCTGCATTTGACGCACGTGTGGAAGTGGGTCCCGGTGCAGCAGACGATGTGCTCGAAGCACATTTTCGTCTCGCCGCATTCCCAGCACCTCGCCAGCACCTTGTCGGGCTGCTCGTGGGGCGGCGACGCGTTCTCGAAAGTGTCCATGTGAAACTCCTTTTCCTAGCTGTCCTTGGTTTCTCTGATCTCGTCCCTGTTCTGGATGTCGAAAGTCGGGTTCGGGAGGAACCTGAACTGACCGCTGCGGTAGTGGCGCAGCACGCCGTCCGACTCGGAGACTATGGCGAACACGTCGTTGGAGAACACGCCGCCGTCCCTCACGTACACCAGCATGCCGTAGCCAAGCGGCGTCTCCACCGGCATGGGGTTCCTGAACTCGTGTATCATTTCACCCTCCCGAAATCGCCGTGCATCTCTCTCCTGGCTTCCGTAGCCACCCTGACGGCTTCATCCTTGTCGCCGTACGTGCCGAAGTGGCGGTATTTGCCGTCAAGCTTTACCGCCACGTACCACTTGAGACCGCACCTGGTGCGGAACACTCCCTTGTGACCCGAGGTGTTGTCCTTCCTCAGCTTGCTGTACTGGGCGTTCTGGGAGCGCGTGCATTCCCTGAGGTTGCCCGGGTCGTTGTTGAACGGGTCGTGGTCGATATGTTGAACGAATATATTTTTGGTTAGGTAGCCATTGTGTAACAGGAATATGATATTGCTACATTTAAAACTTACATATTTTCCAAGATAACGGAATCCTATGTTCCAGCTCAGGCATTTTTGGATAGAAATATGTTTGCTGCCAGCCTTCTTGTTGGCGTGCTTGGCGTTCCACGACTTGGCTTGCCGCGACACGCCCCCCCTCGGCAGCCACGTCAGCCCGGAAGGGCTGGCTGGGTCCACCCTCAATATCGACCGGACGTGTTCCAAGGGAATGCCTTTTATGGAATGCAGCCTCATTTTTATACTTCGACCCATTTCCCGTTTTCGGGCACATAGTTGTCAACAGACCAATTGTCGCCATACACTTCTATCTCTTCCATTTCGCAAGGATCTTTGCTGTAAATTGCCAAAGTGCCTTGATGCTCATGAACTGCCACGACGTTTTTCATGTGTTTTACTAGTTCTATTGCCATTAAAACCCTTTCGTCCATATCTTCGTCATAGATGAACCCTATGCCGGACAAGGAACCATGGGGTTCTTTTGGCAGAGGAGGATACAATGGGTCATGCTTGTATCTTGTTACTGAAGATTTGAATTTTTCCATTTGCCCATCTTCATTCGAATCAATTCCAAAAGCATCTCTTTCGGTTTCAATATCATGATAGGTAAGACACATCACAAATTCTACAAATGACAGTTGCTTGTTTTCGTTAACTGCCATTTGAATGTTCGGCATTAATCTTTTTGCATCTTTCCCAGTGGTAAGATACATTAAAAGTTTGTTTTCATTTAAACATGTCATGTCGCGACATGTGATGATCGCAAATTCTTTGTCGCCCTCTGTGTATGATGTCGACAAAACTTCTGTTTTATTGAATTGTCCATTGTACTTTTCGTTTATAAAATTTATATTCTTGTCGAGTGTTCCAATGGGATCAAAATTTTCCGGATTACAGATTGATTCATCGCTACCAATGAGGCGTCTGACATTTTCTTTTGAATACATGACATTGTTACCTTTCTTTTTAAAACCGCATTGGGCAGCAACAACACATTGCTTCTTGAGAACACCTGCCTAGTCATTCTTCATCCCAACGCGATGCGTGAAAATAACAAACTTGAAATTTATTGTCAATGTAGCTTTATATTTTTCCAAATATCAAATCATTTATTCATAAATAAAATATGAACTTTAAAAAATGGTTTGAAAACGAACAAGAAATACAAAGTCATTACACTGGAATAAATCCATTGTATCACGGCACTAATAACCCAAACCTAACCCAAT
>Ga0209500_10000056_pt1 | contig 103192 bp, 86 predicted proteins | sample S_140212_EF_Meta_FD_187323 | JGI IMG/M metagenome (GOLD analysis project Ga0209500, IMG submission 187323) | Freshwater microbial communities from Lake Simoncouche, Canada to study carbon cycling - S_140212_EF_MetaG (SPAdes) (version 2) | ecosystem: Environmental > Aquatic > Freshwater > Lake ...
GTGCATCTTTCTTAATAGTGCTGCAAATCTCCACACCATCCATGCCCGGCAACATCAGATCTAGCAAGACCAGATCGGGGACTTCACGCTTGACCAAAGCCAAGCCACGTAAGCCGTCGCTGGCATTAAATACTTCGTACCCTTCCCGTTTGAGGTTATAACTGAGCACCTCCAAGATGTCGGGCTCATCTTCTATTACAACAATTTTTTTTCTGCTCATTAGAAGACTCCTAGCCAATTTATTTGTAAATAAATCTTAACACTCGCAGATAAAGATCATGTTAAGTCATTGTAAGGGTTTATATAAATTTACAGAATCTACATATCAAAAACTGTGCCATCGCAATAGAGTCTTGCGCGTTTTATGGTGACAATTAGAAGGGATGGGCAACAACGCCCGGCATGATGTGAACGATAGAATGTAAACTCTCAATGAGTTGCGAAATTATCGAGCCGCAAATCTAGATTGGAGCCAGACTCCTGCACTTGAATAAAAAATACATCCACTATTTTTTGAAACCAACTTAACTAAGTTACTGCCTTACTAAGCAGCGCACCAAGCTGCCCCACATCGGTGCTGTGCTCAATATTTTCGATAAAGTGTTCAATCTCAGCAGCGCGTGTGGTACCCATGGCTGCTGCAGTCGCTACACGAAACCTGGTACGTACTTCGTCGGTACTGGCCATAACCACGTCATCGAGACGGGCGCGGTGAACTGTACCTCCGATTTCGGTCACAATGACTTCTGCACCCTGCTGGCCTGGATAGACTTTGGTGAAGTCATCATCAACAGCTAGTGTTGTTAGACTCAACAGTCGATGTAAAAGTGGATGATTAAGCAAAGTGAAATTAAGCTCTGATACATCGCCTTCTATCAAGGCCGCAGCAATGTTGTACTGAATACTCATTTTTGCTTGTAATATTTGGGTAAACGGACCGCTGAAATCGCACCCCGGATACAAAGCCCCGGCGCGTGGCACACGCACATGAATAGTTGCGATATTCTCTGCGACGATAGGTGTTTCTCGCAGCAACTGCAGCACAGCTTGCACAGGGGTCTGGGCAAAATTGCATGCCGGCACCCGCTTATGATAAACCCAAAGAATTTCTGGCGTGCCTTGGAACAATTCGACTGCGGCAGCAGACTCACGCTTGCGCAGCGATGCGAATAAACCCGCCGCGCCGTCAAGCGCCGAGGGCGAAGCAAACGCCCCGTGTTGAGCCAGCATCACGGCAGCCACTGCATTGCGGGCGATAAAACCTGCATGAAAAAACATTTCGCTACCGCCCGTGTAAGCCCATTGATTGAACCCCAACGTGGTATTGGCTCCTAATGCCAGTGCGCTGGTGGCGGCTTCTTCTGAGAGCGCCAGCATTTTTGCCCCTGCCATTGCCGCAGCCACAGGACCGGTAATCCCGGTCGGTCGATGAATACGTGCAATGTCGGCATCCATTAATGCGCGCCCTACTCTGCCACCGACTTCATAACCGACAACCGTCGCCAACAAGAACGCATAACCATTTATTCGTCGGTATTGTGCGAGTGCAAGCAAGACTGGCAATACTGCGACGCCAAGATGGCTGATACTGCCCGAGTGCATATCCTCACGCACCAAGCCATGACCCATCACTGCATTGGCGAAGGCGGCATCGCCGTAGGTAGCAGCAATAGCCGATCCTATGATTGTTGCCCCACTGCCTTTATTACTTTCGGCAATCGCCATGGCCTGTAAGCTCCATGGCAAATCACGCGACTCGTAAGCACAGCCAATAAAATCCATCAGACAGGTTTTAACTTTGTCGATCATGGCTTGCGACAAATCGTCAGTAGAAAATGCTGTACTGGTTTGGGCGATGCGCGACGCCAGTGGTTCATGACTGGTAGTTGCCAACGAACTAGTGTTAGGTCGATCAATAGTAGACATAAATAATCCCCCCAAAATTCGGCTATTTAGAGCATTTAAAGCAGACTGTCCGGTGGTTTTTTTACAGGTTTTCTTTTCAATGGTGCCATACCGCTGGTGTCTTGCGCGACCACTTTGGAATCTGCCACCACATGGCCTGGTTTAAGCTCGCTGGGCTTACGCCGCTTGCCGATATTCTTCTTGAAGCTGTGGCGTTGTTCGGCTTTAGGCACTACTTTGACTTTGGGTTTGACTATTTTTTTAGCAGATTTTTTCGCAGGCTTTTTAGTAGGTCCCTGAAAGCGTGCCTCCATACCTTGGATGGTGCGGTGTTCAAATTGCACACTCAAATAACGCTCTATACTGCTCATCAGGTTCCATTCCTGAGGCGCAATCAAGGAAATAGCCAGGCCACTTTCACCGGCTCTGCCCGTACGGCCAATACGATGCACGTGTTCATCACCGGAACGTGCCATCTCGTAATTAAGAACTAGATCCACACCTTTTACATCAAGACCGCGGGCAGCCAGATCGGTGGCCACCAACACGCGTACCACACCGATTCGAAACCAGTGCATCACACGTTTACGGTCATCTTGCGACATTTCGCCATGTAAGCAGGCAACTTTCATTTTTCCTTTACCGGCTTTGACCCATATATTTTCTGTTTTCGACTGGCGGTCACGCTGGCTTTGCAAAAAGTCTGACAGTTGCTGCGCATGATCACGGGTGTTGGTAAACACCAAAGCCTTGTCAAACTCGGAATTGGCAATTAAATAATTGGTAAGCTGGTTTTTATGCTTGGGATCATCAGCCAGAATTATTTGTTGTTCTATGTTGCTGTGTTTTTCCCGGTGAGTACCAATTGCAACAATTGCAGGTTCCTTTAATATTTCTGTTGCTATCCGACCAATTCCTTCATGCTCTAGTGTCGCCGAAAGCAAATACGTTTGGCGTTTAGGTGGGCAAGCTCTGATGATGGTGATCACTTCGTCACGAAAGCCCATGTCTAACATACGATCCGCCTCATCAAGGACCAAGAATTCCAGGTCTTTGAGTTCAATACTTTTCTTTTCTACATGTTCACGAATACGGCCGGGAGTGCCAATGATCAATTCCGGGTTTTTGCGGATCAAGGCTTGTTGTTCCTTGTAGGAGGTGCCCCCTACGATCAAACAACTTTGCATCTGAGTGAAGGCCGCCAGATCACGGCAATGTTTTTCTACTTGCTGGGATAATTCGCGGGTAGGTAGCAATATTAATGCGCGTGTTGCCGTATTAGGCTCCGCACGTTGCAACATCTGATGCAAAATGGGCAATAGATAAGCGGCAGTTTTTCCGCTACCAGTTTCAGCACTGGCCTGCACATCCCTGCCAGTCATAGCCAATTCAATCATTGCATTTTGTACTGGAGTGGGCTCGATTAGAGCCATCTTTTCGAGTGCCTTGAGCAAACGCTCATTTAAATTCATTGCTGCAAACACAGACTACCTCTGAAAATTGAATTCTATTGAATCGATATTGGCAAAGAGTGAGAATGCCGACCCTAAAGTACCGGCATGGAACATACCTTGTACTTGCCCCGACCCTTACCACGCCTAAGACTGCTTAAATGAAACATCAGGACACATTATTGCGCTTCAGCTTTGATCACCTCGACATTCGCGGCGAATTGGTTTATCTCGACCAAAGTTGGGCTTTAATTCTGGAGCGTTATCCTTATCCAGGCACCGTTCGTAAACATTTAGGAGAGGCCTTAGCAGCGATAACACTGCTGTCTGCATCGGTAAAATTTGAGGGCACCATGATACTCCAGATTCAGGGCAAGGGGCCTTTACGTAGCGTGGTAACGCAGATTACTCACACCGGTTCACTCAGAGGAATAGCAAAATGGCATGGCGATGTACCTGATGGTACCTTGCAAGACATCTACGGTGACGGTCAGATGTTAATCACTGTTATAAAAAATTCCGGAGAACGTTATCAAAGTATTGTAGAGCTTAAAGGTGAGTCTCTGACGGATGCACTCAACTCCTATTTCATTCAGTCCGAACAATTACCTGCAAATTTTCAACTATATGTGAGCGACACCCAAATAGCAGGTTTGTTCTTGCAGGTTTTGCCCCAATCAAAAGTCAAGCCTATGCAAGAAACACAGGTAGTTTTTCATGACAACGACAGTCTAAATCTGCGGGATCGTGTCGAAGATTGGAACCGCATTTCCATTCTTGCCGCGACCTTGCAGGAAGCAGAAATTTTTAGTCTTACACCAGAACGCCTGCTAACCAATCTATTTCATGTAGAACAGGTCAGACTGTTCACGCCCAAACTATTACATTTTGCCTGCACCTGCTCCAGAACCAAGGTGGAAAACACCCTTATCACCATGGGCCGCACCGAACTGGAAAATATTCTACGCGATGAAGGATTGATTAAAGTGGATTGTGAATTTTGCAATACCCACTACGAATTTTCTCAGCAAGATGTCGATCAACTTGGTTTCGAGCCCATCGAGCTGAAGCCGGATACGGTGCTGCATTAAGTGCTGTTTTTCTGCACGTATGCAAAGAACTAGCTGGATTTTTTTAGAAACGATGAAGCGCTAGCAGCACAACTTTGGATTTAGCCAAAAAAGTTGCGTAGCTGCGCGAATCCTCCTGACATCAAAAGACAATCACCCGTATCGAGCAGCATGTGAACTATAAGACCAATACCTATGAGTCGGGTACTTCTGGGCATGCATAACCCTATATATACAATTATCGCCGGCCAGGAATGGAGAGGATGGAACCCCATACTACAACGCAGCGAATCATAAATCGGTTGTGCCAACAGATGATCCACGTCCACCAGCATACCTAACATCAGCAGCAAATAAGAGCGCCACCAGTGTTTGCGAAAGTAAATTGCGGCAAGCAGCGCGGGACCAATAAAGTGAAGAGCTATATGAAGAATTGGGAACGCTCTTAGTTATACAATTTTGCTTGCTTGATGAAAACGTAATTGCCAGCACTGTACATTGGCACTGTAGCTCCATACTGATGTGTGCATACTGCCCTTGCTCGGTGAGAGGTTTGGCTCTCGTTGCAAGGCATGATAGGACACCAAGCGTATTTCATTGGTCATTTCTACCACTTCGAACTGGCTCAACTCCCAACGCGAGGATGGGTCTTTTTGTAAAAGCCACTGTTTTACTGTGTTGCGATCACTGCGCCCGGCTGCTGAAATTTCATAAAAATCAGACGCGAGCATTAGCTCAAGTAATTCGGGATGACGTTTGAAGTCGGTATGCAACAATGAAGTTTCGCAAGCGTGCATTTGCGCAAGCGCTTTCATGATAGTGATATTCTCGATTGTGCCAAACCCATAGCTTGCCGATTCAACTGACGTTTTAACGGTGGCAGCAAATCAATACTCGCCATGCCGAATGTACGTGTCCAGGTACTGAGCCAGTTAGTGCTGGAAAACAACCGTGTCATGTAATCACTGAAACTGATGGTGTGTTGTTGATCTTGCTGTACGGCCTGCAAATAACATTGCAAGCGCGTGAAAGAGCCAGGACTGACATTCTGCTGCAACGATTCACGAATGTTAAACGCAAGCGCCATGGTGTCGCGCATTGCCAGATTGAATCCCTGACCCGCAACCGGATGTAGGGAATGCGCTACATTGCCTAGCAAGACCAGGGCAGGACGAATTTGTTCATGCGCCAACTGCAGCGCCAATGGATACATTGAACGTTTACCAATACGGGTAAAAGTCCCAAGTTTTTTGCCGAAATCTTGTTGTAGTTGTTGCAAAAGGGCTTCATCTTTCATCGCCATAATCTCGCTGATGTCTACACTGCTGTGCGTCCAAACCAATGCTGCACGATGCACGCCCTCTCGATCTTCAAGCGGCAACAAGGCTAGCGGGCCTTTGGGCGTAAACCGTTCGTAAGCACAACTTGCATGGGGCTTGGTAAACGCCACATTTGCGATCAGCGCACTTTGGTTGTAATTATGACTGTAGTGTTCGATGCCAAGATTGGCACATAAACTCGAACGTCCTCCTTCTGCTAGCACCACTAACGACGCAGTAATTTCTTTATTTTCAGGAAAATTTATTGCTTGGGTAATGCCCGTTATTGTGTTGTTGTCTGTAACTTTAGCAAGCAGCAGTTGCATGCCTTCGATACAAGGGTTAATAGCTGTAACTTGTACCGGAGCACACAACTCTAAATTGGCAGCGTGCAGAAGAGCTTGGTTCAGAGTTTGTCCAAGATTTATGTTTTCGATCACATGACCGAGTGCACTGACTCCTTGCTGCTTACTGTCGAGATGCACACCGCCTATTCGCCCCTGATCTGATACATGTATTTCAGTAATGGGTGCCGCTGCGCTCAACAATTCTTGATCCAATCCTAGTTGCGAAAAATAGGCCATGGTTCCGGCAGAAAGGACTGTACTGCGCGCATCAAATCCCGGTTGTTGGACTGGTGAACTGGCAAGCACGGGGCTTGCTTCAACTAGCAAAAGTTTGAGCCCCTCAAAACCACTGCCGTGTGTAAGTGCGCAGGCCAAGCTGGCACCCACCATACCGGCACCGACAATTACAACGTCGTAATGATTGTTTACAGTCAAAGACATAAAATTTTATATACTTTCAAGATGTTCAGGCTGCCGCCATAAATGTTTCAATTTCCTGCACAGTTTTCGGCAGACCGCTGGTGAGAACTTCAAAGCCGGAGCGAGTGACAGCCACATCGTCTTCGATCCGTACGCCAATACCAAGCCAGCGTGGTTCAACGTTTTTATTAGCAGGAGATATGTACAAACCTGGCTCCACAGTCAGCACCATGCCGGGTTCCAACTCACGCCATTTTCCTTCTATCTTGTAATCACCAACATCATGGACATCCATACCCAGCCAATGGCCTGCACGATGCATGTAAAAATCTTTATAAGCTCCAGTCTCGATTAATTGCGCGACATCGCCCTGCAAAAGTCCGAGTTCCACCAAACCTTCAGTCAACACTTTTACTGTTGTGTCGTGCGGTATGTTCCAGTGGCAACCAGGTTTTATGGTGTCGATCGCGGCCAATTGCGCCTTGAGCACTAGTTCGTAAATTGCTTTCTGTTCTGCTGAAAACTTTCCATTGACTGGAAAGGTACGGGTTATGTCGGATGCGTAATATTCGAATTCACAACCGGCATCAATCAATAAAAGATCGCCTGCTATCAGCGGCTGATTGTTTTCTGTGTAGTGCAGAATACAAGCATTGGCTCCGCCTGCCACAATGGAAGTATAAGCAGGGGCACGACAACCGGTTTTGAAGAACTCGTGCATGAATTCCGCTTCCACCTGATATTCATTTAAACCCGGCTTACATACTTGCATGGCACGTTTATGTGCCCGCACCGCAATTTGACCGGACTCTCTCATCAAATCCAGTTCTGCTTTGGATTTAATCAGACGCATCTCATGCAACAGATGATCAAGCACCTGAAATTCGCCCGGTGAATGCGCCCCACTGCGTACTTTTTTACGCACCACATTTACCCACTCCATTACCTTGTGATCAAACAGCTCATCTTTTCCCATGGCGTAATAGACCCGATCACGACCTTCGATTAACCCAGGCAAAATGTCATCAATATCCGTTATAGGAAACGCATCATCCATACACAGATGAGTGATAGCGGATTCTGGGCCAAGTAGTTTCCCGTTCCATAATTCTTTTAGGGGATCTTTTTCCTGACAGAACAACAGGCATCGGCCTTGTTCGCGGCCAGGAATCAATACTAAAACGCTGTGAGCTTCAGAAAAACCCGTCAAGTAATACATGTCACTGTTTTGTCGATATCTATATTCACTGTCTCCATTACGCACAATAGGAGTAGCCGACGCCAAAATGGCGATACTGTTGCTCTCCATGTGGCTCATCAAATCACTACGACGTTGCTGGAATTCTTTTTGGGATATCGACATATTTGCTACTCTAAATTTTTAAAAAAACTCCGTATAGAATGGAGTTTTTTTCTTGTGAGTCAGGCGTACTGTTTAAGCAGAACTACATTTTACACACGGCCAAATGAGGATTCGAGCTCCACAACAACTCTCACAGAAAAAAAATAAGAGTGTTAATGTAGAAAACCGGCATCGGGATATTCATCTGATTTTTCACTTTCAGTTTTTACGACCTCAACACCTACCACATGCAAATACACAGTGATGGTCGCCATACGAACATATTCCATTAGCTCCATATAATCGGCTTCGTCCTGCTCGGACAAATCACTTTGATTTTCACCTACATCCGCAAACTGTGCAAAGTCAGTCAGAATTTCACTGACTTCTGCACCCAATTTGGATTCAGGACGGATATAACTCGCCGCAAAACCCACCGTGAACCCATCACACCAAGCACCCAGCGCTGTTACCCGCTCAACTATTTTGCTGTCATCGGAAGGCAAATACGGTTGAAAACTGTAATCAATACTGCGCAGTTGTTCTTGTGCGGTTGCTGTAAATCGCTCGAGCAGTTGTTGCACGATGGCCGGCAGTTGTAGTGGTGGCTCTAACAAGAGTCCGATATCGCCCGGCTCAGCCTCAACATTACCGGAACAAAGTAAACCGGTAAGCAGTCCGTGTAATTCAGCGGCTGAACTAGTGATGCCATTATTGGCCAGTAACTGCGTAATAATTGTATATTCTGGTTGCATATAGGCTCTTGCAAGGTTGATAGTTAATGATACCACTTGGCTTAGATCCAAACCTTGTTGTCGTACTTACAGTGGCACAAAAAATGAAATGTTTTCTCTTTTCAATCACTTGTTGACCTACCTTCATACTGCGCTTTATAGTTAGTAACTACGTATTTCTCCACGACCAAAGACCATGAGCAACAGCACTTTCAAGACACTTGAAAACAAAGTTGATGAGTTGATAAAACTTTGCAGCGATATGAATATTGAAAATCAGTTGTTGCGCGATAAAGATAATCTCCTGCGCAATGAGCGTGAAGTTATGCTTGGTAAAAATCAATTGGCTCGCGTGCGTATGGAAAAAGTTTTACGACGTCTGAAAACTTTGGAAGAAGGACAATCGTAATGCCCACAACTACCGGCTCTGTAACCATCAACATTATGGGACGTGATTATCTGATCAGTTGCCCAGCCGATGAAGAAGAATCATTACGTAAATCGGCTCGTTACCTAGATCAGCAAATGGAAGATGTACGTAAGAGCGGCAGTTCTCTGGGCTACGAAAAAATCGCGGTACTGGCAGCAATAAATATCACGCACGATCTACTGAAGATGGGCAAGACCAGCCTCTCTAGTGAATCTAATTCTGCATACGAAATAAAAATACTAGAAAAAAAGATTGATGCAGCACTGATGGCAAGTCGTCAAATAAAAATTTAATATTTTCTGCAGTAATTCTTTTTCTTAATCACTGTTTTAAGCATACAATGATCTCCCCTGGGATATTTGCTAGTTGAAAGTGTTCTTGAGCCGATATTTGAAACCCGGAGGCTATGCCCAAAGACGTGGTGTGCATGTCCGCTTGTCGGAAAGCCTAATACGTCGGACTGGCCACCACCTGAACCGTTCGGTTCAGGACTATTTCAGCAGCGGTGTCCCGGGGAACTTGTTTCGTTTTTTGCTATCTTTTTTTTCTCAGCTATTTTGCTTTTCTCTGCTCTCTTTTTTCTCCTCTCTCACCCTGACCCACTTGTTAACTACACACTGTAAGATTCAATTTGTTTTTGTAATTCTCTACAAACGCTTCAGGCTCTACAAACGTAGCCGCATTTGGACATTAATGTGACCTCCTCTACAAAACTGCCGCATAGCAAAGCAGCATTACGTAAACTAATGCGCCAGCGGCGCAGGCAGTTGTCGCATACACAACAAACTACTGCCGCAAAAAAACTCCTGCACAAGGTAGGCACCAGTGTTTTGTTTCGGTTCCGCCGGAGAATTACTTTTTCTTTTGCGCGTGATGGTGAAATTAACCCCAACTTACTGCTGCGCGAAGCATTGCGACGCGGCAAAGAATGTTATCTGCCCGTCATGAACAAGGTCGGTACTGATCGTTTGTATTTTAGACGCTGGCAGAAAGGTCAGAAATTAATTACCAACCGCTACGGCATACCAGAACCATTGTTTGGACAGTTGTGTACGCCACTTGCTTTAGGCCTGGTTCTAGTACCATTGGTGGCTTTTGACGATGCTGGAAACAGATTGGGAATGGGCAAAGGTTACTACGACAAGACCTTTGCATTTTTACGGCGCAGTACACGGCAAAGTCCGGTGTTGCTGGGGCTGGCACATGAATGTCAGCGGGTAGAGAAACTGGAGGTCGCGTCCTGGGATGTCCCCCTAAGCGCAATTGTTACAGATCAAACTTGGCACAAATCTAGTGCACAACAGCAAAATTTTAACCAATAACTATAACAATCCGCTTTGTGCCACAGTACTGATCAGAATGCCAACGCCAAAAACCAGAAACAAAATGATTAGAAAATCAGGTTTTTTATTCATATAAACGCTCTGAATCAAAAATTTATAAGTCCTTTAGAACGGCCAGTTATGAAACATTTCCAATCTATTATTTATAAATATCTCACAACCATATGAACTATATGGGTATTTCCCGCGCTTGGAAAGAGTTTTTTTGATTCGCCCACTCGCCCACTCGCCGCATCTTGGATAGACTAGCGAGCAGCTACAATTAAGAGCCATACATGACACAAGATGATTTGAAAAAAGCCGTTGCCAAAGCCGCCTTCGATTACGTGAAAACCAATCTGCGAAGTGACAGCGTAATTGGCGTGGGTACAGGCTCTACAGCCAATTTTTTTATTGCTGAACTGGCTGCGCTTAAATACGACATATTTGCCACCGTCGCCAGCTCTGAAGAAAGTGCGCGTAGACTAAAAGCACTCAACATCCCTGTTGTTGAATTAAACAGCGTGGCAGAAGTCAGCATCTATGTAGACGGCGCGGATGAAGCCAACGAATACTTACAATTGATAAAAGGCGGAGGAGCAGCCCTCACCCGAGAAAAAATTGTTGCAGCCGTGAGCAAGGTTTTTGTGTGTATTGCCGATGACAGCAAGTTTGTAAATGTGTTGGGCAAGTTTCCTTTGCCCGTGGAAGTTATTCCAATGGCACGTAGCCATGTGGGACGCCAGATTGTAAAGCTTGGTGGAGATCCGGTTTATCGCGAAGGGTGTGTAACCGATAACGGCAACATCATCCTAGATGTGTACAACATGTCTATTATTGATCCGCGCAAACTTGAAACGGATCTAAATCAGATTACTGGTGTAGTGACCAACGGTTTGTTCGCGTGCCGTCCTGCAGACATTTTACTGATGGCAACGCCCTCTGGAGTAAAGACACTGCTCGCCCGATCTTGATCAGTGCACTTTCGATTTATACTGCCCTTTACTGTACCGGCTCGACATCTGCTCCAACGTATAAATCTTGCCTATGCTGGATGCTTGACCGGCCGTGCCAAAAGCCTGCAATCGGTCTTTAACAACATCCTTCATCGCTATTATCGTTGGTGCTAAAAATTTACGCGGATCGAATTCAGACTTGTTTTGCGCCAGAAACTTTCGTACCGCACCGGTTGAGGCCAAGCGTAAGTCAGTATCTATATTCACTTTTCTTACGCCGTTTTTGATACCTTCCTGTATTTGCTCGACTGGCACTCCGTAAGTTTCAGTAATTTCTCCACCAAACTCATTGATGATGGCGAGCCACTCCTGCGGCACTGAAGACGAGCCGTGCATCACCAGATGAGTGTTGGGAATACGTTGATGAATTTCACGGATACGATTGATGGCCAGAATATCGCCTGTCGGTGGGCGGCTGAATTTATATGCGCCATGACTGGTACCAACAGCAATCGCCAGTGCATCTACTTGGGTATCTGCGACAAAACGCGCTGCCTCTTCCACATCAGTCAACATTTGATGCATTGAAAGTTTGCCTTCAGCACCTATGCCATCTTCTTCGCCTGCCATTCCGGTTTCCAGCGAGCCCAAACATCCCATTTCACCCTCGACTGACACACCACAAGCATGTGCCATTTCCACAGTCAGACGAGTGACTTTTACGTTGTAGTCGTATTCCATTGGTGTTTTTCCGTCTTCCCCAAGCGAGCCATCCATCATGACGGAAGAAAAACCCAGCTGGATGGAACGCTGACAAATCGAAGGCGAAACACCGTGATCCTGATGCATTACCAAAGGAATATGCGGAAACTCTTCGATGGCCGCTTCGATTAAGTGGCGCAGGAAGTTGGAACCGGCATATTTACGCGCGCCAGCCGATGCTTGCAATATAACAGGAGCATTGACCTCATCAGCTCCCATCATGATGGCACGTACTTGTTCGAGGTTGTTGACATTGAAAGCAGGCACACCATAAGTATGCTCAGCAGCGTGATCAAGTAATTGGCGAAGACTGATAAGGGCCATGTTGGTTTCCTTTACTGAAAAAATGTAAGAGTTAATTCGGTTAATAGGTAAATCACGTTGTAATCGTTAACTGTGTTCGTGGATTAACGGCCACGCTGTTCCAATATGGCCACTGCAGGCAATACATCACCTTGTACAAACTCCAAAAATGCACCGCCACCTGTAGAGATGTAGGATATATGCTGTTCGATGCCGTATTTTTCTATTGCGGTGATAGTTTCACCGCCTCCAGCAATAGAAAAACCGGTGTTAGCGGCAATAGCCCTAGCTACTGCTTCCGTGCCTTTGGCAAAAGACGGAAACTCAAACACACCGACCGGACCATTCCACAAAATTGTTCCGGCTTTGCCGATGGTTTCTAGTAATGCTGCGACCGATTGTGGACCTATATCCAAAATCATATCGTTTGCACTCACAGCATCAACATGTTTTATTTCAGGAACCGCAGTCTCTTTAAACTCGCTCGCCACGACCACATCTATCGGCAAGGGAATGTGAGTCTTGCTCATAATTTTTCTGGCGTAATCGAGCATATCAACTTCATATAATGATTTACCAACTGGTTTACCCACTGCAGCTAAAAAAGTATTAGCGATACCACCACCAACCACCAATGCGTCCACTTTAGCAGCAAGCGTTTCGAGTACCTGCAATTTGCTCGATACTTTAGAACCACCTACCAAGGCAACCAAAGGCCGCACCGGATTGCTAAGCGCCCTATCTAGGGCTGCTAGTTCTGCAACCAGCAAGGGTCCGGCGCATGCAGTTGTGGCAAATTTCGCAACACCATGGGTGCTCGCTTGGGCTCGATGGGCAGTACCAAAAGCATCCATCACAAAAACATCGCACAAACTGGCGTAATATAAGGCCAAGTCATCGAGGTTAGCATTTTCACCCACATTAATACGCACATTTTCCAGCAACACACACTGGCCTGCAGAAATTGTATGTGAATCAGCAGCAGTGAAATCAGGCGCCATTACTTTAACTTCTTGACCCAACAGTTGGCCGAGATGAACTGCCACTGGCATCAGTGCAAATTCCATTTGAGCGGCAAGAGGCAAGCCCTCTTTCGGTCGCCCCAAATGCGACATCAATATTACTTTGGCCCCTTTAGCGAGGGCTAACTTGATGGAAGGGAGTGCGGCGCGGATACGAGCATCGTTGACGATGTTATTGTTCTTTACAGGTACATTTAAATCTTCACGAATTAGCACCCGCTGATTGCGCAAATCAAGATTGGCCATTGCCAAAATTGCCATAAAACTCTCTTTTAATGCCTAAAAATCCAGACTGGCATGATACCGAAAAGTAGGTTTCATTGCTTGCACCAGCTTCAATAAATGTTAGTAAGAACATTCATTGAACTGATTTAGAGACCCTACTTCAAAAAAATAAAATTAACTTGGCCTACACCACTAAGCTTGCATTAACTGCAAGTGCAACAGACAATTCGACTGCTTTTGTCGCAGCCGGTAAATAATAAAAACAGCATTACACTCGGAGCATCAAGATGAAACTAAATCGCTTATTTGTCACCCTCCCCTTTCTGCTAAATTGCACATTCGTCCTGCCGACATTTGCTCAGGAAAATTCCTGTGATCGCACTTGCCTCAGTAGAGTCCTCGATAGTTATCTCCAGGCAGTGATTACTCATAATCCTGCAGCTGCGCCCTTGGCCACTATTTATCGGCATACTGAAAATTCGGTGGTGCAACCACTAGGGGAAGGTATGTGGAAATCGGCAACGGGACTTGGTGCAATGCAACGCAAATACCTGGATGAGTTTACCGGCAATGCTGTGTATTACGGCACCCTCGTTGAAAGCGATGTACGCGCCGTGGTATCGCTGCGCATCAAGGTTGACAACCAAAAAATCAGTGAAGCGGAGTGGTTCATTGGGCGTGAAAATGACGCTGGTGTCGATGGTGTTGCAGGTACTGTATTGTGGGATGCCGATTACTTGACCACCGGCAATCCTCCGCAGAACCGAGTAGTGCCAGTTGCACAGCGCAGCTCTCGGGAAGAACTGATCTATATCACCAACTCCTATTGGGATGGAATCGTCAATCGTAATCCCAACATTGAACGCGCCCATCCCGGCTGTTTTCGTGAAGAAAACGGCCAAAAAACAACCGGCAATCCCTTACCACCAGAACGCGTCAACGATGGTGGCCTGAACGGTCTTAGCGATTGTCGCTCGGGCACTTCGACTTTCAATGTGTTAAATGTAGCGGCTCGCCGTTGGGCAGTGGTCGATGTAGAAGCCCAAGTAGTAGTGGCCTCTGCGGTGTTCATCCGCGAACCGGGCCACCCTAAACGCCGCAACCATTTTTCGGACGTTTTTGAAATTGACGGGGGATTGTTGCGTGGCATCTATACTGCAATGTACTACGTTGAACCGACCAGAGCCGTACCCAACTGGCCGCCTTTTGATGGAAATTTTCCGCTGGCACAAAGTTTTGGTACGACTAAATAAGTCCTATATCTCTCGGTCTGAATTTACAGGGTGCCAGCGCAAACTCACTTAACTGCTAGCAAGCAATTTGATGCAGTAGAGTACGTAAGCAGGCCAGCATTTTATAAACGGGCTAGCAAACGCGCTACATCCAGCATACGGTTTGCAAAAGCCCATTCATTGTCGAACCAGGTCAATACCTTGACCAAACGTTTACCGCTGACGCGGGTTTGACCAAGATCGACGATGGCTGAACGTGGATCGTGATTAAAATCGCACGATGCCAAGGGTTCATCGGTAAAGGCCAATACGTTGGGCAACATTCTGGCTGATGCCGCACGAATAATCTCGTTGATCTCCTCCTTGCCGGTGTTGGTGTTGACCACTACTGACAAATCAATTGCAGAGACATTTACCGTTGGCACGCGCATGGCCTGCGCTTCAAATCGACCACTTAGTTCTGGCAATATTCGATCGATGCCGCGCGCCAGTTCTGTATTGACTGGAATAATAGATTGAAATGCACTGCGTGTTTTGCGTAAGTCGGTGTGGTGATAGGCATCGAGCACCGGTTGATCATTCATCGCGGAATGTATAGTGGTGATAACGCCACATTCGACACCCAGCGCATCATGCAAACACTTGATCACGGGTACGATGCAGTTGGTGGTGCAGGAGGCATTGGAAATAATCGTGTGTTCGCGGCGCAAAAGCTGCTGGTTCACCCCATAGACAATGGTGCAATCTACATCAGCTGCAGCGGGCTGGGAAAACAACATGCGACGCGCGCCTCGCTGCAAATGAATTTCTGCGTTGGAGCGATCGGAAAAAGACCCTGTACACTCTAGCACCAGATCGATGTTGTGTTCTTGCCAAGGCAGTAATGTTAGTTCGGGTATTTGCGAAACACTCAGCTGTCTGCCGTTGATAAGGAGATGGTTGCCAATCACAGCAACCGTACCGGAAAATTTTCCGTGAGTACTGTCGTAGCGCAGCAGGTGGGCTAGAGTTTGAATGTCAGCCAGCTCATTGAGCGCCACGATTTCCAGTCCACTGTCTGGACCACTAAATTCGGCATTTTCAAAATAGGCACGCAACACACTACGGCCGATGCGGCCGAGCCCATTGATGGCAAGCCGGTAACTCAGAGCAAACTCTCTACCGCAGCGCTTATTACCGCTGCAGTGAATCCGAAATGTTTCATTACTACAGGCCCAGGTGCTGACTCACCAAAAGTCTTCATGCCGAGAATTACTCCATCCATCCCAACGTATTTATACCAACCATCACCATGAGCAGCTTCAACCGCAACCCTTTTTCTCACATTTGTGGGCAACACAAGTTGTTTCCACGCATCATTTTGGGCATCGAACAAGGTGGTTGATGGCATCGACACCAGCCGCACATTTTTCTTGCGGGCTTGCAGCTCTTGTACTGCCAGCAGGGCGATGCCAACTTCCGATCCCGTGGCAATTACTATTACATCTGGCTGACCCTCGCAGTCACACAATACATAGCCACCTTTATTGATGTTACTCAACTGTTCTGGTGTGCGTGCCAAAGCGGTTAGATTCTGCCGCGATAACACCAATGCAGTAGGACCAGTACGGTTAAGTAAAGCAGATTTCCAAGCCACAGCAGTTTCAACCGCGTCACCCGGACGCCACACCATCAAATTGGGTGTGTTACGCAAAGTGGCAATGTGTTCCACGGGTTGATGAGTAGGGCCGTCTTCGCCTTGGCCGATGGAATCGTGGGTAAATACAAAAATACTGTGTTGCTGCATCAATGCTGCCATCCGCACAGCATTGCGCATGTAATCCATAAATACCAAAAAAGTGCCGGCATAAGGAATAAAACCACCGTACAGGGCGATGCCGTTATTGATCGCCGCCATGCCAAATTCGCGCACTCCGTAATAAATATAATTGCCGGCCGGATCGCGGTTAATTGCAACACTGCCACTCCAGTTGGTAAGGTTGGAGCCAGTGAGATCGGCAGAACCGCCCAGCAATTCAGGCAACAACTTACCAAAAGTGCTGATGCTGTTTTGCGAAGCCTTGCGACTGGCAATTGACTCTGCTTTGGTTTGACATTGCTGAATAAATTCATCTGCCTGAATTTCGAAATCGTCATGAAACTCACCCTTGATACGGCGGATCAGCTCCATTGCCAGTTCGGGATAATCCTGTTCGTAATGGGCAAAATTTGCTCGCCATTTCGATTCCGCTTGAAAGCCAGTTTCTTTTGCATCCCATGTTTGATAAATCTCGACCGGAATTTCAAAAGGCGAATGATGCCATTTCAACTTGGCTCGTGTTGCCTCAATTTCATCAGCACCTAGCGGCGATCCATGGCAACTCTCCTTGCCTTGTTTGTTGGGAGAACCGTAGCCAATGATGGTTTTACAAATGATGATCGAGGGCTGCGTTGTATTGGCGCGCGCTGCTTCAATTGCTGTGACTATAGCCAAGGCATCATGGCCGTCAGCGTGCAGCACATGCCAACCATAACTGGCGAAGCGACCGGCTGTATCATCGGTAAACCACTCATGCACTTCACCATCTATAGATATGCCGTTGTCATCGTAGAACATGATCAATTTCCCCAACTGCAAGGTGCCAGCCAAGGAACAGACTTCATGCGAAATGCCTTCCATTAGACAACCGTCACCAGCGAAGACATAAGTATGATGATCGATGACGGCAAATTGATCACGATTGAATTGAGCAGCCAAAGTACGTTCGGCAATTGCCATTCCCACTGCATTCGCAATCCCCTGCCCGAGCGGACCGGTAGTGGTTTCCACACCCGCTGTATAGCCATATTCAGGATGGCCAGGAGTTCTAGAGTGCAGTTGCCGGAAATTCTTCAGGTCTTCAATGCTCAATTCATAACCGGTCAGGTGAAGCAAGGAGTACAACAACATGGAGCCGTGGCCATTGGATAACACAAAGCGGTCACGGTTAATCCAGTTGGGATTGGCCGGATTGTGCTGTAAATAATCGTGCCACAACACTTCGGCAATATCGGCCATACCCATTGGCGCACCGGGATGACCAGAATTGGCTTTCTGAACAGCATCCATGCTTAAGGCACGGATGGCATTGGCACATTCACGCCGTGAAGTTTTACGCTCATTGCCGGCACGGCTGGGGGATCCCATCCTGATACTCCTTAAAGTTTGGCTTGCTGCAGGGTATTTGCAGAACTGATACTGCGGGCCCGTAAAGCCAGCAACACACGAAAAAACTGACACTCATTGTCTAACAGGCTTATAAATAATGCTACCGGTTCAGGTCTCGAAACAAGGCCATTAACCTCGCTTAAATACATACTTTTGAGGTTTGCCTTAGTCCCATTGGCAATGATAGAGTCGCGCACCTGCATCAACGCAGAAGTTCAAAAACAGACTCTATAATAAAGGTTAAAAATATGTCAGAAGCTGCTTTGTTCACCTCCGAATCCGTATCTGAAGGTCACCCAGATAAAATGGCTGATCAGATTTCGGATGCCATACTAGATGCCTTGTTGGCACAAGATCCAAAATCTCGCGTCGCTGTTGAAACACTTGTAAAAACAGGTATGGTAGTTGTAGCCGGCGAAGTGACAACCGATGCCAATATCAATTACGAAAAAATCATTCGTAAAGTAGTGTGTGATATTGGCTACGATGATTCCAAAAAATATTTCGATGGCAAAACCTGCGCCATTCTCAATGCCATTGGTGAACAGTCTCGCGATATTGGTCAGGGTGTAGACTCTTCCGATGATAAAGAGCAAGGCGCTGGCGACCAAGGTTTGATGTTTGGTTATGCTTCAGATGAAACTGAAGTGTTGATGCCTGCTCCCATCACCTACGCCCACCGTTTGGTGCAGCGCCAGGCTGAAGCTCGCAAGAAAAAAATCCTACCCTTTCTGCTGCCCGATGCCAAAAGTCAACTTACCTTTCGTTATGTTAAAGGTAGACCACACTCCATAGATGCAGTTGTGCTTTCTACTCAGCATACTAAAAATGTATCGCTGGCAGATTTGCAAGAAGGAGTAATGGAAGAAATCATCAAAAAAGTATTGCCCGCCAAATGGCTGGATAAAAACACCAAATACCACATCAACCCCACCGGCCGTTTTGTAGTAGGCGGCCCATATGGTGACTGTGGTTTGACTGGCCGCAAAATCATCGTAGATTCTTACGGTGGTATGGCACGACACGGTGGTGGTGCATTCTCCGGAAAAGATCCATCCAAAGTGGACAGATCAGCCGCCTATCTGGCTCGTTACATTGCCAAAAATATTGTGGCTGCCGGGATTGCGTCCAAGTGCGAAGTACAAATCTCATATGCCATCGGTGTTGCTGAACCAACTTCCATTTTGGTCGATACATTTGGCACTGGCAAAATTGAAGATGGCGCTATAACCAAACTAGTGCGCAAACATTTTGAACTGAGACCTGCCGGTCTCATCAAAATGTTAGACTTGTTGCGTCCTGTCTATTTACCCACAGCTTCTTACGGTCATTTTGGCCGCCCAGAATTTTCCTGGGAAAATACCGACAGGGCAGAAGCCTTACGTGCCGATGCAAAAATCAAAAAATAGATCCAGAGGACATCAAATGGGTCAGGGCAACCTGATCCATTTGGTCAGCATTAACTAACACTTTCCCCAACTTAGATATTCAGGATTAACACCATGAGTACAACAGATTACAAAGTGGCAGACATTGCGCTGGCCAATTTTGGCCGAAAGGAAATTCAACTAGCCGAAGCCGAAATGCCGGCATTAATGACGCTACGAAAACGCTATAGCAAAACCAAACCTCTTAAAGGGGCGCGTATCATGGGCTGTATTCACATGACTATACAGACCGCTGTCTTGATGGAAACCCTGATTGAGCTCGGCGCTGAATTACGTTGGTCATCGTGCAATATTTTCTCAACCCAGGATCATGCGGCAGCGGCGATGGCAGCACGCGGCATTCCGACTTTCGCTTGGAAGGGTGAAACCGAAGCCGAATACGAATGGTGCTTAGAGCAAACTATTAACAAAAATGGTAAGCCTTGGGATGCCAACATGATCCTAGACGATGGCGGCGACCTGACCATGGTTGTACATAAGCACTACCCACAAATGCTTAAAAAAATTCACGGCATCACGGAAGAAACCACCACCGGTGTACATCGTCTGATGGAAATGGTGAAAAAAGGCGCCTTGAAAGTACCCGCCATCAACGTCAACGATGCTGTTACTAAGGCCAAAAACGACAATAAATACGGCTGCCGTCACAGCTTGAACGACGGCATCAAACGCGGCACTGACATGTTGCTGTCCGGCAAAAAAGCACTGGTACTCGGGTATGGTGATGTGGGTAAAGGTTCTGCCCAAAGCCTGCGCCAAGAAGGCATGATCGTAAAAATCACCGAAATCGACCCGATCTGTGCGATGCAGGCTTGTATGGACGGTTATGAAGTTGTTTCGCCTTATATAAATGGCAACAACACCGGCAAGCCCAGCGACATCGACGAAAATTTGTTGAAAACCACAGATCTGTTGGTGACAGCTACCGGCAATCTCGATGTATGTGACAAGAACATGTTGAAGGCACTCAAACCCGGCTCAGTGGTGTGCAACATCGGCCACTTCGACAATGAAATTGACACAGCATTTATGCGTAAAAACTGGAAGTGGGATGAAGTTAAACCGCAGGTTCATCGCGTTATTCGTGGCAAACTCAAAGATGGTAGTGAAGATTATTTGATCCTGTTGTCTGAAGGTCGCCTGATTAATCTCGGCAACGCCACTGGTCACCCTTCCCGTATCATGGATGGTTCGTTCGCCAACCAAGTGCTGGCGCAAATGTATTTGTGGGAACGTAAATTTGCTGACCAAAGCAAAGCTGTTCAAAAAGCCGCATTGAAAGTTGAAGTGTTGAGCAAGAAACTCGATGAAGAAGTTGCTGCCTGCATGGTATTGGGTTTTGGCGGTGTCGTTACCAAGCTGAACAAACAACAGGCGGAATATATTGGTGTTAGTGCTGAAGGCCCTTTCAAGGCGGATACTTACAAATACTGATGTAGATTTACAATTAAAAAATGCCCGTTTTTACGGGCATTTTTTTATCTACTAATTAGCTTTTTATAACATCCAAACCCAATTGCCTTGCTGATTAAGTTTTGGTAGATGACCTATTCGAAAGATGTTCCCACTGCCATGACGATCATTACAGAAGTAGGTTAGTATTGGCGAGCAATCGAATAATAGAACGGGAGAATACGTCCATGATCAAAATATTTAAGAATGCTTTTTTGCCAACCATAATCAGCTCGGCAATGCTACTTGTCGCATGTTCTGGGGAAAATAATCAAGCACCAGCGGCAGATGACGTAGCAGGTTCATCAGCCACAGGTGCAACGGTACAACTCCAAAACTTAACTCCCTCACCTAACGCCAGCACTTTAGCCAATGCCGCTAACTCTGGCGAAGAATGGCTGACTTATGGGCGAGATTTTTACGAAAGCCGTTTCAGCCCGCTCACTCAGATCGATGCCAGTAATGTCAGCCAATTGGGCATGGCCTGGACTTTTGACACCGACTCCTTCCGTGGCCTTGAAGCAACGCCATTGATACATAACGGCATCATGTATGCCACCCGTCCCTGGAGCAGCGTGTTTGCCCTCGATGCTCGTACTGGTGAGCAACTGTGGGATTACGATCCACAGGTGGATCGCAGTATTGGCTGGAAGGCATGTTGTGATGTGGTCAACCGCGGAGTCGCTTTATACGAAGATAAAGTTTTTGTAGGCACAATTGACGGCCGCCTGATTGCACTAGACGCCATTACAGGTGCAGTGGTGTGGGATGTATTAACTGTCGACCCAGAACGTCCCTACACCATCACCGGTGCGCCTAGAATTGCTGATGGCAAAGTAATTATCGGCAATGGTGGCGCAGAACTCGGCTCGCGGGGTTACGTTACAGCCTACGATGCTGAAACTGGGGTAGAGGCTTGGCGTTTTTGGGTAGTGCCTGGCAACCCTGCTGATGGATTTGAAAATGAAGATGTAGAAAAAGCGGCTGCAACCTGGTCTGGCAACTGGTGGGAAGTAGGTGGAGGTGGCAATTCATGGGATTCCATTATTTATGATCCCGAAGCGCGTTTGGTTTATATCGGTACAGGCAATGGTTCTCCTTGGAGTCATGAATTACGCAGTAACGGCGAAGGTGACAATTTGTATTTGTCTTCCATAGTAGCCTTAAATGTCGATGACGGTAGAGTAGCCTGGCACTACCAGACTACACCTGCTGATAACTGGGACTACACCGCCGTACAGCCCCTGATGCTCGCAGATCTTCCTTTTAATGGTGTGGTGCGTAAGGTGATTATGCAGGCTCCTAAAAACGGCTTCTTCTATGTCTTGGATCGTATTACTGGCGATTTGATTTCTGCTGACCCTTATGCCGAAGTGACGTGGGCATCGGGCATTGATCTGGAAAGTGGCAGACCCATTGAAACGCCCCAAGCGCGTTATGAAAACGCCATCAGTTTTGTGATGCCCGGTCCCAGTGGCGCTCACAATTGGCATCCGATGTCTTTCAATCCGGTTACTGGTTTGATCTACCTGCCCACGATGCAGGGCACCAGCTTTCCATATTCCATCGAAGAAGGTTTTGTTCATAAACCTGGCACTTGGAACATAGGTGTGACTATGGGCACCATGGCCGGAATTCCGGCACGCCCCGAAGCAGAATATGCAGGTGGTACTGGCCCAGACACTCGTTCCCCTGGGGCTCTATTAGCCTGGGATCCGATTGCAAGAGAGCCACGCTGGGTCATTGATTATCCTTTCACGATTAATGGCGGCACACTGACCACCGCAGGCAACCTCGTGTTCCAGGGCGGTGCTGATGGAATGTTGCGGGCTTATTCTGCTGATGCTGGCGATTTACTGTGGCAGGTCGATCTTGGAGTGGGCATCATGGCGCCGCCGGTGACATTCGAACTAGACGGCAAACAATATTTATCTGTACTTGTGGGCTGGGGTGGTTCTGCTGGTTTAATTGGACCTAACGATACCGGCGAATACAAACCCGAAGGCCGACTGTGGACCTTTGTTATTGGTGGCGACACTAATATCGTACCGGTCACAGGCCAAGCACTGCCTGAATTAACCGAACTACCATTCAACAGCGATGCCGCTTTATTGGCACACGGCGCAGATGTATACGGCAAACGCTGCATGATATGTCATGGTGCCGGTGGCGCTTCTGGTGGTGCACTTGCCGACTTGCGTTATGCGGCTCCTGCTACTTATGACATTTTTACCAGCATCGTACGTGATGGTGCATATTCCGGTTTGGGTATGCCCAAACTGGGTGAATGGGTGAGTGATGATGATGCTAATGCGGTAAAAAATTGGTTGTTGTCGCTCCGTGCTGGATTGATGACACAATAAAATCAGAGTATCGAATCTTAAGGCCTGCTAAGCATAAAGCGGGCTTTTTTTATTAGACTGTTTATTACAAGCAGCCTAGCAATAAATTTAGTTTAAATCCTAAAATATCTGGTTTAGCCTCATTTAAAAAATGACAGTTTATTAAAGTTGTTAGTCATTTTTATATTATCGACATTTATCTATTTCACGCTTTATATGCCATCACAAATAATCATTAGCCAATTCTAATCTATGGGCAATTTGGGCTGTGGAAAAGTCTGTTCCAACATGAGGCTTGTTTGTGCAACTTCATACCATGATTAAAACCTTTGAAATTGCCATGCTATGAAGAGATCTTGCCTAGCTTCAGATGATACAAACTGGACAAACTGCGGATACTCCAATTTTGTTGCATGAGGGCGACGGTCAGAGTGATTTAGAAGGTAAAAAGGCATTGTAGAGCGCGTTCTAGCATGACTAACCCCCAACTCAAAACTGCGAAAAGCTAGCTTGAGTAATGTGCATTACGACACACTTTTTGATAATTTGTACTGTAGTTGGACTGACTGTGGCGTCTTTAAAATTCAAAAAATCATTGGATTAATTTCATCTTTATTGAAATAAATCTATAAAAATGTCTTTGTAAGACTTCCCCTAAACGTTAAAAAATGAGTACGTTTAAACTAAAACATTACAGATGATAACTAACAGAGCAATGCAAAAGTAATGGATGAAGAGTGTACGCAGAGTAGATAGGGGAAGAGTGATTAGAAGGGGACTAAAAGATATGAGAAAAGTCGACTTGTATATTGTTAATCCCGGATCAGGAAACCATCCCCGGGATCAAATTTGAGAAACACTTAACAAACAGTAACATCTGCACTAACAACTAAGCTAGTTACCCAAGCGATGCGCCATAAGTCTAGTGCTTTGTTCCTCGAGCACATGTATTACGCCTTTGGAAAGTGATACCAAACCAGCATTGAGAAATAGTAAAGGAATAGCAACACCCAAACCTAGTACTGTTGCAATCATTGCCTGTCCAATACCCTGAGCCATCAATTTTGGATCACTGGAACCAGATGCTGTAATACTGTCGAACGTGAGGATCATCCCGATAACAGTACCAATCAGACCTAACAACGGACCAGCAGCAACCGCTAAGCGCAAGAAAGATTGGAAGCGTTCTAACTTTGGAATTTCTCGCAATACCGCTTCAGAAATTCGAAGCTCAACAACCTCAGCGCGTTCATTAATAAAATTACGGTTTTTATCGCCGGTTACCTCAATAAGCATTCGTCCAAGACAATTGTTTTTGATAGGTACATTTAATTTCTTTAATTGCGAAGCAACGGCGGATCTTGCCATAAAGAGGTAGACATATTGAAAGAGAGCAACCAATACACCAATACAACCAACAAAAACTATTACCCAACCTACTACTTCTCCATTCTGAATACGCTCTATCACATCAGGCCGCTCAACATACAAGGAAAGTAATGCACCCCTAGCTGGATCAACCATTGCACGTATATAGCCAGTATCTTGAGTAGAATTTTGAAGATCAGACGCAAGTGTCATCAAGGCTTTTTCAGCCGGTTGTCGGCTAATAGTGGCCAAGGTACCTTCACCTGTTAAGTAGCCTAGATATTCATTATTAGCTACCGCTCCATAGGATCCAATTCGTACGATTTCTTCTTCTATTGAAGTTACTCCATCAGCCTGCAAAACTGGAGATTTATAACGGGTTACTTCTCCGTCTGCTTTCATTTCGCCCATCAATTCAAACCACATTCTCTCGAGATCAATGATTGATGGCAATGCGGTCGATGAAGCTATTCTGCGCATAAAATCCAAACGATTTTCTTCACCAGCGGCAAGAACTATCTGAGTATTGATTAACGAATCTGTTAAAACACCAGAAGCATCGCCCGCAATCTGCCTTGTTACACCAAATAACTCGCCCAAATTACCTTGGTTTACGCGCAACAACTCATTGATTTCATCTATTCTTATTCTGTTATCGCCAATGCGTGTATTAAGAGTGTTACTTAAATTTTCTGCAGTATTACGCTTGGCTAAAGTGTCTTTATAAAGTTTATCCTGTGCTTCCTTAGCAGCACGAAACGTTGATTCCCGTTGCGTAGCAATTTTTGCTTGTGCAGACGAATCTGCACGAACTTTATCCATTAGCTCATCAAGGGTTAACGCTGTGGCATAGCCAGTCAGACCGCTTAAGCAGAATATGACCATTACTGATATCAATTTCGAGAAAAACATTCTGTACTTCATGCTCATTTTCTTCCCTTTATTCTTCTGGCAAATTGTATAAACAAAGATTTTAAGTGGATTTTTATTTCCAATTTACAATTAGCGGACTTTGCTTTCAATTAATTGAATATAGCCATTTGCTGTATTTTTTTGATTATCTGACGACCGAGCACGTTCTAAAAACGTACGAGCTTCAGTATATTTTTCCTGGTTATACAGAGAGATCCCAAGCATGAGCTGTGCATAGGCTTGGTCTCTTAAATCCCCTTTATCCAAGCCACTTTTAATTGCGACGGCAGCGGCATCCCATTCCTCTAGTTGCATATTGACTTCACCAAGCCGAACATAGGTATTACCGTTTTCGGCAAGTTTCGCTGCACTGTTCAAAACCGGTATAGCGTTTTTATATTCTCTTGCAGCAACCCAGGAATTTGCCAAGCTTTCGTAATATTTGACATCTGTTGTAATCAGTTTTTTATCGCCAGCATCAGCTAATACTGTAGCAGCAGCGAAGGGCATATCTTGCACCATCATCATGTCTGCAAGACGACGCAGTTCCGCGTCTTCAGTCAACATACCTGAATAATAGGCAAATTGCATAATGACCAAGGCATTTTCAAAGTCTTCTAATGTTGCATATACAGAAGACAGCTGTAGCCAATAAACTTTTTTGTCTGGAAATAAATTTACCATCTGCTTAAGAACCACCAAAGCACCTTGGTAATCTTCTTTTTGGAGCAATAGAGCCTGTACCAGCTGTAACCAACTTTCTTGTGGGGGACTGGTTAGCTCTACTGCTTTTCTAGCATGAGGCAGGGCTTCATCAAATTTGTCCTGCGAGTAGTAAGCTACGGCCAACAAATAATAAGGACCAGAAGTGACCGTAGGGGTGGATGCAATCCACTTCTCCATGGCAGCAGCACCTTCTGGCCATCTTTCTTCAGACATAAACATCTGAGCTATCTGATAACGAGCTTGCGAATCTTCTTGTTCGTTCAAGCCGCCTGAATCAATAGCTGCCTGCATGTGAGCGCGCGCACCATCAAAATTTTCTTCACCAAAATCAAGTGATGCCAGCATCTGTTCAACACGGCTTTTCTCATAGGGGCTTAGCCTTTCCAGATTCAATTCACCTAACTTTGCCCTTGCAGCTGCATTGTCGTCTGCATTAAGAAACTCGATAGCTTCGGTGAGAATCTCTCCCGTACGGGCGTCAATTGTTGGCCCGCTACTAGCTTCTTCATCATTTTTACCCGCACGCCCACCACCTTGAGCAAATAATGTTTGAGACATAGCTAAAGCAAGAAGAAAAAAAACAACTGTTTTAGAAAATGTATTAGATATTTTGGTAAACATGATTTATTCGTCCTCAAGTTGGAAGCGGAGGATCGTTTGAACGCCCTTTCGTTGTACCGCTACCGCACCCTCGACTTTGGGGTTATAACGCCAACGAGTTATCGCTTTAATTGCAGCATCATCAAAAACATTTTTTGGGCTAGAATCTACCACTGTAGCATCAATCACCGAGCCAGTTTCACTAATGGTAAATTGAACCTGAACCCAACCTTCGATGCCTCGACTCAAAGCTCTTGGTGGGTAATCAGGATTAATCCTGACCAATGGTATTACATCACGATCATTGCCAGCAGAAAGGCTCATTCCCGTGGTAGCACCACCGACATCTATTGTTGGTGCCAAGGTCACTAAATTTCCATCCACACCACTGTCTGAGACATTGATAGAGGGTGTTTCAGGAACAACAGGAGGCCGCTCTAGCTCTACTTCAATCTCACGCAGTGTTTCAGTAGCTGAATCCTGACGCATACGGGTAAATTCAATTTGTCTTGCCTCAATCGTATCGATTTCGAAAGCGACATTGGTAAGTGAATACAAGGCCCAGAACATAGTTGAATTCAGTAACAATCCAATTGCTATGGCTATAGGGAAACGAAGTCCTGTTAAAAATGACATGGATTAACCTCCCGTAGGTGTTGCTGCAATAGAAACTTCTCTGATGCCACCCTGCCGGATTTCATCCATTACTCGCGCCAAGACACTTGCCTGGGATGCCTGATCCGCCACAATAACTGCACTATCATCAGGTCTCTCAATATGTAGACGTTCGATAACGCCACGCACTTCTCGCAAATCTACTTGCTTACGATCCATCCAAATATCTCCGTTTTCGCGTATAGCAACCAAAATGTTGCCGCTTTCACGATGTTCTGCCGTGGAGGCATTTGGGCGAACAACTGTTACACCGGCCTCTTTGATAAAGGAGGTGGTGATGATAAAAAATATTAGCAAGTTGAGAACGAAGTCCAGCATTGGCGCGAGGTCAATGCCATGATCTTCACCTTCATTGGAGCTCAAACGATGTGATTTCATTTTTGGTTACCTGATACAACTAGCCGGAGGTACTAAAAGTAATATTAAAAATTCCGCCCAAGCGAACCTGGTCAACAACACCCATGATGACCCCGGTTTTAGCCGCATCATCTGCAATTATCAGCACACCAGTTTCTGGATTAATCGCTTTAAGGCGCTCAACATTGGCACGTACCGCACGCACATCCACTACACGGTTATCGACAAAAATATCGCCCGCATCAGTAATTTGTATTTGGATACTGCTACCTTCAGAGTTTGATTGCTGCAACTCGGTGGGACGATTAACCGACAAGCCAAATTCTTTTACAAAAATAGCTGTGATAATGAAGAAAATCAGTAGGTTCAGCACAAAATCCAGCATGGGCGCAAGATCTATCCCATGCGAGGAATCGTGAGAATCAGAATTATGTCGACGCATTCTCATAATCAGAAGCTCAATTTATCGGAGAGTATTTCGGTTTCTGTTCGTGCACGGGTTCGGAAATAATGCACTGGATATAATCCACTGATGCTTACTGCTAAACCAGTCATTGTGCAAATCATCGCATGTGAAACGCCGCTTGCCATGGTCTGTGCATCAGCTGATCCACGTAACGCCATTGAATCAAACACTTCTAACATGCCACTTACAGTACCCACCAAGCCCAACAAAGGAGAAAGCGGCACCAATACCTGCATAATCGGAAAGCCATTGTTCATAGCCGCATTTAAGCGTGAAATCATCATGCGCCTGATCTGTCTGGCACACCATGAAGTATGGTCAGCGCGTGCATTCCACTTGTTGCTCAACTCTTTGGATCGCGAAGGTAAAACCGTCACAAAGTACAAGTACCGCTCTAAAATAATTGCCCAAAGCAAAACGCCTGAAGCAAAAATTCCGAACACGAACGGGCCACCTTCACCTACCAGTGAAAGAACAGCTGCATACAGATTGAATTGCTCAAACATGTTTACGCTTCTCAATGTTTTCAGCCAGAATTCCAGTGCTTTGTTCATCAAGAATTTGCACAATGGAACGCGACAAAGAGTTCAGTAGAGCGCCCGCAAACAACAGCGGTACCGCTATACCGAGACCCAATACTGTTGCAATCATGGCCTGACCAATACCATTAGCCATCAATTTAGGATCGCTAGAACCGGACTCGGTAATACTTTGGAAAGTAATAATCATACCTACTACCGTTCCTACCAGACCCAACAAGGGGCCCGCCGCAACCGCTAGCCGCAAGAAAGGCTGAAACCTTTCCAAACTTGGCACTTCTTTCATTACAGCTTCAGATATACGCAACTCAGCCACTTCTGAATCTTCTTCAATTTTGCCGCCATCACCTTTGAACGACAGTAGTACTCGTCCCAAGGCATTATTATTTATGGGTTTTTGAAGATTTTTCATTTGTGCTGTAACTGCCATTCTTGACCTAACCAGATAGATCAACTGGTAAATGAAAGCTAACAAACCAAGCGTACCAACTACAATAATGATGTAGCCAACCTCTTCACCTTTCTCAATTCGCTCTCCAATAGTAGGTCGTTCTACGTATAGGCTGGTCAATACACCTCTAGTCGAGTCCACTACGCCCGTTACATAACCCTGGGTGGCAGAATGTAATTGCGCCGCATCTGCCAGAAATTCTTCGGGCAGTTGACGTGGCATTATGCTTAACCGAGACAGATTGGGAATATAAGCTAGAAATTGACCATCAGCAGTTGCCGTGAAAGGACCAATACGCACAACCTCAGCAGTAAGCGCATCACCGTTAGGCTCTACAACAGTACCCGTGTAGCGAGCAACCTCACCACTTGCAGTCATTTCGCGCTGAATTTCGAACCAAACACGCTCAAGCTGTGCTATTGACGCAATTGTGTCTTGCTGTGAGAAATCACGCAAAAACGCAACTCGACTGTCTTCGCTGGCATATTGTGCATTGACCAATGATTGCTCAAGAATCGTTGAAGAATCACCAGCAACTTGACGCGCCAGCCCAAACAACTCACCCAAGCCCAAAGTATTAGCTTTTTCACGCAACTCGACATTCAGCGTACTGATTTGCAAATCATTAGCCGAAAACTGATTGGTTTTTTCCTGTACAGCCGCCTGAATCTGAGTACGGGTGGCGGCCGCTTCTCGCATTAAGCGCTGCTGATCAGCAGCTGCAGTGGCATTGAAATCTGTAATGCGCTGCTGGAAAAGTGCGGTCTCAGCTTCACGAACCGACCGAGCTTGATCAAGCACATCATTCAGAGTCTGAGCTTGTGTTGCTGCGCTCAAAACTACCGACGACAGCAGAATTACACTGCTACAAATATTAAGAATTCTATTGTTCATTAACGAACTCCCTGCGGCGCAGGAACTGGTACACGCAACAAATCTGGAGCGCCTTCCTGTCTTGCCACTGCTAATGCAGCTATAACGGATTCAGTGTAAGACTCATCTTCAACCCAAGCTTTAGCTTGAGCATCATAATAACCAGTCTCGGTGCCATCTAAGGTTTGATACATCAGAGAAATTCGGCCCAATCTTACGAACTGAACAGTTCTGGCTTGAGCACCTTCGCCAAGCATACCATTGTAGGCTTCCAGAGTTCGGCCAAATTCCAGCTCAATCTGATAAGCCTCAAGGATACGACGGTATTTTTCTGAGATGGCAACATCTGATCTACCCATGAGCTCCTGCAGATTACGCACACGTGTGACGCGCTCATCAATCAGAAACGGAACGTCAGCCGCAATAAACTGATCAAGAGTTGCAACCATGCGCTCCATAAGAGGCAAAACTTCTCGGTTGGTAGTTTCAATTTCAATTAATTGCGTTTGAATAGATGCTATTTCTGTTTGCTGAGCACTTATTTGCTCTTGCAGTTTGCCATTATATTGATTGAAGCTGTCAAGCTCTGCCAACGCTTGCGCGTATTGGGTGCTGAGCTGCTGCGTCTGGTCAACCAATCCATTAATGGCTTCCTGGGAAGTGGCAACCGCGGCATTAGAAGCTTGCTGGGCATTTACAGCGGCATCACTGATGGCCTCTGCCGCCCCAAGCTGAGAAGCCGGGAATATTGAAATTATTAGCGCAAATCGCAAATTACTGACGATATTTGCGCTCAGCTTGAATATGGGTTGTTTTGTTGCCATGAGATTTATTATCCCCCCCTAGTAAATAAAGAATTATCCGAAAAAATATACAAAACTTTCGATTGCCTGAAAGAGGCTAGGAAATTTATTACGCCGCAGATACTAATAGCTTCCACTTACCATGTCGATACAGCCAAAAAAAAAAATAGATTTTTATTTGACCAGAATCCGCACTTGCAGAACTACGATAGCAGATATTTCTTTGCAGGACACATTAACCAAAATTGCACAATCAATAGCCGCACCCAAATATAACCCTTCTTTCTTTTACTTGCCAAGCACTTCTAACTAATTTTTCCAGAATCTCATCTGTTTGTTTTTTGACTCCCAAGGACCTACCTAGACATCCCTAAGTAAGATTAGCGAAATTATCACACCATGCTTGGCCCAAGGACCATAATTTAAGCATGACTTAGAGCGCTTTCCCTGCCACCGCACAACAACAGAACCATAGAAAAGCTCGAATTTTCGAGTTATTCTATTTTTGAACGCACTTTTATCAGCCCTCTGGAATCTGTTTCGCGCAGAAACACAAACCACGAGACAAATATTAACCTTGTGTATGGTCGTATGTACAAGAAACCCAAAAACACAACAACATTAAATAACAATAAATTTTTAATTTATTTCCGCTTTAAAGCGTCTTTTAATAAATTACCAAAGCTGCCAGTACTGGCGGAAACAACAGATGCAGAACTTGTTTTGTAATTGGATTTGGCAACTTCTTTTCTTTCTTTGCTACTAGCTGAGACTTTCAGACCGGATTCACCGACAACCGGCATTTCGTCATCCAAGCGCATTGTCAGCGCTATCCTTTTACGCTGGGCATCCACCTCTAATACTTTGATCTTAACCACATCACCCGTTTTAACTACCGCGTGAGGATCTTTGACAAAAGTTTTAGATAAAGCTGAAATATGTACCAATCCATCCTGGTGAACCCCCACATCCACAAAGGCGCCAAAATTGGTGACATTGGTTACAGTGCCTTCCAGTAGCATGCCGGGCTTTAGATCACTGATCTGCTCAACACCTTCGAGGAAATCAGCTGATTTGAATTCCGGACGAGGATCACGACCCGGCTTTTGCAATTCAGTCAAAATATCCTTAATAGTAGGAAGACCCACCGTTGCGGTAACGTAGTGAGCAGGGTCGAGGCTACGTAAAAAACCACTATCGCCAATAATCTGATGAACTTGTTTATCGTGGCTGACCAGAATTTTTTCAACAACCGGGTACGATTCGGGATGCACCGCGGAAGCATCCAGAGGATTAGCGCCATTCATGATGCGCAGGAAGCCAGCAGCCTGTTCGAAACATTTTTCGCCCAAGCGCGACACCAAAAGCAAATCTTTGCGCGATTTAAAAGCGCCATGTTGATTCCGATAACTGACAATATTGCTGGCTATGGAGGCCGACAATCCAGATACCCTGCGCAATAAGGCTGCTGATGCCATATTCACATCAACACCCACTGCGTTCACACAATCTTCAACTACAGCGTTCAGGCTATGTCCAAGTTTGATCTGACTCACATCATGTTGATACTGACCGACTCCGATTGCTTTCGGTTCAATTTTTACCAACTCTGCCAACGGATCCTGTAAGCGGCGCGCAATTGAAATTGCACCGCGTATTGACACATCCAGCTCGGGAAATTCTTCCCGCGCAATGTCTGAAGCCGAATAAACAGAAGCGCCCGCCTCGTTGACGGTCATTTTTTTCATTTTCAGTTCTGGGTACATCTTTATCAGATCACCCGCCAATTTATCCGTTTCGCGCGAAGCAGTGCCGTTGCCAATACTGATCAATTGCACTTTATGTAATTTGCAAAGCTGGCCCAGCACCACAACGGATTGATCCCACTGATTTTTCGGCGCATGTGGATAGATGGTGATGTTCTCCAGATATTTACCAGTCTGATCCACCACCGCCACTTTAACGCCAGTACGCAAACCCGGGTCCAGCCCCAAAATAACTTTACTACCGGCAGGAGCTGCCAAAAGAACAGCTTTCATATTGGCAGCAAAAACTCGAATTGCTTCGTCTTCGCTTTGTTCGCGCAAGTGTCCGAGCAGGTCTGTTTCCATGCGTAGATGTAATTTCACTTTCCAAGTCCAGCGGGCTACTTCTTGGAGCCACACATCAGCTGGCCGGCCTTTGTTGGCAATACCTAGATGGGCGGCAATCATCTGCTCACAAGGATCGGTCTGGCCTTCTTCCACACCTTTCGTGCCAATGCTGACACTCAAAAAACCTTCGTTACGACCGCGAAACACAGCAAGAGCGCGATGCGAAGGAACTTTATTTAGCAGTTCTGTGTATGCAAAATAATCTCGGAATTTTTCGGCTTCGGTTGCTTTAGCTTCGATTACATGCGCGCGCAGCTCGCCATTTTCCCACAAGAAATTACGCACTTTCCCAGACAATTGTGCGTCTTCGCTAAAACGCTCAAGCAGGATGTATTTAGCACCTTCCAGGGCCGCTTTGCTGTCGGTTATACCTTTTTCCACATTGATAAACTGTGGCGCGAGTACAGCAGGATCGAGCATGGGATCGGCATACAACTGCAAAGCCAGCGGCTCAAGGCCCGCCTCAATGGCAATCATTGCCTTCGTGCGGCGTTTTATTTTGTAAGGTAAATAGAGATCTTCAAGCTCAGTCTTGGTTTCTGCCAATAACAACTGTTTTTCCAATTCGGGCGTAAGTTTTTGCTGCTCCCTTATACTGTCTAAAATACTTTCGCGGCGTTCTTGCAGTTCGCGTAGATAGCGCAAGCGAACTTCCAGATCACGCAGTTGCAAATCATCCAAGCCCTCAGTGGCTTCTTTACGGTATCGAGAAATGAAGGGCACTGTCGACCCCTCGTCCAACAGCGTCACGGCAGATTGTACCTGGGAAATTTTTACGGATAATTCGTTGGCAATTTTTTCGATGATATTCATAAGGGGGACAACTATTTTCAACACACAAAATACGATTTTAACAACGGACGAACAGGTAAGTATGGCCTGCCTCCAAAACAAAAAAGCCCGGCCAAAATGGCCGAGCTTTCTTTATTACTTACTAGAAGCAGGTTACTACAAACAGTAGCAGTGTTTATTTGTTGCGCCAGCTGCCTTCTACGTACTGACCACGTACCACTTCTGCATATGGAACAGAGCTTACGCGAGCACGGATACGTGCTTGAGTTGAAGGCTCCACTGTGGTTTTAGCGGTGTTTTCTTTCTCACCCCACAGCAGTATAACTTCAGTGCCAATGGCCACATCTGCATCTACAGTTGCCAAAGACAGCATGGAGCGTTCGTTGTAGCTATAACCGCTGAACATCGACAAACCGACTTGCTTGTCGCCACCTAAAACGGTGTCGTAGCTGGAGCTTGCATAGTTAGACAAAGGCAATTCCATATATTTGACGTTGTCGCCTTTCTGGAACATGGTGGCGAAAGAAGAAACTACATCTTCGCTGTTCCAAGCAAGGGTGACTTTACGACGATGGTTGTTGTTCTGTATTTTTTCCAACGCAGAACGACCAATAAAGTCGTGATCAAATTTGATGAAAGGACCGTAACCAATTTCATACGGTGTTACATAGTAGTCTTCGATGTTATCAGAAACGAAACTGCCACCGATGGCACCAGTGCCTTCGTAGCTGGAAGCTGGTAACCACTCGCGATAACCCTTCATTTCTGCACCGCTATACACGGCAGGCAAAGGAGATGGAATCCAACCGCTTTCCAAAGTGTTGGTGGCATATGCACGTGCGCCTACCGGCACCATGCCAAATTCTGCACCAGCTGCCAAAATGGCATCTTTAATGCGATCGCCATCAGCGTATGGGCCCCAAATTTCAAGACCAGGAGCTCCCGCCATACCATGACGTAAGGTGCGAACCTCAGTACCAGCAATGTTCATTGAAGCCATGTTGAAGAATTTCAGTTGATCCAGTTTGCCACCGTGTAGTTTTTCAATGATTGCCCAAGCGTTTGGACCTTGAATCTGATAACGGTAGCTGATGCGGTTAACCGGTTTGCCACCTGGACGCGAAGGTGAACGGTCATCATGGGTGATTTCAACGTTATAACCACCGGTTGCTGCATGGTAACGAATCCAGTTGGCGCACGGAGCACGACCTACAAAAACCAATTCGTTTTGGGCCAGATGGAACAAGATGCCGTCGCCAATTACATGGCCGCTATGGCTCACGGGAACGTATTGTTTGGCGCGGTTAACCGGGAAGCTGGCAAAACTGTTAATTGCAGTATCAGACAGTAATTTGAGCGCGTCTGGGCCTTTGATGTAAATGTCTACCATGTGGTGAGATTGATCAAACAAGACTGCGCTTTCTCGCCAGGCTCTTTGTTCACTACGCCAGTTTTGAAATTCTGGTGCGACCACTGGGTAAATGTAAGCGCCAATTTTGGAATTGCGCAACAGTTGTACAGTGTTGCCTGCGCTTTTTAACAAGTCTTCTAAACTTTTGCTCATGTTGATCAACTTCCTATAGTACGCGGATAAAAACGAAGGCCGGACTCTACACCGTAGATGAGACCTTAGCAATCAGACAGATGCCGACTTTTATAGTTAAAAGATCGGGTTATTTGCTGATCCCGCTAGTTATATTTTGAAGCAGTTGACCAAAGTTTTTTGGCCTACTGCTCTGCCATTTCCACCCCTGAAAATAGTTTTACAATGCTGGCGAGAAGCCTAATAACGACTTGTACTCCAGAAACTCTCCGAAAGCCTGATCGCCGAATTCGCGCCCGTTACCGGATTGTTTGTAACCTCCAAACGGCGCGTTCAGGTCGAGCCCTGCATTATTCAAACTGATGTAACCGGCGCGGATCTGCGTGGCTATGGCTCTGGCGTGTTCAATGTCCTTGCTGTGGACATAGCCACCAAGGCCATATTCAGTATCGTTGGCTATTGCGATTGCTTGATCTTCAGTATCGTAGCCGATGATACTGAGGACGGGACCAAAGATTTCCTCTCTGGCGATCTCCATGTTGTTGTTAACATCCCTGAATACGGTTGGCTTGACGTAGTAGCCTTGCTCCAGTCCTGCTGGTTTGCCGGGGCCACCTGTCACGAGTTTGGCGCCTTCTGCCACTCCACTATTAATCAGTTTTTGTACCTTGTTCCATTGCGCTTCTGAAATAACCGGCCCCATTCGACTGTCTTGTTTCGGATCACCGGGCGCCCAGCTTTCAGCCACGGTTTTGGCAATTACACACACTTCATCCAGCAAATTGTTGGGCACCAGCATACGGGTAGGTGCGCGGCAGGACTGTCCGGAGTTCATCATGATACCGTTGATACCACCAGTGACTGCCGCTTTCAGATCTGCATCGTGCAGAATTATGTTGGGGCTTTTGCCACCCAGTTCCTGATGTACCCGTTTCACCGTCTTAGCAGCAGCTTGCGCCACTAAAATACCAGCCCTGGTGGAACCAGTAATGGAAATCATGTCAACTTTAGGATGTTCCGCTAATGCCTGCCCTACCACTGGCCCTTCACCCTGCACCATGTTGAACACGCCAGCTGGAACACCCGCGGCGTGCATGATTTCTGCGAAAATTTGGGCTGAAAATGGGGCAATTTCGGACGGCTTTAGGACCACCGTACAGCCAGTGGCAAGCGCCGGCGCCACTTTGGCGCAGATCTGGTGAATGGGCCAGTTCCAGGGTGTGATAAAACCGCATACACCAATCGGTTCGCGCAACACGCGACTGGTGCCGCGATCTTCTTCAAATTTAAATTTTTCCAGAATACCGATAGCCGTCTTGAAATGATTAACTCCGATCGCCGCCTGGGTACCGTGTGCCAGCCATTTGGGCGCGCCCATTTCTTCGGTGATGGCATCGCCCAGGTCAGGGATACGTTTGGTAAATTCTTCGACTATACGAGCAAGGATGGCAAGACGTTCAGCGCGGGGAGTGCGGGACCAAGCAGGAAAAGCTTGTGCAGCACTGAGCACTGCCTTATCGATATCCGCAGCACTGCCAATACTGATATGGCCGGTAACCGCAGCTGTGGCGGGGTCGATCACTTCCAAAGTCTTAACACTCATGGGAGCAACCCAGGTGCCATTGATATAAAACTGCAAATATTCCCGCACTGTGAAACTACTCCAGAACTAATAACAACTCTTGGATACCAACGCGATGCTGGCAAAAAGGGTGGGTGCTAAAAAGAGGGGCGAGATTATATCCACACATAGAGCAGAAGACCATGCTCAAGCAAGCTGTTAGCGTCAACCCTGTATGACGAGGGCAACTCCTTGCAGACACAACCAGGCCAAACCGCCCGCCACTGCATCGTCCAGCATGATGCCGAGCCCACCTTTGACATTTTTGTCCAACCAATTGATAGGAAAGGGTTTTACGATGTCAAAAAAGCGGAACAAGGCAAAGCCCAACAGCACCCATAACCAACCCTCTGGGGCTACTAACATGGTGATCCAAAAGCCCACAAACTCATCCCACACAATGCCACCGTGATCGTGCACGCCCAGATCATTGGCGGTTGTTTCACACAGATAAATGCCTATGCCAAAGGTAAGGATCAGTACCAGCAAATACCACGGCAGGGGTAACAATGCGAACAGCAAGTAAAACGGAATCGCAGCCAAAGTACCAAAAGTGCCAGGCGCTATTGGTGCGGTGCCACTGCCCAATCCAAAGGCCAGAAAATGCACCGGATTACGGAACACGGAAGGAGGTGGCTGGTGAGTCATTTTGATCATACCTGGATTCCGAAATGATCGTATCCGCTATAAGTGATTGGCATGGCATAGCCGGTGGCATCGAGTACTTCTACACCACTGCCCGCTTGGACGATACCGATGCGCGAAACCGGAACACCCACCCTTGCTGCGGCAATGATTAGTCGCTCGTGACACTCAACCGGGGCAGTAAAAATTAGTTCGTAGTCATCGCCAGCTGTCAGGGCTAGTTGTAGGGCCTGTGTGCTGGATTTCAGACTGGTGAGCATACCAGCCAACGGCACTGCCTGCGCTTGTATTACTATTTTTACCTTACTCTGTCTGGCGATGTGACCGAGGTCAGCAAGCAAACCATCCGACACATCCTGCGCGGCACTGGCTAATCCACGCAAGGCTTGCCCCAGCGCCAAGCGTGGTTCTGGCAGGTAATAGGCAGCACGTAACACTTCGGTTTGCTGCTGGCTTAGATTCAACAAAGTACCTTGCAACCATTCCAGGGCAAGACCCGCCATGCCGCATGTCCCAGACACGTATACAGCATCACCGGTTTTGGCGCCGCTGCGCAGCAAAGCCAGCCCAGTAGGCACCTGCCCTTGCACCTGTATAGCAATTTGCAAAGGTCCCCGAGTGAGATTGCCCCCGATCAATGGGCACTTATATTGTTGCGAACTCACCCGCAACCCCTTGGCAAAAGCAGCCAGCCAATTTTCATCCACGGTGGGTAAAGTAAGCCCAAGCATAAAACCCAAAGGTGTAGCTCCCATTGCCGCGAGGTCACTGAGATTTACTGCCAACGCACGTTGCGCAAGCAAATTGGGATCTGCAACCGTCGGGAAATGTACTCCTTCTACCAACACGTCCATCGAGACCGCCATTTGGTGACCATCGTTTACCGTAAGCAGCGCACAGTCATCGCCTATGCCAAGGGTAATATTGGGATGGGAAGCATCAGCACTTAAACCAGCTTGCTGAAAATAGCTGGCAATTATTTCAAATTCACTTAGCGGCATGAGGAGTTAGGGCTTGCTGCATATCCGCAGCAGAGGCAGCGGGTAATTTATTTGTCAGACAGGCAAACTCAATTCTATTTTGCGCAAGTTACGGGCAGCTTTGTCGAGCACACCATTTATGTACTTGTGACTTTCAGTCGCGCCGTATTTTTTTGCCAGTTCCACGTATTCATTGATTACTACTTTGTAAGGCACATCTACGCGTTGACTGAGCTCAAAAATACCAAGGCGCAAAATGGCTGTTTCGATCGGATCAAGCTGCGACAACACACGATCGAGCATGGGTAAAAAAAGCATATCAATTGCCGTGGTTTTTTCACTTATTCCGACCAAGACCAGATGAAAAAATTCCCAATCGACTTTCTTGCCATTGTCGGCACGGAATTCTGCTTCTACTTGCTCGGCAGGATAACCCGACAACTGCCATTGATATAGGGCCTGTACCAGCAAATCACGGGCGCGCTTGCGGTGGGAGATTGGAATATTGCCGGTTTTTTTATGCATATTAATACTACTAACCTTGCAACTTGCGCAGCAAACTACACAACTCAAGTGCAGTCATCGCAGCATCAGCCCCTTTGTTACCCGCTTTAGTGCCGGCCCGTTCGATGGCTTGTTCAATGGTGTCCACAGTCAACACACCAAATACCACCGGTAAGTCGTGGTTCATCCCTACTTGCCCCAACCCTTTGGCACACTCACCCGCAACAAAATCAAAATGCGGTGTGCTGCCACGAATCACTGCACCGAGGGCAATGATTGCAGAATACTTTCCAGATACCGCAGCCGATTTTGCCACCATGGGCAACTCAAAAGCGCCGGGCACTTTTATGATTGTGATGTTTTTTTCAGATACACCATGGCGACTCAAGGTATCAATCGCACCTGCGAGCAAACTATCCACAACAAAACTGTTGAAGCGTGCCACCACCAGCGCAAAGCTGGCGTTGCTGGCACTGAAATCACCTTCAATGATACGAATATTATTCATATTGAGTTCCTACAAAAAACTGGGTGTCAGGGTTCACGCGGAATGTATTCCACAACTTCCAGATCAAATCCGGAGATTGCATATTTGGTTGGATAACTGAGCAATCGCATCTTGCCAACACCAACATCGCGCAAAATTTGCGAACCTGTGCCAACTGTCAGATAACTGCGGTGTGGCGACGGCACAGGCCTAGATGGATCGGTAAATTCATGAAAATTTGCGAGCTGCTCGGTGACTTCTGCACTGCCTTTCTCGTTGGCCAATACTACCACAACACCCTTACCCTCCTGGCTGATACGCGCCATTGACTGGTGTAATGACCAACTTGGCCGACGCGGATTGGTAACCCTGAGCAAATCGCGAATAGTGTTAGTTATGAGAACTCTCGCCAACACCGGTTCATTTTTATTAATCTCACCTTGCACCAATGCCAAATGAGTCTGGTTGCCTTCTTTGTAAAGATCGCGATAGCAATAAACGGTAAATTCACCATATTCGGTAGGCAAACGATATTGATGCGTACGCTCAATGGTTTTCTCGGTGGCAATACGGTAATGGATCAGATCCGTAATGGTGCCAATTTTCAAATTATGAGTGCGCGCAAATTTTTCAAGATCTGGTCGCCGCGCCATAGAGCCATCGGGATTCATCACTTCACAAATAGCAGCAGCAGGACTAAGTCCAGCCAAGCGCGCCAGATCACAACCGGCTTCGGTATGACCTGCACGGCGCAGTACACCACCATCTTTCGCCATCACAGGAAATATGTGGCCAGGCTGAATAAGGTCACCAGGCTTAGCGCCCACTGCAACTGCTGCTTGAATGGTACGCGCTCGATCAGCTGCAGAGATACCGGTAGTAACCCCACTGGCAGCTTCTATCGAAATAGTGAAATTACATCCAAAAGGAGTGGTATTGCTGTGCACCATCGGCGTCAGATTAAGTTGTTTGCAGCGCTCTTGAGTTAGCGTAAGACAGATCAAGCCACGCGCATGAGTTGCCATGAAATTAATGTCTTGTGCTGTTACTTTGTCGGCTGCAATTACCAGATCTCCTTCATTTTCCCGGTCTTCATCATCCATCAGGATAACCATCTTGCCTTGGCGGAAGTCGTCGAGAATTTCTTTAATCGTATTCAAATTCATAATTAATTTCCAAACCCAGCCTTGGCAAGTTTATCCAGGGTGATATTTCCTGCGGGCTCTCTCGCTTGGAGCAAACGCTCCAGATACCGGCTGATCACATCCACTTCCACATTCACCTTACGTCCCGGCTGAAACAGATGCAGAGTTGTATGCTCAGCTGTATGCGGAATAATGTTGACGCCAAAGTCGCAACCGGTCACTGCATTCACAGTAAGACTTATGCCGTCTAGGCACACAGAACCTTTGTGGGCAATATAGCGGGATAATTGTTGTGAAACACGAAACTGTAAGCGTTCGCTGCGACCATCGACATGACGACTTATTAACTCGGCAATGCCATCAACATGCCCGCTTACTATATGCCCGCCCAACCTACTTTGCGGCGTGAGTGCTTTTTCCAAATTGACTAGATCGCCCACCCGAAAACTTTGCAGAGTAGTACACGCCAAAGTTTCGCGTGACACATCAGCAGTAAATCCATTGACGGTAGAACCCTGATTGATCTTACTGATTGCGGTAAGACATACACCACTGACCGCAATGCTGTCACCCGCCGCTACATCTGAAAAATCCAGCGTGGCACTACTCACAGTCAAGCGCCAGTCACCGTCCAGTTTATCAATGGCGCTTATCTTGCCAGTGGCTGCAATAATACCGGTAAACATAGGCTTATTCTGGCTGTTTCACGAGGGAGCGGATTCTACAGTCTTTCCCCAACATTGCCACATCAAGGAACTGCAGCTGAATGCGTTCATGCAGATGCTCTATTGCAGGCAGCATGAATAAAGGTTGTGCCGCACTGCCCAACAAAGCAGGGGCAATATAAGTAACAATTTCATCTACCAACCCCGCTCTTAACATTGCGCCACTGAGTATTGCACCGGCTTCCAATAAGATTTCATTGCAATCGTGTGCGGTTGCTAGATAACGCAATAGTTGCTGTAAATCGACTTTACCGTCAACACCTGCGCACACATGTAACGCCAACTGCTGTTGCCCACTGCTGTTTGCTGCTGTGACCAAATGCACAGCTAAATCAGCATTCGCCCCACCAGTTGCGAGCACCACTTTGCCCTCTCCCTGGAATATTTTTGCAGTAGGTGGAGTTCTTAGTTTGGAGTCTACTACCACGCGCAGGGGCTGCTTACCCTGATAACCACCAAGACGCACATCCAGAGCAGGATCATCTTGCAGAATCGTTCCTACACCCGTTAGTACCGCACAACTTCGTGCACGCAATTGCTGCACATCGGCACGCGCCTGAGCACCGGTAATCCATTTGCTTTCACCACTGGGCATGGCAGTTCTGCCATCCAGACTCATGCCCATTTTGCATCGTATATAGGGCAGACCCGTGCGCATACGTTTAACGAAGCCTGGATTGAGCGCAACTGCTTTGTGCTCCAGCAAGGGACCGTCCACTGCAATACCTGCTGCGCGTAAGGCGGCAAGACCTTTGCCTTCAACTAGTGGATTAGGATCTTGCATGGCATAAACCACGCGGCTTACCCCCGCTTGAACAAGTGCATCTGTACAAGGGCCGGTACGACCTTGATGCACACAGGGTTCGAGAGAAATATAGACAGTAGCATTTCTGGCGCGCATTCCAGCCTGCTGGAGCGCAACTATTTCGGCATGGGCCTCACCGGCAACTTGATGCCAACCCTCTCCGACCACACACCCGTCATTGATAATGACACAGCCCACCACGGGATTGGGGCGCGCAGTGTGGCGCCCTTGTTCTGCAAGTTCAAAACAGCGCTCGATATAAAACAGGTCTGTAGACATAGGAGATTCGCGCATCTAGGACGCAGAAGAATCCTGAATTCGATCGATTTCCTCGCGGAATTCATTCAGATCTTTAAAGCTGCGATAGACGGATGCAAAGCGCACATAAGCTACCTCATCCAGTTTTCGTAATTCTTCCATCACACGCTCACCAACAATCTGACTTTCTACTTCGCGCTCGCCACATGCTCGGAGAAAGTGATTGATACGACTAATCGCTTCATCTACTTTTTCCAGACTGACTGGGCGTTTTTCCAGAGCCTTTTGCATACCCGCTCGGAGCTTGTCTTCATTGAAAGGTTCGCGCTGCCCGTTTTGCTTGATTAATCTGGGCATCATCAGTTCGGCACTTTCAAATGTGGTAAAACGTTCTACACATCCAACACATTCGCGACGCCGGCGAACTTGATTACCGTCCGCAACAAGACGTGAATCAATAACTTTGGTATCTACTGCATTACAAAAGGGACAGTGCATGGGGTGTCCTTAACCGTAAACCGGAAATCTATTACACAGCGCGATCACTTGTTCTTTTACTTGTGCTATCAGCTTGTCGTTGCCACTGTCTTCTAAAATGTCGCACATCCATTGCGCAAGCGTAGTGACTTCAATTTCGCCAAAACCACGACGTGTAACGGCAGGTGATCCAATCCGCAACCCGCTGGTGATGAAAGGCGGCCGCGGATCGTTGGGCACTGCATTTTTGTTCACTGTAATATTGGCGCGCCCTAAAGCTTCATCAGCTTGTTTGCCGGTAATTTCGCGGCCCACCAGACTGAGCAAAAACAGATGATCATCGGTACCACCTGACACTATCTCGAAACCCCGGGCGAGAAACACCTCTACCATAGCGCGTGCATTTTTTAGCACATTGCGTTGATATTCCACAAACTCTGCACTCATAGCCTCTTTGAAACATACCGCCTTGGCAGCTATCACGTGCATCAAAGGGCCGCCCTGATTTTCCGGGAACACCGCAAAGTTGAATTTTTTATTCAACTGCTCATCATCACCCATAGCCAGAATCAACCCCCCACGCGGACCACACAATGTTTTGTGAGTAGTTGATGTCACCACATGTGCGTGTGGAAACGGATTGGGGTACAAACCGGCCGCAACAAGTCCTGCCACATGCGCCATATCCACAAGAAAATATGCGCCCACTGCATCGGCAATTGTACGAATTGTTTGCCAGTCGATGATGCGTGAGTAAGCTGAAAATCCAGCCACGATCACTTTTGGCTTATGTTGCAAGGCCAGCTTTTCGATCTCTTGATAATCTATTTCACCAGTTTGAATATTTAAACCATATTGCACTGCATGGTAGGTACGCCCGGAGAAACTGACACTGGCGCCGTGGGTCAAATGCCCGCCATGCGCGAGACTCATGCCCAGAAGAGTGTCGCCGGGTTTCATGAGCGCCGCGTACACCGCAGTATTGGCTTGGGAGCCTGAATGTGGCTGCACATTGGCATAACCACATTTAAACAAAGTCTTGGCACGCTCGATGGCTAGTGTTTCGACTTTGTCTACAAACTCACAGCCACCGTAATAACGCTTACCCGGATAACCTTCTGCGTATTTATTGGTCAATACGCTACCCTGGGCTTCCAATACTCTGGGGCTGGTGTAGTTTTCGGAAGCAATCAGCTCGATATGTTCTTGTTGACGAGTGGCTTCTCCGGCAATAGCAGCGGCAAGTTCAGAATCAAACCCGGCTATTGTCATAGTTTTACTTAGCATAAAAATCCTCTGGAGCTGGTCGGGTTGCAACCTGGAAAGTACATCTCAGGAGTCAATACATCATTACAAAACTACCTTGGTCGTGGACTTGGCAGAAGCTTAACGAGTAGAATTCCGGCCCCTTCATTCTATCCTAATACCTGTTATTTATGGCTCAGTTTGTATTCACAATGAACCGGGTGGGCAAGGTAGTGCCCCCCAAGCGTGAAATCCTTAAGGACATCTCCCTGTCGTTTTTTCCTGGCGCCAAAATAGGTGTGTTAGGCCTTAATGGATCGGGTAAATCCACCTTGCTGCGCATCATGGCGGGTGTTGATAAAGATTTTCATGGCGAGGCACGCCCGCAGCCAGATTTGAAAATTGGCTATCTGTCACAAGAACCCCAGCTCGATAGCAACAAAGACGTGCGGGGCAATGTGGAAGACGGAATTCGTGAAATCAAGAATTTACTAGATGAATTCAATGGCATCAGCGACAAGTTTGCCGAACCCATGAGTGATGACGAAATGAACACCCTGCTGGAACGACAAGGTGTGTTGCAAGGCCAGATTGATGCGTGTGGCGGCTGGGATGTGGATCGCAGCCTAGAAATTGCCGCCGATGCCCTGCGCCTGCCACCCTGGGACGCAGACGTGGCAACACTTTCTGGCGGTGAAAAACGCCGCGTTGCCTTGTGCCGTTTATTAATTTCAAACCCCGACATGTTATTGCTGGATGAGCCTACCAACCATCTGGATGCCGGCAGCGTGGCCTGGCTTGAACGTTTTCTGAAAGATTTTGTCGGCACTGTGGTCGCCATCACTCACGACCGTTATTTCCTCGATAACGCAGCCAGCTGGATTCTTGAGCTCGATCGTGGCTATGGCATTCCTTATGAAGGCAATTATAGCGATTGGCTCACTGCCAAGGAAAACCGGCTGGATCTTGAAGCCAAACAACAAACTTCTATGTCCAAAACCATCAAGGCCGAACTCGAATGGGTGAGACAAAATCCCAAAGGTCGGCAAGCCAAAAGCAAGGCACGTCTGGCCCGGTTTGAAGAAATGCAATCGCGCGAATTCCAGACCCGCAACGAGACTCTCGACCTGTATATCCCACCTGGCCCACGCCTTGGTGAAAAAGTTATTGAAGTGACAAACTTATGTAAAGGTTTTGGTGATCGCATGTTGATCAACAATCTCAACTTCAATGTACCGCGTGGCAGCATCATCGGTATCATCGGTGGTAATGGTGCCGGTAAAACCACCTTCTTGCGTATGCTGGTGGGCCAGGAAGAGCCCGACAGCGGCAGCATAAGTCTGGGAGAAACTGTGAACCTTGCTTATGTTGACCAGAGTCGTGACACACTCAATGGCAATAATACCGTCTGGCAGGAAATTTCCGACGGTGCTGAAAACATGCTAATCGGTACATATGAAATTGCCTCCCGCGCCTATGTCGGCCGCTTCAATTTCAAGGGCAGTGATCAGCAGAAATTCATCAAAGATTTATCGGGTGGTGAACGCAATCGTGTGCATTTGTCGAAGCTGTTAAAACGCGGTGCCAATGTAGTATTGCTAGACGAGCCCACCAACGATCTGGATGTCGAAACCTTACGCGCCATGGAAGAAGGTTTACTCGCCTTCCCCGGCACCGTAATTGTGGTATCGCATGATCGCTGGTTTCTCGACCGCATCGCTACTCACATTCTCGCCTTTGAAGGCAACAGTGAAGTGATCTGGCATGAAGGCAATTACACCGACTATGAAGAACAGCGCAAAAAACGCATGGGCGACAATGAACCAACTCGGATCAAATACAAAAAATTAGCTTGAAGGAAGTTACAGCCCATATTTTGCACGAAATTTTTTCATCCTTGCTTTGTTCTCCGCCGCACTCAAGGGCGCGGCAATGGTTGCCGGCAATGCCACGGGCAGGTTGATAGCAAGCACTTCTCCGCGCACCACTTGTTGGCACAATAGGTGATAGTTGTATTCAAACGCCGGAAAGATTGTTGCTTGAGTTTCATTAGCAAGCGCAAACCAGCTGGTAGCTTTCGCCGCCAGATACACAGCCGGATGTGACCAGTTATTAGCGTGTTTAGGTTCGAGCGCGCAACACGCTTCAATGTAGGCCGCCTGGGGTGTTGGCAAACCAAACAGCGGCAGCGTATTTTCGCAAGCCTTGATCATGCTGGAGACTGTGGGCAAATAGTCCTGCGACTTAACCACCTGCCGGGCCGCCCGCAAAATTACTTCAGGTATAAATTCAGACAGACAATTAAGCCAATATTTCTTGGCCAGATTAAGGCTGCCTTCTTGCGCATAAGCTTTGTGAAATTGGTTGTGATAAGCCAGCTCAAATTCGGCGAAAATCTGGTTGATGACATCAACATGATCGCGATTGGACCCACTGCTGGCTGAATTTGTGCGGGCTGAGTGCAGGGCAGAGTCGGTTTTTTCCAACACAAGCTCAGATTCATGCACCATTTTTTTTGTGCCTGCTTTGGTACCGGGCTTGCTGTTCGTTTTGCTGCCAGCGGGTGACAAGTCTGTTGTCCTTACCTGTTTCAATACCTGGTCGAGAGTTTTCATATTTACCTTGTTTAAGCTATCCGTAACGGCAGACTACTCAGCCCACGCAGGGCATTATTGAGGCGACGCACTGGTGTGCCAGCCAGTGTAATGGTATCGGCTTGCTGTAACAATTGAGACAGTATGAGCTCTACTTCCAGCCTTGCCACCATCTGCCCCACGCACATATGCACACCACCGCCAAAACCGAGATGGCCCTTGGTTTCGCGCGTGATATCAAACTTATGGGCATCGGGCCAGTGTTTGGGGTCACGATTGCCCGCTGCAAAAGGTACCAACACTTTTTCATGTTTGGGGATGTGATACCCCCCTAGGTTTACGGCCTGGCTGGTGGTACGAAAAAAATTCATCAATGCACCCTCAAACCGCAAAATTTCGTCGATTGCACTACGCACCAGTTCCGGCCGCTCCTTGAGCAAGCGCCATTGCTGTGGAAATCGCGCAAAACAAAACAGGGCATTACCGAGGCTATTGATTGTGGTATCAACGCCTGCAGATAGCAGCGAACGTACTAACATCGCTGCTTCCACTGCCGTGACCTCGCCCCGATCTACTGCGGTAAAAATTTGTGCACCCAAACCATCTGGCGAAAGAGCTTGGCGTTCACACTGACTCATGATCCAGGCGATAACAGATTCAGAACCCTGCAGCGATGCATCAAATAAGTGATTGCGCGGGCAAGTCGCATTAAATGCCAAGGTCCCGTAAGCCAGCAGATTTTCCCGACCAAGTTCATTAAGCCCCACCGCATCGGGAAATACTTTCAGTGGATAAACTTCCGCCAGATCCTTGATACCGTCAAACTCTTTACGGGCGACCAATGCGGTAATCAAAGTACTTGCCTCTGCCGCAAAGCTCTGGCGCATTTTTTCCATCGCCGGGCGTGATAACACCCGATTTAGGACGCGGCGACTAACTGTGTGATCCGGCGGATCTACTTCCAGAATAATACTCTTGGGACGCCACGGTTTTTGATGATGAAAATTAATCAAACCGACCCCAGCGGCAGACGAAAAATTTTCCCAATCGGTAAGCATAATGTTCAGCTCGTGGTAGTCGAGCACAGCATAACAATCATACTTGGTGAGTTTTACCACAGGCGCAATTTGCCGGTAATGTTCGTATGCTGCAAAAGGATCGTCGAGCATGGCATCTGAAAATGGATCAAAGTCCACCTGTGGGCATTCTTTGCCCAGTGTAAGTGTGGAGTGTTCTGTAGGATTCGTAGTGCTCATGCGGCGCGCTTGCTCTCATCGCCAAAATAACTGGCATTATCAACTAACAATTCAAACATATGATTCATAGAAGTCAGAAACCTGTTCTCATTTCTCGATTTTTAACTCTACAATATTAGTGAAAAATTCCGCCGCAGATGGTGTTTTACGACATCTTTGCACCACATATTAAGGAGTGCAAAGCTTGGCAATACTCATGAACAACCGTTCTGCATTGCAAACATGCAACACCATTGCAGATTTGCGCAGCCTAGCACGGCGCCGAATTCCTAAGGTAATGTTTGACTACATCGACGGCGGCGCGGAAGATGAAATTACCTTACAGCGTAATTGCAGCAGTTTTTCCCGTTATGACCTGTTACCACACACGCTGGTTGATGTCAGTAGTATCGAACTCGGCACTCGTATTCAGGGACTCGAGATAGCCTTGCCACTCATTTTTTCCCCTACTGGTGCTAACCGTTTGTTTCACCACCAGGGTGAACTGGCGGTAAGCGCAGTCGCTGCTGCTGCCGGAACTGTTTATACACTTTCTTCCATGTCTACACACAGCATTGAAACCATTGGTGCACACACCGCAGGAGACCATTGGTTTCAAATATATGTGTGGAAAGACCGCGGTGTTGTGAAGGAATTTATCGCCCGCTGCAAAGCAAGTGGTTATAAAGGCTTGTGCCTTACAGTCGATGTTCCCACGCTTGGCCAGCGAGAACGCGACTTACGCAATGGCATGACCATACCGCCGCGTTTTACGCTGGCCTCCTTGGTCGATATGGCACTGCATCCCCAATGGTGGTGGCACACTCTCTACGACCCGCGCATCACCTTGGCGAATGTTGTTAACAAAGCGGGGGTTGGCCTAAACGATGCCACTGCACTTGGCCAATATGCTAATTCTCAGCTCGACCCCTCGGTAACCTGGGATGACATGGCGTGGATGATTCAGGAATGGGGAGGCCCGTTTATGATAAAAGGCATCATGACTGCAGCGGATGCCAAAAGAGCCGTGGCTTGCGGCGTTTCGGGTGTAATTATTTCCAACCACGGTGGCCGTCAACTCGATCATGCGCCTGCACCCATTGAAGTATTGCAGGAAATTGTGGCTGGCGTGGGAGACAGCACCGAAATCATTCTGGACGGTGGTATTCGGCGTGGCAGTGATGTGGTCAAAGCACTCGCGCTGGGCGCCGATGCCTGCATGATAGGACGCGCTTATTTATATGGCTTGGCCGCGGGTGGCGAAGCAGGCGTGGAACGGGCCGTGACGATTTTGCGCACTGAAATCACCAGAACCATGCAGTTGCTCGGGTGTGCGGACATTAAACATCTCAATGGTAACTTTGTGCGGCAACGTAAGTAAGAGTACCTGCAAAAATTAGAATTGTTGTTTGCGAACTGTGCGGCAATGCACTCTAGGGTATCTCTATAGGTAGTTAAGACAAGCTGTTAGGACATACGCGCCGCCAAGGCATCCGCTGCTGCCTTGTTATCGGCTACGATAGCCTGCGTAATGTCGCGCTCAGAAAACCGTTGATACCAGGCGGCTAGCCCCGGTATTTCCTGCAGCATGTCCCAACCGTAAACCTGTTGAGTTAGGCGATTGCTCAGGGTAAATGAATAAAATACAAAAATGTCGGCACTACTAAACTCTGTACCGCAAATCCACGGCTTGAAGTTAACCAGGCGTCCGAGCGCAGCCAGTCCCTTAAGTGCATTCACCTGACTGGATACTTTTACATGCGCTGGAATTTCACGGTTGAATATGGCGCCCACCAAATCGTGTGCTGGCGTTTCCACATAAAGTTCCTGGGTCTTCATCAATTGCCTGACTTTAGCACGCCCAAAAGTAGTCGTAGGCAGCAGCCTGACGGCTGGAAATGATTCTTCCAAAAAATCGAGAATTACATTGGTTTCAGTGAGAAATCCATGCTCAGTTTCCAGCATCGGTACTTTGCCCATTGGACTCTTGGCAAGAAATTCGGGTTCCTGACTCGGTCGTGTGTTTACAAATTCACACACGATGCCTTTTTCAAGAACAGTATGTTTAACCATGTTGAAATAGTTACTAAGCGGAACCCCATGTAATTTCATTAAATTTCCTGTTTGTAAAGACACAGCAGATGGCCAGTTTTTTAGCGAGCAATATTGGCAAGAGCGCCAGATCAACATTCTAATTAAAGCTTTTTTATCTACAGATGAAAATAATGTAATTTTTATTTGAATAACATATTAAAAAGTTGCTTCAACAACTTCAATAATTCATAGTCCGCGCCGCGGAAGTTAATCATTTCCGTTTTTAACACTGTATGTAAAAAAGTAAGTAATCTCCAGCAATGGAATCAACACACTTACAACTTCACCAAAACAGGGGAAACTAATGCAAAAGTCTCGTATTTTTCAAAACAAAAAACTCGCCATAGCCATAGCGTTATGTGGTTTTAGTTCTATTGCCACTCAGGTACAAGCACAAAGTAAAGCCATCGAAGAAGTCACCGTTACTGGCTCTTTTATCGAAAGACCAGCTGATCGTCCACAACCAATCACCGTGCTGAGCAACGCTGATCTGCAACTGGAACAACGCGGCTCTATTGCAGAGATTTTCAAAAATCTGCCACAAAGCATTGGTTCCACCTCGGCAGTTAACACACAGCAAGGTGGAATCAACGGTGGCAACTCGCCCACCGCCACCATTAACCTGCGCGGTCTTGGTCCACGCGCTACCTTAGTACTGTTAAACGGTGGCCGCCAAACCAGTGACGGCGGCTTTGGTTTTGTTGACATCAATAATCTGGCGCCTTCTATCATGATCGAGCGGGTCGAACTGCTGACTGATGGCGGCTCAGCACTGTACGGCAGCGATGCCGTAGCAGGTGTAGCCAATTTTATCACCCGCAACAATTTTGAAGGGTTGGAAATACGGGCAGAGACCCAAAAAATCCAGGACACCCCTGGCAACAAACCCGATGTTAATTTGGGCATCATCGTTGGCGGCAGAAATGAAACCTCCAGTGTTGTGGCAGGTTTGGACTACGCCACCACCGAAGAATTATTGGTCGAAGATCGTTATGACGATGCACGTCTACGGCTCGGTTTGACCTCTGGCTTTGGCAACCCGGCTACTTATCAGGTGCAAAACGTCAACGGCACTTTACGTGCGCTGACCGCAACAAAACCTGATCCCTTGTGTGGCAGCCCGCTGATTGGCGGTGGTCTTGCCGCTGGCGAAAAGAATGCAACCGGCACGCAATGTTTATTGTTCAACGCACTTAACCGCGACATGCAGCCTAAGTCTGAACGCATGGTGGGTCTGTCCGTATTGACACACGACTTCAGCGACACTATCACGGGTGAATTCGAAGTGGGTTTTGCACGCACTCGTTATGATGTTCCGTTCGGCTACGTTACACCGGCCGGTGTGACTACTTTTAGTTTTGTACCAGTCGACAATCCCGGTGCGCTGGCAGCGGTTGCTTCTGATCCGACTTTCCCTAATCCAAAAACCGATGCAACTGTTGGTGGTTATCGTTTCCGTGGTCGTGTGCTATCACCTGCTGGTGACATCACAAATACTCACACCACTTCGCAAGACACTTTCCGTGTTGCCGCGCGTTTGAAGGGTGCGATCAACGAAGATTGGAACTGGCAAGCATCGTTCTCCGATTCTTGGAACGATACTATTTTTAACAGCACAGACACCTTGGTAGCACGGCTGAACTCTTCACTGGATGGTTACGGCGGCCCCAATTGCAGCGCAACCCGCCTCACCAACCCAACGCTGACCTTACGCGGCACTGGTAATTGTCAATTCTGGAATCCCTTTGCCAACAACCTGCTGGCCAAACCCGGTGATAAAACCTACAACGACCCAGCGCTCACCAAATGGATTGTTGGACCGCGCACCACCACCGACAAAGGTGAATTGAAGACCTACGATTTTGTCGTGACCGGCAATTTGTGGGATATGGCCGGAGGCAGCACAGGTGTTGCCGTGGGCATCCACCGTCGTGAGCAAGCATTTTCCCAAGACTGGGACAACATGAGCGAAGGTATCGGCAACTGGGCATTTAACGGTGCCACTGCCTATCTCGACTTTGGTGGCAAACGCAGCACTGACGCGGTATTCAGCGAATTGGTCATGTACCCCACAGAAACCATCGAAGTGCAACTGGCAGCACGTTACGAAGATACCGGCACCGATCAGTCTACCAATCCCAAAATAGGCGTGTTGTGGACCCCCAAAGAAGGTGTGTTCTTACGCGCCTCGGCTGGCAACTCGTTCCGCCAACCAGGCGAAATACAGATGTTCGGCATCGGACCTGGCGGTGCCAGCACTGATCCAATCGGTGGCGATACCATCAATGCCCGTGGTCTGTTGCTCGGCAACACCAATCTCAAACCCGAAACCTCCAACAACTGGACCGTGGGTATGACCTGGGATATCACCGAGCAATTTACTGCCGAGCTGAACTACTGGGACATAAAATTCAAGGATCTGATTACCCAGGAAGGTTCACAAGCTATTCTGTTGCTGGACCGCATGGACGGTTTCATCACCGATCCACGTATCATTCTGCGCGAAGGTGCGCCCAATGAAGTGTGTGAAGTCACTGGCCGTTGGTCCGGGGTATTGTCGGTGCCAAGACCAGCCGGTTGTATGTCTGGTTTCGACGTGCAGTTGTTCAAAACCACCTATATTAACCAAGCTTTCCAGAATACCGCTGGCTTGGACTTCGTTTTTAGTTATGACTTCGAAGCTCTTGGTGGCGCATGGAATGCAAAACTTCTCGGCACTTGGACTGGCACCTACGAAATGGAAACCGCAGGTAAGACTGTTGATGGTGTAGGTTTCTATAACAGCGCCATGATCGGTGGTGTGCCTAATCCGGAATGGCGTGGTAACGCACAATTAGGCTGGAAAAGGGGCAGTCATCTGGCCCGTGCCACTTGGCGATACACCTCCAAACTGATCAACGACGCACCTACCGCCAACAACAACCTGACTGCGCAAGAAGATTTCCAAACGGTTGATGTGTTGTACGGTTACAACTTTGCTGATGGCAAAGCTGATGCGACGGTATCCGTGTTGAACTTGTTAGACGAAGAAGATCCACTGCGTCACGGCGCACAAACTACTACTACCAGCAGCATCTATGAAACCCGCGGTCGCATCTATCGATTGGGTGTGAACTGGGGCTTTTAGTCTGTGTAGAATGTGTAATCTGTAGTTAGATTAGCAATCTCTCAGCAAGAGTAGATCGTTACAAACTAAACCCCGCCGCTGCAAAGTAGCGGGGTTTTTTATTTGAGTAATGCGGGGTTATAGTAAAACTAAGGTTACTCCGGCCGCTCATGAGCGAATTACTTAGAACTGCATATCTAAGCTAAGCCCCACTTCACGAGCCCGGCCCACCACAGAAAAGTCAAAGCCCCATACGTTGCGGGTATCGAAACCACCGTTTATATAGAGTACATCGGTCAGGTTACTGCCCCATAAGGTGACGCTCCAATCACCGACATTGGGTGCATATACCAGTCGGGAATTAAGAATGCCATAAGCAGGCTCCAAAATGGGATTACCTTTAGCATCGATGGATGTACGTTGATAAGCCGCATCGCGGGCGTATTTCCCCATTCAGCCATAATTGGCCGACGCCGTCAGCTGGGCACCATTGCTGAGATCAAAACTATAATTTGCACCCAAGGCTGCGCTTTGATCTGGAGCATAGGCAAAATCCGAATTGGGTGAGATGCCATTTATGCCATCGAACTTGCCACTTTCGTTATATTTAGTATCCAGCAAACCCAATCCAAGGGTTAACAGCAGCTTATCAGTCGGCGCGTAGGACAAATCGAATTCAAAGCCCTTAGCCTCCCCCAAACCATCACTGGTAGGATAAGGGGTGGGTAAAAACTGGCCCAGTAAGACAGATGCGAGCTTCGAGATTGCCGGAAGGATTTGGGAAGGAAGACAGCGAAAATGAGGGGGGGGACGCTGCACTTAAGCAGGCAACTTGGCGGTTTCGAACACGCAAAGATCCCAAAAAAAACGGGCAGCTTATGTAAGCTGCCCGCTGTTTATTCTACAAAAGTAAAACTATCTGACTATTAGTTTTAGAACTCGTAGTTCACACCGATGGTGTAACGACGACCAAGCACGTCGTACAAGCCGCTGTTCACACCAGTACCAGTACCGGTACGCCCTACGCCGGTGCCGGGGGTAAGAATCGGCTCATTATTCAGAAGGTTCTGAACATTGAGGTAGACCTGCATATTATCGTTTTCACCGAAAGTTCCATTGAACCTTGCATCCATGTAGTAGGTGGAGGGTATGGAGTTGTCGTCGATGGTGCAGATATTGGTGCCGCAAGCAGCCAGTATAGAACCTACTGGGCGGGCGGTGAGTGGTATCGCTTCGTTACTTTGCAAACGGGTATTGTCGAGGATGCCACTACCAATCCAGCGGCCCTGCAGGAACATCGAGTAGTTATCCATGTTGTAAGTCAAGTTGGCGTTAACTTTCCATTCTGGAAGGCCCGAACCGCCCATCACACCGGCACGTTCTGTAAGAAGGCCGCCCTGGCTCTGGGTGGAGTTCTCGCCCATGTAGCTGGTCAGGAAGCGCAACGACAGCGATTCTTCACGATCACTCATGAGATCGACGTCAGTGCGATACTGTAGTTCCGCGTCGGCACCTTCGATCTTCTGCTTATCCAAGTTAATGAAGATCGCTTCGACACGGTCGATGGCTCGGAAAGCGCCATTAGTCGGGTTAGTAACAGGACCGGAGCCAGTGATAACGTACTGGCAAAGGCTCAACTCACCGCGGAAACAGTTGTCCACAATGGTCTGCGCACCAAGCTGGGCCATGGCACCAGAGACGTCGATCGAGTACCAATCGACAGAAGCGGATAAACCGTCAAGCCATGCAGGCTGGTAAACGACACCAGCGGTAATGGTATCTGCTTTTTCTGGTAATACGGCCGGATTACCACCCGACAATGAAGCGGCTTGTACAGCGTTTCGGTTGTCCCAAGGGTTCTGAACGTTGGCGCCGCCACGGGTTTGGTCATAACGTTCGCGCAATGAAGCAGCACGCACGTCACGTGAACGGGTAGCGCGGAAACGTACTTGGTCGTTGACGGTCCAGTTAGCACCCACTTTCCAGGCCCAGATTTCGCCGGAGCCGGAGTAATCAGCCCAACGTGCCGCAGTATTAACTTCCAGCATATCCACCAAAGACACGTCAGATAACAACGGAATGTTCAACTCACCAAACGCCTCTTTCACGTCATAGCCGCCGGCAATTTCACGCAAGCTGCTGAACAGTACGGAGCTGGAGTTTCCATCGCCAAGGTAACCACTGGGTACAAAGCGCAGACCGGGGATGCCTTTATAACCAGGAACAGCGGTGCTTCCCTCTGGCACTACGCCGCGAATACCAGCAGGCATCAGGCCTTGTGCACTCAGTAAGGTGCCGTTGACCTGGGCAGGATACTCATCAGCAGGATCGAGGGTACGCTGATCAAGTGATTCTTTGCGATAGGAGGCACCGAAGGCCGCGTCAACCGCGCCCGCACCGAAACCTTCAAAAACCTCACCAGATGCAACGAGTTCTGACATGTGCTGGTCAGTCCACTGACGAGCGACTTTGCCGTCGCGGTCCATGATGTAGTCGGCGCCTGCCTTGGAGATATTCTGAATGCCACCGAAGGTATTGATGGGGGCACAGTCACTGAAAAGTCCACCATTACCGCCAGCAGAGATTGGGCCGGTAAACTGCGGCAGGTTCACTCGGCAGACGATTTGGCCAGCAGCATTGGTAACAGCATCAAAGGCGAACTGCATACGGTCGACACGCACGCCATTGGTCGTTACGAAATCCTGGACGTTCTTTCCATACTGGTAGTAACCATTTAGATTCCAACCAAATGCAAACTCGTGTTCGAAGCCCGTGGTGACCGAATACATCTTGTTGTTGGTATCCTGGCGAGACTCGCCCAAGACAGTTTCAGGCGTGTTCGCAGCCGCCAGACCATAACCCACAAAGGGTGCGCCGGAAGCAACGATTAGTGCTTTTGCTTGTGGGGTTAGGAAGGCGTTGTCTGGATAAACACGGCCCTGCCAGCTCGACTGTAGCGTAATGCTTTCACGCTGATCGGATGCGCTGTTTTCCGCGTAAATGCCCTGCACAAACAGATTCGTGCTTTCGCTTAAATCATAGTCCAAGTACACAAAGCTGTTGTAGCGGCGGAAGGCATTGCCGAGCTCCATATCTTTTTCGATACCCCAAAAGTTAGGGTCGCTGCCTGCAAAACACAGGCAACCGGTGGTCAATGCACCCACACCGGTGAAGTTCAACGGGGATAGATTGCCGCTAGCATCGAATACCTGACGGTTGATGGTGGGGCGGGTGTTATCGATCAATATACCGGTGGGAGTAAAGGTAGTGGGCAGAATATAAGGGCGAATAATATCAGTCGGACCACCAGCATTAGGCTGGGTGATGCGTGCTGAACGGGTCAAGAAACCTTTACGATCCAGAACCGAACCAAACGAACTGATTTTTGATTGGTCAAAAGCGGCAAGTGAGCCGAGGATATGAAAACCATTACCCAAATCTTTACCGAAGGCTGTACCTACTTCCCAGGTGCGTCCATCGCCATACTCGGTCATGCCAGTCTGTGCATGGGTCTTGAAACCCTCATAATCGGTGTCGAGAATAAAGTTCACCACACCAGCAACAGCGTCGGTGCCGTAGCTGGCAGACGCGCCACCTGTAACACTTTCAACACTGCGCAACAGATCTTCGGGGAACAGGTTGACGTCGACAGCACCGAAACGGTTACTCGGCACCATGCGACGACCGTTAAGCAGGGTCAGAGTACGGTTGCTGCCCGCACCACGCAGGTTGACGTTAGAGCCACCTGAGTTCTGGCCACCATTAACACCTTCTGGTGTTAGGTTACCGTAGAACTGCGGCATCTGAGTGAGCGATTCGATCAGGTTACCGGGAGCCATGGCTGCCAGCTGGTCGGCTGCGATGGTGGTGACCGGCGTAGGGGTTTCCATAGTAGTGCGTGTAATGCGCGAACCTGTAATCTGGATTTCTTCCAGTTGAGCATCTTGGGCATAGGCGGTATTAAAAACACCGGTGGTTAATACTAAAGCCAATACGCCAGCTGTAACTGTGTTATTTGCTTGAAATTGTGAAGCTCGAATACCAGAGGTAAGCTTGGAGCTTCTGAAAAGTTGTGTATTCTTAATCATTATTTCCCCATCGCCATCGAGAGTTGAGTTGAGTTGAAAAAAAATGAAAATATTTTCGATAGGCGAAGAACAATGATCTCATGGTTGGATTTTAATGTAAAACACAACAAAAACTTAATCGGCCCTTAACAAAGAGACGGCAACACATGCTTCCATATTCGATATTTTTGCACAATCTACGCCCTTATTATTGAAAAGTGCCTGACCTCACACAAGAAAACGTGCCTTTCACCAAAGTTTGACCCTCTGCTCCGGTGGCAGATACATGGCGGCGTCAGGTTTAATATCAAAAGCCGTGTACCAGGCATCAAAGTTGCGCAACACACCATTAGTGCGGGCTGCGCTGTGAGAATGCGGATCGGTGGAAATCCGCAACTGGAGATTTTCATCCCGATATAACCTGCGCCACACTTGCGCCCAACCAATAAAAAACCTTTGCTCACCAGTGAATCCATCCAACACTGGTGCTTGGGCGCCATTCAAAGACAAAAGGTAGGCTTTGTAGGCAACTGCCAGACCACTTAGGTCACCAATATTTTCACCCAAAGTAAATTCGCCATTAAGAAATTTTCCGGGCAACACTTCAAACTGGTTGTATTGCGCCGCTAGTTGATTGGCACGTTCCGAGAATGCAGTAGCGTCAGCTTCAGTCCACCAGTCGCGCAAATTGCCGTCTCCATCATATTTGCGACCTTGATCGTCAAAACCATGACTAAATTCATGGCCTATTACGGCGCCAATTGCACCGTAATTAACGGCATCATCGGCAGCCACATTAAAAAATGGCGGCTGCAAAATAGCGGCCGGAAATACTACTTCGTTCATAGGCGGGTTGTAATAAGCATTGACGGTATACGGTGTCATGAACCATTCATCACGATTGATGGGCTGACCCAATTTTTTTATTTCGCGCTCATTCTCAACCCGGCGCGACCGCATGACATTGCCTACCAGATCAGAAGCATCCACAGACAATGCGGCATAATCTTTCCACGAATCTGGATAGCCAATCTTGGTGTTGAATTTAGCGAGCTTGTCTTGCGCTTGTTCTTTGGTGGCCGGTGTCATCCAGGCCAGTTCTTGTATGCCAACTTTAAAAGCTGCACGCAGGTTTTCCACCAACTGGTCCATACGAATTTTGGAAGTTTCCTGAAAATAGTTTTCTACATAAATTTTGCCAACCACTTCACCGAGCGCAGCATCCACTGAGCCAACGCCGCGCTTCCAGCGAGGCTCCAACTCCTGCTGGCCATTGAGCACACGACCTTCAAAATCAAACTGCGCCTGCACAAAGGCATCACTCATATAAGCGGCGAAGGCATCCACTAATTTAAAACTGAAATAATCCTGCCACACTGACAGCTCGGTGGTGTCCCATATGGTGTTAAATGCTTCAATAAAACTGGGCTGTTGTACTACATAGCTGGTTTCATCCACGCCCAGCGCCTGCATAAAAGCGGCCCAATCGATAGCCGGGGCCATGCTAACTAATTCGTTCAGGGAGCGTTTGTTGTAGAGCAGATCGGCCTGTCGGTTTTGCACTTTGTCCCAATGGGCAGTGGCGATTTGGTTTTCGATGGCCATTACTGATGCCGCTATTTGATCTGCGCGTGCCGAGCCCGCTAGCGTCATAACTTTACTGATGTAGGCGTTGTAAGCCGTGCGAGCTTGTTGATAAGTAGTATTGTCCAACTCCAGATACCAATCACGATCTGGCAAACCCAGCCCAGACTGCGCAAGATAAGTAATATATTGGTCGGATTGTTTTTCATCATTGCTGATGTAGAAACCCGTCGGCATCTGCACGCCAATACGATTGAGTTCTGCAGACAGCACCAGCAAATCTTGTTTGTTGCTGAGATTGGAAATTTGGGTCAACGCAGCTTGCAAAGGCTCAGCACCCAACGTCTCTAATGTCGACTCATCCAAAAAACTGCGAAAAAAATCGCCTACTTTCTGACTATCTGAACCAATCGCGTTATCTGCATCTGCAGCAGTTTCTATAATAGTGCGTAAGTTTTCCTGCGCTTCGTCGTCAAGAACAGTGAAGGAACCATAGTTAGATTTATCTGCAGGAATTGCTGTAGTGGTCAGCCAGGTGCCGTTTACATGCTGGTAAAAATCATCCCCTGGACTAATGTCAGCAGCAAAATACTGCTGCTCGATACCTGATCCTAAAATTGTTGCTGGGCTTGTGGTAACCGCTGTATCTGGCGCAGGGGTGGTGTTATCAACTGCGGGAGCACAAGCAACCAAAACCAAAGAGACGAAAATAACAGCAGCACGGGTAGCAAGCCTGAACATAGTGGAGCCTCCGAGGGTTCAACAATCTGAGAGATTTATTGTTCTGCGCTAGTTTTACTGCGCTGGTGCTTGTGAATTAGATGTGCCTGCAAACAATCTTTTACCATCGGTAAAGGTAATAGAAGAAATATTTGCTGCTGCAGTACCATTGCGGGCTTGCCATCCTTCAACAAGTACCACGGTGCCAGCAGGCAAATCTTCTTTACGCCAGCCGCGTCGGATCAACCCGTTGGCAGCACTGGTTTCTAGCGCCCAGTTGGTCACGATGCCAGCTTCATCTTTAACATCTACATAAATCCAGCCATGGGGATTGGACCATTTCATTTCGGTAATGGTGCCAGTAAAGTTGACAGGTTTTTCGGAGTCGTACTCCGCCGAAAAAGAATGATGGGCCAGCGCCGTGTTGTTACAAACCAAAGTAGCAACTGAAATGGCGAGCGTAATAACTGCGAGGCGTAAGTTGTTCATGGTTAGTTCTCCTGAGTCTGGGCAGCACGATATTCATCGCGCACGTCTTTTAGATGTTGCAAATCGCCGTTGTCTTCATGACAGGCAACTTCGAGAAGTTCATCGTTTTGGCGGCTCATCACCAGTTGCATAGTCCAGGGACGGGTATAGGCAATAGGGTCAGACACTGTCGCGCGATAGATGATTTCGGTGGCATTAATCGGCGTAAATGTTTCCACCACGGTTTGCATGTGGCTTACCACATCGCCTGCTTCATTGAGCCAGGTTTTGCCGTTGAGGTTGGTCGTTTCCACTACCAAGGTGTCACCTTGCCATTTGCCTGTGGAATCGCCCTGCCACAACCGTTGATCGTCGGGCAAATGCGCCCGGCCATCGAGAAATATTTGCCGCCATGCCATACGTTCGTGCAATACCACGATGTTATCGGGAGTTTGCAAGATTTGGAAAGGTGAGGGCACATAGTTGGAACGCGGCACTCCTGCTACAAAGCAATGCGCGGTTGGATCATCGTAGCCGCGCTGCGGCAGCACCCGATCATTATGTTCGGCACGAGCCCAAGTCTGATACGGCAGGATGCCATCGGCTGGATCAACGATTACGCCTCGCGCATTTGGAGTCAGAGCACGATTTTCCTCTGAAGTTTCTAACCCGTAATTTGCGCCTCTGCCATCGGCCATAAAATAACCGCCAATATCCGGTTTGCCATCGGCAAGACGTGGCACATCTGTAGCAACTATTAGCTCTTCTTGTGCAATGCTTGCTGTGGCATCGAAAGGGGCATTGTCGACAGGTATCGCAGCCGGATACCAGGTGCGTTCATCACGTTCAAAATCGCCACTCAGTTCTTCTTTTTCGGCCTGGCATTGGTATTCCATCAATCGCACCAAATCTTTCTGTCGTTGGAGGGGCATACGAATGGTCCAAGGTTTGCTGTACACAGCCGGATCGTCGATGGTGATGGAATAGTCGATTGTGTCCATATCCACCATGTGATAACGCTCGGTCAAGCGCAGTGTATTGCTGTGAAAATTGCCGGTGGCATCAAACCAGGTCTTGTCGTTGAGATCGTTGATTTCGACTACCAACTCATCACCTTCCCAGTAACCACGCGAGTTGCCCATCCAGGATTCGATGCCGGGATATTTGGTGGGCTGACCATTGGTATAGATAAGACGATAGGCCTGACTCCACTCAAAAGTAATTGCCACATGCTCATCAGTTTGAAATATCTGGTAGGGATACTCCATAAACATCAGTCGGGGTACGCCGGGGAAGAAGCAAGAGTTGAGTGGATCGGCAACAGCACGATTGGTGAAATTGGCTAGTTTTGTCGCCAGAGCTGCAGGCAGGTAGGGAACTTCTGTGCTGCTACCGGCTGCTGTTTGGCTTGCCAGATACACTTGTAGATCTGCCGCTGCTGACGTGTGCTGAGCCTGCCATATGCCTTGCAAATCGGGCTTACCGCTGTCGGTACGCGGTAACGATTGTGCGGCAACAGCACCGCTAAAAAATGTAAAAATAATGAACCAACGCAATAACATACAGATCCCCTTGAAACATTCGCGGTGAGCATAACCAGAGGGTTAACTGAAGTCCAACTTAGAAATGGGCAGCGCTAGAAAAAACGTCGATACCATCAGTGAAGAAACCAATGTCACTGCTTTCCTTATGCCTTTTTAGTCTTGATGAAATGCTCACGGTAATACTGCAACTCTTTAATAGATTCGCGGATATCGTCGAGCGCTTTGTGTGCACTTTCTTTTTTAAGCCCATCCATCAAGTCGGGTCGCCAACGTTTGGCCAATTCCTTGATGGTGCTTACATCTAGATTGCGATAATGAAAAAAAGCTTCGAGGTTGGGCATATAACGCGCCATGAAACGGCGGTCCTGACAAATACTATTGCCACACATCGGCGAATGGCCACGCTCACAATACTGCGACAAAAACTGAATGGTGATTTGCTCAACGACTCTTTCATCGTTGGGACTAAAGCGCACTCTTTCCACTAACCCACTGCCGCCATGTGTGCGTCTGTTCCATTCATCCATGCCATCCATCACTGTTTTGCTTTGGTGAACCGCCATCACTGGCCCTTCCGCGATAACTTGTAAATCGGTGTTGGTAACAATGGTAGCAATTTCGATGATGCGGTCTGTGTCAGGGCTTAAACCCGTCATTTCCAAATCGATCCAAATAAGGTGTTGTTTCTTGTCCATAAATATCCTGGTCGATAAAGATAAAGCGGAGACTTACCACGATTGTAACATCTGAGCGAATTCTAGTAGCCACACAGCCTCACCCTGCAAACTGGACAGATACAAACTGCCAATATTAAGCGTTGAATTACTGTTACTGCACAACACAGCAACGAGTTAACATGGCTGCATGAAGAAAAAAGCTCTAAACCGTCGACAGCTATGGCGCATTCAAAAAATGCAGGAAGAAGTCACTGCGCGTGCCGATCGCAAACTGACACAAGCGGAAGAAACACTGGCAACTAGTACCTTGGGAGCAGAGAGCAGAGGCCTAGTTATTTCCCATTTTGGACAACAACTGGATATAGAAGCACTTGAAGGTGATACCAAGGGGCAAATATTCCGCTGCTTTCAACGTAGCAATCTAGACCCCTTGGTAACCGGTGATGAAGTAATTTGGCAGCAAGGAGATCCCTTGGGCGTGGTGACCGCTGGACTACCACGGCGCTCCATTCTGAAAAGACCCAACAATTACAACGAACTGAAACCAGTTGCAGCAAATATCGACATCCTCATTATTGTTATTGCACCGATACCAGAACCACATTTCAGTTTAATTGATCGATATCTGGTGGCGGCCGAAACCATTGCCATCAAACCTTTATTGTTGATGAACAAGGCAGATTTACTGAATACCAGCAACCGTGAATCTTTGCTCGATATGCTGGCCACTTACCAACACCTTGGCTACGACACCATGCTGGTGTCTGGTAAAAGTCTCGAGGGAATGTTTGAGCTTGAAAAGGTACTCGCTAACCGTACCAGTGTTTTTGTGGGCCAAGTGGTGTTCGGTAAATCTGCTTTAGTAAATGCCTTATTGCCAGGCGTCAACACACTCGAAGGTGAAATCTCGGAGGCTACTGCCAAGGGTAAACATACCACTACTTCAGCGCGCTTGTTTCATTTTCAAACCGGCGGCAATCTGATTGATTCTCCCGGTATTCGCGAATTTGGCTTATGGCACATTGACCCAGTGCAATTGCTTGACGGTTTTATCGAGTTCAGACCATTTCTGGGTACTTGCCGCTTTCGCGACTGCCAGCATGAAGGAGAACCCGACTGCAAATTGCTGGCTGCTGTAGAACAAGGCTTAATCGATGACAGGCGCTTGCAAAGTTATCGCTTGATTAAAACGACACTGAGGAAAGTGGTGTCAAAAGTAGTGTCAGAGTCGAAATAGGAATGTTTTAATAGCCTACTTTTTTAACCTACGCAGCCGATAGTTTTTTGCCTCTTATGAAATTAAATCTCGATCTGATCATCGAACCTGACACCCTACTAACAGTACTGGGTAATCCTGCGCTGATGATTGTGGATTTATGCGCACCGCAAAACTGGCAACAACTACACATCCACGGCGCTGTGCATATCAACCCTTCCGAACTAGTACTCGGTCTGCCGCCCGCCCCTGGCCTTTTACCACCTGTAGAAAAACTCAAAGCAGTGCTTTCCCGTATAGGTTATTCACCCGACAAACATATTGTGGTGTACGACGATGAAGGTGGTGGCTGGGCAGGACGATTTATTTGGACATTAGATGTCATAGGTCATCAAAATTATTCCTATCTCAACGGTGGCTTGCATGCCTGGTACCGCGAAAATCACCCGGTGGATGCCGAGATAATTGAAGTAACACCAACCCAGGTAGAGTTTGTTATTGATAATTCGGTGATCGCTGAACTTAACACAGTCAGGACAGCCCTCAACAATCCCAACATTAAAATCTGGGACGCACGTTCGGCAGAAGAATATGCAGGCATCAAATCGCAGGCGTTACGTGCCGGCCATATTCCTGGAGCAGTTAATCTAGATTGGCTTGACACCATGGATCGCAACAATAATTTGCGCTTGTTACCTTTGGCACAACTGCAACAAATGTTGCAAAAAATAGGTATTAACCCCGGCAACGAAATTATTACGCATTGCCACACCCACCACCGCTCCGGCCTTACTTATCTTATCGCCAAAGCGTTGGGATATAAGGTCAAAGGCTACGCGGGCTCCTGGGCTGAATGGGGAAATTCACCAGATACACCTATCGCAACCCTGGCCTGAACCATGACTTTTGTTTTTATATTGCTGCAGTACATCCTGCCTCATCATCTTTTGTCGCGTTTGATCGGTGTTATTGCCAATAGTGAAATTGGCTGGATTAAATCGCTATTCATCACCCGCTTTATCCGTAGCTATAACGTGAACATGGCGGAAGCTCTGTATCCAGATCCGCAGTATTACCCTTGTTTTAACGCCTTTTTTACCCGCGAACTGGCACCCGGTGCACGACCTTTGGCTGCCGCCGAAAATGCTGTTGTGTGTCCGGCAGATGGTGCGATCAGTGCAATGGGCCCTATTGCGCAGGGCGCTTTAATACAGGCCAAGGGACACAATTACAAAGTGATCGATCTGTTGGGTGGTGATTTAGCACGTGCTCTCCCGTTCCAGAATGGATCTTTTGCTACTGTTTATCTAGCTCCTAAAGATTATCACCGGGTGCATATGCCCCTGACCGGCATTCTCCAGGAAATGATTTATGTGCCAGGTCGTTTGTTCTCGGTTAATCAAACCACAGCCGACAACATTCCCAATTTGTTTGCACGCAACGAACGTGTCGTTTGTATTTTTGACACAACACACGGCCCAATGGCAGTGGTATTGGTCGGCGCAATGATTGTTGCAGGTATCGAAACGGTGTGGGCAGGATTAGTAGCACCCGCATCACACGGACTAAAAGTAACCCGGTACACAAATCCTTTAACGCCTATAACACTGAAAAAAGGCGTTGAATTAGGTCGTTTTAGATTGGGATCAACCGCGATTGTGTTGTTCGGCGCCGGCATGGTGCAGTGGCGCGCAGAGTTTTGTGCAGGCACTACGGTGAGAATGGGGCAGCAATTGGGACAGGTGTTATAGGTAGAGCTGTTAGTCACGGATCTATGTCTTGACCTCGGTCAGCACTACTGTAACCGGCTGCTACCGTTTTGGTAACCGGTGGATTCATGATGACCACGGTGCCAGCAACCTTGTCGTGAAACGCCTGCTTGCGCTTGTCCCATGCAACCCAGAAAAAGCCCAGAAAACACGGAATGAGCGACAAAAAATAGCCAAAATACCGGAGCACTAATTTGCTCATGGCCGGATCACCACCGGTGTTGGCATCCACTATCGACATTCCCATCATCATTTTACCCGGTGTGGCCGACTTGTATTTCCAGAATAAAATTACCCAGATCACGGGCAAAACATAGTACAGAAAAAAGCCCAAAAATCCTGCGTCGAACTCTGGGTTCATGAAAAATTGTGAGCCAAAAACCAACAGCATCAATGGGAAAAATACCAACAATTGCAGAATACTGTCCAGCATTGAGGCAAAAAACCGCGCCCAAAATCCTGCATACACCACATTATCGATATTGACTTGCATAGTACCTCCTCAAATTCTGGTGACTGACCTACAGATTAACGCTCAAGCGCGTGTATGCCCAAAAGCCAGCACTTCATCGATACTGCGACTAGCGGTCGCTAACATCAATAAGCGATCTACCCCAAGCGCCACACCTGCACACTGCTCCATCCCATGTTCCAGGGCTCGCAGCAGGCGTTCGTCGGCAGCATAAACAGGCAAACCTAATTGCGTGCGTACTAACTGGTCGGCAGCAAAACGTAAGCGCTGTTCACTGGCATCCACCAGTTCATCATAACCATTGGCGATTTCCATCCCTTGCACCACCAACTCAAACCGCAACGCTACTGATTGGCCTTGTTCATCAGTAGTAATGCGCGCCAGTGCGGCTTGTGATGCAGGATAGTCATAGATAAAAACCGGATCAATCAACTTAGGTTCGATTACATGACTGTACAGCAGATCCAACAACTCATCTTTGCTGCTGATGCTTGCTGAAATTTCAATATGTTGTTGCGCCTCTTTGGCGAGCATAGTTGCCGTGGCTTGATGCGGATCGACTGCTAGGTATTGTTGAAACAAGTGCCGGTAACTTACCCGTTTACATGGCACTGTACCTATTATCGCGTGCACCAACTGTTCTACTTCGGCCATTAATTGTTCAAGCGAGTACCCCGGTCGATACCACTCGAGCATGGTGAATTCTGGATTATGCCGGGAGCCACTTTCACCATTACGAAACGCTTTGCACAGTTGAAAAATTGGCCCGCTACCGTTGGCCAACAAGCGTTTCATCGCAAACTCGGGCGAAGTTTGCAAATACATGAGATGTTCTGCTGCGAAAGGATGCGGCTGATAACCGCAACTAAGCGGATGTAAGTTGGGGTCAGTGCCAACGGTGTGAGATAACAGAGGTGTTTCTACTTCCAGCACATGACGCACGCTGAAGAAATCCCGGATCTGCTGATTGAGCCGCATGCGCGCTTGCATCAGCTCTTGGGTAGCAGTGGGCTGCCATAAAGTGGTTGGCATGGTCAGCCTTTATATAGTGTTATTTCTTGACTCGATTTTGATATTCACCAGTACGGGTATCTACTTTCAAGATGTCGCCAATCTCAACAAAAAGCGGCACCTTCACGGTAACGCCCGACACCAATATGGCAGGCTTCGTGCCGCCGGTGGCCGTATCACCACGAATGCCAGGATCGGTTTCTACCACTGCCATCTCGACAAAATTGGGCGGAGTTACTGCGATGGGGACATCGTTCCACACCATCACGCTGTATACATCCTGTTCTTTCAGCCAGTTGAGATTGTCTACAACCGCACTTTTGTCGGCGGCTATCTGTTCAAAACTACCGTCGGTTTTCATAAAATGCCAAAACTCACCGTCGGTGTACAAAAATTCCATGTTCGACTCACTTACATCGGCTCCTTCCAGCGACTCACCCGATTTGAAAGTGCGTTCCCACACACGACCGTTGAGCAAATTGCGCAAACGTACCCGGTTAAATGCCTGACCTTTGCCGGGCTTTACGGATTCGTTCTCCAGAATGGAACAAGGATCGCCATCGAGCATCACTTTCAGTCCGGATTTGAATTCGTTGGTGGAAAAAACTGCCATAAAGTGCCTCTTGAGTTTTTCACTGCTGACGATGGTGACCAGAGTCGACGGATTTGCAAGGGGGCGAATGATACCTGCGCCACCAGCAACGCGCCAGACCAGGTCAACACGCGCCGATAAAGGATGAATTGCGAGCAAGATGGTCGGATAATGCCAACTATGATACGTACCATTCCTCTTATTGCTAACCCGTCCTGGCAAGAACAACTTGCTGATCTGATAACCGATCCACTGGAATTGCTACGCTTGTTACATCTTTCGGCCACTGATATTGGATTTTCGGCTGCTGCACTGCTGTCGTTTCCTCTGCGCGTCCCTAGGCCTTATTTCAACCGCATCAAAGCCGGCGATCCTCATGATCCACTTTTGTTGCAGGTAATACCGCAGGCCGCCGAAATGGAAACCCACCCCGGCTACAGCGCCGATCCAGTAGGAGAGAACGAGGTCAATCAGACTAGCGGGCTGTTACACAAATATGGGGGCAGAGTGCTGTTGATCACTACATCCAGTTGCGCCATCCATTGCCGTTATTGTTTTCGTCGCCATTTTCCTTACGCCGACAATCGTCCCGGGCGTGAACAATGGCAGGAAACTTTTTCTTACATAGCTGCCAATAACACGATCAGTGAAGTCATTCTGAGCGGCGGTGATCCTCTGGCCACTTCTAATACTTACCTTGCCTGGCTACTGGAAAAAATACTGGCCATTCCCCATGTCAAACGTCTGCGCATTCATACCCGGCTCCCCATCATGATTCCGCAACGTGTTGATGAACCTTTGCTCAACATGCTGAGTAATCGCCAGCAGCAAATAATCATGGTCTTGCATGCCAATCATGCCCAGGAATTTGATGCAGAAGTTGATGATGCCTGTCGTCGCTTGCGCTCTGCCGGTGTCCACCTTTTGAACCAAAGTGTGCTGTTGCACGGCATTAACGATAACAGTGCTGCGCTGTGTGCGCTAAGTGAACGTTTATTTGCAGCCGGCGTACTTCCGTACTATCTTCATATGCTAGACAAGGTAAATGGCGCAGCACACTTTGCTGTTACCGATAGCGTCGCCCACACCCTGATGACCGAGATGCAGAACAATTTGCCCGGATATCTGGTACCACGGCTAGTGCGGGAAGACCCCGGCATGCTGAGCAAAACTCCGCTCTAACTGTCAGCCGGCGCAAGCACTACGATTGAGTGCAGGTCAATTCTGCTCTTTTAGGTGCAGTCACACGCTAGCAACAGGGACAAGTTCTACACTTCGATGACGCCGCAAGCGATTACACATATTTTGGTTGTCTCAGGTAGCGATGGTGTAGCCAATCGCCTGATCGGCAATCTGCGTAATGATGGCATGCAACTGCGAGCAGCCAATGCCAGCACAGACCAAGAACTGACCAATTTAATAAAACAGGATCAGTGGGAAATCCTCATCTGGTTCGAAAACAGTAAGGTAACAGTCGCAACTGTGCTTGCTCTGTTACAGCGACATGAACAGGATCTGCCTGTCATCGTGGCCACCACTGCTGACAAAATGATTGATCTGCTGCATTTATTGAACTTGGGAGTGTCAGACGTGGTACCGCAAGAGCAAGCCAAACGCTTGCTGCTGAGCGTCCAACGCGAAGCTTCCAATTATTTGCTCAAGCGCCGAGTACGTCAGCTCGAAACAAGTCATCACGAATTAGAAAAACGCCACCGCCTGATTCTAGAGACCAGCGACAATGCCCTCAGTTATATTCAGGATGGTATCCATTTGTATTGCAACAAAAGTTATGCAGATGTGTTTGGTTATAGCAACGTCAACAGCATCACTACCACTCCATTGCTAAACTTGATGGCACCTCAAGACCGCAACATTATAAAAGCTTTGTTACTGCCTAACTCGTCCGATGAACACGCAGTAACCGTCACTATCCAGTGTTTCGATGGCAGTCAACAGAGCAAGTTACTCACCTTCACGCCTGTAAATTTCGACAATAAAATCTGTATGCAACTGGCTGTTAGACCAGCCAAAGGCAATCCCGCATACAGCGAAGAACTGGCTCACCTTCAAACTTTAGATCTATTGACTAGACTGGAAAACCGCACCCATTTTCTGACTCGTATCGAAGCTGCCATTAGTAAAGCAGTACAACAAGGCATATTCAGTTCCTTGCTGGTGATCGCTGTAAACGAATTTGTGGATATAAGTACTGCTATTGGCAAATCCAACGCCAATATGGTGCTGAGTGATATTGCCCGATTTTTAAAGGACTTTATCCAGAAGCCGTTTTCTGCGGCCCGAATGGATGAGCATAGCTTTGGTGTGATCATTTACGATGGTGATCCCGATGAGGTGATTGCCCTAAGCGCTCTAATCAAGAGCCGAATTAACAACAGGATATCTCCTGCCATGTTGCCATCACTAGAATTGAGTTGTTCCATAGGTATGGCATTAATCAATGGTCATGCGCTGGATGCACAGACCATCCTGAACCGTGCCCACAGCAATTTGAAACAGCAATTGCATGCAAACAGCAGCCAATATCAATTTCGTATTGCCGAGTCTTTACACTATAACGCCAAAGACATGCTGGAATATTTGGATATTGCCCTCGCCCAAAAACGCTTCAAGCTGTTGTATCAGCCCATCGTACATATTAAAGGAGACAACTTGGCAGGGTACGAAGTGTTAACCCGCATGCTGGATAAAGACAGCAATGAAATATTGCCGAGTGCTTTTTTCCCCCTAGCCAATCTCAATGGCATGGGTGAGAACATTGACCGTCTCGTGTTCAGTATGGTGCTGGAGTTGCTGCATAATTCACCTAACAACGAACGTCTTATCGTGACTATTAGCAGCTCTACCTTGATGAGCCGAACTTTTTTACCCTGGCTAAATCAAGCCATGCAAGTGCAGCGAATTCCAGCGCATTTGCTGGCTATCAAAATCAGCGAAATAGACATCCACAATAACCCAGGCGATGCAGGTGATTTTTGTCAAAATTTGCTCGAATTGGGGCTGCAGCTGATCATCAGTCATTTTGGTTGTGCCTTGGAACCTTTTGCCATGCTGGATCAACTTCGCCCCCAATTGGTTAAACTTGATGAGACCGTAGTCAGGGATCTTACCTACAGCTCTTACCAAAAAGTTAATATCCAAAACCTGATACATACTCTGCATACGCGTGGAGTATGTGTCGCGATTCCACATGTAGAAAATATAGCCGTGTTACCCATCCTATGGGAAACCGGCGCCGACTACGTGCAAGGCGATTGCCTGCAGGCACCAACCAATAAAATGAATTACAACTTCATGATGGAAGAAATAACGCTTACAGCTGCACCCAATTAGCAAACCCTTGTATCATGGTGTGAATGGGTCAGTTGTCGCGACTGATATATTCTTCGTCTCGTAACCTTTGGAAAATGCATGAGCATCAAATACAAAATTGCGCTCAGTTTCAGCTTACTGTTAACGCTGGTGCTGGCGGCATTCTGGCTCACCCTCAAATTACAGCTTGAACAAACTCTTGCTCGCCAAACCGACAGCATTGGGCAGATTCTGGCAAAACAAACTGCAGATTCCATCACCGAACTTGTGTTGGCCAGCGATCTACTGGGCTTGAACGTAGTACTTAACCAATTAGCCGGAGAAAATGGTGTGGCCAGCGTCACCATCACTGATGTTGATGGCATTGTGATGGCCGCTACTGGCGATGGCGAAAATGCGGAGCAGGCCGCTCCTTACATTGCACCCATCTCAGTGCAGGGTGCTATTGCAGGGAATGTATCTTTGTATCTAGATGCAGGCCTGCAGAAAAATCCCGTGGCACGTCCAAACCTGCTGTTTTATCTCATCATAGTCGTCGGTATGGTTTTGGTAACAGCCACTTCATGGGCATTGGCCACACACATTACCCAGCCACTGGTGGAATTACTGGATAAAACTTCCGATCCCGATCCCGCGGATGAACCCATCGTTATTAACATAACCCGGCAAGATGAAATTGGTTTGGTGCAACAACGTTTTGCGGATTTGTACTACCGGCAGCGGGAACTCGAACAACAAATTGAAGTTACTCGTCTGCCAGATCCCTCACAGGACGAAAAATCTATCCTAAAACCTGAACGCCGCATGGCTACATTACTGCTAGTGCAAGTTGCCAACTGCAACACAGCTATAGAACTTTTGCATCCGGCAACACTGGCAACGCTGCTACAACAATACCAGTTTTATCTTCGGCAGGCCGCTCGGCTGTACCGTGGGAAAATAAACGGCGTTAATGGCGACTCGATGTTAGTCAGTTTTGATACTAGGCATTGCCAAGAAGAACATGCATTCAATGCACTTTGTTGTGCACAGCTTTTTCTGCGCTTAATGAAAAATGTGAGCACCCACCTGCAGGCGCGCAACACACAGGCTCTCGATTTCAAATTGTCGGTCCACAGTGGCCCTTTGTACTTTTCACCTGTCTGGATTAAAAACAAAACTGAAAATGACAAGCCCCGTCCAGAATCTGTCATCGGTAAACCCATAGAGATGGTCCATGCTTTACTTGGCAGTGGCCAGCCCAGCACCATTGTGGTTAGCGAACTCAGCTACGATTTGGCCGAAGGAGCAACACGATTTATAACCGACAACAGCAGCCAAATTACAGTTGGCACAGACAAATTGACACTTATGACCTATAGTCTAACTGCAGATTCGGGCCTCCACGGTGATTTGCTAGAGCGGCAGTGCCAGCATTTATTGCCGGAAGCCTAACAGTGCAATATGAAGTAAGAGTAGGAGTAAGAGTAGCAGTAGAAGTAGAAGTAGAAGTCGATTGAATCAAAGACTAAAAATGGCAATGGCACGATGGAAGACAAGATAAATATTGGGCATCCGTTCTATTTTCCTACCCAAGTAGTGATGGTGGATGATGACCCGAATTTTCTTGAAATAATAAGTTTGATGTTGAACAAAAATCAGAGCTTTAAATTATTTCAGTCCGCAAAAATTGCATTGAACTACGCCAATATTGCGCATCAGCATGTTGACTTTCTGCAACGCTGTTATACCAATTACAAAACCGGCCCTTTGGAATCGGACTCTTTATCACACATCAACATTGGCAAACTTCATCAAGAAGTGCTCAATGGCTTCCGCTTCCAGACCTGCTCCACTGTCGTTGTTGACTACTCAATGCCAGAAATGAATGGACTGGAATTTTTGACAGCATTGAAAAATCCTTTTATCCGCAAGGTATTACTTACCGGTCAGGCTGATATTGAAATTGCGATCAAGGCCTTTAACGAGCATCTAATAGATCAATTTATCGAAAAACATGATCCACACCTCAAACAAAAACTAAATGCCACCCTTCAGGCATTTCAGAATCAGTATTTTCACAACAGCTTCAAACTAATCACCGACCCAATTATTGCCAACAATTTTCACGGCTTTTTGAACAATAATGAATTTCAACAATTTTTTACAGAACTGCGCAAACAGATAAAGTGTGTCGAATATTACCTGGTGGATGTTCCACACAGCGGCTACTTGATGGTCGATGCCCAAGGCAAGCGTCAATGCCTGCTGATTTACAACCAGGAAACTCTGGCTCAGCATCATCATCAACTGTTGGAACTACGCGCACCAAAACAATTATTGCAACAGGTCGCCTGCGGCGCTCTATTGCCTGGTTACGATTTACAAGCAACAACATTAACGCCGCAGCATAATATTCTCTCCGATTGGGAAAAATATTATTTTCCGGCTCATAAAATACTGTCATCTACTACTTATTATACGACCATGGTCAGTGATATAGCATTACCTAATATTCACCAAAAAAATATCGTTGCCTACAACGATTTTCTGGAAAATAAAAATCTGACCCAACAGGTGATGCATTAATCTACTGCTGTTGAAGAATGCTTATTTATCCTGCACCTCAACTTTGTCCACTTTCTGGAAGCCGCGTGGCAGTTTATTTCCACGTCGTCCCCTGTCGCCACGATAATGCTCAAGATCATTCATGACCAGACGAATAAACCGTTTACCAGAATAAATGATGAGTGCTTTACTGGCATTAATAACCGCGAATGCCACCACAAATTCCTGCCGATCTGCCACTCTTACGCCAGGAATACTAATAATCTTGTTCCCTTTACCTTTAGTTAATTCTGGCAATTGCGCAATATTGAACATCAGCATACGTCCTTCATTGGTGATACCAACAATATCATCTGTCTGCGCATTACTCACAATAAGCGGCGACAATACTTTACTGCCTTTTGGCAAACTCAATACGCCTTTGCCAGCACGATTTTTACTGATGAGATTTTCTAGCCGAGTAATAAATCCGTAACCAGCATCAGAGGCAATTAAGTAAAGAGTTTCGGCATCGCCAATAACTAAACCTTCAAAAGTTGCGCCCGAAGGAGGATTAATTCGACCCGTTAATGGTTCGCCCTGCCCACGCGCCGAAGGTAAAGTGTGGGCAAGCAAAGCATAGGCCCTTCCTGTGGAATCCAAAAAAACCGCTTGTTGATTACTGCGCCCTTTAGCGATTAATTTGAGTCGATCGCCCGATTTGTAACCGAGCGTTGTGGCATCTATCTCATGCCCCTTGGCAGCACGCACCCAACCCGATTCAGACAGCACAACTGTAACCGGCTCTATAGTCATTAATTCAGTTTCACTGAAAGCTTGCGCTTCTGCGCGCGTTACCAGTGGTGAACGTCTTTTATCACCAAAAGTTTCAGCATCAGCTGCCAACTCTTTTTTGATCAGGGTTTTTAAACGAGCTTTGGAACCAAGAATTAGCTCCAGAGTTTCACGCTCAGCAGCCAGCTCGGCTTGTTCACTACGAATTTGCATTTCTTCAAGTTTGGCGAGATTGCGCAGTTTTATTTCTAAAATGGATTCGGCTTGTTTATCCGATAAACGGTAGTGCTCCATTAAGGCTATTTTGGGTTTTTCAGCAGTGCGAATGATGCGAATCACCTCATCAATATTGAGATAGGCAATCAGCAAAGCTTCAAGAATGTGCAAACGCGCTAATATTTTGTCGAGCCGGTGCTGTAAACGACGCGTGACGGTAAGTGTGCGAAATTCCAACCACTCTTTAATAATAGTTACCAAGCTTTTTACGCGCGGCAAACCATCTGTTCCAATCATGTTGAAATTAGCGCGGTAACTTTTTTCCAGATCAGTGGTGGAAAATAGATGTGCCATCACAGCTTCATATTCAATGCGGTTGGAACGCGGCACTATGACTATACGAGTTGGATTTTCGTGATCGGACTCATCGCGTAGATCCACAATCATTGGCAATTTCTTTTTCTGCATTTGCGCAGCAATCTGTTCTAGCACCTTGGCGCCAGACACCTGGTAGGGCAAAGCTGTGATCACAATGTCGCCATCTTCCCTGTGATAAACAGCGCGACATCTCACCATGCCTTTACCAGTTTCGTACATGGCGGCAATTTCATGGCGCGGCGTGATGATTTCAGCTGCGGTAGGAAAATCTGGCCCCAACACCATGCCGAGTAGATCAGCAGTGGTAGCACCTGGATTTTCCAACATATGAATACAGGCCTGAGTTACTTCTCGTAAATTATGCGGCGGAATATCTGTAGCCATACCTACTGCAATACCACTGCCGCCATTGAGCAATACATTAGGTAACCTTGCCGGCAACAGCACGGGTTCTTCGAGTTCACCATCAAAATTGGATTTCCACTCTACCGTATTTTGACCAAGCTCACTGAGCAGTACCTCTGCGTAATGCTGTAAACGTGATTCGGTATAACGCATGGCAGCAAAGGATTTTGGATCATCCGGAGAACCCCAGTTACCTTGCCCATCTACCAGCGGATAACGATAAGAGAAGGGTTGCGCCATCAACACCATGGCTTCGTAACAAGCAGAATCGCCGTGCGGATGAAATTTTCCGATCACATCACCGATAGTGCGGGCCGACTTCTTGGGTTTGGCCGAATTTTTAAGCCCAAGCTCACTCATGGCATAAACGATGCGGCGCTGAACCGGTTTGAGTCCATCACCAATATGCGGCAGCGCCCTATCGTTGATCACGTACATCGAATAGTTGAGATAAGACTGTTCAACGAACTTGCGCAGCGGAATTTGTTCCATTCCTTCGGCGTTGAATGTGAAAGTGTCTGTCATTTTAGCTACCTTAATGAATTAAATTTCTGCAAGATTACCGTTGGCTTCCAACCAGTCCTTGCGATCAGACGCCCTTTTTTTGGCAAGCAACATATCCATCAATTCATGAGTCTTATCTAATTCATCGATATTCAGCTGTACTAATCGGCGGGTGTCTTTGTTCATTGTGGTTTCACGCAATTGCAAAGGGTTCATCTCACCTAAGCCTTTAAAACGCAAAACATTGGGCTTCCCTTTTTTGTTTTCTGCCACCAAGCGATCGAGTATTCCATTTTTTTCTGCCTCATCCAGGGCATAAAATACTTCCTTGCCAATATCTATACGATACAAGGGAGGCATCGCTACAAAAATATGGCCTGCTTCGACAACAGCGCGAAAATGCCGCACAAATAATGCGCACAATAAAGACGCAATATGTAAGCCATCAGAGTCAGCATCTGCAAGAATACAAATCTTGCCGTAACGCAAACCAGATAAATCTGCCGAGGCTGGATCAACGCCTATTGCAGTCGCAATGTCGTGTACTTCTTGTGAAGCTAGAATTTCGTTGGAGCTGACTTCCCATGTATTCAGAATTTTGCCGCGCAGCGGCATGATCGCTTGGGTTTCACGATCTCGTGCTTGTTTAGCTGAGCCGCCAGCCGAATCACCTTCCACCAAAAATAGTTCACCAGCATATACGTCCTGAGTTGAACAGTCCGCAAGTTTGCCCGGCAATGCAGGACCTGAGGTCACTTTTTTGCGCACTACCATTTTGCTGACTTTCATTCTGGTTTGTGCATTGTTGATACACATCTGCGCAATTTGTTCTGCAGTAGACGTGTGTTGATTCAACCATAAACTGAATACATCCTTGACCACTCCTCCCACAAATGGCGCACATTGACGCGAGGAAAGTTTTTCCTTGGTTTGGCCACTAAATTGCGGGTCTAATAATTTGGACGACAACACATAACTACATCGATCCCAGATATCTTCAGATGCCAGCTTAATTCCTCTGGGTACCAAATTACGAAACTCGCAAAATTCTCGAATAGCTTCGATGAGCCCGGTGCGAAAGCCGTTTACATGTGTGCCTCCTTGTACGGTCGGGATCAGGTTGACATAACTTTCTGTGGTTAACTCCCCTCCTTCTGGCAACCACATAACAGCCCAGTCAACCGCCTCTTCATTACCTTGCATGGAACCTGTGAAAGGTTCATCTGGCAAAACTGTGTAACCAGTCGTTGTTTGTTGTAAATAATCTGCAAGACCATCTTCGTAATACCACTCTTCACTTTGAGACTTTTCAGCGCTCACTGTGTTATCGATAAAACGCACGTGCAACCCAGGGCACAAAACAGCCTTGGCGCGTAATACATGTACCAGTTTATTGATGGAAATAGTGGGGGAATCAAAATATTTTGAATCTGGAATAAAACGCACAGTGGTGCCGGTATTACGCACTCCACATTTGTCTATTATTTTCAATTCTGATGTTTTATCGCCATTGGCAAAAGTCATTTGGTAGATATTGCCATTACGCTTTACTAATACAGCAAGTTGTAGCGACAAGGCGTTAACAACCGACACTCCCACTCCGTGCAAGCCACCCGAATATTTATAGTTTTCATTGGAGAATTTTCCACCCGCATGCAAGCGCGTAAGAATGAGCTCAACACCACTCACCTTTTCTTCTGGATGAAAGTCCACGGGCATTCCACGCCCATCGTCAGTTACTTCCACACTACCATCCTTGTTGAGTATCACTTCAATCAGTTTTGCATAGCCTGCTAGTGCTTCATCTACACTGTTATCGATCACTTCTTGGATGAGGTGATTAGGCCTTGTAGTGTCGGTATACATTCCTGGGCGGCGACGCACCGGATCAAGCCCGGAGAGTACTTCGATGGAATCAGCGTTATATTCTTTACTCATAAGATTGATGGCATTCGTAAAAAAGTAAATTTGAAATGACGGTTTATTCCAAACCGGCAAACTGCATAATTATTGGAAATACTGATGCACAATTATCAAAACTGTGACTGCCTCCGGTTTGCACGACTTGTGTGCACCCCGCGTACAGAACAACAGCCAAACGATAATCCAACACTTTGTCGCCCGTTTGAACTAATAGCAGGAAGTTGGCCGGATTGTTGATTTTCTTGATGCAAAGTGTGCGCAAATAATCCAAATGTGTTTGTGTGAATTCGTATTCTTCTGCTGTGTAAATATTTTTCTGCCAGCCCAGAAATTTCTTACCCATATCTTCAAAAGGAGCAACGGCCGGATTTACCAATGCCGCTGGCAGGTTATATTTCTGTGCTAGCCATGTTGCGTAATAACCACCCAGTGAACTGCCCACAAGCAGGACATTTTCAGTTTTCGTTGAATCAATTAAACCTTCCAGCAAGGTCATTGCACACGCTGGATCATAGGGCAAGGAAGGTACTGTCACGTCGATATCTCGTTGGTGACAGTAGTCTACAAACATGCGAGCTTTAGCTGAGGCAGGTGAACTGTTGAATCCATGCAGATAAAAAATTCGATCCGGTTTCTTTTTCATCTTGCATAGAAGTCATGTTTAGTTGATGAACTAGGTTAATAGCCGACACCCAAAAAATCAACCGGATAGCGTTTATTAGCAACTCGTTTGACTCCGGTAAGAACTTCTCCGTTACTACACAGCTCCAGCCATCGGTAGCCTGGATTCAAGTCATCAAGGGCGAAATCTGCTTTGCTTGGATGAAATTGAATACAGGTTGAGGGCGAGCCGAAATAGCCCACACCATTTCTGCTGCGCTGATATTCCTGATGGATATGGCCGAACAAAACAGCCTTGACCTGTTTGAACCGGTCCACAATAGCAAACAGATCTTGGGGGTTGGTAAGGGCATGTTGTTGCAACCACGCTGCATCAACCGGCAAACAATTATGATGCAAACAAATAAGTACATGCGCATGACCCGCCGCACTTAATTGTTGCTCCAGAAATTGTAACTCTGCGATGGGTAGGGTACCTGATACTGCACCAGCGACATGACTGTTGAGCATAATGATGCGCCAACCCGTCACCGCAAAACTTTTCTTGAAACAAGGATTGCAGCTACCAATTGCCTCCTGCATGACTGACAGCTCGTCGTGATTACCTGGAATCCAGTATTGGGGAGCATTTAGTCCGCCAATTAACTGGTAAAAACGCAGATAACTTTCTTTGCTGTAGTCTTGGGAAATATCACCTGTACACAGCACCGCTGCTAGTGCTGGCTCGTCCTTGTCAATCATGGCCAATACATCCTGCAGGCCTTCTTCGCAGTTCATACCGACCAACACCCCGTTGGGGTCGGCATAAAGATGGCTATCGGTAACTTGTACGAACCTTATATTTGGTAATTTATTACTGCTGGGCTGCTGCGCCAAGATCACTGCTCCTTAGATGTAAAAAGCAGAGCCAAACCAGTTCGTGCATTTGAGACGATTGTACTCTGCCCCAATCCCGTTTCCATACACAGATGTAACCATTCCGCCAGAAACAAATTTTTTTGACCTTTTTCATCGTGCTGCTCTAATTGAATCTTATCAGACGCGAGTTTTATTTTTTGACTCCACTGCTCCTGATAACTGACCACCTCTGCAGTATTGGCATCATGGTACATACGCACCAACATGTTAGGCGGCCGATAATAGGGACTGGTCAAATTTGGCTGAGCCATGGTAAGGCTGAGCGTACTTGTGTAACGAAAGGCTTCTATAACCATCAACTCGACGTATTGGTCTGGGAAGGTTTGAGCGCCCACAGCGGGAAGATAGAAGCTGCGACGAGTATTGATGGTGAAATTCGGGACAAGCTTGAGAATTCTAATGTAATTGGCATCACACACAGCCATCCTAGCACTAAGATCAATGGCATTGTGTTTGGGCATAGCTTGGATCCGATTGAGATTGCTCACTGGTTGCCTAAATTTTGCATTTACTATTTACCTTTTCTGCTTCCTTGGCACTTACTGCTGTGTCTGTTGCAGACTCCAGCTACCCTGAAAAAACCAGCAGTTAAGCTGGGGCGGTCGATGCGTAAATACCACCGCATAACTAATGGTGGCGCCTACTATTTCAAAATCAATATTACTGAAACTTGCAACATCTGCATCGCCTATTCTGACTTTCTTTGCACACGTATTGACGGCAGTGCTAACAGGCAGAATCAGGGATTGTTTGCTACAATGCAACCAGTTTTCTGCGTCTATTTTGGCTAACAAAACGACGTTAAAAATCAGCTTATAAAGCTATCGGCCAGGTCGCTGGTCGACTCACTAGTTTAACTAATATGTTGTAGAATATAAACTGACTGACTGGTCAGTCACAGATTTGGAGCAGATGATGATGAACCCAGCCTTTGTATACCTTGTACGTCCGCTTGTTAAGCTAAGTAGCATCACATTATTCACGCTTTTGACTGCTACTACCGTCTTCGCTGATGACCTACTGCAAATCTTCGATCTTGCCGTGACCAATGATCCAGAAACCCGTCAGGCGCGTGCACTGTACAGCGCCAACCACACCGTGCTGGAACAGGGCATGTCTTTTCTGTTGCCTACTATCGGTCTGTCGGCCAACACCTCGCGTGACACGCAAGGGCCTGCTGCTGTGCACTCCTTTGGCAATGGCTTTAGTTCAGAAGGATATGGTTTAAACCTGCGGCAGGCACTGGTCAATTTTCAGGCCTGGTATGCGTTTCAGTCTGCTCGTAAAGCTGATGCAGCGGCGGCCACCCGCCTCGTGCAAGCCGAACAAGCCTTAATTCTGAAAGTGGCTACTGCCTATTTTGATGTGTTGCGCAGCCAGGCAGCGCTGGCCACCTTTCAGGCCGAAGAAACTGCCAGTAAACAAGTGCTGGAACAAACCCAACAACGTTTCGATGTGGGCTTAATTGCCATTACCGATGTGTACGATAGCCAGGCCAATGCCGATCTGTCTGCGGTCAATACGCTGGTGGAACAAAATACCCTCAATCAACGACTGGAAGCGCTCGAAGCCATTACCGGCCAGGCACATCCGGGCATTGCGGGGCTGAACCCGGAATTTCCCATCGTACCCATCGACCCCACCAGTGTGAGCGAATGGGTGAGTCTGGCGCAAAGTGGCAACCTGGAAATCAAACTGGCCGAACTGGATTTGGCCGCCAAGGAACAAGATGCTAAAGCCGCAACCTCAGCCCTGTATCCCACGGTGGATATCAGCGCCAACTACAACTGGAGCAAATCAGCTAACCAGTTCAGCTTCTTCCCGTCGGCGGCCAATGAACGCTCCAGCGTTGCCCTGAGCCTGACGGTGCCTTTGTATGCCGGCGGTCTGGGCTCGGCGCGCAAACGCCAGGCCTACTACACCCGTGATGCCAGCGCAGAAGCCTTGTTGAAATCCCGCCGCGACAATACTCAAGCCACGCGTAATGCGTATCGCAGTGTAGAGACAGATGTACTGGCGGTAGCGGCACGTGCGCAGGCGATTGTGTCCGCGCAAAGTGCATTGGAAGCCACGCAGGTGGGTGCTGAAGTAGGCACGCGGAATGTGGTGGATGTCGTGTTGTCGCAACGCACCTTGTTTCAGGCACAGCGAGATTACGCCAATGCCCGCTTCAATTATGTAATGGATACGCTGGAATTAAAACAGGCCGCTGGAGTGATAAGCCCGCAGGATGTGATTGATTTGAATGCGTGGCTGGTGGAGTAAGCGTTAACTCAAACAGCTAATCGTACCAGGATCAATTTACACAAACGTGCAGTTGCACCCTGGTTAGCGGCTACCACTGCCAGTGCTTTTTTACCCATTTCGCGTGCCACAGTTGTGTGCTGCAACAAGGCGGCAACACGAGCGCCCAACGTCTCGGCATCCGCCACTGTTTCCATTCCGCCTGCGGTCAGTAACAGCTCACTGACTGCCTGAAAATTGAACAGTGATGGTCCCGTTAATATTGGCAGGCCCATAGCTGCCGGCTCAATAATATTCTGACAGCCAGTATTGATCAGTGAGCCGCCCACAAAAGCTAGGTCTGCCAGTCCGTAATAAAACGCCATGTCTCCCATGGTGTCACCCACCAGCACCTGTGTACCCAATGTTATTGGCATCGCTGCGCTAAATTGTTGTGCATTAAAACCAGCCAGCTCAGCCAGCGTCAAAGCCTCATGAAAACGTTCGGGATGACGCGGCACCAATACCAACAATGCGTGCGGGAGCTGCCGCAGAACACTCGCAAAAGCCTGTAATACTTTGTTTTCTTCTCCTTCGCGAGTACTGGCCGCTATCCATACTGGCCGCCCGGCCCAGGTGGATTTCAACACTTGTGCTTGCTCAAGCTGATATTGATTTACTGCTACATCGAATTTAAGAGTGCCATTTATTTGCAGCTTGCGCGGATCTAGCCCAAGTGTGATAAACCGGTCACCATCCGCGCTTGCCTGGGCAGCTACTGTATCCATACTCTGCAGCATGATTTGGGTTAACACAGCCACACGCAAATAACTGCGCTGTGATTTTGGTGAAAGCCTAGCGTTGGCAAGGATCACTTTACAGCCTACGCGCTCACACGCCTGCAACAAATTCGGCCACAGTTCAGTTTCGAGTAATACCAATACTGTGGGAGAAAATTTTCTCAAAAAGCGTTGGACGGCACCTGGCAAATCATAGGGCAAATACACATGATAGACGCGCTTTCCAAACAGTTTTTCCACACGAGCAGAGCCTGTAGGTGTGGAGGTGGTCACCACCACATTTAGGCCTGGTCGCGCCGCCAGAATTTGCTCAATAAGTGGCTGGGCAGCATGTACTTCGCCCACAGAAACCGCATGTAAAATTAGTGTAGGCCCAGCTGCAAGCATGGTCTGGTGAGAATACCAGCCCAGTCGTTCACGCCAGCGCCTTCGATAGCCTGGTGCCTTGCGCGAACGCCACAGCAAACGCAACAACACCAGCGGCAGCGCAAGATATGTTAAAAAATTATAGACAATTCGGTGCACACGACATCCCAAAAAACTATTCTGCGGGCATGGTGACGCTAACCCTGTATAAATTCAATTGATTCCAGCCGCTATCAAGGGATCCATCGTCACCTTATACTTCACACCTCTTTTACAATTTTGAACACTAGCAATGCATATTGAAAAAGACATAGTAATTCTGGGTGGTGGCATTGCCGGGCTTTGGTTGCTTAATCGCTTGCGTAATGCCGGATATGCAGCGGTGCTGCTGGAACGTAATTCACTTGGCAGCGGGCAAAGTATTGCGTCACAAGGCATGATTCACGGGGGCATGAAATACACACTAGGCGGATCTCTCACCAAAGCCTCCGAATCCATCGCCGACATGCCACAGCACTGGCAAAACTGTTTGGCAGGTATTGGTGATGTCGATATTCGTGGCACTGCATTGTTATCTGATGCTTATTATTTATGGCCACGCAGTAATGTACGTTCGCGGCTCAATGCATTTATCGGCAGCAAAGCGGTACAGAGCAAAGTTACGCTGGTAGCGGCGCAGGATGTTCCTGAGTTTTTCCAGGGGTATCTCAATGGCCCCTTGTACCGATTGCATGACATCGTGGTAGATGTTGGTTCGTTGTTAACTACGCTCGCCAAACGCCATCACGATTATATTTATCATATTGATTGGGACAACACCCAACTACAGCACGATGCTGATGGCAAAATACAGTCCATCTCTTTACACAATGGGCTGCAATTAAGTGCTCAGCGATTTATCAGTACCTGCGGTGAAGGCAGTGCAAGTTTGTTGCGTACGCTGCGACCTCCCGCTGTTGACATGCAGTTACGCCCACTGCAAATGGTGGTGGTAAAACACAACATTAAGGCCGGAGTGTATGTCCATTGTGTGTCGGAACAACTTACATCAACACCAGAATTGACCATCACAACTCATCATTGCAGTGATGGTGCGGCTGCTTGGTATCTTGGCGGTGAACTAGCGGAAGTCGGTGCCAGCCTCAGCAAGGAAGAGCAAATTATCAAGAGTAAACTCAAGTTGGCTCAGCTGTTTCCTTGGTGTGATTTAAGCCAGGCCCGTTGGCTCAGTTTTTTTATCAACCGTGCCGAAGCCAAACAGCCTGATGGAAAACGTCCCGACCAATGTAGTGTGCTGTGCGCAGCCAACATGCTGTACTGTTGGCCCACCAAGCTGACACTCGCGCCCATGCTGGCCAGTTATGTTTTGAATTTACTGGTTTCCCAAAGTGTAGTGCCACGTGGCCTACCTGATGCGCCACTAACTGGTCTGCATTTTCCTGGCATAGCAGATGCACCTTGGGATGCAATGGTCAATGACGGTTAACCCAAATTTTTTGCGCAACTTGCCTGGCACCGATATCCAAATTTCTGCGCTGGGTTTGGGTACTGTCAAAATCGGCCGCAACGAGCAAGTAAAATATCCCTCGGCGTTTACTCTGCCCGACGATGCAGTAGTACGCACCCTGCTCTCACAAGCAAGCGAGCTCGGTATCAACCTAATAGACACTGCTCCTGCTTATGGCAACAGTGAAGCACGCCTTGGAAATTTGCTTGAAAACCGTCTTGACTGGGTAATTGTGACCAAGGTGGGTGAAGAATTTGCGGCAGGCAAATCGGCTTTTGATTTCAGTGCGCGCCATACACGAGCCAGTGTTGAACGCAGCCTTAAAAGGCTTGGCACCGACTATTTGGATTTGGTGTTGATTCATTCGGATGGCAATGACGAAGACATATTGGAGCACAGTGAGTGTGTGGAGGCGCTGCAGCAATGCAAAAAACTTGGTTTGATCCGCGCCATCGGCATGTCAACCAAAACTGTATCAGGAGGACTAAAAGCAGTTGCGGCGCTGGATGTAGTTATGCTCACCTACAATCTGCAACAACAAGACCAAGCGGTAGTAACTTTGGCGCATACTTTGGGGAAAGGGGTATTGGTAAAAAAAGGATTAATGAGTGGACATCTCCACTCGCAACATCCTGACCGCGATATATTAAGGGAAAGTATGGAGCTGATTCTGACCACACCCGGCATTCAAAGCATGATTGCAGGCACCATTAATCCACAACATCTGGCCGAAAATGTTGCCATTGCGAAAGCAGTCTTGGCGAAAACAAGCGGTAACACCTAAGAAACCAAAGGCCGAACTCAGCAAAGCTCTAAGCGAATTATTTATTTTTAGTTAAGTCTTGCTGGATTTTCGACACAATAGCCGAAGTGGAACAATCATCCAGAAATGACAGCACCATAACTTCGCCGCCATAAGAATTCACAAAATCGGAACCGACCACCTGATCAATACCATAATCCCCACCCTTAATCAGTAATTCCGGCTTGATAGCCATCAGCAATGATTCCGGAGTATCTTCACTAAACGACACGACCCAATCCACCGATTCCAGGCCACTGACTACTGCCATGCGTCGTTCGATCGAATTGATGGGGCGACCCTTGCCCTTAAGACGGGTAACAGACAAATCATCGTTGATTGCTACTACTAGGCGATCGCCCTGTTTTTTAGCCTCTTTCAAATAACCAACATGACCGGCATGAATGATGTCGAAACAACCGTTGGTGAATACAATTTTTTCCCCGTGTGCGCGCGCATCAGCCACTGCCAGTTGTAATTGGCTTTGCGTCATTACACCCCGGTCGGCACCACCATCACGCTGTATTTCGCGGCGTAATTCCGGACCGCTGATGGCAACAGTACCGAGTTTGGCTACTACCAGACCCGCAGCAATATTGGCCAGGGCGACTGATTCAGGCAAGGGCAAACCTGCACCTAAACAAGAAGCCAGCACGGCGATAACCGTATCTCCCGCCCCTGTAACGTCATACACATCACGTGCCCGCGCCGGAAAATGTTGTTCCGGTTCATCCTGCTGGATCAGACTCATACCATGTTCACCACGGGTTATGAGCAAAGCTTGTAGCTGGAGGTCATGCAGCAATTGCTGGGCTTTAATCACCAATTCAGTTTCAGAGCGGCAAGGACCCACGATGCTTTCAAATTCGTGCAAGTTGGGCTTGAGTAATGTAGCACCGCGATAAATCGAGAAGTCCCCCCCTTTGGGATCGACTAGTATGGGAATCCCCTCAGCTTTTGCGGCTGCAATCAAATCTGTGACTGCCAACAAAGCCCCTTTGTTGTAGTCGGACAATATCAACACGTCTATTTGATCCAACAAACGCAATACTTTATCTTGTATATGACTAGCATCACTCAAGGCAAAGGACTCTTCAAAATCCAAACGAATCAATTGTTGATGACGACTGATTACCCGCAATTTGGTGATAGTCGGTTTATCTGCCACACGATGAAAGTCGCAGAAAACACCTGCAGCATTAAGAGCGGTTTCAAGTTCCCGCCCATTAGAGTCATCACCCACCAAACCGACCAGCGACGCCGCCGCCCCTAATGCAGCAAGGTTAAGTGCCACGTTACCTGCACCGCCAGGACTGTCTTTAATACTTCCCACTTTAACTACAGGTACCGGGGCTTCCGGCGATATACGCGAAGTACCCCCCATCCAGTAACGATCCAGCATCACATCGCCAACGACTAGAATTCGAGCTTTATCAAAACGGGGGATTTCAAGTTTCATGGTGATTTGTCATAAAAATTTCGTCGCAATAATAACATAGAGCCGTTATTGGAAGCTGACCGGAACTTTGCAGATGGTTTCTGCGGGCGTGGCGGCAGCAGCTTAAGTTCAGTACAGATTGCTTCTGTTACAATCACGGCGTCTCATAAACTTTAATATTTCCGGATTGTGGCCTCCCAAATACCCCCTCCCAACTCTACTTTTTTGGCTCCTAGGCATTGGCTAACCTGGGCTGCACTCGTGTTGCTGTTTATCGTTGCGTGGTTACCTATAGGCGTACGTTTGTATATTGGCAAACTGCTAGGACTAGCAACCTATAAACTTGCACGCGAGCGGCGTTATATCACCCGTGTCAATATTGCGCTGTGTTTCCCGAAACTGGATGCAGACGCGCAGGAAGACCTGGTCATACGTAGTTTTATAGAAAATGGTAAAGGCTTGATCGAGACCGCTACCGGCTGGGTGCGTCCGCCACAACATTTCAGCGAACTGATAGCTTACAGGGGTGCCCAGCACATGGATGACGCCTTGGCCAAAGGTAAGGGTGTGTTGCTACTCGGCGCCCACTACACCACTCTGGATTTTACGGCCAATTTACTAGCGCTGCGTTATCCCATTGCGGTTACCTACCGTGCACACAACAATCCCTTGTTTGATGCTTTCATGTTGCGTGGCAGATTACGCAACTGCACGGGTGTATTTGAACGTAACGACCTACGCGGCCCAGTAAAACATCTGCGCCAGGGAAAAATCCTGTGGTACGCACCAGACCAGGATTACGGCCCAAGCCAAGCCGTGTACGCACCTTTTTTTGGCCAAGATGCCGCCACTATCACTACTGCTAGTCGTTTTGCAGCAATTAACAATTCTTCAGTACTGTTGCTACGCCATCACCGCATGCGGCACAAACCGATTTATGTCATCGAATTTATTCCCGTGCCAGCACCATTTCCAAGCGATGATGAGGTGGCGGATGCCACTTTGATCAACCACATGTTGGAATACGCCATCAAATTCGATCCGGCCCAATATCTGTGGATGCACAAACGATTCAAAACTCAGCGCGGGGGTAAACCGGACAGCCCATACATTAATATCAGCACCCCCAACAAAAAACTCAGCGAAGAACAGTACCAAAGCTTGCTGACTGCTGCCGAAGTTCTCAGTGGCAGCACAAGCAGCACCCAAAAAATACAGCTGCAAACTGGCTTGCAACTTTGGACCATGCCGGGTCTGGCGAGTGGTTGGAATAAGGTCAAACATCCAGCCTTGAATCTCGACAAACTCAGCAAACTATTACGAAGCAAGGGTATTACTACCATAACGGCGGATAATATATTCCGTATTGAATCCAGAAAAATCACAGCAATCAGTTGCTTTGTACCCAAAGGTTTACCCTTGTGTACGCTAGACAAACAACAAGTGCATGCAGAGCAAGCTGCAGAATTTTTCGCACGTTTACACAACGCTCAGTTGTATTGCTTACACGTTAATACCGACAACATCCTGCTTCAAAACACGGAACTAGCAGTGTTGGACCCTAGCCGATTACACATTTTGTCCAAGTCAAATGCAGCATTGGAATGTGTACGCGACCTGCTGCAATTTTGTGCGGCGCAACATTACTCAGATGCGCAACTACAATCTTGCGTCAACTACTACCTAGCCGCAGTACCCACTCCAAAACGTGAAGAGCTTGCACAACTACTTGCTGAACAAACTGCTGATGCGCACAATGTGGATAAGCGCATCCCAACTCCTACAACCTCTCAATCAGCAAAGCCTGAAGCCTGATGAAATTTCCTACTATTACTAGCAGCAACACTATTGCACTCCTAGCCATCGTGCTCAGTTGTTTGTTATCGGTATTCAGCATTTCAACCAATCCTTTGCTCAACGATGATGCCTATGGTTATTTACGTGCCGCAGAAATTTTTAACAGTGCGGGAATAGATGCGGTTTTGGACTCTTACGGTTGGTATGGTTATTCCATCCTAATTGCGCTGGCAGACCTTATATTACCCGGCTCTCTGCTGTTAGCCGCACATCTGCTCAATACCGCCAGCTTTGCCTTGCTGGTATTTAGTTTTATTAAAATAAGCTGCGAATTTTCTAGCGATCAATCACACCAACAACGTATTCAATGTTTTGCCGCTGCTACCATTCTGGCTTTTCCTTTACTAAACGAGATGCGGTTTTTCCTGATTCGAGATTTCGCGTTCTGGGCTTTCACTTTACTGAGCTTGCAGCAACTCATTGTGTACCAACGCAATGGTCTACTGCGTAGTGCAATCTGTTGGAGTCTGGCCGTGCTGATTGCCATCCTGTTTCGGTTAGAAGGGATTTTGCTGGCAATTTTTGTGCCTTTCTCTTTGCTCCTTGGAACCACTGCGAATAAAGGCAAACGTTTCCTGACATTGATCAGCGTATTGTTTGCATCGATTTTGCTAGTGTTGATGCTGGCATTTTTGCTGCAAATAAACTTGCTGGAATTGATGCAATACGCGTATCGGTACTACTTGCCCCAACTATTCAACCTAGGAACTGTACTCACCGACAGCGCGTTGAATGTTAATACCGCGCTTTTTACAGTCGAAAACTTTCCCGGCACTGACAATGTGGGGTATGGGCTGATGATTGCAATATTCGCTTATTTTTTTACTGTAGTTGCCAACCTCGTCAACGCACTGAGCGTGCCATTCACGGTATTACTTCTCTTTGCGGCCTGGCATGGTCACCTACACCTTCCACATAAAATTCGCTGGTTACTGCTCAGCTATATTGCCTGCACCCTGCTGGGGTTGTTGCTGTTTCTGTTTATCATGCATTTTCTGACGCAGCGTTATGCCGCATTGCTGTGTATTTTGTTATTGACACTGGTACCAGGCGCGCTCAATTCAATGTACGAAAAAGCACTGGCCAACCATAGCACTAAACGTTTTTTGTATATGTTGGGAATTTTTTGTGTATATTTTTCTGGAGATAGCCTGATCAGTTTTGGCTATTCTCAACACTATTTAAAAGAAGCAAGTGATTGGTCTGTAAGTAACCTGCCTGCTGCGACTAATTTACACACCAATCACTATGCTATTGCCTACAACAGCAAACGCATCGAGGCTTACGACAAAATTTCTCTTAGTGCAGCCAATACTATTACCCAAAGTAAACCTGGAGATTATTTGATGTTGGCAGTCAGGCAAAGTGAAAACGAAATTAGAGCTTTGCTGGATGCTAATCAGCAACTACAACTCATCACCCGTTTTTCCAACACTAGGGGCGATGAAGTCAGGGTTTATCAGCAGCAGTAACATCGGCTTTGCCGATTACTTTTTTAATTGTCTAACACCTAAGCTTTAAAAGTACGTTCATCCAACAAAATACTAGCAACCGCTTGTGGCATTGCGTAAAGGTTTTGTTGCTTGCCATAGCGAATGCCATTTTGTTGCAAGGAAGTGCGATCAGTTTGGAGCATGTCACTTAGGGCAGTATTAAGCTTGTGCTGATTAAAGGGTTCCGCACACACGATGCCAGCATCTGCATGCACAACATGAAAAGCATAGCCACAATTTGCGGTTGTCACGACCGGCAAACCAGCCACAATTGCTTCTAGCAATACCATGCCTGCGCTTTCGTGGCGGGATGGATGTAGCAACACATCAGCTCCTTGCATAAAACGTGGGATATCGTCGCGGCCAGCAAATATCCGGATTTGATGCACTCCTTGCTTTGCTGCTGCACCCAGCCAAGATGCAGCATCATCGTGACCAACCAGAAAATAATGGGTACGACGTTTCACACCATCCGGCAGTGCAGCCAGTGCTTGCAACGAGCGATCAACACCTTTGGTTAAAAAACTGGAACCTACTTGTAAGACTAGGAAATCATCTTCAGCAATACCAAATTCTTCTCTTAAATTGGCACGCAGTAGCGCGCTATTGGCAGTTGCCATGTGTTCCCTGCTTATGCCCGGTGTCAGTAGGATCATACGCTCTGCAGCAGTTTGATAATGCCGTATATAGTCATCTCGCTGCGCAGGACTCAGCAACATGATCTGGGTTATGGATGCCGCTCCGAATACCGATTTTTCAAAAGATAAAAATTGCAAGGCTCTTGGTGTTTGCCGATACCACCAACCACGTTCGTTGTAAGCTTTTTCGGCAAAACAAGTATCTGCAGCAAAATAATAATCCAGCCCCGGCATTCGATTGAAACCGATTACTTTATCAAAGTGACCACTGACATGGGCTTGGATGAATTTTACAAATTGTTGTTGTTGCGTGGTTTTGAACAAGCCGCGTACCGGCACCACCACAAGATTGACACCAGCGATACGCTCACCTTCCCAGCTCATGCAATACACGGTAATGTCAGACTTGTCCTTGCAGGCAAGTACTATCTTGACCAGATCTTGTTGCAAACCACCGAAGGGAAACCAGTGAAAAAGGACAAAAGCCAAACGCATCAGTTGCTCTCAGGAAACATTAGTCCGGGTAAAAAAAACTATCCAGGGTGCCTTTGCCATTCGCGCACAGATCTTTGAACTTGGCCCACACCAGTTCCGGTGGGTTATCCCGGTAACAGGCAGGGGCAACCTGAAAACTATTTCCCCCCAGCACGTCTATGCGTGGTTCACCCTGCCAGGTACAAGACTTGTTCACACACGGGGCACATGCCATGCTTGAATTTAAATGTAATTGGTGCCTGCCATACGCGCCGGTCAGCACCGGGTTGGATGCGCCATAGAGTGAAATAACCGGTACTGATAATGCTGCCGCCAAATGCCCAAGCCCCGTATCAACTGCCACCACACCTGCACAAGAGCCCAGCAAACGGGCGACGTCGGTAAGTGATTGTTGACTAAGAATTTCCACATTAACCGCAGCCCGAGCAATAGCTTTAGATCGCTCTAATTCTTCCTGATTACCCCACAACAGTTTAACTTTATAACCATCGGCAACCGCCAGCATTGCTAATTTCTGCCAGTATTGATCAGGCCATTTTTTGGATGCCCAGGTTGTGCCGTGAAAAAACACTAAATATTTTTCTGGCTCTGCTTTCAATAACCGAAATTTATTTAGGTCGATGCCGTAATCGCAGGCTTTCTGATCAATGGTGTAGTTAAAGGTTCTGGAAAATAAATCGCGTATTCGTTCCACTGCATGTTGCTGCCAGGGCACGGTATAAAGCACGTTATAAAACAAGCTCGCCATGGGTTCGCGAATGGTGTGATTTGACATTCCTACTGTCAAACCTCTGGACATTCGACTGATGATGCCGCTCTTGATCAGACCTTGTGCATCAATTATCAGATCGTAATATTCTTTTTGTAAATTGCTTTTGAAGGCACCAAACTCACCAGACCGCCAGGTTTTCACTAGATTTTTTCGCCAGCGCCGGAACGCCACGGGAATGACTTTATCTACCGCAGGGTGCCAGGATGGAATTTCGGCAAAGGCTTCTTCAACTACCCAGTCAAAACGTAAACCACGTTTAGCACGGTAAGCATCAGTAACAGCAGGCAGTGTATGAATCACATCACCTAGGGACGACACTTTTACAATCAAAACTCGCATCAGTTACCTTATTTCAACTTCAACAATTCGGTCACTGCATTGATGACCTGAGTGGGATGCATCTGTTTCAAACAATTAAGATGCCCAAGCGGACAGTTGCGCTGATAACAGGGACTGCACGGCAACTGCAGAGATAAGGTTCGCACTCGAGCTGCCAATGGCGGGGTAAAACTCATCGAAGTAGAACCATATATTACCACCAAGGGCAGCGCCAGCGCTGCCGCCACATGCATCAGTCCTGAATCATTGCTGACGACCAAACTAGCTGCAGCGATCAAATCTACTGCATCACCGAGCGTTGTAAGTCCACACAGGTTAGTGCAATGGACGAGCTGCTGTATCTCAAGCTGTGCTTTGATGCCATCAGCAAATGCCGTATCTCTGGTAGAACCCATGATCCAAATCTGAAAGCCCGCATGGATATAGTGTGCAGCAACCGCAGCAAAATATTCTTGCGGCCATTGTTTAGCGGGACCGAATTCGGCGCCTGGACAGAGCACCAAAATAGGTTTGTCGTCCTGCAATTGCAAGCGGTCACGTAAAGCTTTGGTATGACTTGCATCCACTTGTAGTTGTGGCCAGGGCAAGGGTGTGGGCAACTCGGCATGTGCACCGTAAGCCAACGCCACGAACCGTTGCACCATCAATGGATAGCGTGTTTTGTCGAGTTTTCGACAATCATTCAACAGCAATGTACGCGCTTCTCCCTTCCAGCCAGTTCGAATACCAATGCCAGCAAACAAAGGAATAAGAGCTGACTTGAACGAGTTAGGCAACACTATGGCTTGGTCATATTTATAACGCTTGAGTGTATTTGCCAAGGCCCAGCGTCTGCCCAAACCCAACACGCCATGGGCAAGTGTCATCAGGTGGATATGTCTCACTTGAGGCATACGTCGCAACAACTCCACACACCAGGGCGGGGCTAGCACATCAATGGTTGCTTCCGGATTTTGCTGTTGCACACAGATAAACAGCGATTGGGCCATTACCATATCGCCCACCCAGGACGGCCCGACGATGAGAATATTCATGGGGTGTCCTGCTGTTTAATTTTGGCAGTAGAAGATGGCGAGTGGTTACTGGCAAATAAATCGTTCCAGACCGTCAGCACAAATTGTCGTTGTTCGTGATATTCAGCAGCCGCGAGCAAATAATCACCTTTGTCCAATGCCAGTCGATGTAAACGTGTTCGATAGGCGACATATATAGTGTGTAACTTGTTGGCCACCTGAGCGGGCAAAATCTCACAACTGACAGCAAGTTCAAGTAAGCGCACATTATCACTGAATTCCAGCAGTTGCGGATATTGATATGCCCAAGCCAACACCAAATACTGCACCAATCATTCGATATCGATCAATCCGCCCGCATCGTGTTTTATATGGAAGTTATTTGTGGTTTTTTTAGCTCCCAACTCTTTGCGCATACGCTGCCGCATAGTGACAATTTCATCGATTAAAATATTTTGGTCGCGCTTTTTGCTCAGCACCTCACGCCGTATGCTGTCAAATGCAGCTGCTACACTCGGCGATCCTGCCACCGCTCTGGCACGCACTAATGCCTGATGCTCCCAGGTCCAGGCATGTTGATGTTGATAAAGACTGAAAGCCAGGATCGAACTCACCAGCACACCTGAAGCGCCCGAAGGTCTGAGCCGCATATCAATTTCGTAAAGTTTACCTGTGACGGTTTGGGTATTAAGCAACGCAATAACTTTTTGTCCAAGTTGCGTATAAAACGCAGTACTGTTGACAGCAACCCCGTTGGAACCACCTGTGGTATCCAGATCTGCATGACCCTGGTGGATGAATACCAAATCCAGATCCGAACCAAAACCAAGCTCCAACCCGCCCAGTTTACCGTAGGCGATGATTATAAATTCCATTTCCCCACTGTGTCCGTTGGCATTGATCGGGAAGCCGAATTTTGTAATTAATTGTTGCCAGGCGATGTCCAGCACTTGCATCAATACCACTTCCGCCACCCATGAAAGATAGTCACTAATCTTTAACAAGGGCATAGATGTGGTGAGCTCAGCTGCTGCTACATTTAGCATCTGTTCCAACTTGAAATACTGCGTGGTGGCCAATTGTTCTTCCGGCGCATCAGAGTTTACCCGCAGCAATTGTTGCCTCAGGATATCCTGCAACTGGGGTTTGGCTGGCGGACTAGACAGTGGCCTGAGTAATTCATCGAGCAATACCGGATAGCGTGTCAACTGCTCCACTATCCAAAGACTTGCCGTACACAAGGTAATCAGTTGCGAAAGCGCCAAGGGATTTTCCTGTAACAACACCAGATAAGCAGAACGTTTAGCTACTGCCTGCACAAAACCAAATACTCTAACAAATCCAAACTCCGGATTGGGTTCAGTTGCCATCCTAGCCAACAATAGCGGCATAAATTTATCGATACGTTGTCTGCTAATTTCTTCCAGCGCTAGAAACTGGCGACTGTTGCGATAAACATCCAGTGTTAGCAAGATTTGCTCACCCTTGGCATAGCCGCTGGCGGTAAGCACTTGCAGTGACTGGTCACGGTCGAACAAACTCTGCCACACGGCAATCAGACTCGGATCGATATCCTGTTTTAACCCTGATACTGTTGGAGAAATAAGCTCAGCGAAATGACTTGCCACTTTTTTTCGCACAGCTGCCAGTGTGTTTTTGAGTTGTTGGCCACTGGTCATACTCAATGTCAGTGCAACCCTTAACTCATCAAACTCATCGTGCGGATAGGTGTGAGTTTGTTGATCTCGCAGACCCTGTATGGCATGTTCGAGCTTGCGCAAAAAAAAATAACTCGAGCGCAATATTTCTGCATCAGCTGCATTTATGCATTGCTCATGCACTAATTCTTCGAGAGCGCCCAATAAGGAACCCTGTTGCAGTTGCGGTTTTTTTCCACCATGAATTAACTGCAACACCTGCACAATAAATTCAATTTCGCGGATGCCACCACTACCCAGCTTAATATCGTTGTGCATGCCTTTACGGCGCACTTGTTGGTTAATTTGATGCTTTAGATCCCGTAAGGAATCGATAGTGGCGAAATCCAGATATCTGCGATAACTAAAAGCACGCAGAATTTTCATTAATTTTTCCCGCCAAATCACTGCACCTGTTACAGCTCTTACCTTGATCATGGCAAACCGTTCCCAGTCTCGCGCCTGATTTTGGTAATACTCTTCCATTGCATCAACAGACAGTACCAGCGCACCTGAATTCCCGTAGGGTCGCAAGCGTACATCCACCCGAAAAACCCGCCCTGCACTGTTTAAGTTATCTAGAGCAGCAATCAACAATTGGCTTAATTTAGAGAAATATTGCTGGATGCTGCTGACTTGAAGGTTAGGGGAAAGTATTTTCAAAGCGGGAGTCACGCTAGTCTCGCCACTTTCAGGAAAAGCAAAAATCAAATCGATATCAGACGACAGGTTCAGCTCATAAGCGCCGTATTTACCCATCGCCAACACCAGCAATTGTTGTTCATTGCCGCTACTGTCGAGGGGTAGTCCATGTTGTTGCTGACAAATAGGTGTTAATTTTTGCAAGGCGAAGTGTATACATACATCTGCCATGTTTGTTAAATCGCCACAGGTATCCATCAACGCGGCATGGCCACACACATCCCGCCACAGAATTCGCAGTTGTTCTCGTTTTCTAAAGCGGCGTAATTGTAGTTCGAGTCTGACTAGTGGATTGAGAGAATCACTGCCGGGAGTCAGCCGTGTATTACAAACCAGTAGATGCTGAAGCCAGTCGGAGTAGCTTGTGTATAAATCACCACTTAGCAGCAAATCAGCTACGATTTCAGTATCCTGGCAACAAAGATCAGCCGCAAAATCACTGGCAGTCCAGACATTGCGTAGCTCAGAGAACAACACAGGGTTGTTATAAAGCAGCGACTCAAGCTGCGGCTGCTGATGCAGCACCGCGCTAAATCTTGCTTGCTGTCGAAGCAGTAACTGCTCTAGTTGATCCAACCGCCCAACTCCTATTTAGCGTTGTGACTCAGGCGCCACCCGCAACACTTCCAGCATCGAGGTCATGCCACTCGCCACTTTCTGCGCACCGCTATTGCGTAAACTACACATGCCTTCCTGATAGGCCTGCCGTTTTAGTTTTGGCAAATCGTCTGCGACCGCGGCAAATGTTTGTAAATTTTCTGTAAAAGGCATGATTTCATAAATTCCCTGCCGCCCCTTGAAACCTGTGTCGCGGCATTCTAGGCAGCCAACCGGTTCGTAAACTTTTTCCGGAGTAGTGATTTGCCAAGGACTAGTGAGATTACTCCACAACGCGTTATCCACATCGGCTTCGCGCTTGCAATGCGGACATAACACTCGCACAAGTCGCTGTGCCATCACACCAATCAAAGTGGCATTGATAAGATAAGACGGCACGCCCAATTCAAGCAGCCGAGTAATGGCTGAAGGCGCATCATTAGTATGTAACGACGACAAGACCAAATGCCCGGTGAGCGCAGCTTGAATGGCAATTTCAGCTGTTTCCAGATTACGAATTTCACCAATCATGATGATGTCTGGATCCTGTCTGAGCAGGGCTTTAATACCACTGGCAAAAGTCAGATCGATATTTTCCTGCACCTGCATTTGATTAAAACTTGACTCCACCATTTCGATAGGATCCTCGATGGTGCATACATTTACCTCGCGAGTAGCCAGCGTTTTCAGTGTTGAATACAAAGTGGTAGTTTTACCGCTGCCGGTAGGACCGGTAATCAGCACAATGCCATGCTTCTTGCTAATCATGGTTTGCCATTTTGTTAAATCATCATTGCCAAACCCAAGTTCAGCAAAGGTTTTGAGCAACACATCAGGATCGAAAATACGCAGCACCATCTTTTCCCCAAAGGCAGTGGGCATGGTGGATAGGCGTAGCTCAACTTCATTGCCCTGCGGACTTTTAGTTTTGAGGCGGCCGTCTTGAGGTTTACGTTTTTCAGCCACATTCATTCGTCCGAGTGTTTTCAACCGACTGGTGACTGCGGTAAGTACCTGCATAGGGAGTTGATAGACGGTGTACAACACACCATCGATGCGAAAACGCACATTACCAATTTCCCGACGAGGTTCGACATGAATGTCACTGGCATGTTGATCAAACGCATATTGCAGCAACCAATCAACGATATTCACAATGTGCTGGTCGTTGGCATCTGCATTTTTTAGTTTGCCCAATTCGAGCATCTGTTCAAGATTACCAAGTCCAGGCGCTTTGGACGCGACCTTTGCTGTAGCAAAGTTAATGGAAGAGGAAAGTCGGTACAGTTCTGTCGCCAGCCTCAACAACTCTACCGGGTTAGCCACTACGCGCCTGATTGGTTTGCGCAAGGTATGTTCCAAATCTGCTTCCCATGCCCCCACAAAAGGCTCAGCAGAAGCAATCACCACATCAATTGATGTCACCTCTACCGCTAAAATTTTGTGTCGCTGAGAAAAAGCCAGCGACATTACACCCGTCACTTTAGCGGCATCGATGGTTAGAGGGTCAATACGATAATAAGCCTGTCCACTGAGCGCTGCGAGTTTTTGGGTGAGTGTTTCGATATCAAGTTTCTTGCCAGGGCTCAGTCGATCATCAAGATTCTGTTCTGCAATCCATGTCAGCACATGCAATTTGTATTGGGACTCACTGCGGCGATTGTTGATCACAGCTTCAAGTTGCTGCACCGTGATGTGACCTGCAGCAACCAGCACATCCAGAAACGTTCGTAGATCCAACAATCGATCATGGGCTGCCGCAGGTTTTAGCGTTTTCATCAGTAAACCTCAGGTCAGTACTGGATAAGGACGATATAAGGTCTTGCATTGCAATTTTAAAAAAGGCGCAATAGTCATTTTTTTATGCACTAAGTGTTAACCACCTTAATACATTTAACTGTGCTTGTCCGGACAGCTTTTCTATAAGCTGATCCTAACAACCTTACCAAGGTTTCTGTGCGATAAATACGGCGCGGCGTGGCGCTGGATGACCTTCAACTGTCAGCAGTGGGTTGGTTTGATCCAGTGCCGCAGCCAGTGATTCAAACGTCATCCATTGTGTAGCGCGTTGCTCCATTAAAGTAGTAACAGCTACATCAACTAGTCGTATATTGGTAAACCCAGCTTTTTGCAGCCAAACTAGCAAAGTATTACAGGTGGGCAGAAACCAAACATTGTTCATACGTGCATAACGACCTTCTGGCACCAAAGTCATACCAGCGTCACCTTCGATCACTAGCGTCTCCAGCACCAGTTCACCACCCGCGCGCAGACACTGTTTTAAACTGAACAAATGATCAAAGGGTGAACGCCGGTGGTAGAACACTCCCAGCGAGAAAACGGTATCAAAAGCCTGCATATTAGCTGGCATGTCTTCCAGCGCTAAAGGCAACACCCACACGGGCGGTGCCGGTAAAAAATGTCGTACTGCCCAATATTGCATATTAAAGAGCAAATGCGGATCGATACCGATCACCAGACTTGCACCAGCACCCGCCATACGCCAACAGTGATAGCCATTGCCACATCCAACATCCAACACAATGCGCCCAGAAAGAGGACTAATGTGGGGCAGCAGTCGATCCCATTTCCAGTCGCTGCGCCACTCCGTATCAATATCAAGACCACACAATTCGAAAGGGCCTTTACGCCACGGATGCAAACACATCAATACGGCTTGCAGTTGGGCGCGCTCATTATCATTACATTGGCTCGCCTCACCCACTCGCACTTTAGTTACTAACTCTGAACTGAGTGCTTGCCACTGAGGCAGAGCATGCAGTGCCTGCAACCACACCGGAAAATCACCGTGATTTACCGACAACTCAAGATTACTGGGAACTTTTTCCAGCAGCGGTGCCAGCAGTGGCGACTGCAGTCGTTCACACAAAATTTCGTAATTAAACAACTTATCTTTCACCATTTATTTCACTGCCACCATCGACGCAAAATTAAAACATTGAAACCATACGGCAAAACTGCTAAAACCGGCGGCCATGATTCTGGCTTCATGATTACGCAAGGTTTCTGGCACCAGCACATTTTCAATAGCAGCACGTTTGCGACTGATCTCGGTTTGTGTGTAACCGTTTTGTTCTTTGAAGCGATGATGTAAATCGCTGAACAAAAAATTGAGCTTGGCATCTTCGAAATAAATCTTTTCGGACAGAATCAGCATACCGCCCGGCTTCATCCCTGCATAAATTTTGCTGATCAACTGCGCTCGCTGCACCAGCGGCACAAATTGCAAAGTAAAATTGAGTACTACTACGGAAGCATTACTTATATCCACATCCAAAATATCTGCACAGCGCAGCGACACATCAACCTGGCTCGAGTCTGTTCCGATAACCTGTTGGCAACGTGTAATCATGGCCAAAGAGTTATCAATGGCAATAATTTTACAGCCTGTTGCTTTAATATTTTGTCGCATGGAAAGTGTGGCAGCACCGAGTGAACAACCCAGGTCATAACATATCGAATCAGGTTGCGCATATCGCTCTGCCAAAGTACCAATCATGGCAATGATGGTGCCGTAACCTGGCACAGAGCGATTGATCATATCGGCAAATACATCTGCTACCTTGTCATCAAAAATAAAGGCAGTTACCGGATCGTTATTTTGATAGATAGTATCTTTAGCCGACATTGACGCTGCTCATATGCTTAAGAGCATAGCTGTGAAAAATAATAGGTATTGATAATCGGGCATGGGGAGGTTTGAGTATTATTCAAATATTGGTTACAAGTCCGCCGCTAGATTTCCCTGGCTCACGAGCACTTTACGAATACTGGCCGCCGTTGCAGCAAGCTCATCTGCTGGCATGGCTCTGGCAAATTTAAAATCCAGATCTGCCATGCTGTCGATCGGTATCAGATGAATGTGTGTATGCGGCACTTCTAGACCTATCACCGTTACACCCACGCGTTTACAGGGGATAACTGCTTTTATGCCTTTGGTAACTAATTGCGCAACTTGCATCAGGTGCGCAGCGACAGCGGGCTTTACGTCGTCCCAATGATTCACTTCCTCATTAGGTATGACCAACACATGTCCGGCACGAATTGGTTGTATAGTCATGATGCAAAAACAAAACTCATCTTTCCAGACGAAATGACCGGGAATTTCTCCGGCAAGAATTTTAGTAAAGATGCTGGCCATGTTTGTACTTTTTTTGAATGTTGAAATAGCGGCCAATATAGCATGTAAGTAAACCTTGTTTTGAAGATGCTATTTGGCAATAAATTATGCTGCCTGACTGTTTGCTCTTTGAATCTACACCCCTAATACTAGAATCTGAAAGTCCAACGTAACTTGGTGGTGAAATTGGTGTTAACCGGCAAATACGAACCGTCTTCAATTTCCCAGCCCTTATTGAGCACCAAAAACAACACATTGCCCGGATCAATTTCCCAGCGCAGTCGACTATTCCAGCCGACTGTTTTGCTAACACTGTTGTGCTGCACTAGATTTTGTAACATAAACCGCGGCGTAAGATTGATATCAAGGTTCAGGCGCGTAATGGCAAAATCAAAATCACCTTGGGGCAATTTGGCTTTCACTATTTGATAGTTTACTGCGGTGAATAATTTGGGCGAAGGTCTCAGTTCAACAAAACCTTCTATTTCACGTACTGTGCCCGTCCAGAAATTTCCCCAGCGGTAACGAAATTCTCCGCTGAGTAAACGGCCACTGCTGGTTTGTACCCGAAACCGGGCACGCTCGAATGTATAGTCCCCCACTGGCAGTACTATCCCACGCGCTATTTGAAACGGAGCGTCAATCACTTCCCGATTAAAGATATAGTTGGCTTCCATCTTGTCGTTAATTTGATTTTGAACTTCAACAATTTTAAGGATGCGATCTTCGCTTATCAGATTTCCTTTCATGTTGTTGATGCTGGTGTAACGATAGCCAGAATCTATTATTCGAATTGGGGCCTTGCCGTCGAAACGCTTGCGAAAGCGGCCAGAACTCTCGTAATGACGAATGCCGCTCTGGTTAACAAAGCCCAGCTTGGGAGCAAAATTAGGCTGAATTTCTCTAATAAATGCGTTGAGCTGTAGTTTATCGTTGGGATAATCTACTTTGACACCATAGGCCATGTTGTCATTTTCTAAACTTGGATTTTCACTTTTTTGAACCCAGGCATCTGCCACAATCACGTTATCACCCGGCAGAAAACTGTTGCGATATTGGGCGTCCAGCCCGAACAATGAACTGCTATTGTTAGAGTTTGCATCACCGTCAGTGTAGATGAACCCCACACGCGACTCATTCAGCACACCCGCACTGCCTCTTATCACTGACAAATTCTGACTGTCCAATAATCCTTTACCTTCGATCTGGGTATTAAGTACTCCCATATTCAGATTACCGATACGTCCGGTTATTTTTCCCCCGAATTTAAGATCGGCAGTTTCACCCGTATTTAATATGCCCATCCTGCGCGAAAAAAATGGAATACCATTTTCCTGGTTAAGACCACCGAACTGAAAAATGTCGGCATCACTTAAAAAGAAGTCGCGCGTTTCAGGATAAAACAAAGAGAAGCGGCCAAGATTGTTTTGTACCTGATCTACTGGCGCATCGGAGAAGTCAGAATTGATGGTGGCTTTTGCTGTGAGTGTAGAGGTTAGTCGATACGTGACATCACCACCGGCAACAACTTGCTGATTCGAAGTTCCTGCAATATGGTTTTCCTGGGATAACACAGAAAACGTCGGCACAAACTCCAGGCCCCGACCTTGATTCATATTAGTTAGCCCTACAAGGTTGCCAAAAGCACCAGCATATAAATCGTTACGATTTTGAGAGATGTTGGCCCATCGCATTCTTTCGCCTTTGCGGCGAATACGGCGCACAATGTCCATACCCCATGTGTCGTTGGCAGGATCAAAGGACAGCGTCTTGAACGGTATGGCCAACTCTGCAGCCCACCCTTCCTCGTTGATTTTTGCCGCGCCATCCCAAATGCCATTCCACTGATCAATCATGGTGGTGTTGTTTTCTACTTTGGCATCCGCAATTGCACCAGCCGGATTCATCTGAAACACAAATGCATTGCGCCGATCAGCATAGGTGTCGAAGAAAATACTCATATGGTCGTTGGCATCTAGTTCGCCATCGCGGCGCATTTCAGTAGCAACGATGGCACTAGGATCAGAATCGAAAGCCCGGAAGGCGACATACATGTAATCATCATCGTAGGCTAGATACACTTCAGTGCGTTCGCTGGGCTGAACACCCAACACTGGCTGAATCTGTTTGAAATCAGAAATAACAGCGGCAGTGAGCCAAACGCTATCATCAAGTACACCATCAATGACTGGCGCTGTAGAAATTTTGACTGGACGAATTTGTACGCGTGTTTCTAGGTCTTGCGCCCATAAAGCAGGCGCTGGCAGTAGCAAGCCAACTAAGGCGAGAAAGAGAGTCGAGCTAGCATAGAGCTTCGTATAGAGCAGTTTATAGAGCAGTTTATAGAGCTTCGTGGTCAACCAGTTTACGGCTGCGATTGGCTGGCTAATTATTCTACTATTCATGCAAATTCCTGAAATTCTTAACTGCGCATTACTACAGCAAGTTGGCACTGGCGCTCATGTCAGCTGAGCAATCGGGTAGCGTATATTTTCTGCGGCTGTAATTGTGCTGATGCTGCAGGCTTATTTGGGGATGTAAATATTTTTGTAACTTTAAGCTTGGCTTTGTGTGCTAGCGCAGTTAAAAGGCGGGGCATTATAGCCAACAAAAGAGTCAAAACCGCCCAAAGTCAGCTGCCACTAAACGATAAATTAGGGCTCAGTGATGACCAACTGCTAAAGCACCATTTTTTTACACTTTCTCTAACGGAAGTGCCGTAGTGCTAATCACTTGGCGCAATACAAAACTAGAATGCACATCGGTGACACCAGCAATACGGGTAATGTGATTAAGCAGAAAGTCTTGGTATTCCTCCATGTCTTTGACCAGTACTTTTAATTGATAGTCGGCTGACTGACCGGTGATAAGGATACATTCCAATACCTGCGGATAGGCCTTAATGGCAGCTTCAAAATGTTCGAAACGGTCGGGTGTATGACGATACATACTGATTTGTACCAAGGCCATTAATTTAAGCCCTAGCTTGGAGGCATTGAGCAACGTCACATAACCATTAATCAACCCCGCCTCCTCCAACTGCCTGACGCGCCGAAGACAAGGTGATGCAGACAGCCCCACCTTGTCCGCCAGCTCTAAATTACTGAGGCGGCCGTTTTGTTGCAGCT